>JGI12109J20283_10018749_pt1 | contig 22080 bp, 27 predicted proteins | sample ElkSlonscriptome_12_FD_20283 | JGI IMG/M metagenome (IMG submission 20283)
CGGACGACTATTGTTTGTGTGGTAAGGGGAGACTCGAAGGGCGGAGCAGCGGGTCCCCACACAAGCGGAGCGCGGTGTGGGGCTGCGAGCCGGGGTCGAGAGTGCTTGGTGTTTGAGGAGCATTGCTCCGAATAACACCTAGCAACTCGTGACCGAGTCTCCCCTTGCCCACAGACAAAGCGGATGACGTCACTATATGGTACTAGTCTGGAACACCGGGCGCAGTAATAGTACCTACGTTCCCGTCTGCTCCAGTGAGGTCTTGCAATATCTCCACAATACCCCACACGCTCACAATCACAAAGAGCGCAATGACTCCCCACACCATGCGGCTTTTCCCTTCATCGCGCTTGTTGTCTGAGCCCGAGTTTGCAATGAATACGACTAGTCCCCAAATGAACAGTGCGAGTGCCAGCGCGACAAGGACTGGAACGGCGCTGTCGATAACATTGCCAAGTTTTGTAAAAAAGTCAGTGACGTACGTGAACGATTGCGCACTGCTTATGACTGGCAGCATTATGAGCACCGACGCAGTGGCTGCAATTCTATAGTGTTTCATACGACAGTTGAACGAGGTAAGTAGTAATGGCATTATGCAGCAGTAGGAGGGATGTCGGGGGCGCCCGGTGTGGTCGGGTTAGTTGTACCGGTGAGTTGCTGTAGCAATGTGACAATGCCCCACACGCTCACAATAACGAAGAGCGCAATGACTCCCCACACCATGCGGCTTTTCCCTTCATCGCGCTTGTTGTCTGAGCCCGAGTTTGCAATGAATACGACTAGTCCCCAAATGAACAGTGCGAGTGCCAGCGCGACAAGGACTGGAATGGCAGCCGCGAGTACTGTTTTCAGGCCAGAAAAAATGTTGTCAACGTAGGACAGGTTTACGGTCTGTGCCTGTACAGCTGCCGGCGCCAGGCTTGCGGCACAAATAGAGCTGATAGATAAGCGCCATACAGCGCTACTGTTGTAAGACATGTGCTTCATGATATGGGTATTAGCATTAGATTAATGAGTACACTTCCGTCAAGCTGACACTTGGTCTATCAAAGGACGCGGGTGATGCAGTGCCTGTTAAAACTTGCAGGATTCCAACTAGACCCCACAAGCTCACAAGGACTGCGATAGCAAGTATACCCCACACCATGTGCTGCTTGCCAGATGTTCGCTTTTGCTCGTTTCCTGCATTTGCCAGGAATACTACCATGCCCCAGATAAACACCATGAGGGCTAGTCCGGTAAGTGCAATCACTGCAGCGTCAGCAACGCTCAGTAGCCCACTGCTTACGTTAGTAAGCCATATGGTGTTCTGTGCGCTGCACAGTAATGGGGTTGTGATACTCAGTACCGCTAAAGATACCGCTGACTCCCAGGCGAGGTGTCGGTGTGCCGCACTGGTGCTGCATGGTTGGTGAGTCATAGTACGATCTGATCTGGTAGGTCGGTGCCATTCACCCCGAACGTCGCAAGTACCATATTAATGATGGCAAATACGGACACCATTACTGTCATGCCAATAAGTGCGTTTAGCAAATGGCGCTTGCCTGCCTCTCTGGCTGACTGGTTGCCGGCTTGAAGCATGAATGTGGCAAGCCCGTACATAAAGTACACAAGTGCGAGTGCAAACAGTACTGCGATAATGGGGTTAATGATCTCGTCGACCACGTTTGACATGAACGTCACAACTCCAGCAGGCACAGTGTTATCCATATAGGATAGCATACAGTATGGCGTCTATACGAACAAACCACATGTTCACATGTGGTTTGTTGTGCATTTTTGAGGACGTGTTTACTATGGAGCGGTGGTCGGCAGTCCTGTTTGTACGTCGGCATAGCCCGCCCCTTGTTCTATGCCCGTGATCTGGTTGAGGAGTTCAACGAGCCCCCAAACAGACACGATAACAAAGAGTGCAATAACACCCCAGATCATCTTGCGCTTTCCTTCGTCCTTTGCAGCTTCGTCACCAGAGGAGAAAATAAACTGAACAAGACCCCATATAAACAGGAGGAGGCCAAGAGCGATCACGACCGGTAGGAGTGCATTGATTAGTGTACCAATCTGCGTTACCAGGTTATCAAAGAAACCCAGCTCAGGTGTGATTGTCTGCGTTGCGCCGCCGCCGCCGCCAGCTCCCGCAAACAAAGGCAAGGCAAGCGCCACGGCAGGTGTGAGGAATGTATATTTATTCATAGTAGTTAAATTGCCAATAAAAATGAATAATAGGTACAGGTAAACCTTGTTACTGTTAATAAATCATAGCATGGGCAATTTGTTTTACCATAGCAACCTGTGGATAGCCATGTGCATACCTAACCCCATAATCCTGACGGTGTGTATCGTGTAATGATTGATTTCCGTCTGATCAAGCATCAACAATCAGTGCAGAGAAATGCTTCCTTCCGTCCGCGCATCTAGTGAAGCTCCGTTAGTTGCACCTAGTTATTATAATACATGCGTTAGCTGCTGCTAAAAACAGTCAGTGCCTTGTGCACCCAATTGTATCTGTGTTGGTGTACATGTCGTGTCTGAAGAGTTGACTCCTGCAAGTGTTTGTAGTATCGAAACCAGTCCCCACACAGAAACGATCACAAACAGTGTAATCACCCCCCAGATCATACGTTGCTTACCTGCCGCGCGCGACTGATCGTTACCAGCGGTCGCAATGAACGTAACGGTTCCCCATGCGAAAATTGCAACTCCTACTGCAAGAAGGGCTGGTACAAATGTTTCAATGGCCGTTGCAAAGCGGTAGAATAAGCAGGTAAGCGTGCCTGGAGAAGTGTTGCATGGATCCGGCGTCGCTTGCGTCATTATTGGAACCCCACCATACAACACGGCGAGTACGGAAAAAGTTGTAAGAGTCTGACGAAGGCGTCTCATGTTATCCAAAGAACGTTACGTGAATAATTCGCACGATTCCCCACACAGAAATCATAACGAACATGGCAACGACACCCCACACCATCATTTGACGTGCCTCGCTCTTTTTGTTGTCACCTGCGCTGTATAAGTATCTGACGAGCCCAAGCACAAAGGCCACTACCGCAAGGCTTACCAGAAACCCCACCGCTGCATCGAGCAGCGGGATAATCCTCGTATCAACTACGGTCTTAAGTGTCTCCGCACGGACGAATATTGGTGCAGTGACTAGACTGAGGAGTATAAAAATGTGATGTATGGAATTCATGTACGTGTACTACTCAGAACTGAGTGCTGCGCTTAGCTGACTTTGAGCTGTGCTGATAGCACCTTCCAGGCGTGACTCCCTCGTCGTGACATTGTTGACCATGGCGCGGAATATTTGATCGGCCTGACCACCTCGTGGCTCAGGCCATGTTTGAGCCATGATGGCGGACTGCACAAGTACGCGTTGGTACGGATCGTCTGGCGCTACAGGTAAACTATCGCGTCTTGCGCTTGGAAGTTCAAGAAGTGCTTGAAGTGGCCCAGCCATTGTGCCGCTTGCAAGAAATTGTGCAACTTGGTACGCGCGTGTCTTGTGAGGTGAGTTTGCGGTAATGCCAACTGCGTAGACGTTTGCGTATGTTGTTTTGGTGGACTCAGGACTGCTTGATTGTGGGAAGGTGCTCACATTGAAGTTGAGATTGGGGTTGAGATTATTTATGAGGTCAATTTCACTCACGAAACCAAAGTACATTGCTAGTTTGTTTGACGCAAAGGCTTCGAGCGAGCGTTCAAACGTCTTGTTCCATGTGTATACCAATTTGCGCGGGTTTGAGAAGTCGGTGTAGAAACGCAGCGCCGCGGTGCTGTCGGCTCCTGACCCGCTGCCTGTGATGCGTGCTTGGTACGTGGTGTTGCGAGAGGTCACAATTGGCACACGTAACTGAAGCAATAGTGCGCTTAAGATTTCCTTGGCGTGTAGTACGTTGTCGTACTCTCCGAGGGCAACTCCTGCACGCACAACATCAGCACCATTCTGAGTTTCGGTGAGTAGCGGCACCGTATCGACAAAACTGGTCCAATCATCCGGCACTTGCGGAATGGCTGCCGAGCGAAATAGATCTCTGTTCCAAAATAGGACAAGCGGATCTACTGCTATCGGGAGTGCGTATACACCTTCACTGTCCAGATACACACTCGCACTTTCTACGTAGGTGTCTTGATAGGTGGCGAGAGGATAAGTTTTGTAGGGGATTTTATACAGCTTACTCTGCAGTGTTAAGAGCTCAGACTGATTGAAAAGGATGATGTCCGGGATGCCACTACCGGCGGCAATTGCCTCGAGTAAGTCCGGGTAGATTGTCTCGGGATGTTTTTCTCGGTATGTTATCTTCTGCAATACCGGGTATCGCTTGCCCATTTCGGCAAACGCATAATCCATGTCATAGACGGCAGGCATAGACGCCCCCCAGATAGTAATTGGGGTGGTAGGAATAGCCTGCTCACCGCGGCTACCCCCGTCGCTTGGAAGTGCAAGTACAATGACGCCAACTACCGCAAGTGCTGCAAACACACCCAATGTTACTAGTTGGAATAGCGACTGTTTGTTCTCGACCGTGAAGTCCATAGGTGAGAATTCAGCTTAGGTTGGACATGTGATCGATGCTCCAAGCCCGATCACGGTCTCGCAGATTGCTATAGCAAGAGCCTTTGAGCCTAAAACAATGAGAGCACCAACGACCGTCCAGACGAGTGCTTGCCGAGCCTTGCTGAGTTGTTGCTCGTTTCCTTGTGCACTCACGAACAAAAAGCCGGTGTAGACGATCATAAGGACAATGATCGGAAACAGGATAAAGATGACGGCGTTCAGTATAAGGACGAGGAGCTCTTCAATTGTGTCTACACTGAGTGGGTTCACAAACTGAGCAAACGCCACCGTTGGGATGGCTGCCAACAATACAAAAGAGAAAAGATGTGCTGTCAGGTGCGAGTTGTGCAGCCTTGTGAGTTTAGTACTCATACACACATTGTATCACACCAGCCCTTCGCATGAGATGTGTTGTACACAGCCGCGCTTTGTTTTACAGACAGATCAACGCAGCTATCTTGTCACCTGCGCGAAGCTTCATGATTCGCACACCTTGCGTTGAGCGACCGGACATAGGAATGCTTTCGATGTCGGTGCGGATGACTTGCCCCTTGCGCGAAATTACCACCAGTTCTTCGGTTTCCGGCGTGAGGATGCGGCTTGCTATGAGGGAGCCTGTCTTGTCTGTGACCGCTGCGCATTTAATGCCACTACCGCCACGTTTTTGTATCTTAAAGTCCTTGAGTTTTGTCTGTTTGCCGAAACCGGTTTCGGATAGTACGAGGAGAGCCAGCTCAGCTTCCTTAACTCCCTTTCGCGCTATGTCTGCATTGATGATAACGTCTCCGGACGCAAGTTTCATGGCCCGTACGCCTACAGCCGTGCGGCCCATAACACGCATGTCTGCCTCTTTGAAGCGGACGGACATGCCCTGCTGTGTTGTGAGCAGCACCGTGTCGCCTTTGTCGACAAACCGTGCCTGAACAAGCTCGTCGCCGGGCGCTAGTTTGATCGCAATGATGCCCGAGCGACGGACATCGTGGAAGTCTTTTGCCTTGGTCTTCTTTGCAACACCTGCTTTCGTGACCATCATGAGCGATCCTTCGCCATCTTTGACCTCTTTGGTCATTGCCACCACTGAAGTAACGTACTCACCGTCAGTAAGTGGTAGAAAGTTCATGATACTCTTTCCCTTCGTTGCACGTTTCCCTTCCGGCACCTCGTACATCTTAATTTGGTACGCCTTCCCTTTGTTCGAGAAAAACAAGAGGTCGTCGTGTGTGCTTGCGGTCAAGAATAGTGTCACGAAGTCTTCGTCCTTAGTGTTGAGGTCAACGACCCCTACACCGCCTCGTTTCTGACGCTTGTACTCGTCTGGGTTCGTTCGCTTGATGTACCCACCCTTAGTGATAACGAGGACGCTCTCTTGTTCCGGTATAAGATCTTCGTCTGAAAGCGCCGATACACCACCTCGAACGACTTTTGTGCGTCGGTCATCGCCATACTTCTCCTTGACCTCCGCCATTTCATCTTTAATGAGCGAGGCCATTTTTTTTGCGTCCTTGAGAATGCTCTTGAGCCACTTGATGAGTCCCTGTACTTCCTTAAGCTCCTCTTCAATCTTTTTACGCTCAAGCCCGGCGAGCTTCTGGAGGCGCATTTCGAGTATTGCGGTTGCCTGTCTATCTGAGAATGTGAACTTTTTCATGAGGGCTGCGTGGGCGGTCGGGACGTCCTTGCTCGCACGAATGGTCTTAATGATGGCGTCGATGTGATCAAGCGCTTTTTTGAGGCCGAGTAAGATGTGTTCTCGGTTTTCTGCTTTTCGGAGGTCGTATTCGCAACGTTTGCGCACAACTTCCTTACGGTATGCGACAAACTCTTCGAGAATACCCTTTAGTGAGAGTGTTTGGGGAACACCATCGACAAGCGCAACCATGTTTAGGTGGAAGGTATCCTCGATAGCCGTATGCTTATACAAGTAGTTGAGAATCTTTTGGGGTTGGCCACCGCTCTTAAGCTCAATCACGACACGGATGTCCTTGGTTGATTCGTCACGTAGGTCGCGAATGCCTTCCAGTTTTTTCTGTTGCACCAAGCTCGCGATGCGCGTGATGAGGTCTGCCTTGTTGACACGGTATGGAAGTGAGGTGACGATGATCGAAAAATGTCCTTTCTTGTCTTCCACTATTTCGGTCTCACCGCGGACTACCATTGGGCCTTTGCCGCTCGCGTACGCGTGACGGATAGCCTTCTGGTCGTAAATAATGGCGCCTGTAGGAAAATCCGGAGCTTTGATGTACTTGAACAAGTCTTCATTGCTAGCCTCAGGGTTGTCGATCAGGTGTATGAGTGCATCAATCACCTCTCCCAGGTTGTGTGGCGGTATGCTTGTTGCCATACCAACCGCGATACCAAGCGTGCCGTTTAGTAGGAGGTTGGGCGTTGCTGCCGGAAGCACTTCCGGTTCGTTGCGTGTGCCGTCATAGTTTGGGCGCCATGGAACGGTCTCCTTTTCGATATCACGGAGCATCTCGCTTGAGATGCGCTGCATCTTTGCCTCTGTGTAGCGCATTGCTGCAGGATTGTCACCGTCGACTGAGCCGAAGTTTCCCTGCCCCCATACGAGCGGATAACGCATAGAGAAGTCTTGCGCCATTTTGACGAGTGCATCGTATACCGCAGTGTCCCCGTGCGGGTGGTACTTACCGAGCACATCACCTACTACTGCTGCGGACTTGCGAAACTTGGCACTGGAGTTGAGACCCATCTTGTACATGGTGTACAGGATGCGGCGATGTACCGGCTTGAGACCGTCGCGTACATCGGGGAGTGCGCGACCGACGATGACCGTCATTGCGTATGCGATGTACGATTCGCGCATTTCGGCGCTAATGTCGCAAGGAATGATTGATCGTGCATCAGGTGCGGTCTCAGTTGGCTCATTCTGTCTTTTTGCTGTCATATGGTAGTTCGTGTATATGCGCTAGACAAAGAAAAACACACTGCCCCATGTTCGCTTGGGATTGTATGTGATGTACTCGTCTGCTATCTGCAGTACACTGGCAGTATAGCATACTCTGCGTCACTGTGTGTGGTGCGAAATGCGGGAGGGGGCCTTGATGTGACGTTGACACGTCACCCGGATGTGTTCATCTCATTGAGCAGGTCTTCGATGAATGATTCATCAGACATGTCTTCTGTGCGTGGTTGTGTCGAGGGTGTGTTTTGAGGCGCGGACAACGAGTCCTGCCGTGGATGCTGCGGTGCTGTAGTAGTCGGTGTGGGCTGTGGTTGCGCAACTGTGTTTGTTGTCGTGCCCGCGGAGGTGGACGTTGATGCTGCATTGGCGGTGTGTTGCATCTGCGTTTCTTTGAATGTGTTGTCGAAGCGGGGCTTGAAGTCGTATGCGGGTAGTGTTTGCGGTTCTTCAATGCTGTCAGTAGAGTGAAGACCCATTTGTTCAGTAACTACTGTGGCACTTGTCTTAATGCGTTCAAAGAACCCCGGTCGTCGTTCAACACTCTCTGCGGTTTCGGAAGGGTTGTGTTGGTTTGTGTGTACACCGGATGCAAAAATCACAGAGAGCCAGATAGCGGCTATGAGTCCGGTGAGTACCAGAGAAGAGGTAACAGCAAATCGCTGTCGTGCTTGTGGTGACTGACGACGAATGTGTTCCAGGTGTTGAAGAAGCATGCTACTTCGAGGCGAGAACGACAACATTGTTCTGTTGTCCTTCCAGATCCTTCGCTTTGATGGTGAGCTTTTCTAGCGGCTTATGGTTACCATTCTCGGTACCTTCTTCTTTTAGGAAGATCTGGAGTGCGTCTTTGATACCCACGCCACTCCAGTGTGTTGGGATGACAATGCTCGCTTCGATGGCAACCGCAAGTTCGTGCGCCGGAGCAGGTTCAAGTACACCCTCGCCGCCTATAGGGACAAAAACAATATCCACATGATCGAGTGTTTCTTTGAGGTCTGTTGGGAGTGTTTTGGTATTGAGTGCGCCGAGGAACAGGAGTGTCATCTTCTCCATCTGAACAACGTACGCGGTGTTGATAAGATCTTGGCCGCCGTACGTGGAGCTCGTAGGGTACCCCTTAATGAGGATGTCTTGCACTTCGTACTCACCCGGACCGCGGATGACGAAGGGCTGCTTATCGCCGTGTGCGACTTGCTCTGCACCGTTCATGTCGGGGTGTTCGAGTGAGATGAGAGCTATGTCTGCCCCAAACTTTGCTCCTTTGAGTTTTGAGTGTTTACTTACCGGGTTGAACGCAATTGTGGTGTCTCCATGCGACACCTTGAAAAAGTCTGCGCCGTGGTGGGTGATGATCATACGGCAGTAGTATAGCATACTGTCTGCACTGAGCCACGTACCACACCCAACATGAAGGTACCTGGTACCTTCATTCGATTAGGGCACAGACATTGACAAGAAGCAAATAATGCACTAGAATACTCGCTAGGTTGCCCATACTGCATCGTAAAAGTGTATTGATCAATCGATATGCTTCAATGTGGTGTGGGTGTCGGTTTTTTAACAAAAGAGGAGATAGGCAATGAAACGCCTAGTAATCCTGCTCTTCATCACCTTCGCCCTTGTCTGGGCGAGCGTGGTGGGGGCACCGGCGGCAACGCCGGCGCCGGCAGCGACTGCTGCCCCTGACGTGACCGTGCTTCAGGCGCGTGTCGCTGCTCTTGAGCTTGCGCTAGCAAGCGCAAAGCAAGAAGTCGCCGAGGCTGATGATGGCTTGGCTGAGTTGATGACTCAGTCGGCAGAAATTCAACAGCAGAACATAGCTCTGTTGTTGCGCGAAGCGCAGCTCGTCGTTCAACTTGATCTGACGCAAGAACTGTTGTCAGAGGAACGCAAGCGGATTGCTCGTTTTCACGATCAAATCCGCGAACGCGGATTCTTGATTGAGGCGCTGAGCGAGGAAGTTTCCGAACTCAAAGCTCGTGACCCGATGGTCGCGGTTGCGCAGGGTTTCGTGGATGGCACCTACGGCCACCAGGAGCTGGTGCAGCTTGCTGCGCTTGTGAATGCGCAGGATGTAGAGCAACGTGACTCAGAAATCACCGCAGAGGCTAATGCCGCGGCGCAAGCCGCAGCGTACGAGAAGTTCAAGGTCGAGCTTTCCTGCGAAGACCTTGGCACGTACGTCTCGAAGTACCGCGTCCGGGAGTGCAAGCGTGCCGGCATCGAGTCGGTCGTGGCACGCTTGAGTGCAGATCGCACGAGTGGCACCATTGAGGCGCCCCTTGCGGCCGGTTCGAGTGTTCTGCAATGGCAAGGTGCCGATTTCGCGCAGGAGTCGTACCTCGCACTGGTCAAGGCCTTTGAACCTGAGCTTGTGAAGGAGCTCGGTACCTGCACAGACCAGCCTGCGAACGTGTGCTGGACCAAGCTCGACACTGAGTACGTCACCATCCCGGTGACCAAGCAGACCGAGGCGGCATTGGCGGCGAAGGCAGCCAAGAACCGCGCGCTCGTCACGGCGTCCAAGCCGGCACGCGCTACTGCGCAACGTCCGGTGGTCGTGAAGCGTCAGTCCACGCCGCGTCCTGCGGCTTCCGCGTCCAAAGCGCAACAGCGTCAACCCGTCGCGGCCCCGCGTCGCACTCACGCTGCTCCGGCAGCTCGTCAGTCCGCGCCGCGTCCTGTGGCACCTGCGCCTGAGCGCAGCAACACTGCCTACGTGGGCAGCTGCAACGAAAATTCGTTCACGGTCGGTCATCAGTACCGCACGTGCACGGCGCAGCAAACTGCGGCAAAGACCGCAACGCCCGTCCGTCGTCCGGCAGCAGCTCCGGCACGGCCTGCAAAGCCCGCTCCCGCAAAGCCCGCTCCCGCAAAGACCACACCTGCAAAGACGCGTGCACCCCAGCAGGTTGCACACGCCACGCCACGGGTGATGTTCCCAAGCGTTGCTGTTGCCACGGCGACATGCTTGAGGGCGGGTGCACCGGCCGGTACGACCGGAACGGTCAATGGCGTCTGTAAGTTTCCAAACGGCGAAAAGAAAAGGTTGAAGCCGAAGCCGAAGCAGACAACATAAAATCCTCCCGCTAGCATAGCGCTAGCGCGGCCGCACATGGCCACAAAGGTACCAATAAGAAGAACAAGTACCCGCCAATGTGCGGTCAAAAAGAGCCTCCCTCACCGGAGGCTTTTCCTATGTGCGACTTATTAGTGACACCCTTGTGTTGCTGCTCCTTTGCTGCAACTGGTGGCATCGAGAAGAGTTGGCATACTTGTTACCTGCAGAGCCTTATCTCCTTCGACCGATATCAGCACTAGCTGAACTGACCTGTAGAGCTCTGGAACCGTTTTGGAGCACTACGGTGAGATTGCGAGGGGGTGCGAATACTCGGCCGCGGCATACTCGCACGTCTGGTGTTGTGATATACTGCCCGATATGTCACTCGGCACTCGTGCAGGCACCGCCCTTTTGTCACTCGACACCTTGCTCCTTGTTGGTGTTGGTGCTGCCTGCGCGTACGCTATTGTTACCCTCCACAATAACGCGTCCGACCTTGCGCTTATGAGGGGCGAGCTTACGGCGCTCCGGAGTCACGTTGATGCACGACTTGCGAGCACAACCGCCTATATTCAGGCGGTGGAGGACAAAGAGATCGCACTTTCAGACATGCTTTACAACGAACAGAAACGTATCGAAGAGCTTGCGGACAATGTCGAAGGCTTCGACCGAACGGTAGGACGACTCTCGGGATCGGTAGAGACATTGGAGAAACTCACCACCACTGACCCCGAATTGCTACAGAAGTACTCAAAGGTGTATTTCCTTAACGAGCACTACATGCCGGCAGACCTCACCGTGATAGATGAGAAATATGATTACGAGAACGGCAAGGAGGTGTCTGTGCAGAGCGATATGTGGCCGTTTCTTGAAGATTTGTTGGAGGACGCGTGGGATGATGGCGTGCAACTCAAAGTACTGTCCGGCTATCGTTCGTTCGAAGAACAGCAGACCCTGAAGCAACACTACATGGTGACCTACGGTACCGGTGCAAACACTTTCAGTGCTGACCAGGGGTACAGTGAGCATCAGCTCGGCACAACGGTCGATTTTACCGATGAAAACATTGGTGAGAATCTCGACACGTTCGAGGGTTCAGATGCGCACAGGTGGCTCGAACGCAACGCGTACAAGTACGGCTTTGTGATGAGTTACCCGGAGAACAACCAGTACTATGTCTACGAACCGTGGCACTGGCGTTTTGTGGGTGAGGATCTCGCACGGTACCTCGATCGGCAAAACAAGCACTTCTACGACCTTGAGCAGCGCAAGATCGACGAGTACATCCCAACATTGTTTGATGATTAGCGACTAGTGGTGTGAGAAAACGCTATAGGATGCAGAGACTGAAGGATTGAGATAATACCTTCCACAACCCAGCGCCCGGCATTGGCTATGCACTTGATTTCCGCCCGCCTTCCGTCCGGGTGTTTGGGCGCACGGGCGGATCGCTCGCAATAGCAGCGTTACACTGAACGGTTAACTAAACGTGGTACAACAAAAAATGGAAGTGCCCGTATGTGACACCTCCATTTTTGTGTGTATGCTTGAGAATGGTCTAACGCTTTGACCACTGCGGGGCGCGGCGCGCCTTGCGCATACCAAACTTTTTACGTTCAACCATGCGTGGGTCGCGCTTGAGGTACCCTGCTTTCTTGAGTGCACCGCGGAGCGTGGCTTGGTACTCCGTGAGGGCACGAGCTATTCCGTGACGTACTGCCTCAGACTGTGCCGAAAGACCACCACCCACAACCTTAGCAGTGACTGTAAACTGCTGATCAAGTCCCTCGACCTGAAACGGTGCAAGTATCGTGCTCCGCAGTGTGTTGGTTGGGAAGTACTCCTCAATCGTACGGTCGTTGACGCTGATCGATTGCTTATTGTTTGGTGTGATGCGGACACGTGCGGTTGCTGTTTTACGTCGTCCGACTGCTTCTATGTATCGTTCCGTGGTTGCCATACTATTCAGTGATCGTTAGGTTCTTCATGCGCACTGCACGAAGCTTGTTGCCAGGTAGCATTCCGTACACTGCTTTTCTCAGCACTTCACTGTAGCCCTTTTTGTCGATGAGTTTCTCCATGGAAAGAACTCGACGTCCACCCGGGTAGCCAGTATAGCGATCGTACTCTTTCTGGATACGCTTCTTCTCGTCAATCGCTAGTTTAGCCGCGTTAATGACTGTCACCTGTACCGGGGGCACCTGGTAGCGCACTTGATCAGTACGGTCTTTACCTAGCAGGATTGCTGCAACCTCTGTTGCAACACGCCCTATACGCTTTCCTGCTGCATCCACGGTTACTGTGTGCTGTGTTGTAGTCATCATATTAGACAAATCCTATGAATGCACGTGTCGCAGCGTCACCTGGTCGGATACCGACACGAACAATGCGCGTATAGCCACCCTGTCGGTCTTTGAAGCGTGGACCTAGTTCAGTAAAAAGCTTTGTCGTTGCTTCGTCGTCATTACCGAGCAGTGAGTAGACATGTCGGCGGTTTGCTACCGTGTCTTCCTTTGCACGCGTAACCAACTTTTCAACGTATGGACGCACCGCCTTCGCTTTCGCCTCAGTAGTGATCATTTTTTCGTTCAAGATGAGGTTGTGTGCAAGGCTCCGGTACAAAGCAGTACGTACTTTGCGTTCTCGTCCAAGCTTTTTCTGCTTTTTGCTATGATGCAACATGGGCTAGTAGTATACGTATTTGAGGAGTAATTGCAACTTTATCGAAGCGTTACCCCAAACTCTGACAGCGCGCGCTTAATCTCTTGCAATCCTTTGATGCCAAGACCTTCAATAGCAAGAATGTCCTCTTCTTTCTTTCGCGCAAGACCGCCCACTGTCCTGATGTTAGCACCCTCAAGTGCACTGATCGTCCGACCCGAGAGCTTAAGCGACTCTATGCGAGTTTTAAGCACTTCCGTGTCCACCTGCTCTTTCTTACGCTCAAGCGCTTGCTCCGCCATGCGCGGCTCTGCGCTTGCCGCGACCGGGGTGTTATCTTCCTCGACCGACTCCTTGAACCCTACCACAGCTTTTAGTTGGTGGATCATAATCTCAATAGAGCGTTCAAGTGCTTGCCGCGCTGATATAGCACCATCCGTCTCGATGAACATGCGTAGGCGGTTGAAGTCAGTTCGATCCCCAACACGCATGTTCTCTACTTCGTAGTTTACACGTCTGATTGGTGTAAAGGTTGCATCGACAGGGATCTCACCAATATCGGCCTTCCCTTCACCCTGTGCTTCGCGCGGCACGTACCCAAGACCCTTTTCTACGGTGATTTCCATGGATAGTGACGTATTTTTGGTGGTGAGCGTGGCGATGTGTTGTTCCGGATTGAGGATCTCTACCTGGCCAGCCTTGTCTATGTCTGCTGCCGTAACATCTCGCTCACCCTTTACGTCCAGTGTGAGTGTTTGCGGCTCATCACCGACCATGGTAAAGCGTACACGCTTAAGATTGAGGAGTATGGTAACCACGTCCTCTTGTACACCGTCCATGGTACTAAACTCGTGTGTTACGCCATCAATCTTTACTGACGTTACGGCCGTGCCGGTGAGTGATGAAAGGATTATTCGTCGAAGTGAGTTGCCAAGCGTGTGGCCATATCCTGGGAACAAGCCGTCGATTTCGAATAGCCCGGATGTATCATCTTCAGTGACGACACGTGGTTTTGATGGCAAGGTGACATTGTAGTCCATAGCAGGTGTGGTACTAAAAACTGTTAAAACGCAAACTGCGTTACTAGCGACTGTAATACTCAAGTATAGCACTGACACTGCCCGGCATTTCAGTGTTATCCGCGGTGGGAAGTGCTGTAACCTTGCCCGACAAGGTCTTTTGGTCAAATGCGAGCCATGCCGGGGTTCGGGCGTTCTCAAGACCGAGCTTGATTGACTCCATGATAGGCAAATTGCGTGTGCGCTCACGAACGGTGACGGTGTCTCCGATTTTGCACGTGAGACTTGGGATGGTTGTGCGACGACCATTCACCTCAACGTGGCCGTGGGAGACCAGCTGACGAGCGGCTTTTCGCGTCGGCGCAAGACCAGTGCGGTACACAACGTTGTCAAGGCGCAATTCACACTGCTCTACCATCCGTGTAGATGGGTCTGCCCCCAACACCGCGACACGCTGACTCTCCTCTACGTATCGTCGTAGCTGTCGTTCAGAGATGCCATATGCAAAGCGGACGCGTTGCTTTTCGAGAAGCTGCTTACCGAAGTCCGAGATATTGCGACGACGTCCGCGCACACCTCTGCTGTGGCGCGCTTCCGAGACGGTGAACTTTTGTGTCTGACACTTGTCATAGACGCCGGCACCGAGTCGTCGACACACTTTGTAGGTAGGGGTACTCTTCATAACTCAATCGTTGTTAGTAAAATTATGTGCAATATGATTATACGCGTCGCGGCTTCTTGGCACGAGGGCCGTTGAACGGTACGGGCGTTTCGTCACGAATGTTCGAAAGTGCGACTCCTTTGGCGACGAATGCACGCATTGCCGACTCGCGTCCCGGTCCCACACCCCGAATGACCACGTTTGCCTCTGTCATACCCATCTGTTGCGCCTTTTCACCCAATAGCTCACCAACCTTTGCTGATGCAAATGGAGTACTTTTCTTTGCGCCCTTGAAGCCCAGACTCCCGCTGCTGCTTGCCATCAGCGTATTGCCTTGCTTATCTGCAAGTGTCACTATGGTGTTGTTGTAGGTCGCCTGGATGTAGAGCGTGCCTCGATCGCACTTGCGCCTGGAGGCGCGAGATAGAGCTCGAGCGCGCAATCCCTGATTGACCGATGCCCCACCTTTCTTAATGATACGTTTTTTTCCCATAGTGAATGACTGCTAGTACTACTTCTTCTCAACCTTACGACGTCCGCTACCTGCTGTCTTTCGCACACCTTTCAGGGTACGTGCGTTAGTTTTTGTGTGTTGACCTCGGCATGGGAGCCTTCGAATGTGTCGTGTGCCACGATACGAGTTGATATCTTTGAGTCGTTTTACGTGACTACCTACTTCACGACGAAGCTCACCTTCGATGAGCAGACTGCGCGACTCTATTGCGTCACGAATTTTACCCTCGTCCTCGGTGGAAAGGTCTACAGGCTTGGTTCCATACTCAATATTCACTTCATCCAAAATGTCGTGTGCGAGCTGACGTCCAATGCCGTGCACTGCGGTGAGCGCTATCTCAATTCGCTTATTGTCCGGAAGTGTAATACCTGCAATTCGCATAGTTGTGTGATTCGGCTATTTAAAGGAAATCAATGTAGTGGCACTCGTTACCCCTGCCGCTGCTTGTTGCGCGGCTTCTTTTTGTTGATGACGTACAAGCGGCCTTTTCGACGAACAATCTTGTCATCCGGACTACGCTTCTTTATTGAGCTCTTTACCTTCATATGATTACAGTCTACGTACAATGCGCGCTCGACCCCCGTATGGATCAAGCATCAACAAAACGGTATCCCCTACCAGAACCTTAATGCGGTGAATGCGCATCTTTCCAGCAAGGTACGCCAGAACTTCGGTGCCGTCCTCTTCAAGCGTAACCTTAAAAAGGGCGTTCGGAAGCGCCTCTTCTATATGTCCTCGTACCGTCGATTTATTATCCTGCATTGAGCGTGCACACAATCCTATCAGATGCCTGTTTAATCGTCAAGTTTTGTGGTTACGCTGATGTTAGTTGTGTCTTCTGGGTACGTGGAGAACCAGAACGGACGCACCACACCGTTTGCATAATCTATTCCCGGGAAGGTATCAAGGAAGGTGCTCGCAGCAGGACCGCTGAGTATGTCTTTTGGCTTACCGGCAAGCTGCGTCTTGAACTCCTCAATGTCATACTCCCAGACAAATTTTGCCTTTCCGGTAGCTGTGATTTGGTATGTATCGGCGTTCCATGGCGCAGCAGCAGCCTCGTCTTCTGTGGTGACCGGTGTTGCGTTTACGGTGAGCTCGTCTATGTTGTCTATACGTATTGGTGTGCCTGCATAACTGCCAATCGTGAGCTCAGCAACGCGTCGCGCGAAGGTGTCTCGGTCGAATGTGATTGCGTGTAGCTTGCCGGAAAGGGAGAGCTGTACTTCGTCGGTGGCCGCTATCTCGTCAGCCTGCGGAGTAAACTCAAAGAAAACCGCCTCAGGAAAGATCTGATTGCCTTCAGGCACCTCGCTTGATTGCTCAAGTGCTGCCAGAAGTTCGTCGCGCAACTGTGACTCCAATGCATCGGTGGCGCGCACGCGATCGTCCTCACTGACGGTTCGTCTAACACCTTCAAAGCCGCCTGTGATGTCTTCTGTGGAGCGAGCATACACCTCGGTTTCGTAGGTAGTACCCTCAAGCCCTGGTACAGTAAACTCAGTCGGTCCCGTTATATTGTACTGTTCTCCCGTCTCCATTGCCGCAACGGCAACTTCTACTTCCCCGGGCGTACCATCAGGTTGTTTCCCCGGCACTTCTACCGGTTCCTGAATCCAGTACATGAGTCCGGCTGGCGACTCGAAACGAGTACGCCTAATGAGCCGCATAGGGCCGTCTGTTGATTCGTTGTAGATGGTTATGCTGCCTTGCGCACGCTCTGATACTTCAGACTCGTTTAATGCCGTAACGTTCCGTCGTGCCGTTTGCTCAATCGTGACGCGCTTAAACGTGATGGCGCCCTCGACCGGCGATATTGCCGCCTGAAACTCAGCGGTAGCGGCAATAGTGTCTTGTTTTGGGTACACTGTTACGGTTGCGCCTGAAAAAGCAAGCGAGAGGAGGACGGTTGTAAGTACCACAACCGCACCAACGGCAATCGCTATGAGCATCCATCGTTTACGTGTGCCACTGTCGTCGTACGTATTCTTGAAAGGGTCAGCGGTAGGTGGTTCGTGGTGCGGAGGAGTGTGGCGTGGTGATTTACGATGAGGTGGTCGTTCTGTGTGCTGGTTGGAACGTGCTGTGTTCTGATGTTGGGAGTGCGTGCTTCGCTGCGTACGCGGTGCGTCATCGTGCGAAGGTCGCGTCTGTTGATGGTGTGTGTTATCACCAGGGTTCATCACTATGACATCTTGCAGTGGGGGCTTTTTCATACTGTGCGAGGTATGTGAGTGAATGATCAGTCTCTTGACATATCTGAGTATACCATAGAACGGTTGTGTGACGAGTGAGTGCTGTACACACCCTGTAGGAGGGTTAAGAGGCGTGGTTCATGTGCGCGCGCACCAAGCGACTCACTTTCTTTGTCTGGTGTTCGGTATGCGATAAGCGTATCAAGTGCTACGGGCTCACGTATGCCGGGCATCGGCAGTGGCGATGTAAACGGGTGGCCAAACAGCTGGTACAGCTCAGTTTCGACTGCGATGCGCATGCCACGTGGCGGGGTTACACCTGCGTTAACCACTCGTATCGCATCAATCACCTCGTCGCGCCACTCCGTAAGAATACTCCCCAATTGTCCCCATGTTGTATCGCTGTCAGGTGTTTCGACTGTTTCAGCAAGTGCTGCACATACGCTCTTTGCCCGATCCGGATCGTCAGTATCAGGTGCCGCGGCACGTATAAGGTGGTGCGAACCAATAGGAAATGAAGCCATGCCAGCTGGTGTAGCCTGTTGTATCAGGCTAACGCTGGTTGCCTGTCCACCAATTTCGACAAGCAGTCCTCGAGTGCCGGAAAACACATTATTGCATGGATGCGCAAGAAGTGCTGTTGTGGTGCTTGTTGTGACGCGGTGATTGGGAAACGTGCGCGAAAAAACTTCCATCAAGGTGTCTGCGATGCGTTGCGGTATAAGGGTTAAGTACGTACGAAGTGTGATTTCTCGGGCAGTGTAGGACTTTGGTCCGGACACTGCATACCCGTCAAGCAGGATACTGAGATCACGTTGTTCAAGTAGGCGAGCATCGCCCGCTGCCGCGCGCCACGCGCTGTACTCGGGGCGTTGCTGTGCGACTTCTAGTATTTCGCCGTGAAGGGTGTCTAGTGTATTCTGTGTCACCGTGCGTCTGTCTTCAAATACGCGCGTGGCAGTCCCCGCGGCACCGAAGTACCATGGTGGGCTGTATGCACACCATACACTCAGGTCCTTTACGGAAAACGTGGGATTGTGTTGTGCAATGCGGACACCCTCCTGTACTACAAGCGTTCCGAGTTCAAGCACGCGTGCTCCCATTTCCTTGACATATCGGTCATAATCGTCGTCTATCGTGTATCCATACTCAATTCGCTTGTGCCAGAGGAGTTGTGCGCTGTCTTCTGTAGGGACTGCAATACCCACAGCAACACTCGACGTTCCTATATCGAACAGTACTATACTTGTGTTTTGTGGGTGTCGGTGACCAAACAACATTACATACCAGTATACGCGATGATGCGTGTCGCGTGGATGGGGGGCAGTGGATAGTGCGGTTACGGTTCGAGTATCGCCTTCACGCGGCGCACACCGGCACTGCTCGACTCCTCTTTTTTGATCCTAAATGTGCCTTTGATATTTCCCGTACTTTCGACGTGCGGCCCACCGCAGAGTTCCTGTGAGTATATACTGCCGTCCGGCGCTTCGATCTCGTAGACGGTCACCTGGTCCGGGTAGCGCTCCCAGAAACTTCCTTCCACGCCGGCATCCTGTGCGGCTTGTTTTTCCATAATCGTCGTCGTCACCGTACAGCCCTTTTGTATCGCTTCGTTCACGTACGCTTCTACTTGGTCGAGCACCTCGCGCGATACCTTTTCGGGGTGGGTGAAGTCGAATCGGGCACGTTCGCTCGTGATGTTGCTCCCTGCCTGGTGCACGTGGTCACCAAGCTGTTTGCGCAGTCCTGCGAGTAAGAGATGGGTGCAGGTGTGGAGCATGGTCGTCACTTCCCCGCTATCTGCAAGGCCGCCCTTGAACTTCTGCTCGCTCCCGGCGCGTGATTTTTTCTTGTGTTCCGCGAGGAGTGTATCGTACTTCTTCAGCGTGTCCTCGAGTATCGGCGTGCCGAGGCGGTCAGTGATGATCTCGAGCGAAAGCTCGAGCGGAAAACCGTCGGTCTGGTAGAGGTCGAAGAGTGCCTCGGCGGTCACGGCTGCGTTACCGCGTTCGATTAGGTGCTCTATTTTCTTCAGGCCACGGTCGAGCGTTTTGCGGAACTTGGCTTCTTCGTCTGCGATATGGGTGCGAATGGAGTCTGCTTGGGTACGGAGGTTTGGGTACTGGCCCTCGTACATTGCAGTGATGGGTTCGACGACGTCCGCGAAGCTGTTCTCGTGCATGCCGAGTGTGTCTGCCATACGTACCGCACGACGGATGAGGCGACGTACGAAGTACCCCTGGTCGGTGTTTGATGGTGCGACACCGTCGCCGATGAGGAATACTGCGGCTTTCATGTGGTCTGCGACAATACGGAACGCTTCGGTGTCCTTGGGGTCTTCTCCGTATGTCTTTTTGGTTGCCTGCTCGATATGCGCAAGTATCGGCTCATGACAGACCTTGATGATGTCCGGTGTGTTGTTGACCGCCATTGCCAAACGCTCAAGCCCACCGCCGAAATCAATGTTTCGTTTCGGGAGTGGTGCAAATGAGCCGTCTTCCTGTTTCTGATACTGCATAAAGACGTTATTGCCAATCTCCAAGAAGCGGCCGCAGTCGCAGTTCGGGTGACAGTGCTCCCCAAAGGCAGGGTTGTGCTCGACGTCGGTGAATTCATAGAAAACTTCACTATCCGGTCCGCCCGGTTCGCCCGCGGGCATCTTGTCGGTAGTACCCGCCCTGCTCCACCAGTTCTTGTCGCGGTAGTAGAAGATACGCTCGTCGTCCCGCATGCCGCGCGCAGCTGCCTCTTCCTCGCTTACCATCACCGCTGTTGTGGCATCGACACCTGTATCCTTGAACAGTCGCTGCCAGATGGCTGCAGCTTCCTCGTCACGTGGCACGCCAGCCTCTTCGTCTCCAGCGTAGACAGTGACATAGAGGCGCTCCGGGTCTAGGCCAAGGGTGTCGGTAAGGAGCGCAAAGAACCATGGGAGTTGTTCTTCCTTTCCATAGTCACCAAGGGACCAATTGCCAAGCATTTCAAACAACGTGGTATGACGATTGTCGCCCACCTCGTCTATATCAACGGTGCGGAAGCAGGGTTGCGAATTGGCAATGCGTGTGCCTAGTGGGTGTGGAGCGCCAAGAAGATACGGCATGAAAGGTTGCATGCCGGAACTGGTAAACAAGGTGGTTGGGTCGTTCTCGGGCACCAGTGAGGCGGAGGGTATTTCGACATGGCCCTGCGCCTCCATGTGTTTGATGTATGCGCTTCGTATATCATTGAGTGTCATATGCAGAGCATCATAGCAAATCTCAGCAGGCGTACAATGTCACGTGCAAAAAAGACCGTTCCAAATACTATACCCCACACGTACTGTTGCATTCTTGCAAGCTTTGTCTTTGCGCTCAACATCTCGATACGCTTCGCACTCCGACTTGTCATGTATTCAACCTATGTACAGAGTACGTTCGGAATCCTTTGTTGGAAGTAGCGTAATGTGAGTGCTTGGTTTCGTTATGTGTGTAGCTGGGGTAACGATAAGCGCGGACGATTGGGTCGTCCGCGCAATGGTTACCTGTGTCGATCGTCCCAGAACGCTCCACAGTAGTCACAACAATACAGAGAGCTTTGCGGGTGCTCACCGCTTGTAGTATGGCAGTCCGGGCATATGGGCCGGTCGGCGTTGTGTCGTACCTTGTGTAACGGTGTGTGTGTCTGCTTTGCGATTGACAATCAGTGTTGCCAAGAGAAGTAACATGGTGACAATGGAAAGAAGTATCACTAGATGCGATATGAACAGTAGTGACTCGAGGCTCTCGGTGGCTGGCACAGTGCTCTCCTCTGGTTGATTCCACCGCAAAGAATACTTTGCACTCCCTATTTTGTCAATACGTTTAGCTTCGGTGGGTCGGTCGTTTGGGGTACATATACTGCAACATGCTCATTAGTAGAGTGTGTGATTAGCACGTTTCTACAACGGTGCCTCTACTGAATCCTTGTACCGGAGCAAAATAGATGCACAGTCGAAATGAGAGGAGTGCAACTCCTCTCATTTCCGGGAACTATCAGCCATGCTGAGCGACGAGAGTCACGCTTCAATCACGGTATGGGGGTGCGGGCATCGGCTATGCGGCGAGTGGGGTGCCGTCTGGGGAGACTGAGCCCGCGGCGGCGGTTATAGCGAGGTCGTAGGAGACGTGCTCCTTGATGGCGCGGTTCACCTCAGCGCGGGTGAGCGCTTGTATGGTGTTCGGGTATTCATCAAGGTGATCTGGTGTCTTACCGTTCAGGATGGTGCCAAGCAGTGCCGAAGCACGTCCGGAAGTGGTGGAGAGACCGACCTTGTGTTTGCCTGCGAGCTCCTCTTTGCAGGCATCGAGCTCGCGAGCAGTAATCCCTTTCTCTGTCCACTTAGCGACTTCTATCCGCAAAGCGTCTCGTCCCCGAAGGAATACGTTGTGCGGGAATATTGCGCGGGCACTTAGGTACCCGGGGTAGCCATTTTCGAGTCCGCCCAATGATGCGTACGCGCCGTATGTTAAACTC
>JGI12109J20283_10230580_pt1 | contig 22073 bp, 20 predicted proteins | sample ElkSlonscriptome_12_FD_20283 | JGI IMG/M metagenome (IMG submission 20283)
CTGGCAGGTGGTGCGGGCGTTGTGGGATCACGGGCGCCGGGGTGGCCACTGGCGGCTGCCCGGGTCCCATGATGCGCGGCTGCACCGGGGTCTCTCGGATCTGCCGGGGACGGACCCGGAATCGTGAGCCCCCTTGATGCCGACCTCGCCATCCTCGGCGGCGGTCTGGCCGGGCTGTCGCTGGGTCGGCAACTGGCCATGCTGCCCCATCCGCCCCGCACGGTGATCCTGGAACCCCGTGGCGAGTACCACGACGATCGCACCTGGTGTTTCTGGAGCCGCGAACGCGCCGATCTGGCGCCGCTGATCCACGCGGCGTGGCCCCGCTGGCGCTTCTCCAGCGGCGAGCGCGAGATCGTCCGGGAGGTGGGCGACGGGGTGGCCTATCGCTGCATCCGCGCCGGGGATTTCTATCGCACGGCGCGGGCCGACATTGCCGGGCGTGAGGCGTTGACGCTACGCCTGGACACCCGGGTGGAATCCCTCCACCCCGCCACCTGGGGCGTGACGGTGGACACCGACGCCGGCCGACTGCGGGTGCGCCACGTGGTGGACACCCGCCCGCCCGATCCGGCGCGGCGGCAGGCGGTGACGCTGGCGCAGGTGTTCTCGGGCGTGGAGGTACGCACCGACGAGCCCTGCTTCGAGGCCACCACCGTGGGGCTGATGGAGGCCATGGCGAGCGATGATCTGGGCTTCCGGTTCCTGTATATCCTGCCGTTTTCCAGCACCCACGCGCTGGTGGAGGAGACCCGCTTCAGCGCGCTGCCCGTGCCCGCCGAGCGGCTGGCGGCGGATCTGGAACGGGCGGTGGAGCAGCTCACGGGCGGGTTGTTGTTTGTCCCGGATCGGTGGGAGGCGGGCTGGATCCCCATGGGGCTGCCGGATGCGCCGGCCCCGCCCGGGGTAGTGCGGGCCGGCACCGGCGGCGGCGCGGTGCGGGCTGCCACGGGTTACGCGTTCCTGCGCATCCAGCGCTGGAGCCGGGACTGCGCCGCCAGGCTTGCCCGGGGCGAGCCGCCGGTGGGGCATCCGCCGGAGCCCGGCTGGCGGCGGGGGATGGATGAGCTGTTCCTGCGGGTGCTACGGCGCCATCCGCAGCGGGGACCGGCGCTGTTCATGGCGCTTGCCAGGGGTGTGCCGGCAGCGGGGCTGGTGCGGTTTCTCTCCGACGAGGCCCGGCCCCGGGATCTGTGGCGGGTGATGCGGGCGTTGCCGGCGGGGCTGTTCCTGCGGGAACTGGCCGCCCGGGGGTGAGAGTGTCAGCCGCCGGGTGGAGAATCCCGGGCGGCCAGCAGCGCCCGCAGACGGGCCAGTTCGGCCTCGGCCGCGTCGGCGCGTTGTTTCTCGGCCTCGGCGCGTTGTTGTTCCAGTGCCTCGGTCTCCTCGGACGTGGGCAACAGGGCGCCGTCGTCGAAGGCCCAGCGCAACCATACGGTGGATATACCGGCATAGGCGCCCTGCCAGTGGCGCAGTACCAGACCGAGCACCTGGTTGGGCAGATGACCCTGGGCACCGGCATCGATGGGCTGGTAGGCGCCGCCCAGCAGGCCGAATCCGGCCAGATCCTGCGGATTGAAGGGGTCGAACCAGAAATACTCTCCCACCCGGAGCTGATTCTGGTACAACTGCTTCTTTCGCCCCTTGTCCTGGGCCGCGGTCTTCTCGGACAGCAATTCGATCACCACATCCGGACCCTTGCCCTCCTCCCAGATCACCCAGCTCTTACGCTCGCCGGGGGGTACATCCAGCACCACGAACGGGATAGATGAGGAGATCCATCTGTAGCTTGTGGCGCTCGGTCTCCACGTGCTCGTCATCCTCATAGGGCAGTTGGTCCTGGGTGAGTGGCATGGCCACCTCAAGACCGCTGTCCAGCTTTCCGGTGGTATCGGTGGTCATCAGAGCGATCCTCGTGGACTGGCCAGTGGCGCTGGACAGTATAACCCGGCGTCCCCATCATGTTCGCACCCGGTAATGGAGTATCGCGGCCATGAAAGCCGATCTGGACAAGACCGTCATTCAGGCCCGTATGCCCGTCTGGCGGGCGCTGTCGGAGCTGTTCCTGGATATCGAGCTGAATGATGCCGATCATCGGCGTCTCGGTATGGTGCTGGCGGCCTCGCCCTACAGCGTGGACGAACTGGAGGCGATCCTGCGCCACGAGGTCTATCCCGCCTGCTGGGGTAATTTGCTGAGCGTGGCCGGGGCCTGGGCAGGTTTCGACGACGTCTGGCTGCGGAAGCGTATCGCGCCCCGCCTGGGGCGGCGCCCCTGGTGGCGGCGCCGGCCATTCGCCGGCTGGATGTACCGGGATGACTGGCGGGCGGTGCGGGCTTATCTGATGGCCCGGCGCGCCTGATTCAGGCCCGACTGGCGATCACCGCCAGTAGGCCCCCGTCGTCGCTCACCGGTGCCGTGGAGTCCACGCTGAACACCGTGTAGTGGGGGCTGAGGACCCCCTCGGTGCCGTCGTCGATGGCCCGGGCCAGCGTACTGGCATCGCCCGGGTCGGTGCAGGTGAAGCGCTGGACATGGGCGCGCATGGGAGAGCGCCCTCAGGCCAGCGCCAACGGTAGTGGCGCATCCCGGTACAGGCGGCGCAGCTTGTCCTGGAAGGCGGGCTGGCATTTGGCCAGGGTGCCGGCCACCGGATCACCGCCCCGCAACATGGTATCCGTGGCCTCCCGGGAGAAATCCACCACGAAGCGCACCCGTGCCTCCCGGCGGGCCGCCACCGCCCGCGCCGCTGCCCGCAGATCCCCGCCCCGATCCAGCGCCAGGGATAATTCCTCGGCGGCCACGCAGCCGTCCTCCATGGCCTGGGTAGCGCCCTGGCCGAGGGTGGGCACCATGGGGTGGGCGGCATCGCCCAGCAGCAGGATCTGGCCGTGGGAATCGCAGTAATGCATCCGGTCCTCCTGGAGTCTGGCCCAGTGGATGCGCTCCACGTGGTCGCAGATGCCGTCGATGAGATACTGGCACTGCTCCGAGGGCTCGCCCCGGTTGGGCCAGTAGGCGGCGCGTAGCGCCACTGGGGTTTTCATCACCTCCGGCACCGGCGCATCCGGGCGGATGGGAAAGGCGCCGGCCACGTAGACATGATCCCCCGGCACCCGGAAGGCCAGCAGCCGGGCCGGGCCGTTGAACCACTGGCCGTACTCGTCGATGGGGCAGTCCGGGACAGGGTCCAGCAGCAGGCGGTAAATGGCCACGCCCAGATAACGGGGATTTGGGGGTCCGAGGCAGAATTCCCGGAGCCTTGAGTAGCGTCCGTCACCGCCGACGAGCAGGTCGATATCGGTGAGCGCCGTGTCCTCGCCCCGGGCGTGGTCGCGCACCCGCAGGAACAGCCGACCGTTGGACTGGTGTCCAAGGCCCAGCACCTCGGTATCGAAGCGTACCCGGTGCTGAATGGGTGAGCGCAACAGGCGGTACAGCTCCGACCAGCGGATGCGGATGCCGGGGTTGTCCGCCACCGCCAGCAAATCCAGGTCCATCAACCCGGTGCCGTCGGTGAGTGCCACCGTCCAGCGCCGCCATGGCAGGCTCTCCCGGATCACGGTGGTGGCCAGAGCCGGGAAGTGGGCTTGCAGGCATTTGATGGCGTTGGGGCCCACGTTCAATCCGGTGCCTGCCTGACTGTGATCATCCAGGCCCACCCGTTCCAGGGTGATCAGTTCCACGTCCTCGCGGTCCATCAGACCCAGGGTGACCAGGCTGCCCGCCACCCCGGCGCCCACGACCACGATGCGTCGGCGTCGTGCCTTGCCCATAGCTCAGCGTCCTCCCCAGTGAATGAGCCGTTTTTCCAGGACCAGAAACAACCCGTTCAGAGCGTAGCCCAGCGCCCCGGCGGCGAAGCTCGCCATCAGGATCTTGGTCTCGTCGCCCACCCCGAACAGGACGAGGAATAACGGGAATACCGCCGAGGCCGGGGTGGAGCGGAAGAAGTCGATGATGAACGCCACCCCGTGGTAAATCTGGCGGTTGGCGCCCAGCAGCACCCCCAGCGGGATCGACACCACGGCGGCGATGACGAACGACAGCGTGGTGCGCCACACGGTTTTCAGGAAATCCTCCGCCATGGGGCCGTCGGTCATGCCCACCCAGAGGGCGTGGAGCATCTTGCCGGGGCTGGGCAGCAGGATCGGGTCCACCACCGCCGACAGGTGCAGCATCTGCCACAGCAGCAGCACCATGACGCCGCCCAGCGGGATCAGCCGTTGCAATAGTGCCTGCCAGCGGAGGTTCATGACCTGTGATGCACGGAGCGGATTTTCACCGCTTGCCCTGGTCAACCCGGCTTGTGAGACGACTCACAAGCCCCGTCATCGATATCACCGGTGATCATGGCGCCGACGATGGGCGGCCCGCCCATCAGGCGCACCGCCTCGGTCTCTATACCGACCTTGGCGAAATAGCCGCGCTCCACCGCCACGAAATAGGGCAGGGCGGAGGACACCGGGAATACGCCCACCCACACCGGATCCGCACCCACGGTGGGGGTGGCGAGGGCGAGCAGGCAGAGCAGAGCGAGGGCGCGGAGCATGGGGCCTCCCAGGTGCATGAAGTTATTCGATGACAGCGGAACAGCAAGAAAGGTGCCCGTCAATTCTGCAAATATGTAATTGAAATTAAAAAAATTTTGTTGAGTAAGTCGGAAGGCTCTGCCTGGCCATGGCGCAAACTGCGGCTGCGGCTCCCGGGTCATGCGTTGCGATGGTGCAAAAAATGCCCCCTGCGAACTGTCCCCGGTCCGGGAGGACGACCGCAGCTAGAGGTATCCGCCGTGTCCGCCCGTTTCCAGCGATTTCGCCCATGCCGGGCCACCGGATCGCCTCAGCGGCCGTGTCGAGTGTCCGGTCCCGGCGTCCGTTCCACGGGATCGTCGGGATTTTCCTCCACCGGCAGTGGCAACCGCTCCCCCCGGGCCAGCCTCAGGTTCAGCGGCGAGGTGCGAAGCAGCGCCACGAAACGCCCGCGCAGTTCCCGGGGCACGGCGGCGCGGCGGGTGACCCGGTAGACCACGAACACCACGAAGCACAGGTGAATGGTGGAGGTGTAGAAGAAAAACGCCCCCGGCCCGAAGCGGTTGATCAGCATGGAGACGATGAGCGAGCCCAGCGCCGCGCCGATGCTGAAGAACAGGATCAGCCCGGCGGAGAGTTCCAAATATTGCCCGGGCTTGGCGAAGTCGTTGGCGTGGGCCACCGACAGGGAATACAGCGGCATGGCAAAGCCGCCGAACAGAAAGATCCCCACATAGATCATCTCCACCCCGCTGTTGGCCAGCAACAGGCTCGCGCCGGCGGCGCCCAGCGTGGTGAGGATCAACACCCCGCGCCGTCCCACCCGGTCCGACAGCCAGCCCAGCGGATACTGGAACACCACCCCGGCGAAGATCCCGAGGCTCATGAACAGCGCCACCTGATCCACCGTGAGTCCCATGCGCTGGGCGTACAGCGGCCCCACCGTGCGAAACGCCCCGTTGGCCAGTCCCACCGTCACCACGCCGACGCTGGCCACCGGCGAGATGGCCCACATCACCCGGGGTCGTAATCGTGTGCTCTCCGGCGGCGCGGGGCTGGACAGGGCCGACAGCGACACCGGCAACAGCGCCGCGCAGAACAGCATGGCGTTCACCGTGAAGATCTGGAAAGTATCGGCGCCGATGATGGGCAGCAGGAACTGCCCGCCGGTCACCGCCGACAGGTCGACGATGCGGTAGACGCTCAGCACCCGCCCCCGGTTGCCGTGGGCGGCGATCTCGTTCAGCCAGCTCTCCACCACCATGGAGGTGCCGCAGAAGGCCACCCCGGTGAGGCCGCGCAGCAGGATCCACAGCCACGGCTCAGTGTGCAGTATCAGTCCCAACGCGCAGATGGCGGCGGTGGCGGCAAAGCCCGCGAACACCCGGATATGGCCGGCCCGGCGGATCATCACCGGACTCAGAAAGCAGCCCACCATGAAGCCCAGGAAATAGCCGGTGCCCATCATGCCGATCTGGGTGGCGGAGAAGCCTTCCAGGTTGGCCCGCACCGTGACCAATGTGCCGAGCATGCCGTTGCCGCCGAGGAGTATCCCGGCGGAGGCGATGATGGTGATCAGGACGGGATTGAGCATGGGCGCGTCGGGGTGGCGGGGAACCCCGGAATAATAGTTGTCCGCGTAAGTCCGGTCAGGTTTTTTCCCGCGCCGGCTGGCAGGATGGCGTCATGCGGACCACCTGCTACGCGCGCTACCCACCCAGGTACCCCAGCGCTTCCCGGATCAACCCCCCCTGGGGACTGCGGCGCGGATACACCGCATGGGCCTGGCGCTGGATCTCCGGCGCCCCGACCACCGGGTGCAGCAGACCCGCCGCCAGCACCTCCCGGATCAGCCCCTCGGCAAGGTACGCGCTGCCCCCGCCCGCGAGGATGAAGCGTAGCGCCAGTTGCGCCTGGTTCACCCGCCGCGCCGGCACCGGCGCGTCGGGAAACAGCCGGGCATGCTGCAACAGAAAATGCTCGCCCCAGTCCACCATGATGTAATCCTCGCCCAGCGCCTGCTCCAGGCCCAATCCGGGCCGATCGGCCACCAGCCGCAACCGCACGCTGGCCACCGGCTCGCAGAGCACCTCCTCCAGTTGCGGCGGATCGTAGAGGAACACCAGATCCAGCGTCCCGTCCAGCAGCCGGCGCAGCAGATAACTATGGTCGTGGGTCTCGGCCGCCAGCGCCAGTTGCGGCAGATTCTCCCGCAAACGCGCCACCCAGTCTTGCAGCAAAATATCCCAGAGGCTGAACAGCCCCCCCACCGCCAGTTGCACCCGCGCCTCGCTGGCCATGGCCACGTCCTGCTGGGCGCGGCGCCACAGTACCAGTATGGACTCGGCATAACGCAGCAGCCGCTGCCCCGCCGGGGTGAGCTGGAGATTGCGCGGATCGCGGCGAAACAGCGCCACCCCCAGCGCCTCCTCCAGATTGCGGATGCGCGCGCTCACCGTGGACTGGGTGATGTGCAGCGCCTCGGCGGTGCGGCGAAAATGCCGGGTGCGGTTCAGTTCCAGCAGCGTCTGGAGTTGCTCGATGTTCATGGCGTCCCCGCAACGATCGAAAATAGCGATCAATCCAATGATTTTAATTTGATATCAGGTTCATAAAAACCCGCGTACAGTGTGACGGTTGATCAACCTTCCCAGGAGTTGCCGTCATGCACACCAACCAGGATCTGCACCAGCGCCGCCACGCGGCCGTCGCCCGGGGCGTGGCCCAGATGCACAACATCTACACCGAACGCGCCGAGAACGCCGAACTCTGGGACGTGGAGGGCCGGCGCTACATCGACTTCGCCGGTGGCATCGCGGTGCTGAACACCGGCCACCGCCACCCGAAGGTGATGGCCGCGGTGCAGGCGCAACTGGCGCGCTTCACCCACACCTGCTTCCAGGTCACCCCCTACGACGCCTACGTGGCGCTGGCCGAGAAGCTGAACGCCCTGACCCCCGGCGATCACGCCAAGAAGACCCTGTTCCTCACCTCCGGCTCGGAGGCGCTGGAGAACGCGGTGAAGATCGCCCGCACGTATACCAGGCGGCGCGGCGTGATCACCTTCCAGGGTGGCTACCACGGGCGCACCAACCTCACCATGGCCATGACCGGCAAGGTGGTGCCCTACAAGGCCGGCTTCGGCCCGTTCCCAGCGGATATCTACCACGCGCCGTTCCCCAACCACCTGCACGGCATGAGCGTGGAGGATTCCCTGCACGCGGTGCAGATGCTGTTCAAGACCGCCATCGAGCCCGAGCAGGTGGCGGCCATCTGCCTTGAGCCGGTGCAGGGCGAGGGCGGCTTCTACGTGGCGCCGCCGGAATTCCTGCGCGAACTGCGGGCGCTGTGTGACCAGCACGGGATACTGCTGATCATCGACGAGGTGCAGACCGGTTTCGCCCGCACCGGCAAGCTCTTCGCCATAGAGCACAGCGGCGTGGTGCCCGACCTCATGACCATGGCCAAGAGTCTGGCCGGTGGTTTTCCGCTGTCGGCGGTGGTGGGTCGTGCCGAGGTGATGGATTCCGTGCCCCCCGGGGGCCTTGGCGGCACCTACGCCGGCAGCCCCGTGGCCTGCGCGGCGGCGCTGGCGGTGCTGGAGGTGATCGAGGAGGAGCATCTGGTGGCCCGCAGCGCCGAACTCGGCGAGCGGCTGGTGAGCCGCTTCCAGTCCATGGCCCGGGATTTCTCCTGCATCGGCGATGTGCGCGGCCTCGGCGCCATGGTGGCGGTGGAACTGTTCAAGGGGCCGGCCCGCACCGTGCCGGATGCCGAACTCACCAAGGCGCTGGTGACCGAGGCCGCCGAGCGGGGGTTGATTCTGCTGTCCTGCGGGCTGTATGGCAACGTGATCCGGGTGCTGGTGCCCATCACCGCCAGCGATGAGATCGTGGACGAGGGGCTGAGGATCATCCAGGATTCCCTGCAGGCAGTGCTGGCGCGCCAGAGCGCCGCCTGAGTTTTTCCACGCCAGCTTGCCGACCCACCGTCCCGTGCCGGGGCGTGGGTTTTTTTGTATCATCACCCCATGGAAACTCATCAACGCGTGGCCATCGGCATCTTCTGCGGCGTGGCGCTGCTGGTGTTGCTACGAGACGGCGCTGGCGAGGCGACCTGGGAGCGGCTACTGGTGCTGCTGGTGGTGCTGGTGCCGATTCTCTGTTACCGGCTGATCACCGAGCTTGCCGGCTTCGGGATCCCCGCCATGTTCGCCTCGGACCGGGATTCGGCGCGGCCGGAGCCCTTCGCGGTGTTCTTCTGGATCGTGTTCCTGATCGTCTGTGTGGCGCTGGTGTTCGGCTGGGCGGCGTAGGGTCTATAGTTCTGGGTCATCCATTGCCCTCCCCGTGCGCCATGACTCCCACCGACCACACCGCCCGCAACCCCTTCCGCATCCACGTCCTCCACCACCCCGGTTGTGCCATCGCCTGCCATTACCGCCGCGCTGCTACGAGGCGCTACAGGCGCAACTCGCCCGGGTCCACGACAGCGCTAGGGATCTGCCCGGCGATGCACCCTGGCCCGGCATCGACAACGGCCTCGGCCGGGACGAGAACCGCCGGCTGATGATATCCATGGGCCTCACCGAGATCGAGGGGCTGCTGTTGCGCGGGTTTTCCCGGCTGACCGGCGCCGCCCCATGAGCAGCCTCGTCGCCACCCGCCACGCGCCGTTGCCGGGGATACTGTGCATGGTGGCGGGCTCTGCCTGCCTGACCCTGAACGATGCGCTCATGAAGTGGCTGACGCCCCACTATCCCATCGGTGAACTGGTATTCCTGCGAGGGGTGATGGCGCTGTGCCTGATCGTCGGCGTGGCTTGGCTGGGCGGCCGGGCTCGCCAGTTGCGGGTCAGGAGCGTGCGCATCCAACTTTTGCGGGGCGGGGTGATGATGGTGTCAGCGATGATGTTCATCACCGGATTGCGTTATCTGCCGCTGGCCGAGGCGGTGGCCATTGCCTTCACCGGTCCGCTGTTCATCACCGCCATGGCGAGTCCGCTGCTCGGCGAGCGGGTGGGCTGGCGGCGCTGGACGGCGGTGCTGATGGGGTTCGCGGGCGTCTTGGTGATGCTTCGCCCCGGAGGGGTGAGCTGGACGTGGGCGGCGCTGCTGCCGCTGGGGGCGAGTCTCGGCGCTGCCATCCGCGACATCATCACCCGGCGGGCCAGCGCCAGTGAATATTCCCTGGCGACGCTGGCGTTCTCCACCGCCATGGTGAGCACGGCGGGGCTGTCGACCTGGTTGGTGATGGACTGGCGGGTGCCGGATCTTCGCGATCTGGGGCTGCTGGCGGGGGCGGCGGTGTTCCTGGGGAGCGCACACTTCTTGCTGATCGAGGCGTTCCGCTTCGCCGAGGCGGCGATGGTGGCGCCGTTCAAGTACAGCAGTCTGTTGTGGGGGCTGGTGCTGGGGTTTGTGGTGTGGGGGGAATGGCCGGATGGTTGGACGCTGGCGGGGGCGGGGCTGGTGGTGACGAGTGGGCTGTATATCTGGTGGCGGGAGCGGCGGGGAGCACAACGGTCCCGTCGACGGTCCATGTAGATAACCCACGAGGAGATCCACATGACCCAGAGCAATAGCGATGCGATGCAGGACGGCGGTATCGTCACCACCGAGAAGATGGGCGACCGGCGCGAGCATTTCGCCGCCCTGGCCCGCGATTACGCGCACAACGCCTGTGTCATGCGTCCCTGTCAACTCACCGGCCATGCCCGGCGCCTGCATGTGCGGGCCACCATCATCGAGGATCACGCCCGCCGCATCGACGAGAAGGCCGAGGGCGCAGACGATAAATTCGCCAAGCTCGCGGGTTCGCTATTCAGCTTTTTTCGCGGCACCTCGCTGCTGTTTCACCGGGATATGGCCGGCGAGGATGCCCGCATGCCCACGGTGCTGGCGCTGGGCGATGTGCATCCGGAGAATTTCGGTATCATGCCCAATGCCGACAACGTGCCGATTTTCAGCGTCAACGATTTCGATGATGTCTATTACGGCCCCTTCACCTGGGATCTGAAGCGCGGCGCCACCGGTTTCATGCTGGCCGCTGCGGAGGCAGGCGGTCACGGACCAAAGCGGCAACGTAAGATCGCCAGCCATTTTTTGAAGGGCTACATTGAGGGAATCGGTTTCTACGCCGCCCACGAGACGGAGGGTCGTGCCGAATTTCGGCCCGATAACAGCCCCGAGATTATTCGCGAATTATTCGAGGATTCCCGGGAAAGCCGCGAATCCTGGCTATGGGACCGCTACCTGGACGAGTCGGGCCGGGGTTTTCGCGCCAACGACGAGTTCACGCCCATCTCCACCCGTCGCGGCGAATTCCAGAAATACATCAACGCGCTTGCCAGGAAGAACAAGATCGGCAAGTCCGGCCGGGTCGGTGAACTACGCGTCAAGGATGTGGCGCTGCGCCACGGGCAGGGCACGGCCTCGCTGGGCTTGGCGCGCTATTACGTGCTGCTGGAAGGTCCGGGCAAGGATGCCACCGACGATCTGATCATCGAATTCAAGCGCGCCCGCCGTTCCGCGCTGGACGGTCTGGTGCCCGGACAGGATTTCAACGCCGGCGACAAGGGCGACCGGATCGCCCATGGGCAGTCCGTGCATCTGGCCCAGGGCGATGTGTTTTACGGCGAGATGGAGATCGACGGTATGAGCTTCATGTGCCGCGAGCGGGCACCGTTTCGCAACGATATCGACCTGGACGATCTGTCGAAAAAATCCTGGAAGGAATACGCCCATGCCTGCGGTCTGGCGCTGGCCCAGGCCCACGCCCGCTCCGACGACGCCGGGCAACTGGACTACGATATCGAGCCTGCGATCCTGGAGGCCATGGCCCCACACGAGCTGTTCATCGACGACATACTCGATTTCGCGGGCGAGGCGCTGGAGCGGCTGCGCCAGGACCACGCCTGCTACCGGCGCGATTACGAACTGGGTGCCTTCACGATGGTTATCAAGAGTTACCGCTGAGATCGATTCCTTTGCCCGGACCGGGCATCGACAAGGAACTCTGCCTGAAGCTCAGGCGAATCGGGCATTGAGCAACTGGTCCCATCGAGCAGAAACAGGCGCCGTCCTTGCCATAGACGCTCCCCTGGCAACGCCTCGGTAAAGCTTTCGCAGACCCGCTCCAGCAGACGCTGGAAGACCGCCAACGGGATACGCTGGCGGGCCTGGCAGGGCGGTCGATGGCAGAAGTGCATCATCATAACGCTAACCCAGGACAGGTACTGAAAACTCATGAAAACATGGAGTTACCATATCTTAATGCCATTCGGAAATGCACCCATTATGATATTAAATATCGTAGGGATGTTAAACGAGGTTCGCGAGAGTGAATCATCCAGACCCTAAATGGATTCATAACCGTATCCGGAAAATACTTTCGGATCTCGAAGCCATCCGCGAAAACCTCCTCGCCCTCTCCGACGACATCTGGTTGTCGATAGATCACAACGATAACGAAGCCCTCCAAGAGGGCATCCAATTCAAAATCGCCTACAACCAGAAACTCGCCGACTTCGACACTCTCACCTCCGAACTCTCCGCCATTGTCCAACAACGCACCCGTATCCACCCCGAGGACGACGAACAAACCGGCGTCGACGACGCCGAACACAACAAACGCATCACCGAGGATCTGAACCGCGACGAACCCCACGCCCTGGACGAAAACTTCACCTACAAACGCCCCTACGGCTTCATCCTGCAAGGCCAGGCCACCAAGGGCATCACCACCTGGCGGCGCCTGTTCGAACTGATCTGCCGACAACTCCGCCAGCGCGATCCCGACCGCTTCAAAACCCTCGCCGATCACCCCGACCTGACCACCGCCCGTGGCCACCCGAGTTTCAGCCGTGATCCAGACCACCTCCGCGCTTCCGCCCCGGTGGGCGACGGCATTCACGCCGAGATCAACCTCTCCGCCAACGGCATTTGCGACACCATCCGTCGTCTGCTGATCGTCTTTGATATCCCGCCTGACCAACTGCAACTCTTCCTCCGCGAAAATCGCAACGCCGAACCCACCGATGACGCCTGACGAACTCCGCCAACTGGTCGCCGAGGTCCAGCACCACCGCATGGAACCCGACGCCATCGAAGTCAAATCCGCCCGGGACGGTACCCCGAAGTTATTCGACTCTCTCTCGGCTTTTGCCAATCGTCCTGGTGGCGGAATCATCCTGCTGGGGCTCAATGAAGAAGAAGACTTTCGCATCGTCGGCATCGGTAGCGCCCAGCGTATCCAGGAGGTTGTCGGTGGCTGGGCAAGGACGGAGATGGAGCCTCCCGTCAATCTGGAATTCACCGTCGAGGAAATCGACGGCCACGCCGTGATGGCCATCGAAGTCGCCGAGGCACCCCACACCCAGAAACCCTGCTACTACAAATCCAAGGGCCTGCGTGGCAATGGTGGCACCTACCTCCGGGTGGGTGGCACCGACCGGTCCATGTCCGACTACGAGATATTCAATTACATCAGTTCTCGCGATCAGCCCAGGCACGACGAGGAAGTGGTGGCCGAGGCCACGCCGGACGACTTGGATAACGCTCTTGTCGACAACTACCTGAAAAAACTCCAATCCCATCGCGCCCGCGCCCGGGCGCTTGACGGTTCCCGTGAAGAAGTGCTGATCCGCCTGCGTATCTGCGGTCGCCAGGCCGACAACCTACATCCCACCGTTGCCGGGTTGCTGGTGTTCGGCAAATTTCCCCAGGAAGTCTTTCCCCAACTCAGGATCACCTTCGTGAGGCACTACGGCACGGTGGAGGGTGAACGCTCACCTCGTGGCGAACGTTTCCTGGATAACCAAACCTTCGAGGGACCCATTCCCGAGCTGCTGCGGGAGGCGGAAATCCACATCCTCGGCGCCATGCGCAAGGGCGCCTTGATCGACGGCCTATTGCGTCGCGATATACCCGAATACCCGCTGGAAGCCCTGCGCGAGGCCCTGGCCAACGCCGTCGCCCATCGCGATTACAGCGCCCATGCCCGGAGCAGTTACATCAAGGTCCAGATGTTCGCCGATCGACTGGAAATCCAGAGCCCCGGCGGGTTGTTCGGTACCGTCAACGAACAGAACCTGGAAGATGAGCACTCCACCCGCAACAGCCGCCTGATGCGCATGATGGAAGACCTCGGACTGGTGGAGAATCGTGGTAGCGGCATCAGCACCATGATTCAGGAGTTACGCCAGGCCAATCTGGATCCGCCGGCGTTCAAGGATCGACGAACCTCCTTCCGGGTCGCGTTCAGAAATCATACGCTACTCGATCAACAGGCCCTCGACTGGCTGAGCCAGTATGCCGCCAGATCCCTGAACGACCGCCAACGTCTAGCCCTGGTCTACCTGCGTCAACACGGTCAGATCAACAACAGCGACTACCGCCGCCTGAACCATGTGGACAGCATCGTGGCCGGTCAGGAACTGCGCGCATTATTGCAAGAGGGACTGGTGGATCAGCAGGGCGTCAGTCGCTGGACCTACTACACCCTGCGGGAATTACCGGCATCTCAGCCGTCGCCACAACTGCCGGACGAGGAAGCAAGGGTCCTGGCGCATATCCGACGACACGGCTGGATCAACAACACGGAATGCCGGACGCTCCTGGCCACCACGCAGAATCACGCTTCCTATCTCCTGAAGAAGATGGCGCGGCAGGGTCATCTCCACAAGGAAGGCTCAGGTCGTTGGAGCCGATATCGTCTGCCATGAAGCGCCACTGGCACCCTAATAGCACGCTACTGGCACTCTACTGGCAATGCGTGCCAGTAGAGTGCCAGTAACCCTACCCCCGGGTTCTCGAACGCAAGCCGCCTATCCATGAAAGCCTGTCTGATTCCACCGGATCACCCAGACCTCCCGGCGGCGCTCCAGGGCGAAACACTGTGGGCCATCGGCGACCCCGATATTCTCTCCCGCCGTCTGCTTGCCCTGTATTGCTCCATCAGATGTCCCGGTGACGCCATCGTCAGAACCTACGATCTTGTAAGGGCGCTGCGCGATGCTGGCGTACCCACCATCGGTGGCTTTCACTCACCCATGGAGCATGAGTGTCTGGATTTTCTCCTGCGGGGTAAGCAACCGGTGGTGATCGTCCCGGCACGGGGTATCCAGGCCATGCGAATTCCATCGGTCTGGCGCCAGCCGCTATCGCAGGGCCGACTGCTCGTCCTCTCGCCGTTTTCCGCAAACCAGCGGCGACCGACCGCTGCCATGGCCGAGCGACGCAACAAACTGATCGGCCTGCTGGCCGACGCAATCTTTGTCGCCTACGCCGAGGCGGGCGGCAAAACCAGTCGACTCTGCGCTGAATTGCTGGCCTGGAAAAAACCGCTGTTTACCCATGATCTGGAATCCAATCGAGCGTTGATGGCACTGGGCGCCACAGGTGAATCACTGGATACTCTGGTCAGGACAATAGCGCTCGAACTGGCAGCGCCCTGATCCTCACCCCCCGCACAACCCCCTGATTTCCCGCAGATACAGGCTGGTGAATTCATCCTCCATCGCCAGCCCCAGCCGCTCCACCGCCTCCCCGCGGCGGATCTCCACCGCCAGCCCCTCGCGGATCATCACCACCCCGCGCCCGGTCAGATGCCGCGCCATGTCCCGCGCCATCTCGTCCGGCTCCAGCAACACCACCAGATCCGAGGCATCAAAGGCCAGCCCCTCCCCGGCGTACACCGCCCCGGGGCACTCCGCCACCAGGAGATCCAGCCGGGGATGGCGCAGCAGGTTACGGATGTTGTCGTTGAGCCCCGGCATCAGCGGCCACTCGTCGCGGCGTAGCCATACCGCCTCGCCACAGGCCCCGCCGGGATTCAGGCCCAGATCCACCTCCAGCACGGCATCCAGGATGCGCCGTAGCATCACCCGGGTGAGGCGGTTGAAGGTGACGATGGGAATCCGCGCCTCGACCCCGTCGGCGAAAAAGGTCTCGATGATCCGCGAGGGCACGTCCACCGGCTGGCCCCGGGCCGGGTTCAGGTGCATGAAGATGCCGGGGGCGGCGTTGATCTCGATGATGCCGAAGTTACCCGCCCGCCAGGAACGGCGGATATCGTCGGTGAGCACATCGATGCCGAGACAGGTGAGGCGGAACTGCTGGCTGATGGCGTTGCACATGGCCACCGTGTCCGGATGCACCAGATCCGTGACGTTCTCGCTCACTCCCCCGGCGGAGAGATTGGCCACCTTGCGCAGCACCACCCGCTGGCCCACCGCCGGTACCGCCTCCAGCGACAATCCCTGTTCGGCCAGTACGTTCTCCAGGGCATCGTCCACCGGGATCTTGCCCAGCGGCGAGATGGGAGTATCGGCCCGCTCGGGGCGCAGGTTCTCGGCGTGGATGAGGTCCAGCACGGTGGCACGGTCGTCGCCCACCACGCTGGCGGCCTCGCGCTTGACGGCCGCCGTGAACTTGCCGTCCACGCAGAGCAGGCGAAAATCGTGGCCGCTGATGAAGGTCTCGACAATGACCAGTGGCGCGTCGTCCCCGGGCAGGCTTTCCAGCGCCTTGCCGAAGGCGAACGCCAGTTCCCGGGGGCTCTGGATGTTGGCGGTGACGCCGATGCCCTTGTGACCGGCCAGCGGCTTCACCACCACCGGATAGCCGAGCCGCCCGACCACCGCCTCGGCCTCCTCCAACGTTTCCACCACCTCGCCCGCGGGTACCGGAAAGCCCAGATCCTCCAGAAACGCCTTGCAGTCGTCCTTGCGGGTGGTGAAGTCCGAATCCAGTTGACTGTCCCGATCGAAGGTGGTGGCGGCGCCGCGCACCTGGCGGCTGCCGTAACCGTACTGGGTCAGCCCCTCCACCCACAGATGACTCACCGGGATGCCCCGGCGCCGGGCGGCGCGCAGCAGCGAGTAGGTGGTGGGGCCGCCGTAGACCGAGCCGCCGAAGCTCTCCTGGAGGGCGGCCAGTCCCCCCGCCATGTCGAAATCCTTGCCCTGGCTCAGCGCCTCGAACCAGTCCCACACCAGGTACACCGCCGCCTTCAGCGTACCCTGGTGCAGGCACTCCACGGCGATCCGGTGGAAGTCCTCGACCGGATGCACCGACCAGCGCTCCATGTGCAGATACATGCGAAGCCTGCCCACCTCGCTCACGGCGTGGGCGAACAGGCCGGGGTAATCGTCGCGCCCGTCGAGCCCGGCCAGGGCCGGGAACTCGCCGCTCACCCGGGCGCGAAGCTCGGTGAGGGACAGGGGTAGGGGCTGACCGGTGAGGGCGAAGTCGAATACCAGCGCCGCGGTGTCCAGGTACGGGTTGGGACCGGGGTAGTGGCGCAGGCTGGCGATGTCGAAGGCGTCGCTGGGGCGGGCGTTGATGCGCGGCACCGGGGAATGATCGGCGTGGTCGGCGGAGGGCATGGGGAAATCCCGTGTGGTGGGAATCTCTTCAGGATAGCCCAACCGATCTCCCGGACAATCCCCGCCGGATGAGGATGATCACCCGGCGGGCAAGAGATGGGAATAATTTCTCAGCGGACCGGCTGGTCCGAGCTCTCGAAACCATCCGCGAAAATCGTCGGATCGGTTTCCAGGTTCAGCCCCACCAACACCGGATCATGGTCGGAGACCCGGAAGGGCGCCGGGTCGTAGAGGCTTTCCACCAGACCGCCCTTGAACTCCACGTCGTAATCCAGCACCTCCGGCTCATCGGCGTTGATGTGCCAGTCGGTGACCCCGGCGATCTGGGGGAGCATGCTGGTGCTGGCCATGACGTAGTCCAGATGACCCCACTGACCGTCGAATACATAGCCGTAGCTCAACGGATCGCCGAGGCTGGGAGCGGTGCTCAGATGGGTGTAGCCCGCCTGCTCCAGGGCGGCGATGGGATCCTCCTGGGCGTAGGCGTTCAAATCCCCCGTGATCAGCACGTCCGGATCGTTCACCCCGGTGGGGTCGGTGGCGAGCCAGGCCAGCAGGGCCTCGGCGGATCTCAGGCGGCGCTCGTTATAGCAACCCTGACCGTCCCCCTGATCCGCGTTCGGATCGACACCGGGGTCGCCGGTGTCCCTGCAACCCTTGGACTTGAAGTGGTTCACCACCACCGTGAACACCTCGCCGCTGGCGTTCTCCACGAAGCTCGCCGCCAGGGAGGCGCGGCTGGTGTTCTCGCCGGTGAAGATCGGGCCGCCGAGGCCCAGTGCCGGGAGGTCGCTGTCATCCAGGATCTCCACCGTGGAGCCACCCACCAGTGCCACGATGCCGGTGCGATAGATGATGCCCACCCGGATCACATCGGTGCCCACATAGGTTTCCATTGGCGTGGCGATGGCGTAGTTGCCGATGGCCCGCGCATTCAGTCCATCGACGATATCGTCGATGGCACTGCCTTCGCCGGAGCCGTTGTTCTCCAGCTCCACCAGCCCGATCACGTCGGCGTCCAGCTCCTCCAGGGCATTCAGCAGCTTGGCGCGCTGGCGGGTGAGTTCCGTGGCGGAATCGGCGCCGCGGCATGACTGCGGGTTGTTGGGGGGACCGCACTGGGCATTGTTCTCGTCGAGGGTGACGAAGTAGTTCAGCACGTTGAAGCTCACCACCCGTACGCTACCGCTCACCGGNGCCGGCGTGGTGGGCCGGGGATTGCTGGCGGTGAAGGCGGGCTGGGCGGTGGGATGGATCCGGTAGGCATTGGTGCGGCTTTCGCTGTAGCCGGCGTCGCCGTAGCTCAATACCCCGGTGATGTTGGAGACTGTGTCGCCACCGCGCACCGTGTTCTGGGCGCTGAGACCCCCGGTGGGATAGGGAATCGGCTCCGGGTTCTGGTCGGTACTGCCGTCGTCCAGCACGATCTTGTTCAGATTGTTCAACAATTGCTGGGCATTGGCCGGGGCGCCCGGATCGAAAAGCTGGGTGGGCTGGTACAGCCGATCGCCGGCACTCAGGGTGAGCTGGCCACCCCGACCCAGATCGAAGGTCTCGGTGACGGTGAGGGGCTGGGTGAGGTTCACCCGCATGCCCTCGAAACGTTCGGCGGGGTTGAGGTCGCTGAAGGGCAGTTGCACATCCACGGGTGTCACGCTGGCGGTGGTGTCACAATCCACCACGCCCGCCACCGGGGAGATCCGGGTGAGGGTTTCGGTGGCGCCGGAGACCGCGTTGTACTCGGCCACCGTGCCCCGCACCCGGGCCACCTCGCCCTCCGTGACCGTGACCGGGCTGAGTCCGGTGAAGACGAAGATACCCTCGGAGGTGTCGGGATCGGCATCCGCGTCGCTATCCTCCTCCTGCAGGAAAAAACCGTTCAGGCCCGTCTGGCGATCGGCGGTCACCACGCCCTCGATGAACACCTCCTGGCCCACCAGCGGACTGGCGGCGCCGCTACCCTGCACCGCACCGATCAGGGTGGCCGGATCGCCGCAGGCGCCGGGGTCGGTGTCGGGGATCCGACCGCTGGTGGGGGTATCGTTCCCCCCGTCGGGATCGAAGGCGCCGATCTGCCAGGTGCCGGCGCCGCCATCCGGGGAGCGGTACACATGCCCGGGCACGAAGGTGCCGTCGGGGCCGATGGTGGTGTCGCAGTAAATTAAATCCCCGGAGCCCACGGTCTCCACCAGCCCCACGCAGTCGACGACGGCGCTCCAGGGGGTCACATCCAGTGTGCCGTCGTCGTCGGTGTCCAGATCCTGCTGGTCGGAACCCGTGAAATCGCTTACCAGCAGGTGGGTGACGTTATCGCTGTTCTCGAAATTGAGGTCGGTGGTGAGATCGGCGGTGGCCAGGGTGGAAGTCCCCTCGGCGGCCAGAAAGAAGCCATTGGCGCCCAGCGGCTGGCCCGGGAGATCCACCACCGCTTCGATAGTCCCGGACCCGCCAGCGTTGTCGTCGCCGATGACCAGATAGCTCAGGCCAGCGAGGGAAGCGCCGGGCGTGCCGAACAGTTCGAAATACTCGTCATTGTCCGAACCGGGTTGGTCGATGCGTATCTCGTTGATGAAAGGATCGGCATGGGCGACCAGCGTCGCGCTCAGGCCAAGGAACGCGCCGCTGGCGAACAGGCGAATCGCGCTACGTTGCTTAATCCAACTCATGGAAACTCCTGACTCTGCCCCATCTGGGCTCCAAGAAAACATACACCCTCTCCGGCACCGGGACAGCCGGCTGGCGAACCGTGCCGTGGTCGGGGAATCTACCTGGCAGTATGGTGAGCCTCCTTTACAGATTCACTACAAAACCCATCTCCCCCGGCTAAGCTTGCATTGCCACCCGCCATCCCGGAGGCCCGCCATGCCCCGCACCTTCAGTGATCTGGTCCTGCATCTGGACTACCACGATCTCCCCGACCCCACCCGCCATGTCCTGCGCCGCAGCCTGCTGGACACCCTCGGCGTGGCCATGGTAGGCAGCACCACCGATATGTCCCGGCGGATCCGCGAATTCGCCCACCGCTTCTGGGCCGCCGGCCCCGACACCCCGTCGGTACGGATGCTGCTGGACGGGCGCGAGGCGAGCCTGCCGGGGGTAAGCATGGCCGGCGCCTTCACGATAGACGCGGTGGACGCCCACGACGGCCACCGGGGCGCCAAGGGCCACGCCGGGGCGGCGGTGGTGCCGGCGCTGCTGGCCACCGCCCAGTATCTCGGTGCCCGGGGGCGGATGCTGGACGGGCGGGCGCTGCTCACCGCCATGGCGGTGGGCTACGAGGTGAGCTACCGGGTGGCGCTGGCCCAGCACGCCACCACCGCCGACTACCACACCTCCGGAGCCTGGACCGCGGTGGGGGTGGCGGCCATGGTATCGCGCCTGCTGGGGCTCGATGCGGCGCGCCTGCGCGAGGCGCTGGGCATCGCCGAGTACCACGGACCACGCAGCCAGATGATGCGCTGTATCGCGTTCCCCACCAACGTGCGCGACGGTGTGGGCTGGGGCACCCCCAGCGGGGTGTCGGCGGCACTTCTCGCGGAACTGGGCTTCACCGGCGCACCCGCTGTCACCGTGGAGGGCGAGGACGCGGCCCCGTTCTGGGCGGACCTGGGCGAGCGCTGGGAGATCCAGCAGACCTATTACAAGCCCTACCCGGTATGCCGCTGGGCCCACCCGGCGCTGGACGGGGTGGCGGCGCTGCTGGCCGGGCATGATGTCCAGGCCCGGGAGATCCGCGAGATCCGTATCCGTACCTTCTACTACGCCACTACCCTGAGCCGCCGGCCCCCCGCCACCCTGGACGAGTTCTGCTACGGCATTGCCTTCCCGGTGGCGGCGCTGGCGGTGCGCGGGCACCTCGGGGTGGAGGAACTGAACCCGGCGCTGCTCGCCGATCCCGAGATCCAGCGCCTCGGGCGGGCGGTGGTGCTGGAGGAGCATGTCCCCTACACCGAACTCAGCCCCGCCGAGCGCTGGGCCGATGTGACGCTGTACCTGCACGACGGGCGGGTGCTGGTGGACGAGCCTCGCACCGCCCGGGGCGATCCCGACGATACCCTGACGGATGGGGAACTGGTGGCCAAGTATCATCAGTTCGCCGATCCGGTGGTGGGACTGGATCGCGCCGCCGAGATCCGCGAGCTGAGTATCGGCATCGACGAGCAGCGAGATCCGCGGCGCTGGCTGGAATTGTTGCACCAATAACAGTAGGCAATCTGCCGACCCGCCCACGGCGACGCGTCAGCTATCCTTAGCGTTTCGGATCCGAACACACAGAGGAGCCACCATGCATCTATCCCGCTTCCCCCGCATCCATCTGGCCCACCTGCCGACGCCGCTGGAGTACCTGGACCGCCTGAGCGCCGAACTGGGCGGCCCGGATATCTGGATCAAGCGCGACGACTGCACGGGGCTGGCCACCGGCGGCAACAAGACCCGTAAGCTGGAATTTCTCATGGCCGAGGCCCGCGAACAGGGCGCCGACATCGTCCTCACCCAGGGTGCCACCCAGTCCAACCATGCCCGCCAGACCGCCGCGTTCGCCGCCAAGCTGGGGCTGGACTGTCATCTATTGCTGGAGGACCGCACCCACAAGACCGACCCGGACTACACGCGCAATGGCAACGTGCTGCTGGATTATCTGCACGGCGCCAGCGTGGAGCACTACCCGGAAAACCCCGATATGAACGCCGTGATGTTGGAGGTGGCCGAACGCTTCCGCGCCGAGGGCCGCAAACCCTACGCCATCCCCGGCGGCGGCTCCAACCCCACCGGGGCGCTGGGCTACGTGAACGCCGCGCTGGAGCTGGTGCAGCAGGCCAACGACCGGAGTCTTCGCATCGACCACATCGTCCACGCCACCGGCTCCTCCGGCACCCAGGCCGGGCTGGTGACGGGGCTGGCGGCCATCAACTGCGGGATTCCGCTACTCGGCGTGGGCGTGCGCGCCCCGAAGCCCAAGCAGGAGGAGAACGTCTACAAACTCGCCTGCGCCACGGCGGAAAAACTCGGTTGCCCCGGGGTGGTGAAGCGCGAGCAGGTGGTGGCCAACTGCGACTATGTGGGCGACGGCTATGGGTTTCCGGCGCCGAGCACCATTGAGTCCATCACCATGTTGGCCAAGCTGGAGGGCATCCTGCTGGACCCGGTGTACTC
>JGI12109J20283_10966979_pt1 | contig 22067 bp, 19 predicted proteins | sample ElkSlonscriptome_12_FD_20283 | JGI IMG/M metagenome (IMG submission 20283)
ACACTCCAGATACGAAAAAACCCCGCTGCGCGGGGCTCTTTCGTATCTGGCGCGCCCGGCAGGATTCGAACCTGCGACCCCTGCCTTCGGAGGGCAGTACTCTATCCAGCTGAGCTACGGGCGCTTGGAAATTTGGATTGTAATCGAATTCTCGATTGCGAGCCCTGGCGGGCTCGGCCCGGCAGGATTGCTGCGGTGCTGCGCACCTTGGCCTTCGGCCTGTCGCTGCGCTCCAGCGTCCTCGCGTTCGCTCGGGTCGAACCTGCGACCCCTGCCTTCGGAGGGCAGTACTCTATCCAGCTGAGCTACGGGCGCGTTAACCTAGGATTGTAGTCGATTATTGGATCGCAAGTCCTGCGGACTTGGCCCGGCAGGATGACTGCGGCGTTGCACGCCTTGCCCTTCGGGTTGACGCGACGCGTCAATGCTCTCGCTTCGCTCGGGTCGAACCTGCGACCCCTGCCTTCGGAGGGCAGTACTCTATCCACCTGCGATTGTCATAGCCAGCCGGGCGCGTTGGAACAGAATCGTAGTCGATTATTGGATCGCGAGTCCTGCGGACTCGGCCCAGAAGGATCGATTGTGCGCCTGCGGCATTGGGCCTGCGGGAGCACGTGGGAATCTTAGTACTGAATTTAGAAATGCCCGCCGGGCTAGGGAAGTGAAAAAAAAGGCCGGCATCCCGCTTGAGGCGAGGGATCGGATGCCGGCCTTGGGCAGTTTTAACTGTCTCTTACCGTCTTAATACGCAAAGCGGGATAACTTCGGGTCATTGATCGGTCATGGTCCTTAGGCGGCTTCCTGGTGGACATCGCAGCGGCATTCGGCCCGATCCCCGGCTTCGGCTAGACTAATACGGCGGTTTTCGGGTCGATGAGACCCTCAACTCGGACGTTTGGATGCTTTTTCGCTCTCTCATCGCTGTGGCGCTGGGCCTCGTCGCCGGAGTCCTCGTCTATGAGGTGACCCTGCTCGCCCATGATCTGCTTTTTCCCGGTCGGCACCTGCTTGCATCGCTTGTCGAGGGCTCGACGCTTGGGCTGGGTCAGGCGTTCACGCTGACCCTGGTCTGGATTCTGAGCGCCAGCGCCTCGGCGCTCGTCGCCGGCAGGCTAGCTCGAAATCGCTGGGCGGGAATAGCCGCTGCCGGCGCCTGGATCGTTCCCCTCTATCTGCTGGTCAAGCTCAGCGGCCAGCCCGATATCTATCTCGGCCTCGCCTTTTCGATCGCGGGACTGGCCGCGCTCATTGCCCTGCGACTCGGACCGTCCCACCCGCCGGAAAAAACCCCTTAGATCCCGGTCGAAGGGCCGCTTTACGTTATAATTCGGACGCGTCGTGGAACAGCGATTTCCAGCTGCCGCGGCCACTCCCGAATCGAATTCAATTTGGCCAGAATCGAGGTGTTTCCGGCGTGTCCGACCAAGAAGATCAGATATTCATCAAACGCTTCAGCCTGGTGATCACGGCACTCGCCGTATTCACCCTCATCATCATTGCCGTTGCGGCCACCATCAACTCGACGAGGGAACCGAGCGAGAACACCGCCAGAACCGAAGCCAGGCTCCAACGCCTCGCGCCGGTGGCCGGTGTCTTTTCCGGCGATACGGGCCGTGCCGCGGCTCAGGCCGCCGCGCAGGAGTCCGTTGATACGGGCCCGAGCCTTGCCTTCGACGGCTCGCTGGACGGTCAGCTGATTTATGACCGTGCCTGCGGCACGTGTCATGAGGTCGGGGCTGCCGGTGCGCCCCAGCTAGTGGCGTCGGCCTGGGAAGGTCGCCTCGATCAGGGCCGTGATGTCCTGATTGACCACGCGATCAATGGCATCGGAACCATGCCCGCAAAGGGTGGCCGCTCGGACCTCAGCGATGAGCAGGTTGCCGCCTCTGTCGATTACATGCTGGCTGCCGTTCAATAATCCATTGCGTCGATCTCACGCTGGAGGTCACTGAAGACTTCGAGGAAGGCGGCTTCGATCGCCGCCTCCCAACCATCGAGGCGACTCAGTCCGTCGGCGATCGGACTCGGTCGGCCGTGGCGGCGCTGGATGCCGTCGAAGATCAGCTGGAGCATCGCTCGATCGTCGTAGCGGGTCCAGAGCGAATGGCGGCGAGCCCAAGCGGCAAAGCGATTGAGGCGCTCAGGGAGCGCGCGGCGATGGACTTGCAGCATTCGATCGATGGTGCTGGCGAAGGCCGGTAGGGGCCGGGCAACGAAGTGATGCCAGTGGCGCGTCAGCATGGTGTCGAAGAGCACGTCCAGAACGATCGGTCCGTAGCGGCGCCAGTCCCCCTCCCAGGCGGCAGTCAGTTCCCGCACGCGCGGGTGCTGATCACAGCTGCGATCGACCCAGCGATGCAGCCGTACACCGTCGGCCCAGCGAGGGGGCAAGACCCGCAGCGCCTGCTGGCCTTTGATGTGATCACCTAGGAATGCACCCAGTCGCAGACCCTCATCGGATCCGGCCAGCACCAGGTGGGCGAGATGATTCACGCTGGCGCACGATCTGAAGTCATTACGGTATGATGGCCACCCCGTCGAAATGTGACAAGCTTTGGAGGGTGGTCAGGCGTGCTTGACCCCGATCATTTCCCTGACGAACTTCAGGAATTTCAGCTGACCGGGCCTGCGGGCCTGCTGGAATGCTTGAGCGATCGTCCCGAGCCCGCGGCGTGCGTCCCCGCAACGGCGGTTCTGTGTCATCCGCACCCGCTGCACGGCGGCACGATGCGCAACAAGGTCGTCACCATCATGGAACGCTCGCTCAGGGAATGCGGCCTTTGCACCGTCCGCTTCAACTACCGCGGCGTCGGTCAAAGCGAGGGCGAATACGATGACGGCAACGGCGAGACCGACGACCTGTTCGCCGTGGTCGACTGGGTGCGTCGCGTCCGTCCGGACGATGACCTCTGGCTAGGAGGTTTTTCCTTTGGCGCCTACATTACCCTGCGCGCCGCCCAGGATCTGCCGGTGCGCCAGCTTCTCAGTATCGCGCCGCCCGTCGAGCGCTACGAGTTCGAAACCCTGCCGCCCCCGAACTGCCCCTGGATGGTCGTCCAGGGCGACGAAGACGATGTGGTCTCCCCTGACGCCGTCATTCGCTGGACGGAAAAACTGGATCAGACTCCCGACCTGGTGATCATGGAGGGGGCCGGACATTTTTTTCATCGCCGCCTCATGGACCTGCGCGGGCTGATCAAGAACCACGTGCAGCCCAACCTGCCCTAACGCGAGCAGGCCTTGCTCGACGTCGAACCAGCCGGCCCGCTCGCGCGTTATCGGGCGCAGATCGATCAGGGTCAGCTGCTGCCTGATCCGGGTCAGCGAGCGCTGGCAGAGGTCCTGGAGCAGCGCTTCCAGGCTCTCCTTCGGTGCGCCAGGCCCTCCTGGCTGCCCTGGCGCCGCCAGCGATCGCGGATCCGCGGCATCTACCTCCATGGCAAGGTCGGACGAGGCAAGACGCTTCTGATGGATCTTCTGGCCACCAGCCTCGATGCGGCTGGCGTTCCCGTGCTTCGTACTCACTTTCACCGATTCATGGATTCGATCCATGAGGATCTGGCTCGATTCAAGGGCAAGCGCCAGCCTTTGACGCGGGTGGCGCGACGAATCGCCGGCCGGGCTCGGGTTCTCTGCCTCGACGAGTTCTCCGTCAACGATATCGGCGATGCGATGATTCTCGGGGAACTGCTCAAGCAGCTGGCCGAGCTCGATATCGTGCTTTTCACCACAAGCAACACTCGGCCCTCCGATCTCTACGCGGACGGCCTGCAGCGCGCGCGCTTTCTGCCTGCCATCGATTTGATCAAGGCCCGCTGCGAGGTGCTCAGCCTCGATGCCGACGAGGATTACCGCCTGCGCGAGCTAACCCGTCATCCGGTCTACTACTCGCCCGAATCGGCGCAGACCCTGTCCGCGATGGGGAATGAATTCAAGGCCCTGGCCCGGCTCGAGACGCATGCCGATACCACAGTGACCGTTCGCGGGCGCGAGATGGCGGTGGTCAAACGGGCCGGCTCGCTCGCTTGGTTCAGCTTCGAGACGCTTTGCCGGGGCCCCCGCGCGGCGGCCGACTATATCGACCTGGCAAAACGATTCAGCACGCTAATGATCAGCGGCATCCCCCAGCTCGACGATACGCAAAACGATGAAACCCGACGCTTCATCCATCTGATCGACGAATGCTACGACCGATCGGTCAAGCTGATTGTGGGGGCCGCGGCACCGCCCGAAAACCTTTATACGGGAAAGCGGCTGGTCGCCCCCTTCGAGCGCACGGCCTCGCGATTGATCGAAATGCAAAGCCGGGATTATCTCGCCCGCGCCCACCGACCCTGAGATTTTTCCGGTCAGCTAAAAGCTTGATCGACGGGCAGGCGCGCGACGGACTCGGCGGCGATGGGGTCCAGATCGACGAGGGTTTCGATCACGTGATCGACGTAGGCATCGAAGGCCGGCTCGTCTCTGTCGGCCACCAGGCCCTGGGCCTGCAGATGAAGATAGCCGACGTAGGATGAGTAGACCAGGGTGGCCCGATGTCGAGCCTCATCGGCTGCCAGGCCCAGTTCAGCGAAGGCCGCGGCAAGGTAGTTGATGCGTCGCGTCGTGACGCGTTTGATGACCGGTCCGACCTGACCGTCGTTCGGCATCGCGCACAGCGCCACGCAGATCCGATGCGTCAGCGTCTGACGGCTCGTGCGCCAGACAAACTGCGCCAGGCGCTCCGCCGGTCGGTCGTCGGCGATGAGGCTTTGCTCGAGATGGATGCGATCCTGCGTCTCCCAGCGCGCCAGGGCTCGCCCGAGAAGATCATCCCGTCCCGCGAAATGCCAGTAAAAACTTCCCTTCGTGATACCGAGTCGCCGCGCCAGAGGTTCGACGCCGAGCGCGCTCAGGCCCTGATCGGCAATCAGCTCGAGAGCCGCCTGCTCCCAGTCCTCCGGGGTCAGCGTGGCGCGGTCCGATACGGTGCTCTTGGCCGGGGTCGGTCTGCTCATGCCTTGCCATCATACTCCGTTGCAGCGCTCGGACTGGAGACTCGGTCGCGGAGCGGCCCGATTCGGGTCCCGATTCGAGCCGAAATTCTGACCTGAATTCGCGCCGGCGCAGCATTGACTCTGGTCCAGAGTAACCCCATACTCAGGCGTATGGAAGCAGTTCGTAAACTCAATGATGACGTTCGCAGGCGACAGATCTGGACCGACGATGGCGTCCGCCTAAGCCTGCGCTATTACGGGGATGATCGGGCTCCGGTGATCCTCATGGCTCATGGTTTCGGCCAGACGCAATTTGCCTGGGAAGACACGGGACGCCGGCTGGCGGCCGCCGGCTGGCAAGCGGTCAGTTACGACGCTCGCGGCCACGGCGAAAGTGATCGCGCGCCCAGCGGCGAGTACGACTTCGAGCAGTTCGTCGAGGATTTTCGTCGCGTCTGCGATTCGCTGCCCCAGACGCCGATCGTGATCGGGGCCTCCATGGGCGGTCTGGGTGCACTTCTGGCCCATTCCGAAAAGCCCAAGGTCGAGCTCAACTCGCTCGTGCTGGTTGACATCACACCGCGCTGGGACGAGCGCGGCGTCAGCGCGATCCTGGCCTTCATGCGCCAGAATCCCGATGGATTTGCCTCGCTGGAGGACGCCGCCGAATCGATCCGCAGCTACCTGCCGCACCGTCGGAAGAATGACGGCTCGAAAGCCGATCTGAGCGGCAGCCTGAAGCGCAACCTGCGTCAGGCCGACAACGGGCGCTGGTACTGGCACTGGGATCCCGCCATGTTGGCCCTGGCGGAGAAAAGCAGCAATCTGCAGTCACGCCTGCAGTCAGCGAGTCGGCGCTTGAAGCTGCCGACCCTGCTGGTGACCGGCGGCAACAGCGAGCTGATCGGTGGCGAACATGCCGAGGAGTTCCTCAAGCTGGCACCCCACGCCGAGCATATCGAAGTCAAGAACGCGGCCCACATGGTCGCCGGTGATTCGAACGATCAATTCTTGAGCGCCATCATGCCCTTCATCAGGCGGCGCGAAAAGAAAGGAGAAAGCAAATCATGATGACCCTTCTTTTTCTTGCCGTTCTAGCCGTCGCTGGCATGGCTTGTGCCTACTTCAAGACCGCCGTTCCCGTCTGGTCAGCCGTGATCGGGGCAACGCTGCTGGTCTTTTCGATTGCCGGCGAGCCCAGCGTCTGGCTGCTGGCTCTGAGCTGGATCGCCTTTGCCCTGGTCGCCGTCCCGTTGAACTACCTGCCGCTGCGCCAGCAGCTCATCACCGGGCCGATTCTCGACACCTTCAAAACCATGGTGCCCCAGATCACGGACACGGAGCAGGTCGCGCTTGATGCCGGCACCGTGGGCTTCGAAGGCGAGCTGTTCACGGGTCGTCCTCGCTGGTCGCGTTTCATCAAAAAGCCCCTGCATGAACTGACGACCGAAGAACAGGCCTTCATCGATGGGCCGGTCGAGGATCTGTGCGACATGGTCGATGAATGGGAGGTCTCCCACTACCGCGCCGGCCTGAGCGAGAACGCCTGGGAGCACCTCAAGTCCCACGGCTTTTTTGGAATGATCATCCCGAAGCAGTACGGCGGGCTCGGTTTTTCTGCCGTGGCTCACCGCGCCGTTCTGGAAAAGGTGTCGAGCATCAGTTCGACGGTGGGATCGGTTGTCGCCGTTCCAAACTCCCTCGGCCCGGCAGAGCTCCTGCTCCACTATGGCACCGAAGATCAGAAGAACCACTACCTGCCGCGCCTGGCAGACGGACGTGAAATTCCCTGCTTCGGCCTGACCTCAACGACCGCGGGATCCGATGCCACATCGATTTCTGACTACGGCGTTGTCTGCAAGGGTCAATGGGAGGGGAAAGAGGTTCTCGGCATCAGGCTGAGCTTCGAGAAACGCTATATCACTCTGGCTCCCGTTGCCACCGTGGTCGGGCTCGCTTTCCGCCTTTACGATCCCGAAGGGCATCTGGGCGAAGAGGAAGACATCGGTATCACGCTTGCGCTGCTGCCCCGCGACCTGCCGGGCATGGACATCGGTCGGCGCCACTTCCCGCTCAATAATCCGTTTCCGAATGGCCCGATCCGCGGCAAGGACCTCTTCGTGCCCCTCGACTTCCTCCTCGGCGGGGAAAAATACATCGGACAGGGCTGGCGCATGCTCGTCGAGTCCCTGTCTGTCGGCCGCGCCATCTCCCTGCCCTCGTCATCCACGGGCGGAGCCAAGATGGCGGCGCTGGCAACCGGCGCCTACGCCCGTATTCGCAAGCAGTTCAACCTGCCGATCGGCCGCTTCGAGGGCGTCGAGGAGGGTCTGGCACGCATCGCCGGCCATACCTATGCCATGTCGGCGCTCAGCCGCCAGACGGCCTCCGCCGTCGACGATGGCGAGAAGCCGGCCGTTCCTGGCGCCATCGCGAAATACCACGCGACGGAGATGAGCCGCGAGGTCATCAAGGATGCGATGGACATCCACGGCGGCAAGGGCATCATCCTGGGGCCGAAGAACTACCTTGGCCGCGGCTGGGAGGGCGCACCGATCTGGATCACCGTCGAGGGGGCCAATATCCTCACTCGCTCGCTGATGATCTTCGGCCAGGGTGCGATTCGCTGTCACCCCTACGTTCTCAAGGAACTTCAGGCCCTGCAGATCGAGGACGAGGACGAGCGCCTGGACCGCTTCGACCGGCTGCTGATTTCGCACGTCGGCCACAGCATCTCCTGCGCCGTGCGGTCCTTCGTCCTCGGGCTGAGCTTCGCGCGCTTTGCCGTCGTCCCCGGCGATCGGCGAACCCGCAAGTATTATCGCAAGCTCACACGCTACTCGTCGGCCTTCGCCCTTCTGGCTGACGTCGCCATGCTGACCTACGGCGGCAAGCTCAAGCAGAAGGAGAAGATTTCCGGCCGCCTGGCCGACGTTCTCAGCCAGCTCTACATCTGTTCGGCCATGTTGCGCCGCTTCGAGCACGAAGCGCGGCCGGCCGCCGATCAACCGATCCTGGCCTGGGCTTTTCACGATGCGATCTACAAGATCCAGCACGCGATGCGCGGCGTCATCGACAACTATCCAATCAGCTGGGCTCGTCCTCTGCTGCGCTTCATTATCTTCCCGCTGGGACGCCAGGAGCGCGCTCCGAACGACCGGCTCGGTCACAAGGTCGCGGCCCTGATGCTGTCGCCGTCCGACACTCGGACACGTCTGACCCGAGGCATCTACACCTCGGATCGCGCCGGCCATCCTGTCGGCGTCATGGAACGTCTGCTGCCGGACGTGATCGCCGCCGAGCCGCTGGAGCGCAAGCTGCTCAAGGCGCAGCGTGCCGGTGAGATCACGACCTACACCTTTGAAGACCAGATGGCGGAAGCCGTCGAAAACCAAGTGATCACCCAGGCTGAAGCGGATCTGCTCCGGCAGCTGCGTGTCCGCGTCCTCGACGTGATTTCCGTCGATGATTTCGACCTGGAGGACATCCAGGGCGGGCTGAGCCAGACCGCCGATGCGGCTCGGGAGGCCGGTCGCGAATCAGGCGATCAGGCCAAGGCCGACAAGAAGGCGGCCTGACGCCACCCGCGCTCCTCTTTCACACCCCACCCTACCGAGACGGCGGGGCATCCAAGCGGATGCCCCGCTTTTTTTCTGGTCCTCCGGGAGAGCGGTCGCTATACTCCACGACGCGGCGAGCGGCTAGATGCTCGCGGCAATCATCTGCAGGTGCCTCACGGTGGTATGGAGCATCCACCTCGAGGTGAAACGGGAAGCCGGTGAGAAACCGGCACTGCCCCCGCAACTGTAACCGAGGGCCGGCGCGCTCACCGTGCGCGGGTCTGTTTGCTCGACACCACCCGGAATCGATCGGGGAAGGTGCGAACGCGGTGATCGATTCAAGGGAGCCCGACAGGGCCCTCGAGTCAGGGAAATCATCGTTCGGAAGTCAGGAGACCGGCCTGCAAGACAACCAACCACAGGTTGCGGCGGGCAATCCATGCGGTGATGTTCAGGGCGGCTCCTCGCTGGGCCGAGCTGGTGCATCCCTCATCGACTCCTCCCGGACCTGCCAACGCGCGGGTGAGCGCGAGGAACATACGCTATGTCTTCCAGACCCATTGAACGGTCCGCCTTGTTCGGATTCGCCTTGTTCTGCCTGCCGGCCCTGGGCCAGGATATGGCCCAGGACGCCCCCATTGAAGCCAGTAGTCCTATGGTTGTCACTGCCAACCGTTCGGAAACTCCGGTCGGCGATAGCCTGACCGCCACGAGCGTGATCGACCGCGACGCCATCGAACGCAGCCAGGCGCCCGATCTGCTTGAACTCCTGCGCCTGGAGGCAGGCGTCGACATTATTCGGGCCGGAGGACCGGGCGGACAGACCAGCGTGTTTCTTCGCGGCACGAACTCCAATCACACCCTCGTTCTCATCGACGGCGTACGCGTCTCGGCCGCCGGCACCGGGGCCTTCACCTGGGAGACCCTCGACCCGGCCCTGATCGATCGAATCGAGATCGTTCGCGGCCCGCGGGCCGCGCGGTGGGGGTCGGACGCCATCGGTGGAGTGATCCAGATCTTCACCCGCCAGGCCGACGGCCTCAGCGCGCGAATCGCGGCCGGCAGCTACGGTGAACGTGGCTTGTCGGTCGCGGCCGGCAGCCGATCTTTCAGCCTGAGCGCCTCGCATCGCCAGGTCGATGGTTTCTCCGCTCAGAACCCCGACGGCTTCGCCTTTGATCCCGACGACGACGGCCTCGACCAGAGCAGCTTGGCCCTGCGCAGCGTCTTCGATCTCGGCGGCGGCGTGCTGACGATTCACGCACGCGGAAATCAGAGCGACATCGAATTCGATCAAGGCGAATCGGATCTGCTCAACGTTTCCGGCGGACTCGACTACCGGCTCGACAACTCTCAGGGCTGGAGCTGGACGGCGCAGCTCGTAGCGTTGCGCGACGACCTCGAATCGCGCACCCCATTCGGCGAGTCCAGACTGACCACGGACCGGATCCAGGCGGGCGTCCAGGGCGAACGTCAATTCGATTCGGGCCTCCGCTGGATGCTCGGCGTCGACGCCTGGGATGAGGCGGGCGAGAGCGTCGGCAGCTGGGATGATGACCGGCAGAATTTCGGCGCCTGGACCGGTATCGACGGTCGCTTCGATCTGCTGGATTTCGAGGCCAGCCTCCGCGTCGATCATGATTCGGAATACGGTGGCGAGATGACGGGCGATCTGGCCGCCGGCTGGAATCTGAGCGAGGCCTTGCGCGTTCACGGCTCCATTGGCCGAGGCTTTCGATCACCGACCTTCAACCAGCTTTTCTCGCCGGGCTTTTTCGGGTCCTTTGCCGGCAACCCGGAGCTCGAACCTGAAACATCGACGAGTCTAGAGGCGGGGCTGCAGTGGCGCGGCCAGTCGGGACATCGCGCCGCTTTGAATCTGTTCCGCAACCGCATCGAGGACTTGATCGATTTTGCCGGCGTTGATTTTCAGGCCGTCAACATTCGCCGCGCGGAAATCCTCGGCGCCGAGCTGACCCATCACTACCGCAGCGGGCCCTGGGTGGTGAATTCTCAGGCCACCTGGCAGGATACGGAAGATCGCGACACCGGCCTGGAGCTCCTGAGACGCGCCGAATTCAAGGCCAGCTCTCGAGTGGACTACCTGTTCAAGGGCGACGCCTGGCTGGGTGCCGAGCTCGTCTACGTGGGTCCGCGCCGGGACATCGGCCAGGCTGACCTGGACAGCTACGTTCTCCTCAATCTGAGCGCAGGCGTGGCTGTCGGCCAGCATTGGCGGCTCGAGGGGCGGATCGAGAATCTGAACGACCGAGATTACGAACCCCTGATCGGCTTCAACGCGGCAGAGCGATCCGCCTACCTGGCCCTGCGCTGGGCTCGGTAGCGCCCGGGCCGCCTCGCGGAGCGGATTTCCGAGCGCGAGGCGGTCGCTGACTCGCGCCATGGCGATCGTGGCGCTATCGGCATACACTCAGACTTTGCCCTGGCGCGCCGATGCGCCTCAAAAGCCTTCAGGACATCAAGCCTACCCCGATGCTTTGTACGCTTCTTGCCGCCCCCTTTGCCGCGTCGATGCTAGTCCCCAGCGTCGGGGCTTTGGCCTGATCGATGGGCGGCGGATCAGCGGCTTTGCCGGCATCGGCGCGCGCGCTCATCGCCCGCCTTGGCCTGTGGACGGGTCTGATTGCAAGACGGATGACCGCTTTGATCGCTGCTGTAACCTCCGTTCTTATCGTCGGCCTTTTGGCTGGTCTTGTTGCCTGCGCCGGGACCGACGACCCGCTCCGCGGGCGGTTCATGGCTTTTGGCACGGAGATCGAGGTGCGTCTACGAAGCTCGGACCGAGGCGAGGGCCACGCCGCGCTGCGCGATCTCGGGGTCTTGTTCCAGCGCCTGCACGTTGATTGGCACCCGTGGCAGGAGGGCGCGCTGAACGACCTGAATCAGGCTTTGGCCCGCGGGGACGAGGCGCAACCCGGGCCGGAATTGATTGCCATGATCCGACGAGCGCAGGACTTCGAGCGCCGCAGCCAGGGTCAGTTCAATGCGGCCATCGGCGGCCTGGTCAGGCTCTGGGGATTCCATACCTCCAACTATCCGATCGAAGCGCCACCGCCAGCGACGGAGCTGATCGACCGCTGGCTCAAGCACTCACCCAGCGCCATGGATATCGAAGTCCGCGGTCCCACTGTGGTCAGCCGGAATGCCTGGGCGCAGCTCGACTTCAGCGGGATGGCCAAGGGCGTGGCGGCTCGGATGGCCTGTGATCTGCTGGTCAACAGGGGTCTCGGCGATGCGCTGGTCAATCTAGGGGGAGACGTCATGATCTGCGCTCAGGGACGCCGGCCCTGGTCGATCGCGATCAGCGACGGCCGCGATGGCATCGCAGAGGTGGTTCAGCTCGAGGGCCCTCTCGCCGTATTTTCCTCGGGCACGGCGCAGCGTTGGGGCGAGTGGGCGGGTAAGCGCTACGCCCATCTCCTCGACCCAGGCACCGGGCGCGCGCTCGGTCACAGCATTCAGGCAACCGTCATCGACCGCGACCCCTTACTCGCTGATGCCGCAGCGACGGCCCTGGCTGTTGCCGGACCCGAGCGCTGGCAATCGACTGCCCAGACCCTGGGCGTCGATGAGGCGATCATCTTCGGAGCCTCCGGCCTGATTGGCCGTCTGGATCGAAGCCAAGGGCGCACCCAGCCGTAACAGAGCGCCGGAAATTCATCCCGATTGCACCGAGAGGCCGCCGCCGCTACAGTACACGGTGGCTTTTATTTTCACCCTGGGGGTTTCACAACGTGCCAGTGACGCATCCAAAACGACGCGGATGCCGACGATTTCTGGCCCCCTTCACCGCGGTCGCTTCGTCCCATGGCAGCGTTTCTGCAAGGCGCCTCCCCACCATGGATCGACTCGACCAAGACCAATCGAAAGCAAGCCCTGGCCTCATTCTCGCCCTGATGATCACGCTGTCGACCTTGGCGGGTACCACTGTTCATGACCTTAATGCACGGGAGGACTCGCTTGGCGCGCAGCTGGACCTGGCGCGAGAGCTCAATACGTCGGCTCATTGGCGGACTGGCCGGTCCATTCTCGAGCAGGTCGAGCCCCTGCTGGCACGCGCCAGCGCCAGCGAGCGCAATCGCTATGACCTGATTCTGGCCCACAACATGGCCTTGGGGGGCTCATCGGCCGCCGGCCTGGCGTTGATCGAGCAGGTGCTGAGGCGAAAACTCGAGCCGGCCTCGCGCCTCGACGCCCTTTGGAAAGCTTCTAATCTCGCCACCGCCGAGCGCAGCTATACGCGCGCATTCTCCTATATCAAGGAAGGCCTGCGCCTGCTGCCCGATGTCGAGGATGCCGGCGCGCGCGCCGGCCTGCTCGGCATGGCCGGTCGCCTTTATGCCGAGGCCGGAGAAGTGGCAAAGGGTGCGGAAATGGCGCGCCAGGCGCTCGATTATGCGACCCGAGCGGTGCCAGGGACTTCGGGCAGCAGCCCCTGCGTTGCCGGACAGCGATTAGCCGTGGCGCTTGGCGCGGGTGACGACCTCGATGCTCAGCTGGAAGCCGCGTCCTCGGCACTGGAGCAGTGCCTGCTCGAACAGTTTGGCCATTTTTCCGCGGCCCTCGAGAGCCTGATCGGCGAGCTCTACATGAAAAAGAGCGAATTCGATGCCTCCGAGCGCTGGCTGCTTCAGGGACTCGAGCGATCTACCGCTTCCGGTCACGTTACCGGCCAAATGCTGACTCGTCTCAGACTGCTGCAGCTCGAATTACTCCGCGGCGGACCCTCCCCGTCCCCTGAACTGATCGACCAGCTCGTCTCCCATTTTGCTGCCCGTCGCTTCTGGGAGCCCAAGGCCCGAACCCACCAGCTCGTCGCGCGTTTCGCCGAACGAGAGGGCGATTTCTCGACGGCGATCGAGCACCTGCAGCGCGAATCGGTCGCGCGCGAACGATTTGCAGCACTCCAGCGCTCGCTGCGCAGAGCCTACCTCGACGTTCAGTACGATATGGACTCGCGCCGCCGGCAGCTGAAGCTGCTCCAGGAGCGAGCTCGGTCCAATGCGCTGGAGGAAACGACCCGCCGCCAGCAGACAACCCTTCAACGAAGCGCACAGTGGGGCGGGGTCGTCCTCGTCACCCTGCTGGCGATGGGTCTCTACCGGGCTGCCCGCGAACGCCGCCACTTTCGGGAGCTGTCTTTCCGCGACGGCCTGACCGAGCTGCTTAACCACACGAATTTCTTCAACGCCGCTGACCGTGCCCTCTTCGACTGCATCGGCCAGGACCACCCTTTTGTTCTGGCGGTGGGGGATATCGATCATTTCAAACAGATCAATGATCGCCACGGTCATCTGGAAGGCGACGCGGTGCTCCAACGCGTCGCGAGCCGTATGCGGAGGAAATTCCCGAGCCCGGCGATTCTGGGCCGCGTGGGCGGTGAGGAGTTTGCCATGGCCCTGCCTGCGGTCGCGCTTTCAACCGCTCGTCAGCGTCTGAACGAGCTCAGGGCGAGCATCAACACAGCGCGTCGTGAGGACCAGGACCTGCAGGTCAGTATGAGCTTCGGCGTCGCTGAATTCGACGGCGCGGAAACCATCGAGCAACTCCGGGAGCGAGCCGATCAAGCCCTTTATCAAGCGAAGAGGGCGGGTCGAGATCGTGTGGTCACAGCGGATGATTAATGGCGCTCGAGGCCTGACTCCGAGCCGACGGCTCCAGGGAATCACGATCGTGCTGAGCTTGCTCTGCGCATCGACGGCGCTGGCTGACTTCGACCGCCGCATCCAACAGGCCCGACAGCTGAGTCTCACGGATCCTACGGGAACGGGGCTTGAACTGCTTCGCCAGCTCAGTGACCCGCGCCACCGAGCCAGCCCCTCGCAGCGTGCCGAAATCGAATTGATGGAAATTCGGGCGATCGGACTTCAGGGTCGGATGGCAGAAGCCATCGATCAAGCGCGGGCCCTGAGCGATCGGGCACCGACGGATGCCCAGCGTGCCGCCGCGATGCAGCTGGCGGCCCGCTTGGCCATCGATGCGGGCCACTACGAGCTGGCATTCAATCAGCTTCAGGGGCTGCTCGACAATCCCACGTGGGATGAGTCTCCAAGGAATCAGGTGCCCGTTTATGCCATGGTCAGCGCCTTCCATAGCCGATCGGCGGATACGCTTCTGGCCATGGATTACGCTGAAAAGGCCTTGATCAGCGCCCGAGCGCAGCAGGATGGTCACCTCGAATGTCTGGCCTTGAAAGCGCTGGGGCGAGCCCACGCTGCCATCGCCGACCTGGACACCGCGCAAGCGCTGGCCGCGCATGCGCTTGAGCTTTGCGAACAAGCCAGGGACACGATCAATAGGATCGCCTTACGCATCATGCTTGCGCGCTTCGCCCTCGAAGCGGGCCAGCTCGATCAAGCCGAGCGCCTCCTGAACGAGTCGAGCAGCGACCGCCCACGGCGCTTTCCCGCCCTCTGGACCGAAAGCGAGATCATTCGCGCCAGGATCGAGCTCGAGGCAGGCAACAACGCCGATGCCCTCGAGCGTTTCCAGGGCCTCGGCCAGGCACTGGGCTCCAGCCAGCGACGAGATCTGCTGGCGAGAGTCCTGGACGGTGCCGCCGATGCGGCCAATCGCTTAGGCGATCTACCGAAGGCTCTCGCCTTCCACAAGTCAGGCCTGGCAGCTCGACGAGAGCACATCGATCGGATCAACTCTCTGCGCGTTGCCCAGCTCGCGATCGACTTTGACCGCGTCCTGGATAATCGAGAGATCGAGCTACTTCGAGAGCGAGAGCGCTATCGTGACCTCTCCGAGCAAAGCCGCTCCCAGAGGCGCCAGCTGGTCACTCTGGCAACCCTGGGCGGCTCGATTCTGGCTCTGCTTCTGATCGCCAGTCTCTTATACACCCTGCGCGAGCGACGCCACTATCGAAAGCTATCCGAGCGTGATAGCCTCACCGGGCTTTTCAACCATACGCGCTTTTTCAATCAGCTCGAGCGTGAAGTCGAAGAGCGAGGCCCCCGACCCCTCATTCTCATCCTCGCAGACGTCGATCATTTCAAGCAGGTCAATGACCGCTTCGGGCACCAGATCGGCGATGAGGTGCTGCGTCAGACGGCGCGAATCCTGAAAGAGATCTTTGGCGAAAACCAGCTCATCGGCCGCGTCGGCGGGGAAGAATTCGCGATCCGACTTCAGGGACAGAATCAGACCGAGGCCGTAGAAAGAATCGATCTGCTGCAAAAGCGCCTCGGAGGCAAGGCGCGCCGACCCACCGACCCACCGATCACGCTGAGCTTTGGCCTAGGCGTGCTGGCAGATGGCGAGACGCCGGAGCAGCTGCGTCAACGAACGGACATTGCCATGTACGAGGCGAAGGCCAAGGGTCGAAATCGCCTGGTCGTGTCAGACGGCCCGTCTGGCGACGACTGACCGGAGCGAAGGGATTGCGCTGAGGCGAAAATCATGGTGCCTCTGCCGAAGCGGAACCGGCGATTTATAGCAGCCCGAGGTAGCAAACCAGGCGGCATTCCAAGCAGAAATCGAGGCCCAGCCCCAAAACCTCTCAGGATTTCAGCCGCGCCTCCCGGAACCAGTGGATACGGCACTCAAGCCCGCGCGGCGATTTCCCGACATAGACAAAATCAATGCCGGGCCAGACGGGCATCCTTCCCTTTTCTCCGAAGCGATCATTCTCGAGCTCCAGCAGCACGCCGATGCACGGCCAGTCATGCTCGCGCGCGTCATCCTCCAGCAGGGCTACGGCTTTTTTCAGCATCCGGAAAACGAGCAGCGTCTGCCGAAAGCGAGGCGCAATGAAGCTGCGATAAAAATAGATCGGCTGCCCCAAACGGGGCGGGTTCTGCGGGATGGCCGTGCAGACTCCAGCGACCCGTCCATCCTGGTCACGCGCAAACATGACGACCTGGGCGACCCGCTGCTGCGCCGCCTGACGCGCCGACAGCGCCTTTTCCTCAAGCCAGAAATCGACAACGTCCTGCTGATCCTGTCGGGACGCCTGGCCCCAGGCCGCGTGGTAGGTAAATTGGCCCATGGTTCAGTCCTCTCTCTCTTGCTCAAGCAGTGCCGTCCCCGACCCAAAGGAAACCGGGGACTGAGCTGCCAGCCAGGCAAACACGGCATAGGCCGCCGCGTTCTGACGAAGCGCCTCCCGGTCGATCTTATCGAGGGTGTCGTTCTCCGTATGGTGGTAATCGAAATAGCGTGTGCCGTCCTGAGACAGGTCCACCGCAGCCAGACCCAAGGGCAAGGCGGGAATGAAATCGGGGCCGCCGGCGGCTCGCCGGCTATCGGACAGCGCGATGCCCAGGGGCTCGAGTTCGGCCGCGATCGCCTCGATGACCGGGCGCGCGGATTCGACCACGCGCGCGCTCATCGAATAGATCGGCCCGGCACCGAAATCCGACTCGGCCGCCACGTGGATCTGCTCGATCGCGTCTTGACGCGCCTGGGCCCAGGCTCGACCGCCCCACAGGCCGATTTCCTCGGCGGCAAAGAGAATGACCTGGATCGAGCGATCCGGGCGCTGATCCAGCGCCAGGATCCGTCGAGCCGCTTCGGTCACGATGGCGACGCCCGCGCCATCGTCGAGCGCGCCCGTGCCGACGTCCCAGGAGTCGAGGTGCGCGCCCAAGGCAACGATCTGCTCAGGATTTCGGGCGCCGTCGATTTGAGCGATCACGTTGTGGCTGGTATAAGCCTGATTCGTCTGGGCGGCGATATTCATCCGCACGGTCACGGGCGCACCAAGATCGATCAGGCGCTCGAGCTGATCCGCGTCCGGGTTGGAGATTGCGGCGGCCGGCAAGCTGCGCACCGCCGTATCGAAGCGCATGCCACCGGTGTGCGCGAAGCGATTGGTCGAGGTTCCGATGGACCGTATCAGGAGCGCTTCGGCGCCCTTCTCCGCCGCCACCATCGCACCCCGCGCCCGCGCCTGCACCGCCGGGCCATAGCCGGACCCATCCCGCGCCCGCTCCATCCGATTACGGATGAACACGATGCGGCCACCGAGCGTGTCCGCTTCGGCTGCTTCCAGCGCCGCCAAATCATCGAACATCACCACCTCGGCCTCGATTCCCTCCGGCGGCGTTGCCGGCGAATAGCCAATGGCCAGCGCTTCGAAGTCTTGAGCAACGGGCGAGGTGACAGCAACCTCCTCGTGACCGCGCGACCAGGTGGGAAAGGTTGCCGGTTCCAGCCAGACCCGATCGAAACCCAGGTCTTCCAGCAGGGCCACAGCCCATTGAACCGCTTTAGCGTCCGCCTCCGAGCCCGCCAGGCGCGGTCCGATTCGCGTGGTCAGATCTTCAACGATTTCATAGCCGCCGGTGCCAGCCAGCGTTGTCGCGCGGAGCTCGCGCGCAGTCTCAAGATCGCCCTCATCGAAGGGGTCGGCGGAAAGGGGGCTCGCGACGAGGATCGCGGCCAGCAGGGAAGCTCTCATAGCTTGTCTCCAAGAAATTGCGCCGTTCCGTCGAGGAACATCTGCACGGCAATCGCGACGAGCAGCATGCCCATCAGTCGCTCAGTCGCGATCAGGCCTCGCTGACCGAGAAGACGTTTGAGCTGAGGTGCTGCGAGCAGAATCAAGGCGCTCGCAAACCAGGCGGCGATCAGCGCGAGGGACCAGATCCCGAGGCTTTCAGGTTCCTTCGTAACCAGCAACAGCAGCACGGCCATGGCGCTCGGCCCGGCCATGAGCGGCACGGCCAGGGGGACGAGAAACGGCTCGTCATGCTCATCGTCTTCATTGCCCCGCAGGGAGCGGGGCACGGGAAAAATCATCTTCACGGCAATCAGAAACAGAATGATGCCCCCGGCCACGCTCACCGAGGCCTGCTCGAGACCGAGAAATTCCAGAACGTATTGCCCGGCGAAAAGGAATCCGAAGAGAATGGCCAGGGCAATCAGCAGCTCGCGAACGAGCACCCGATAGCGCCGCTCTGGTGCCACCTTGTCCAGAACCGACAGAAAGATGGGCACGTTTCCCATGGGATCCATGACCACGAACAGCAGGACGGCAGCGTTGATGAAATCCAAGATCAGTGTCCTGAGTGAGGGCTCGCGATCAAGGCGAGGCCGCGGGAGAGGCCGCGGGCTTGGGAAGCAACGGCTCGAAATGCTGCAGGGCGCGAGTATAAACGCGTCGCTTGAACGCAATCACGTTGTCTGCCGGATACCAGAAATCGACCCAGCGAAATTCCTCGAACTCCGGGTCGGTCACCGCATCGAGCTGAACCTGTTGGTCATCGGCCAGGAACTGCAGGAGAAACCAGACCTGCTTCTGGCCGATGCAGACCGGTTTCTGATGGCGGCGACGATAGCGCCGCGGCAGACGGTAGCGCAGCCACCCTGGCGTGGAAGCGAGCACGCGCACGTGCTCCTTGCCAAGCCCCGTCTCTTCGGTCAGCTCGCGAAACATCGCCTCGATCGGCGTTTCATCGGTGCGCATCCCGCCCTGGGGAAACTGCCAGCCATCCTGACCCGCGCGGCGCGCCCAGAACACCCGGCCATCTTCCCTGGCGAGCACGATACCGACGTTCGGTCGGAACCCGTCAGGATCGATCATCTGCCTTGTGGCGGTAACGGCTATGCTACCGTTCCGCAAAATTATCAACTGCCTCGAATAGTAATCAATTCATGCGCTTCTTGCCAGGCGCAACGTCGTACTCTGCCCAGGGGTGCCACGTGAGCATGGCTATCGACCGATCGATGAGTTCAAAGAGCATTCCGCCTATGTCGATTCGCTTCCATCAAGCTCGCCGCTCGTGATCGCTTCTCCGAAGCGTCGACTCGGGCTCTACGCCGCGCTCGCCCTGCTCCTGCCGGCCAGCCTTCTCCTCGCGCTGAGCGTGGGCAGCAGCGGCTGGGTCTGGCCCGCCTCGGGCGATGCTGCGCTCCAGCGCATCCTCCTCGAGCTGCGCCTGCCGCGAGCCATCGCCGCCCTGATCGTGGGCAGCCTGCTGGCGACCGCGGGCTGCCTGATGCAGGTCCTTTTGCGCAACCCTCTGGCCGACCCCTATATCCTCGGCCTATCGGGTGGGGCCAGCGTTTTTGCTCTGGCCGGCATGAGCTTCGGTCTGACCTGGTTACCGACGCCCCTCCTCGCCTTCGGCGGCGCGCTCCTGACAACCGTGATGGTTTTCCTGCTGGCCCGCGGCGAGGGGGCCTGGACAAGCTCACGCGTCCTCCTGACGGGCGTCGTCATGGCATCGGGCTGGGGTGCATTGATCAGCCTGATTCTGGCGACGGGCAGCGATACGAGCCTGCGCGGCATGCTGTTCTGGCTGATGGGCGACTTGAGCAATTCGAGAGTTTCGGTGCTCTGGCTACTGCCAACCCTGCTTGCGCTTTTTCTGATCTGGCTGCGCGCTCGCAGCCTCAACGTGCTCAGCGCGGGGCCTGTTCAGGCCGAACTGCTGGGCGAGCCCATCCGAGTCCGGTTCTGGGAAATCTTTCTGGCGGCCTCTTTGCTGACGGGGATCGCCGTTGCCATGGCCGGAGCGATCGGCTTTGTCGGCCTGATCGTTCCCCATCTGATGCGCCTGCTGGTGGGGGCCGACCATCGCCGGCTGCTCCCCGCTGCCGCAGCCTTTGGCGCCAGCTTCCTGCTGATTGCCGACACGCTTGCCCGAACCCTGATCAGTCCGCGCCAGCTGCCCGTGGGCGTGCTGACGGCTCTGATCGGGGTCCCCCTCTTCCTCGTCCTCCTGCGCCGCGCCCGGGGAATTCGCTGACCATGGCACCCGTGCTGCTGAAAACCTGCGGGCTGACGGTCACGATCGGGGCCGCGCGCGTGGTCGAGGCTCTCGATCTAGCGCTTCAGCCGGGCCAGCGCCTGGGCATTCTCGGCCCGAACGGGATCGGAAAGACCACCCTCCTCAAAACGCTCGCCGGACTCCGACCTGCGGATGCCGGATTGATCGAGATCAGCGAACAGGCGCTGAACCAGTGGCCGCGGCGCGCCCTGGCGCGGCAGCTGGGCCTGCTGGAGCAGCACAGCTCTCAGGCCTTCGATGCATCCTGTGAGGAGGTCGCACTCATTGGTCGGCATCCGCATCTGGGGCCGCTTGAGCGCGAAAGCGAGCGGGATCGCCATCTCGCTCGCGCGGCGCTGGATGCGGTCGGCCTGCAGGCCTTCTACCAGCGCAGCTGTTTTTCCCTGTCCGGCGGCGAGTCGCGACGTCTCGCCCTCGCGCGCCTGCTCGTGCAGGACCCGCGAATCCTGTTACTCGATGAGCCCACCAACCACCTGGACCCGGCCCATCAGGTCAGCGTGCTCGACCTTCTTTTCAAGCGCGTGGCAGAGCAGCAGCGCTGCGCCGTCATGGCGCTGCACGATGCCAACTTGGCAGCCTGCTATTGCTCTCACGTCCTGCTGCTGTTCGGCGAAGGCCGGTGGGCGCTCGGCCCGACCGAAGAGCTGCTTAACGAGGAGCAGCTCACTCGCCTCTACGGCTGCACCATACGCTGCGTTCGAGACGAGCAGCAAACCGTTTTTGCCGTGGGTCGGAACGGTTCCATCGGGTCTTTTTAAGCGCAGTTTCCCGCGGTCACTCGGCAGGCCGGTCACGAACGCGCTCAAAACCGGGGCGGTCAGTGCGTTACCCTGCTCCTCATGAATATCGATAATTATCAACCGAAAGACTTTTACGATGAGCTGATCGGTCAGGGTGGTCGGCCGCGTGCGGCATCGCGTGCGGTCTGGAAATACCTGAAGGGTTTGGACGAACACGAGCTCGGAGAACGGCGTGCTGCGTGCGATCTGGCTGCGCTGGTTGCCGGGATTACTTTCCGGGTCTACTTCGAAGAGACCGGTGTTGACCGAGCCATGCCCTTCGACCTGATCCCCCGCGTTATCGCCCTGAAGGAGTGGCAGGGCGTCGAAGCGGGACTCAAACAGCGGGTCAAGGCGCTCAACTGCTTTATCGAAGATCTCTACAACGATCAGGAGATCATTCGTGACGGCATCTTCCCCGCCGAACTGCTGGAGAATTCAGAGAACTTCCAGGAACAGTGTCGCGGGATCTCGCCGCCCTTGGGTATCTGGGCGCACGTTTGCGGCTCGGATCTGGTGCGCGACTCCGACGGCACCATGTACGTTCTGGAAGATAACCTGCGAATTCCTTCCGGCGTGTCCTACATGCTGGAAAACCGGCAGGTCATGAAGCGCGTCTTTCCCGAGCTTTTCGAGGATTCAGGGATCCAGCCCGTCGACGATTATCCCTCGCAGCTCTATGATGCGCTCGCATCGCTGGCGCCGAGCCCGGCGGATTATCCCAGCGTCGTGGTGCTTACGCCGGGCATCTACAACTCGGCCTACTTCGAGCACGCCTACCTGGCGCAGCAAATGGGCGCTTCGCTGGTCGAAGGACGCGATCTCGTGGTCGATCGCAGCGACCGCGTGTTCATGCGAACGATCAGCGGACTCGAGCCGGTCGATGTCATCTATCGTCGCGTCGACGATGCCTTCATCGATCCTGAAGCCTTTCGCGAGGATTCGATGCTCGGTGTTCCCGGCTTGATGCGCGCCTGGCGCGCGGGC
>JGI12109J20283_10028442_pt1 | contig 22060 bp, 20 predicted proteins | sample ElkSlonscriptome_12_FD_20283 | JGI IMG/M metagenome (IMG submission 20283)
TGTTCATGTACGGGAAGTGCACCAGTGCGAGATTGGCTGAAGCTCATGGGTAAGAACAACAAGAATTGTAACTTTCTGGTAGTAAACACCAACTCTGATGTGTTGCTCCGTCTGCATGAATGTTTAAGAGAGAAAAAGCCGCCGTCTGATCCCTGGGGCGGGAAACAGTAATGTTGCTGCTTAAGGGGAAAGTTAAGCACTGGCTTCGTTTGCCAGATACATCTGGAAAGACGGGAAAAATAATAAATCACGCTTGAGTTTTCACAAAGTATTTGTTATGTGAACTAGAGGGGGAGAGTGTAAGTCGACGGTGGCTTCTACACCGCAAATGTACTACCAGTATTGGCCGCGAGGCATGACTTTTCACAAGACCATGCAGTGTCATCAATACCGGGTGCACTCCCCCGACAATCAAAACTGTTGCAAAACGCCTATATTGCTGCCAGACAAAGTATTTTCGGCAGATTTATCCGGGCCATGTAAGAGGATGTCTATACAACAACAGGAGTAGCTGATGGATGTGTCTGCCGGTGGAGTTGAAGGACTTATTTTCAAACAGGCTATTCGTGGAGATCTGGGTAAGTTGTCTCTCGACGGGCAGATGTTGAGTGTGCTCATGAGTTTTGACGGCAAGAAGACACTAGGCCACGTTGCGCAGGAACTCGGCCTGGAGATGGCTACGATAAAACCCATTGTCGCTCGTCTTATAAAATACAAGCTCGTTGAGCGCATCGAAACGGCGGTGAATGCCGTCGATCAGGAATTTATTGCCTTTCTGATATCACAGCTCTCTGTGGCTATAGGTCCCTTGGGAGGCATAGTGGTTGAGGATGGCCTTGAGGATCTTGGTTATGCGAAAACGAATCTCCCTACTAATCGTACCGCCGAGCTTGTCAATCTGCTCTCCCAGGAGATTCAAAGAGAGGACAAGCGTATACAGTTCAAGCAGGTCATGCTCAAAAAAATCAAGGAAAAAGGCTATTAATGTAAGAACGATATCGCCTGGGGCATCTCTTGGCTGTAATGGAAACACTAGCACCTGCACCACCAGAGTGAAACAGAGTTTCTGTAAAATACCCAGTTAACAAGGAGAAGGAGAATGGTTGTCATTTGTGAGGAGTGTGGTCTGAAATATCAGATTGATCCTTCGAAAATAGTCGGAGACAGGGCGCGTTTCAACTGCAAGGGCTGCTCTACCAGCATAGTTGTAGACAAAACGCTGTATATGGATGACGACGTTCTTTCGCTTGAGGATACTTTGCTCAGCGGGACCACGGCTCCAGAAGCAGGGACTTCGGCAGCAGCCCCAGAGGCAGCCGGGATGGCGGCTTCCATGCCGGAAGAAGAGACCGTCGCCGGAACGACGGAGGAAAAGACCACGGCACCGCCTATTTCCTCCCAAACAACCAAGCGAAAGGGTTTTGGGCTGACCTCGAAGGTGATCCTGATGATGCTGCTGGTCAGCCTTCTTCCCGGCGCCATCTATTTTGCCCTTTCCTTCAAACAGACCAACGCCCGTATCATTTCGGAAACCAATAAGAGCGGGATAACGGTTTCAAACCTTCTGGCATCCAAGGTCGATGAATGGATAGACAAAAACGTCAGAGCGCTGAACGCCATTGCCGCACTGCCTGCAGTCAAATCGATGAACCAGTTCGATCAGGAAGTGGTGCTCAAGGCGCTGCAGGCAGAATACCCCTGGATGTATCTGGTCTTCACCACCGATGCCCGCGGCATGAATGTTGCCCGTAGCGACGGCAAGAACCTGACCGATTACTCCGACAGACAATATGTCAAAGATGTGGTTGACGGCGCTGAAGTGGCCTGGCAGAATCTCATTGGCAGGACATCGAACAAGCCCGCTCTTGTTTTGGCCGTACCCATAAAAAGTGGTGACATTATCGTTGGAGTCATGGCCGCGGCCATGACCCGAGATGCTATTTCCGAGCTGGTGACCACCTATTCGCAGGGGCGAACGGGCAGCAGCTTCCTGGTTGACCAGACAGGCAAGGCAGTTGCTCACAAGAACAACGCTTTCGTTCTCCAGCAGCGGGACATGAGCTCTCATCCCCTGGTCAAAGCTGCTCGCCAGGGCGACGTCGAGCGTGTCGAGTTTGTCGATGCGAACGGCCAAAGCACCATTGGGTTTGCAGAAAAAACCGATCTTGACTGGATCCTGGCCATCCAGCAGGAGAAGAGTGAGGCCTTCGAACCTCTCAGGAAGGCACAGACCTTCGCCTATACGCTGCTGGGCATCACAGTTGTGGTCATTCTCATTATTGCCTACTTTGCCAGTAGAGCCATCGTCACCCCGATTCGCAAACTGACCGATGCCGCTAACCGCATAAGTGTCGGTGATCTCGACGTTGAAATTGACACCAAATCCAAGGATGAAATAGGGGACCTGGCCGCTGCAATCATGCGCATGCAGGACAGTATCCGTTTGTCCATCTCCAGATTGACGCGAAGAAGAAGATAGGATAAAGGGGGCGGAAGTGAATGGCTGGGGATCCGACGGGATCCCCAGTTCTTTTAAGGAGTGCAGCAATAAGAGCGGTATGTTTGTGCCGTGGAGTGAGTATGGTAAGAAAGGTTCTTTTCGTAGACGATGATCAGATAATGCTGCTGGCAGTGGAGAAACGGTTTGCCGCATATGCTGATTATTTCAGCATGATAATGGCAAACGACGGCTTCGAGGCCGTTCAGAAGCTCAAGGAGACATCGATCAGTCTGATCGTCCTCGATCTCAAAATGCCGCGCATGGACGGCATGAGCCTGCTTTCCTATATCCGTGATAAATATCCAGATATTCCGGTGATCATCGTCTCCGGTTACCGCACCGCCGAAATGTACAAGCTTGCCAAGGCTCGCGGTGTCATTGCCTATATCAGCAAACCCTTTCAGGTAGACGATCTCGGTAAGATTATCATGAGTACTCTGCAAAAGGAGGCAGATGGCGGTATTATGCACAACGTCTCGCCCACCGTCTTCCTGCAGCTCATGGAAATGGAGGCCAAAACCTGCACCATACGCATTCTCGATAAAAAATCGGGCAAAGGAGGTATTCTCTATTTCGAGGATGGTAATCTACTCGATGCCCGTGTCGGCGAGATACAGGGATTGGATGCTGCCTACAGGGTCTTTACCTGGGAGGAGGTTACCATTTTTATCCAAAATGAATGCGCTCCCAGGGAAAACACCATTAACAGTGAACTGCAGCCTATTATCATGAAAGCTGTGGGTATGAAGGATGAAGAGGAAGATCCACTGCCCCCGGATGGGTCCGATGAAAGCAGTCTTGATATAACGGAGGCTGAGGAAGAGTTACGCAGTGCCCTTCAAGATGAACTCGGCAGTCTGGACCTGCCCGAGGAATTTTTCGAGATCGAGGATGAGGAAGCCCTTGATTCCACCCCGGCTTCTATAGCTCCGTCAACACCTGAATCCGCAACTGCCGAATCGTCACTTTCAGAACCATCAAAGCCTGGTTCCCAGCGGGCAGTATCGAACCAGACGTCGCCAGAGCCTAAGACTGCTGAGCATAAGGCGGCCGAGTTGAAGCAGGAGAAATCGCAGATCGAGATTATCCGTGAAGTGGTCCACTCTGAGGTTGGGCCAAGATCGGGCCTGGAAGATATCTATGCTGATGACAGTATGAAGAACGTCGTTGATTTTCTCAGTGAGTTGGGATCTATGTTTGATTTTGGCAAGTTGAAGGTAGGGTATATCGATAACGGCAAAGAATTTGATCGAATTATCATTCCCGGAAATCCACCTACGGTCCTCACCGTCAATCAAAAATGTCCCCAAGAAAAAATGCTCCAGGTGCTGAGCCGTTACTCCTGATCTGGGGAAGAGACGCGTCCACCGGGTTTCACAGAACAGAATGGTGGGAGCTGGTATATTGGAGGTATGGGTATCCTATTGCGACAAAAAAAATCCGTTTCTGAGGAGATGAGGTTGTCTCCAAAGCAGTTTTCTGCAAGAGAGTGTGCAGGAAAAACTTTAAAAACAGATGCCTGGAAAAGCGACACTCATCCGAAAGAAAGCCTTTTCCCACATGATGCTGTGGCTTTGTTGCGTGGCTGGAAAAGATCTTTAACCGCCTGAAAAATCAGGTCTTTAAGAGAAATGGACAAAATATTTCACGATATTCTCAGCATGGATGGCGTCCATGGCGTTATTTTGCTGTCGGAAGAGGGTAAGGTTCTCTTCGAGTCTCTCGATAAGAAGCATTTTATCCCTCAGAAAAGCAGACTCAGCTGGAAGATGATCATCGATTCGCTGGAGGAGTTCAAGGAAATGGATCTTGTCTTTGCCCAGGGAAGAATATACATGTTGAAGACGGGCATTGGTTTTCTTATTATCAGCATGAGCCGCAACGTGTCCATTGCCATGGTAAAGCTAAACTGTGATATCGTTGTCCCCGAATTGAAAAAGGTCCAGCCTGGCAGAGGGTTGAAGAGGTTCTTTCGTTTTTAGCTGATATCTCCCCAGCGCCTCTGCCCGGTGTTCGGCTCGATGCTAATGCGGTAGAACCTTTTTGAGTATGGTGCCGGCGTAAACAGCCTTCTCGCCCAACTCCTCTTCGATTCTCAGCAACTCGTTATACTTTGCAATCCTGTCGGAACGTGAGAGAGACCCTGTCTTTATTTGCCCGCAGGCCGTGGCCACAGCCAGATGGGAAATAATGGCGTCTTCAGTCTCGCCCGAGCGGTGGGAGATGACCGAACTGTAGCCGTTTTGGGAGGCAAGCTTGACCGCAGCCAGGGTCTCACTGAGGGTTCCTATCTGGTTGACCTTGATAAGAATCGAGTTGGCGACGGATTTGGCTATACCCTTGCTCAATCTTTCAACGTTAGTGACGAAAAGATCGTCGCCAACCAGTTGAATATCCCCTCCGAGTTTAGCGGTCAGCTTTTTCCAGCCCTTCCAGTCATTTTCATCGAGGCCGTCTTCAATGGAAAGTATCGGATATTTTTTCAGAAGTCCCGCGTAGTACTTGGTCAGATACTTGGTATCGACATCATTGTTTTCAAAGCGGTAAAGGCCGCTTTCCCGACTATAGAAAGAACTTGCCGCTACATCCAGGGCGATGGAAATCTTGTCGGTGTATCCGGCCTTGGAGATCGCTTCCATTATATATTTCAGCGCCTCTTCATTGCTGCCGAGGTTGGGAGCGAATCCCCCTTCGTCGCCTACAGATGTGCTTAGTCCGTTCTTTTTCAACAGACCTTTGAGAGTATGGAATATTTCGCAGGCGGCTTGAAGTGCTCGGGAGAAGCGCGAAAAACCATGAGGAACAATCATGAATTCCTGAATATCGACATTATTGTCTGCATGATCGCCGCCATTGACGATGTTCATCATCGGAACCGGTAAGACAGTAGCCTTTTTGCCACCGAGGTAGGCGAAAAAAGACTGGCCTTTATCATTGGCTGCGGCTCGGGCCGCGGCCAGTGAGATTCCAAGAATAGCGTTGGCGCCATATTTGCTCTTATTGGCAGTACCGTCAAGTTCAAGCATGATTTTGTCGATTTTTCGATAATCACAATTCTTGCCAAGCAATTTGGGCCTGAGTTTGTCATTGACATTGGCAACGGCCTTCCTGACACCTTTTCCCAGATAGCGTTTCTCACCGTCACGCAGTTCGAGTGCCTCGTGTTCTCCGGTCGAGGCACCGGAAGGAACCATAGCCCTGGCCATGGCCCCCGATGACAGCGTCACATCTACCTCAACGGTTGGATTGCCCCTGGAATCGATTACTTCGCGGGCATGAATGTCTTTGATTTTGGCCATATTTCTCTCCATTTGCAAATTAAATTTGGGTGGGATAGACGCAAGCCCCGTCGACGACGACGGCTGGCGAACTGCGGCTTCCTTGAGCCTCTAATCCTTGTGGCGGTAAACCTGCTTTTCCGATTTCCCAAAAAGAACCAGCCGTAGTGGCACGAGCCGGGTATTTTCAATGAGCGCTATCGCATTGCTCCGTCTTGATACCTTTTCGGCTAGCCAGTCCTGAGAAAAGAGCAGCCCCGAACAATGACACGACAGTATACGAGGAGCAAACAGAATTGTACTAGTATTGTACACTTCATAATACTTCTGCCGTAACATAAATCAACCAGATAATTGTCTTTTCATCATTGCGCTTCACCCTTCGGAAGAGTCGGCATGGTCTGCTATCCACGGCCGTTTATATGTTTGACATACGCAAGTATTGCCAATCACAGATCCCCTCGTCGAGTACGCCATCGCAACTCGTGGTTTAGTCAGGTCAGGTGGTATTCGATTACACTGCCAGAACAGTTCTGTTCACAAGAAAACGTATCGGCGATTACGGACAAGTATACCTTTAAAAATGGTCTTTTAATACTCTCTGCAACGTGGTAATTGACAATGCACCAGTAATTGCTAGTTTTGAGAGGTAATCGAAAAAAACAAGGGAGTATTCTCAAAGGAGAGAGGGATCGTGGTGATAAAAAAGAAAGTTTTCAATGTTATGCTGTGCACCGTTGTGGCCCTTTATTGCAGCGGCGCCACAGCCGCAGGGAGTTACGATCATGCAGTCGAGGAAAACGGTATAAAGATGTTCTGGAAAGTTGCCGACGATGAGCTGCATGTCAAAGTTACCGCCGAAACATCCGGTTGGGTAGGAGTCGGGTTCAATCCCACTGAACAGATGAAGGGGGCAAATTATATTGTCGGCTACGTCAAGAATGGTGAGGTGGTTCTTCACGATGATTTCGGAGACGAAAAATGGAATCATAGTGAAGACACGGCCCTTGGTGGAACAGATGACTTCACCATTGTCGGCGGCCACGAAACAGATGGCCATACGACCCTGGAGTTCTCTTTTCCTCTTGATTCAGGTGATGATTATGATGGTGGTATCGATCCGCAGGGCAGGACGGTCGTGCTTCTCGCCTACGGCGGTAAACGTGACAGCTTGCGGGCCATGCACAGATACAGAACGACTCTCACGGTAAACCTTGCAACCGGCAGGCGGGAGTAGCATCTTAACCTATTCCGGCTCAGTCCTCGGCAGAGAGGGCCATGAGCCTTTTATTTGTTTATAAAAAGCAGATCGTGTCAATAACTCACCGGAAATGAACGAGCAGGGCAGGCGGGCTCTATGAAAGAAGATCTCAGCAGGGATTTTGGTTGTATTCTTGCGATATCTTTCGCTCTTCTTGTCTGCGTCTGTGCTGCTATGACCTTGGGCGCATTGCGAGAACGCTCTGCGCCAGGGCGAAAAGTCCTGGAAGGCTGGTTGCTGGAGGTGGTTTGGATCAACATGCCCCTGCTTATCGTTATCGCTCTCGTCCTGGGCTGGCTGTTCTTTGAGACTGAGTCGGGCTTCACCGCAGCCACCACGAGCATATGCACAGGTAATAATAAAAGGGGGCATTTCTCCAGCAAAATGACCTTTGCCAGGGACAGATCGTACCATGCTCTTTCTAACACTCAAGGGTCGGTCAACTATCACCTGTGGTATCCTTACAGACAGGAGATTGCTGCCTCCCAATAGAGAATGAAACACCCGCTTTTAGCACTGGTTGCCAGATTACAGCTGAGTGTCGAAATTGCCAAAGTCCCACTCTGCCTGCTGGTGGGGCTGTCGGCGCTGTTCGGCAATATCTTCGCCGCCGGAAAAGTTGAGGCAGGTGCCTATTATACCTTTGCCTCGGTTTTTGTGCTTGCCTGCGGCGGGGCGTCTCTCAACTCCTGGCAGGAGCGTTTTGATGACAGCCTCATGGTCAGAACCAGAAAACGACCATTGGTACTGGGGAGCGTGTCCACGGCGCATGGTTTACTGCAGTCGGCATTGCTGTTGACGGCTGGTCTTGCAGGTTTGTTTCTGCTCGCTAACAGCCAGGCTTTTTTCGCGGGACTTATTGGCATTATCAGCTACAATCTCATCTACACACGCCTCAAGGCTTTCTCTTTGTGGGCTATACTTCCCGGCGCGTTCTGTGGAGCGATACCTCCCTGTATCGGCTGGCTCGCTGCAGACGGGCAGGTTTTTTCTTCTGGACTTTCTCTGCTGATGGCGCTTCTTTTCCTCTGGCAGATACCCCATTTCCTGTTGATTATTCTTCGCTACCAGCATGACTATGCAGCCGGTATCGCCCCGAACCTGCTCAACCGACTGTCTGAGAGACGTCTCCAACGGATTTTTCTGCCATGGATAACTGCATTGGCGATGACAATGATTACCTTTACGGTATTGCCGACGGAAACCGGGGTAGCGATACGATCCTGTATAGTTGTCAACGCTGCCTTGCTGGTTGCGGTGTTTGGCCAGCAACTGTTCTTGAAACCTCAACCAGACTACAACGTCTTGTTCCATTTGATGAATATCAGCTTGCTGCTCTTCATGGTCGGTGTTGCGACCGGCAGGCTGCTGGCTGGGGTCTGAATAAAACTTGCGGCATGTAGACATTATACAAGTACTCATCTTATCCATTGCAGGAACACAGAAAGGAGTCATCAACGATGCTAAACGAAAAAATGAATGGTGAATTGAGCAAGCAGATCAATGCTGAAATGTTTTCATCCTATCTCTATCTGTCCATGAGTGGCTGGTTCGAGTCCAAAGGGCTCAGTGGCTTTGCCAGCTGGATGCGCATTCAGGCGAAAGAGGAAACCTTTCACGCCGAAAAACTTTACGATTATGTTTATGAGCGCGGCGGCAGAGTTGTACTTGGAGCTATCGATCAGCCGGAATCTGAGTGGTCTTCAGCTCTGGAAATATTTGAAGGAGCCCTGAAGCATGAAGAGATGATATCTGGAATGATAAATGATCTCGTCAATATCTCCATTGAAGAAAAGGATCATGCCACCAACAATTTCCTTCAATGGTTTGTCGCTGAGCAGGTTGAGGAAGAGGCCAGTGCCCAGGCGGTGGTAGATAAGCTCAAGCTCATCGGCGATGGATCGGGTATGTTCGTTCTTGATCAGGAGATGGGGAAGCGCACCTTTGTCGCGGAGGAGTAGATTCCGGGCAGCCGATGTGAGATATATCCTGCAAAAGTAGTTGCGGGACTGTGGTTTTCATGTCAACGAAGTGCCGGTGTTTGCCGGCCGTATCGTACCCTTAGGTAGCACACTGAGGTAGCATATTATGGACATCGATTGGGCGTATATGCGTAAAGGTTGAACTTCCTGTAAAAAAGCCTGGGGGGCTTTTGAAAAGAGAAAAATGGATATCAATGAGCAGGTCAACGCTGCCAAGGATACCATCGGCGGGGACGCTGTGTGGGATGTGCTCAAGGACGCGGAGAGGATAGTTGTTGCCAGTGGTCGAAAAACAACCACATTCGATCCCATCCGTGACAGGGAAGAGATTCTCGAAAAAGTTAAGGGGCGTACCGGCAACCTGCGGGCACCGACGGTACGAATCGCCGGCACCTTTTATGTTGGGTTCAATGAAGAAATGTATAGAGGTGCAATAGGCTGAGTGACGGGCGGATATATAGGGATTCTATCCGCCCGTGGCCGGGCCTCTCGGAGGCAGTGTTAACTGGAATGGTCGGTAAGGTATTTTTTAACGCCTTCCGCCGTAGGTTTCATTGCCTCTTCACCCTGTTGCCAGTTGGCCGGACAGACGTCGCCGTGTTGTTCGGTAAACTGCAGGGCATGGAGCAGGCGTAACGCTTCGTTGACGCTTCTGCCCAAGGGAAGGTCGTTGATTACCATGTGGCGGACGATACCGTCGCGGTCGATGAGAAAGAGCCCTCTCAGAGCAACCCCTGCGTCCAGAAGTACACCGTAGCTTTGCGAGATAGACTTGTCGAGGTCAGCTACCAGGGGATAGCTGATATTGCCGATGCCGCCCTCGTTGACAGGAGTATTTTTCCAGGCATAATGTGAATACTGTGAGTCAACCGAGACGCCAATGAGTTGGCAGTTGTGTTTTTCAAATTCGGTTACGGCCTTGTCGAATGCCAGTATCTCAGAAGGGCAGACAAAGGTGAAGTTGAGTGGATAGAAAAAAAGTATCACGTACCTGCCACGAAAATCCGAGAGTCTGAAGTCTTCTTTAAAGGTGTTGTCGGGCATGATGGCTGTTGCAGTGAAATCAGGTGCATCCTTGGTTACCATTGCGATCTCCTCATAGAGTTAGTGTCTTTCCGGGGCAGTGTCACGCATGGGCCATACCCTCTCTGGATTAATGATAATTATTATCGCATCTTCCAACTATAATACCGGGCCAAATCATGTCAACGAAGGGCGATGGGTTTTAGGGGGGATATCTGGTAGTCAGGAGGCGGTTCAGGACCCATCGCCGGAACCCTTTGGACTGGCGGAGAGAGGCGAGGCGACGACAACGCGGCCCTGGGAGTTTCTTCTTGTAGATCCCTGCTCCTGATAACGCTCATCAGGAGCTTGTCTGTCATACTCACCGGGCAGTTGAGTGTTTGCGCACAATCTGTTTGGCGGGAATGAGGGCTGTTGCCGTCGCTGCGACGATGTTGCCGGCCACGCCAGGACCGTCTCCAGCTACGTAGAGTCCTTGGATTTTGGTTTCGAGCTGATTGTCGGTTTCTACCTGGGTGGCGAAGAATTTGATTTCAGGGGCGTAGAGTAATGTTTCATCATTGGCGACCCCGGGGACGACCTGGTTCAGCTGGTCGAGGCCGTCGACCAGGTTGGTGAGAATGCGTTCGGGCAGTGCCATGGCGATATCGCCGCAGGTAACGTTTTTAAGGGTGGGTTCGATATAGCTGTTTTTTACCCGTCTCCAGGTTGAACGCCGTCCACGTTTGAGGTCACCGTAGCGTTGGAGGATGGGCTTGCCGCCGCCGATGATCGAAGCCAGCTTGCCGATCGATTCGCCATAGGCCTGGTTGTCCTCGACGGGATCGGTCAGCACCACCTTGGAGAGAAAGGCGAAGTTGGCGTTTGCCGATTTTTTATCCATATAGGCATGCCCATTGACACAGACAAAGTCCTGATAGTTTTCCAGGGCGACATAGCCACCGAGGTTGGTACAGAAAGTGCGTGTCTGATCGTCGAATCGGCTTGTGCGGATGAAAAAGGTGGGGTCGTAGATAACCGAACAGAGATCCTGCATTATCTCATTGTGCACCTCGACTCGTACGCCGACTTCTATGCCCCGCTGGGAGAGCTGGATGTCGTATTTTCTGGCAATATTTCCTATCCATTCCGCGCCCACCCTGCCGGGGGCGACAATGACATTGTCGGCCTTGTAGGTGCCCTTGGCGGTGACGACTCCACGTACCTTTAAGTCTTCGACCAAGATGTCGAGAACTTCTTCGGAATGGTGGAAGATGACGCCCTGATTTTCAACATATTCGGCCAGCTTGGCGATATGGTTGGGCAGGTTGTCGCTGCCCAGATGTTTCTGCTTGATGAGAAGCAGCTCTATGCCGTTCTTGCGCGCCTCCTTGCGAAGTTCCAGGGCTTTGTCCATATCGGTCGGGTAGACCGGCCCGTCCATATTGAAACGGTTGTAAATGGACTCGGTCTCATCAATCAAAGCCTTTGCCTCGGAGAGTTCCATAAACTGCAGTAAATTCGATTTGCCAAGTTTGTGGATGAAATTGAGCTTGCCATCGGAGAAGAGCCCGGCTCCGCCGATACCGCAGAGAATATTGCATGGCTGGCATTTGATGCAGCCCTTGTCGCCTATGGGGCAGGTGCGCTTCAGTGGTGCCTTGCCTTTTTCCAGCAGCAGCACCTTCAGATTGGAATTTTCGCCGAGATAGTAGGCGGCGAAGAGGCCCGCTGGGCCTCCTCCGACGATTATCACATCATAGTGACAGTTTTTTCTGGCAGTACTCATATCACAAAAAAGAAAATATCATATCCCAACCGGCGGCAGGTAGCTGCTTCCAATCGGTACGGTTTTTTAAAAGAAGCTGCATGGACCAGGTGCAGTGACCACTTACATCAGCAGTATTTACAGTTGCGGCGCAAGGTTCCTTATTTATCTCCAGATGCCGCTTTCTCGGTCTTTTCCGCTTTGCTGACAGCCGGTTCGTCGAGACCGTAGGCGGCGCGAACCTTCTGTTCGATCTCCGCGGTCATTTCCGCTTGCTCACTTAAAAACCTTTTGGCATTTTCGCGGCCCTGACCGATGCGTTCGCCATTATAAGAATACCAGGCACCGCTCTTGTCGATGATGTCGAGATCGACCGCCAGATCGAGCATGTCCCCAATCCTGGAGATGCCTTCGCCGAAGATGATGTCGAATTCGACAATCTTAAATGGTGGAGCGACTTTGTTCTTGACGACTTTGACCTTGGTGCGGTTGCCGATAACCTCCTGGGCGTCCTTGATTTGTCCGATTTTGCGGATATCGAGCCGCAGGGACGAATAAAATTTCAAAGCGTTGCCGCCGGTGGTGGTTTCCGGGTTGCCGAACATAACGCCTATCTTCATACGAATCTGGTTGATGAAGATCAGAACAGTGTGACTTCTGTTGAGCACGCCTGTAAATTTGCGCATGGCATGCGACATCAGCCTGGCCTGCAGCCCGACGTGGGAGTCGCCGACGTTGCCGTCGATTTCCGCCTTGGGGACCAGCGCCGCCACCGAGTCGACGACAATGATGTCGACGCCGCCGGAGCGGATCAGTATCTCGGCTATCTCCAATGCCTGTTCGCCAAAGTCGGGTTGAGAAACGAGCAGGTTGTCGACATCGACACCGAGACGCTCAGCATAGTTGGTGTCGAGAGCGTGTTCGGCGTCTATGAATGCCGCCGTTCCGCCAAGCCTTTGCGCCTCGGCCACAGCATGCAGGGCCAGCGTGGTTTTGCCCGAGGACTCCGGGCCGTAAATTTCGGTGACGCGGCCTTTGGGGAGACCACCGACACCTAAGGCGATATCCAGACTCAGCGTCCCCGTGGGGATAACCGGTATTTTTTCCAGGACGTGGGTGCCGAGGCGCATGATCGAGCCTTTGCCGAACTGTCGCTGAATTTGACTGATTGCATTATCAACACTGCTTGCTTTATTGCCGCTGGAAGCTGCCATTGTAGTCTCCTGAAAGGGGAAAATGTCTATTTGTCATTAAAGGGTACCTTGAATAATAGGGATTTTCGCTCAAGGTCGAGGCGTGTCAGGAAATTTTACCGGAGGCATATACTTAATATTCCAAAGATAAAGTTTTTGGACACAACGAAGAGATTGAGTGAAAAGGCCATTTTTCAAGGTGGCCTAAAGTAGGTTCAACAGGTATCGTCGTAGTTTGTCCAGAGCCGTCATGGCCGTCAGTTCACGGATCTGTTCGCGGCTGCCATCGAACAGGTAATGGGCGATGGTGGTTGCCGCCGGCATCGCCATCCCGATATAGACGGTACCGACGGGCTTTTGCTCCGAACCGCCGCCGGGGCCGGCGATGCCGGTGACGGACAGAGACACTCCGGCACCGGTGCTTTGGCGAATGGACTCGGCCATTGTCCGGGCGACCTCGGGGCTGACTGCTCCGTGTTTCCGAAGCATTTCTTCTGAAATGCCAAGAAAGCTCTGCTTCATGCTGTTGGCATAGGAGGTAATGCCACCCAAGAAATAGCCGGAACTGCCAGGCACCTTGGTAAGCTTGTGGGCAAGCAAGCCTCCGGTACAGCTCTCAGCCACAGCGAGGGTAAATTTATTTTGTGTCAGCAGTCGTCCTACCACGGTTTCCATTGTGTCCTGGTTTTTGCCGTACACCACTTCGCCAAGCTGGGCGTAGATCGATTTGCTTGTCTGCGAGAGGATAGTATTGCAAAGGTCGCAGGGCTTTTTTCTGATGGTCAGGGAGATGTGCAATTCCGGGAAAACGGGATAGTAGCCGATCTTCACGGCTTTGTCGAGGTTGAGGGAGGCTAACTTCTCATTGACTTCAACCTCGTTCATATTGAAAACCCGCAGCATTTTTTGCCTCATGCCCTTTGCCGGGTCGGCGTACCAGGTGGTCAGGCGGGGGAGAACCTGTTCCACCATAAGCTGCTCCATCTGGCTGGGTACGCCGGGGAGAAAGAAAATCGGTTTACCGCTGTGGACCAACTGGTAGCCGGCCATTCTCGCTGCCGGGTTGAGAGCCTCGGCACCCTTTGGCAGCCATGCCAGTTTTTCCAGAGGGCTTAAGGGATTGCCGGATATCGCGTTGAGATGTGTACGGATCTGCGAGAGAATTTCCAGATTGGGCATGGTCGGTCTGTCCAGGGCAATGGAAACCGCCTCGGTGGTGCGGTCGTCGTCGGTGCTGCCGAGGCCGCCGGTGACTATGACAAAATCAACGCGGTCGATGGCACGCTTCAAGGCCTCGCCGATCAGCTCGGCGGTATCGCCTATGGTGTGCATGGCGTAGATCTCGTAGCCGGCGTCGAAGAGATGACGAGCGGCGAAGCCGCTGGTGGTATTGAAGATGCGGCCCGATGTCAGCTCGTCGCCTATGGCAATTATTTCACCTTTCATCGCTATTTCGGAAGAACTCTTCCGTAAGTGCCTCTATCATGAATTTTTAGCAGTTCGACGTCGACGATTTGGTTTTTCAGTTTGTTTTCACCGGCAACTTGAACCGGTATGTAATTGTCGGTAAAACCCTTGAGCATACCCGAGGCATCTCTGGCGTTTTCTATCAGCATTTTTCGTGTAGTGCCGATGTATTTCCGGTAATAGCTCCGCTTCTTGGCTTCACCGAGATTGCGCAGTCGGGCTACCCGCTCATTTTTTACCGGGCGGGGCACCTGATCGTCAAAGTCGGCGGCTGGTGTTCCAGGACGTCGGGAATAGGGAAAGACATGGAGATAGGTGTATTCGAGTTCTTCCAGAAAAGAATATGCGTGTGAAAAGTGCCTGTCCGTTTCTCCTGGAAATCCTGCCAGAATATCCAAACCTACGGCGACGTCCTCGATTGCATTCCGGCAGGTTTCAACTATGGTCTTGAAGCGACTCGTGGAATAACGTCGGTTCATGCGCAAGAGTATATCATCGGCTCCGCTCTGTAAAGGAATATGTATGTGCGGCATGAAATTGTTATTGAGAACCATGGTTTCAATCAAAGTTTCTGATATTTCCAGTGGCTCTATTGAGCTGAGACGAAAACGGACATCGCCTGCCATACGACAGAGCCGATTCATAATGTCGGCGATATCGGTTTTTTCGGCAAGGTCTGCACCGTAGTTGCCCACATGTATTCCGGTCACGACGATCTCCCGGTAGCCATGCCGGAAAAAAGTATCGGCCTGGCGTAATACCTCTTCACTCGACAGGCTCCTGCTTCTGCCCCTGGTATAGGGGACGATGCAATAGGAGCAGAAGGCGCTGCAACCATCCTGTATGCGCAGATAGGCTCGCGTGCGGCCCTTGAAACGATGAAGGGGCAGCGGCGATATTTCAACGGCTTCATCGGCGGGGTCCCGCAAAAGGATGTGGTTGTGATCGGGAGCCGCCGCGGCCTGGATGAGATCGTGTTTGTCGGCATTGCCGACGATGCAAAAGGACCTGCCTTCGAGTTCTTCCATGGCACTGATCTCTTGGGAGGCCAACTGGGCGTAACAGCCGGTGATGACCACCCGTGCCTGGCGGTTGCGGCGGAGGGTCCTGCGGATTGCCTGACGTGACTGGCTGCCGGCCTTGGCTGTAACCGCACAGGTATTAATGACGACGATATCGGCCTCGTCCGTGGTCGACTCTATTGCATATCCCAACTCCTGAAAACCTGAAATAAACGAGGCCGTTTCGTATTGATTGACCTTGCAGCCAAAGGTGGTGAAGGCGACTTTTTTCATAAAATACACTATCCCAAAAGCGAAGTTACCTCACTATCGTGCCAGCACCAAGCACCTCATCATCTCGATAGAGGACACCGAATTGGCCGGGGCTTACGGCCCGCTGTGCCCTGCTGAAACGAAGATGCATTCTGCCATTTGCAGCCGGTTGCAGTTCCGCCGCTTCGCCGGTATGGGTGGAACGGATCTTTACCTGAAAAGGCTGGGTCAGAGATGGTCTGCGGCCTGCTGTCCAGTGCAGATCGTCGAGGAAAAGATCCCGGGTGTACAATTCATCCTCGCCACCGACTATAACCTGGTTGAGCTGGGCATCAATTCCCACAACATACAGGGGCAGGGCCGCGGATATGCCAAGGCCGCGCCGCTGACCGATGGTGTAGTTGCCTATTCCGGTATGGTGACCCAGTACCGTGCCGTCGGTGGCCATTATAGCGCCGGGTATGAAGGCAAAGCGCTGCCGCAGATACTCGCCGATCTTGCGATCCTGGAGGAAACAGACATCCTGGCTTTCACTGCCCCGGAAAGAGGTAAAGCCGCACTCCTCAACATAGCTGTAGAGACTCTCTTTGATATATCCGCCCAGGGGAAAGATAATTCTGGAAAGTTGCGACTGGTGGAGCCGAGAGAGAAAGTAGGACTGATCCTTGGTCGCGTCAGCTCCTTTATAGAGACGGAAACCGTACTCCGATTGCTCCAGCCTGGCATAATGACCGGTCGCCATTTTTTCCATGCCGGCCTCGACGACGGCATTGAGGAGCAGACCGAATTTTATTTCGGCGTTGCAGACAACGCAGGGGTTTGGTGTCAATCCCCGACGGTAGGAAGAGTCGAAATAGTTGAGAACGCACCGTTCAAAGGCGTCTGCCAGATCGACGATGTGAAGGGGGATGCCCAGTGTATCAGCAACACCACGAACCCGTGCAATGTGTTGTTCGATATCAGGTTGTGCCAATTGCATAAAGAAGCCGGTAACAGTATAGTGCTTCTTCAGCAAGAGGGCTGCAGCGGTGGAATCGACGCCTCCGCTCAGAGCAACGCCTACCCGTAATTTTTTCACATAACTCCTCTTCTGCTGTCCACTGACGACGGGATTACTATCGCCGAACAAAAGTATACACTCTACTCAAAAATGACGAAAAAGAAAAGATGCAAAGGAGGGCTTCCGGTTCTACCGGAGCTGCTGGCGCCTGCAGGCAACCTGGAAAAACTGGTGACGGCGGTACACTACGGAGCCGATGCTGTCTATCTCGCCGGTAAAAGCTTGAGTCTGCGGGCGGCGGCCGGGAATTTCTCGGAGGAGGAAATGGCGCAGGGCATCACGTTTGCCCACACCCACGGCTGCAAAGTGTATGTAGCGGTCAATGTCCTCGCCCATAACGACGACATGAAAGGACTGGAGGAGTATCTGCAGACACTTTCGGCCCATGAGATCGATGGCCTCATTGTCGCCGATCCCGGTATTCTTGCCATTGCCGCAAAAACGACACCCCATATCCCCATTCATCTCTCCACCCAGGCCAATGTCACCAACTCTGCCGCGGCCCGTTTCTGGTTTGACCAGGGAATTTCAAGGATCAATCTGGCCAGGGAGCTGTGTCATGAGGAAATCGTTGCCATCCGTGATCGGACCAGCGGAGAAATCGAGGTCTTTGTCCACGGCGCTCTGTGTATTTCCTATTCAGGACGATGCATGCTCTCAAATTATCTGACGGCACGCGACGCCAACAGAGGCGACTGTTCGCACCCCTGCAGATACAGCTATCAGCTTGTCGAGGAAAAAAGGCCGGGACAGTTTTTTGCGGTGGAAGAGGACAGCAGGGGAACCTATATCTTCAACTCCAAGGATCTCTGCCTGCTGCCGAGGCTGCCGCAGCTCCTGGCCGCCGGTGTCGATTCGCTCAAGATCGAAGGCCGGATGAAATCGATCTTCTATGTCGGCGGTGTGGTACGCATCTACCGAGCCGCCCTTGACTATCTGGCCGGCCTGCCTCTCGCCGCCTGGAAAGATCCCGAGACCATCATTCTTCCGGCACAGCTGTTGGAGGAGGTACGGAAGATAGGTACCAGGGCCACAACAGAAAACTTTTTTTTGGGCAAGCCGACGGCAGAGGATATGCTCTACGAAACGTCTCGGGCGGAACAGACAGTGGAACCGGTGGCGGTAATACGAGATGGCGGTCCTACGCCGCTTGTGGAGATACGGAACCGTTTGCGGGTCGGCGAGCTCATTGAATATATGGGCAGGGGAATGGTCTTGCAGCCTGTTGTTGTCGAAGCAATGTACAGTGAGAAAAAAGAACACCACCCTGTTGCCAATCCTGGCAACAGGGTCTACCTGCACACCCGTCCGGAGCTCAAAGACTGCGAAGTCCACGGCATACTGCGCCGCCGGCGCAACCCCACGGAGCCCGTGAGTTGAGATGATCAAGGGCGGTGCTTTTTTTTCAATCTTCTCACTACCAGATACGTAAGGTTGTGTAGCTGTGTACCACGTAATTTCAACGAGCAGCGGATCGGAATAGATCTTTCCCCGGGGCACCATACGTCCATCCCTGGCTGCAGACACTCATGAAAAGAGAACCCCTGCTTCTGCCGAAATGGGTAAGCTGAGTGCGAGGGGTAATAAAATCTGTCAATGGACAAACGGTTACACTCCCGATCTCCCTAAAAATGTTCTTCAACTCGTGGTGCCATTCATTAACGACAAAGCGTCGCCTGCAGTACATGTAATGTTAAGATTAACTGCGAATTACCGAGCCCTGGGGGTGAAATCCGGACCGCGCTGTGGCATTCGGCATGACGAAACATTCCCTGGCAAGAATAGTTCCCGGATTGGTCACCGAGTTGCATCCCGTCTGACAGTTATCGCCTAATATCGCCCCGAATTTCTTTCTGCCGGTGTCGATGAGTGTTCCGTCACTGTCAATGTGAATATTGCCGTCGATAAATCGAAGATTGGCGAATTTCGTTCCGGCGCCGAGATTGGTATTATTGCCAAGGATAGAGTCGCCAATATAGTTGAAATGACCGGCCTTGGCATCGTCGAGGAAGATGGAGTGCTTGATTTCAGTGGTATGGCCAAGCACGCAGCCTCTTCCGGAAACGATATGGCCCCGGAGATAGGCACCCTGTCGTATTTCGTTGCAGTCGCCTATGACCACAGGCGCTTTGATCATGGCGCCGCTTTCGATGAGTACCCCCTTGCCGATGGCAATTTCGTTGCCGGAAAAACAGGAGCCGGCCATAAGCACCGAGGCGCCGGCGAGAAGCTCACCGCCGAGCGAGACCTGCAGTTTGCCCTTGGTGGTGTCGCCGAATACGAGGATTGCCTCGTCGCCGGCGAGGATATCCCCGTTATGAAGGATCAGTGTGCGATCGAGTGGAACGTTGTTTTTAAAGACACTGGTGTAAAGGGGCTCGAAAGGATACTGCCTGAGGTATTCTTTGAGGTTGTTGAGGGGCTCCCAGACATACTCTCCGGCCTGGAAAAGTTGCGGGTGTAAGTTAGAGGTCAGATCGAAAAATGATTCTGTTGTAAGCATTTCTCAACTCCCGTGGGTGGTTTGTTGTGGCAATCTGGAGAAATAGTGTAAATATGGTGGAAAAGCGCCAAGAGATCAAGAAAAAAGAATTTTTCGGTCAATCAGGCAGACCGGGTCGTCTTGACTTACCGGTTCTGAATGTTTAGCTTAAGCCAACTTTTTAATACAATGAGATGGTGGAATATATACCATGGAAAAAGAGGCTTGGTAAGAAAAGCCTTATTGCCATGGAGCTATTCTCACTCGGCGATGTTCACCGTTTCGGCAGCAGCAGAGACGGTTCAATGTATATACCTTTCAGGAGGTTTTTGTGGAATTCAATGATTCATTAAGTATAGGGATGGACGACTTTTCCAACAGTGAGGATGTGCAGATACCTGAGATGCTGCCTATGATGGCGGTGCGTGACGTGGTTGTTTTCAACTACATGATCATCCCGCTGTTTGTCGGTCGTCCCGGCTCTGTCGAAGCCGTTAACGAGGCGCTGGCGGCAAACAAGCTGCTGATGCTGGTAACCCAGAAAGACGCGACCAAAGATGACCCTGAAATCGAGGACCTCTATGAGATCGGCATGGTCTGCATGGTCATGCGCACGCTCAAACTGCCGGACGGCAGACTCAAGGTGCTGGTACAGGCCATATCCAAGGCTCGCATCAAGGAATTCGTCCGCACCGAACCCTCCTATCAGGTGAAAATCGAGGAAATCGAGGAGACGGAAACCACCGATATAACCGTAGAGATCGAGGCTCTGATGCGAACCGTCAGGGAGCAGACCGAAAAAATCATGTCGCTGCGGGGAATACTTTCCGCCGATCTTATGATGATAATAAACAACATCGAAGATCCCGGTCGCCTCGCCGACCTGGTCGGCTCCAACCTCCGCTTGAAGGTCGTCGAATCGCAGTCCATTCTCGAAGAGATCGACCCGGTCGAAAGACTCAAGCTCGTCAGCGAACTGCTGGGAAAGGAACTCGAGGTTTCCACCGTCCAGGCCAAAATTCAAAACGACGCCAAGGAGGAAATGAGCAAGTCTCAGAGGGAATATTATCTCCGCGAGCAGCTGCATGCACTGCAGAAGGAGCTCGGCGACACCGATGAGCGTCTTCAGGAAATCGAGGAACTGGAGCACAGGCTGAAAAAGACCAAGATGCCCAAATCAGTGCGAAAAGAGGCGCAAAAACAGCTCTCCAGGATGGAAATGATGCACCCCGATTCCTCCGAGGCCACTATAATCAGAACCTATATCGACTGGATTCTCGACGTACCCTGGAAGAAATCCAGCAAGGATGTCCTCGATCTCATTTCCGCCAAGAAAGTGCTCGATGAGGATCACTACGGTCTGGAGAGGGTCAAGGAGAGGATTCTCGAATATTTGGCGGTGCGCAAACTCAACAAATCGACCAAGGGGCCGATACTCTGCTTTGTTGGCCCTCCAGGTGTCGGAAAAACCTCCCTGGGACAGTCTATCGCCAGAGCCATGGGCAGGAAGTTTCACAGGATATCTTTGGGGGGTATGCGTGATGAGGCGGAAATACGTGGCCACAGAAGAACGTATATCGGCGCCATGCCCGGTCGAATCATCCAGGGATTGAAGACGGCCAACTCCAACAATCCTGTTTTCATGATGGATGAGATCGACAAGATCGGTTCAGACTATCGTGGCGATCCTTCCTCGGCTCTGCTCGAAGTTCTCGATCCGGAACAGAATTTCGAATTCTCAGACCATTATCTCAATCTGCCCTTCGATCTCTCCAAGGTGATGTTTATAACCACTGCCAATATGAGCGATACCATTCCCGGACCGTTGCTCGACCGGATGGAGGTCATTCGCCTGTCGGGCTATACTCTTGAAGAGAAGACGGTCATAGCCAACCGCTATCTCCTTCCCCGGCAATTGTCGGAAAACGGCATAAAGACCAGTCATATCCGTATAGAAGATGAAACGATCAAGCATATGATCACTCACTACACCTACGAGGCCGGTCTGCGCAACCTCGAGCGGGAAATCGGCAAAGTGTGTCGGAAAATCGCCCGTAAGATCGCCGAAGGCGGCCGCGGTCCCTATAGGGTGTCGATAAATACCATCGACAAATATCTCGGTCCGCCTAAAAACATACCTGAATCCGAGCAGGAAACACTGGATCAGCCCGGTCTGGCCACGGGGCTTGCCTGGACAGAGGTCGGCGGGGAGATACTGCAGATAGAAGCCAACCTGATGCCTGGTAAGGGCAAGCTTATTCTCACCGGCCAGCTTGGAGAAGTCATGAAGGAATCGGCTCAGGCAGCCTTGACCTATTGCCGCAGCCGCAGCAAGGATCTCAAGGTGGAGCCAAGTTATTTCGACGAAATCGACATCCATGTCCATGTGCCGGCAGGCGCTATCCCCAAGGACGGCCCTTCCGCCGGTATTACCATGGCCACGGCTCTGTACTCGGCTATAATAGATACCAAGGTGATGAAGAAACTGGCCATGACCGGCGAAATTACCCTGCGCGGCAGAGTTCTGCCTATTGGCGGTCTCAAAGAAAAGGCCCTGGCGGCCCTGCGCGCCGATATCAGAAAGGTCATCATCCCGGAGCAGAACAAGAAAGACCTGGCCGATATTCCCGATGAAATCCGTAAGAAAATGCAGTTCATGCCGGTGAAGAATATGGATGACATCGTCGCTCTGGCATTTCCCAAGTCGGCGAGCAAGACGGCCAAAAAGCCTTCGAAAAAGAAATCTGCATAAATTTATCGTGAGTGAGTTGCAGAGTTCTGGAACGACACCGG
>JGI12109J20283_10328500_pt1 | contig 22054 bp, 21 predicted proteins | sample ElkSlonscriptome_12_FD_20283 | JGI IMG/M metagenome (IMG submission 20283)
GGCGACCAACGTGGCCGATGCCGAGCGCCTGGGCGGACTCTTCGACGCCGTCGCCCGGTGTCCGCATCCGGTGATCGCGGCAGTCCACGGGGCCGCGATCGGAGGCGGGGTCGGCCTGGTGGCCGCGGCGGACATCGTCGTCGCGACCCCGGGCACGAAGTTCGGATTCACCGAGGTCCGCCTGGGGATCGTGCCAGGCGTGATCTCTCCCTATGCGGTGCGTCGTCTGGGTCCTGCGGTCGCACGCCGTCTCTTCCTGACCGGCGAGATCTTCGAAGCCGAAGCGGCCGCCAGCTACAGACTGGTCGACGAAATCGTCGACGACCTCGACGATGCGATCGCGGTCTGGGTCGAAAGGCTTCACGTCGGTGGACCGAGAGCGCAGGCCGCCGTGAAGCGATTGCTCGAAGACGTGATCGACGTGCCTCTGGCCCAGGCGGTCGAGCGCACGCCGGTCCACATCGCGCGCCAGCGCGCCACCGACGAAGCACGCGAGGGATTCGCGGCCTTCTTCGCCAAGCGGCGTCCCGACTGGACGACCGGGGGAGAACGATGAACGCCAGACCCTTCCAACGCGTCTTGATCGCGAATCGTGGCGAGATCGCGGTGCGCATTCTTCGCGCCTGTCGTCAGCGGGGGCTCGAAACCGTCGTCGTCGTCAGCGAAGCCGACCATGCGTCGCTCGCTGCCCAGCTCGCCGATCAGGTGGTGGAGATCGGTCCCGCGCCGGCGGCCGAAAGCTACCTTCGGGTCGATGCGATCCTCGAGGCCGCGCGCTCGACCGGCGCTCAGGCGATCCATCCCGGCTACGGGTTCCTCGCCGAGAACGCCGGCTTCGCCCGCGCCTGCGCCGATGCAGGCATCGCGTTCATCGGCCCGTCGGCCGAGGTCATCGACGCCATGGGGGTCAAGACCGAAGCGCGCCGGCGCATGCAGGAAGCCGGGGTTCCCGTCGTTCCTGGCGCCTTGCTCGACGGTGACGATTCCGCGGCCTGGATCGAGGCGGCGAAGGGTGTCGGCTATCCGCTTCTCGTGAAGGCGGCCGCCGGCGGTGGTGGCAAGGGAATGCGCGCGGTCGAAAGCGAAGGCGCACTGGTCGATGCGATCGGCGCAGCCCGTCGCGAAGCCGCGAGCGCCTTCGGCGACGAGACCGTGTATCTCGAACGGCTTCTCGTGAGACCGCGTCACGTCGAGGTGCAGGTCCTGGGCGACACGCACGGCAACGTCGTACACCTCGGTGAGCGCGACTGCTCCGTGCAACGTCGTCATCAGAAGGTGGTGGAGGAATCTCCGGCACCCGGACTCGAAGATGCCCTGCGCTCGAAACTGCACGACGCCGCGGTCCGTGCGGCCCGCGCGGTCGACTACGTCGGAGCGGGAACGGTCGAGATGCTTCTCGACCAGAGCGGAGACTTCTACTTCCTGGAGATGAACACTCGCCTGCAGGTCGAACATCCGGTCACCGAGAACGTCACCGGTCTGGATCTGGTCGACGCGCAGTTGCGGGTCGCGGCAGGCGAGCCGCTCGGCGTGACGCAGGACGACATCGTGGTACGCGGGAGTTCGATCGAGGTCCGACTCTACGCAGAGGACCCCGCGCGAGGCTTTCTGCCACAGACCGGTGTGTTGCATCTCTTCGAGCCTCCACACGGGCCCGGAGTGCGTGTCGACACCGGTGTCGTCACTGGGAGCGAGGTGACTCTCCACTACGATCCGATGGTCGCGAAGCTGTGTGCCTGGGGAGATGATCGCGAACAGGCCCGGCGGCGACTCGCCGAGGCTCTCCGAGAGACGACGGTTCTCGGCCCGGTCACGAACCTGGAGTACCTGCTCGCAATCCTCGAACACGAGGCCTTCGCGGCAGAGCAGGTCCACACCGGTTTCCTCACCGAACATCTCGAAGGGTGGACCCCGGGTGACGACGACGATCCAATCGCCTGGTTGGCCGCGGCTGCCCTCTTCGCGTCCGACCCTTCCGGCCGGACCGGCATGTCTTCCGGCGCATCGGGCGACGACGCCCCGACGGATCTCTGGAGCGAACTCGGTCCGCTGCGTCTGGTGACGGACGCCCCGGAGCACAGCGCGGAGGAGCAGTGATGGAGATCGATCTCGAACGCGACGGGGTTCGGCGCCGCGCGCAGGTCCTACGCGGCACCGACGACGCATGGACGATCTCGCTCGATGGCGCCGACCACGTCGTCCACGTGGTTGCCCGCGACGAGAACACCCTGTTGCTCGAGGTGAACGGTGTGCGTCGCCGCCTGCGGTGGGTCCGGCGCGGTCGCGAGCTACACCTCGCACACCGGGGTCACACCGATCACGTTCATTGGGTGGAAGAGGACGACGCCGATTCGGCCTCGGCGGCGGGATCTCCTGTCGTGCGCGCTCCCATGCCCGGCAAGGTGCTCGAGGTCTGCGTGGCCGAGGGTGACGTGGTCGAGGCGGAGCAGGTCGTCGCGCGCATCGAGTCGATGAAGATGGAACTCGCGCTCACCGCATCCTCGGCCGGTACCGTTTCGTCGGTGCACGTCGCGGTGGGTGATCTGATCGAGCCCAACGCCCCCCTCGTGACCGTCGAACCGACCGACTCTTGAGCCGCGACGCGCGGTGGCGCGCCGACCTGGCGCTCGTTCTCGTCAGCCTCTTCTGGGGGGTGACGTTTCCGCTCATCCGCGGTGCTCTGGAATCGGTCGAACCCTTCGCATTCATCGGGTGGCGATTCGCGCTGGCAACGGCCGCGTTTCTTCCCTTCGTGCTCGTCCGACCGGAGGCCCGACGCGGTCTGGCCCGCGTTTTGGGGCCGGGAGCTCTTCTCGGGGCTCTGGCGTGGACCGCATACGTGTCCCAGACGATCGGGCTGCAGACCGTGCCCGCCGGGCGCGCCGCGTTCATCACCGGGACCTCCGTGATCATCGTCCCGCTCCTGGCGCCCGCCTTCAGGGCCGGGGCTCCGCGACGGATCGATCTTCTGGCGGCTCTCGTCGCGGCGGCGGGGCTCTACCTGCTCACGCGTGGCGAGGGCCATGGAGAGGGGCTGGGTACGGGCGACCTCTGGGTCGTCGGCTGCGCGGTCAGCTATTCGGTCTATCTGTTGGTCCTGCAGCGTGTGCTCCGGGTCCAACACGACGTCGTCGCGCTCTCGTTCGTGCAGGTCGCGTCGATCGGCGTCGTGGGTGGTTCGATCCTCGCGGCGCGGGGTGGCGTTGGGATCGAACTCAACGGGGAAGTCCTGCGCGCCCTGCTGTTCTGCGCGCTCGTCGCCACGGTGGGCACCTTCTGGCTGCAGACCCGCTTCCAGGGCTCGACGACGCCCCAGCGGGCCGCATTGATCTTCGCGCTCGAACCCGTCTTCGCCACGGTCTTTGCGTGGTGGTGGCTGGGTGAAGGACTGGACCCCGCCGGCATGGCGGGCGCAGCGTTGATTCTGGCCGCCGTTCTCGGAGTCGAGCTCATGGCGCTCGGGAGCGCCGATTCACGCGCCGCGGCGTCTGGCTCTGGTAAAGCCGGGCCCACACCGGTAGACTCCAGGGGTCATGAGTTCAGCCGCCCGCGAACGATTCGGCGACCTCGCCGCCCAGGAAGATGATCACATCGACCTGCTGGTCGGTGCGTTCCTGATCGCCCAGGAAGAGCATCCCGAGATCGATCTCGGGGAGCAGGTCGAGCGCGTGGATGCGATCGCACGGCGCTGCGGCGAGCACCTCGCCGGCGCTGAGGACTTCTTCCACGCCGTGTGGGTGATCAACCGCGTCCTCTTCGACGAGATGGGCCTGCGCGGCAACGTCGAGGCCTACGACGACCCCGAGAACAGTTTCCTCAATCGTGTGCTCGACCGCGGCGCGGGCATCCCGATCTCGTTGTCGATCCTCTACCGCGAAGTCGCGCGGCGCTGCGGATTCCACGTCGAGGGAATCGGCCTGCCGGGTCATTTCGTGGTGCGGGTGACCGACGACTGGGGCCACACCTTCGTCGATCCCTTCCACGGGGGACGCGTGGTCACGCGCGAGGACCTCGAGGGTCTGCTCGCCGATCGCTTCGGTCCAAGGGCCCGACTCCTCGACGAGCACCTCGCGCCCGTCCCGTCGCGGCGCATCCTCACGCGCATGCTTCTCAACCTGAAGCGGATCTACGTGAGGCGTCAGGACTACGATCGTGCCGTTCTCGCGAGCGAGCGCATCGTTCTGCTCCAGCCCGATGCGGCAACCGAACGTCGCGACCGCGGACTCCTCTACCGTCGGACGGGACGTCGCACCGACGCCATCACCGACTTGCGCAGCTACTTGATCGATCGCCCCGGGGCGATCGATGCGCCTCGGATCCGTCGCGTGCTCCAGGAACTGCTGACCGAGCGCGCCGCCGAGGGATGATCCCCGCGCGGGGGGCTCTGCTCCTTCTCTTCCTGGTTTCGACCGTGCACGCCGCGTCCGCGCGCGAGGGCTTCGCGCTGGTTCTCGGTGGAGGTGGCGCGAAGGGTTTCGCGCACATCGGCGTGATGCGGGCGCTCGAAGAGCTCGGGGCGACGCCTTCGGCCGTCGTCGGGACCAGCATGGGAGCGATCCTCGGCTCGCTCTACGCGTCGGGTCTGGATGCCGACGCGATCGAGAGTGCGGTCGACGGGCAGGACTGGCAACGGGTCCTCTTCGACGGTGCGGGCGCGGCCAGCTCGATCCAGGGTGGCTGGTCGACCGTGCCGCCGGCCCAGCTGCGCCTGCAACTCGACGCCTGGCCGCCACGGTTACCGGTCGGGGTCAGTCAGGGGCACGTCGTGGAAGCGCTCGTCGGACGATTGACCGCCGACGCCCTCTTCGAGGCCGACCAGAACTTCGATGCGCTTCCGATTCCCTTCCGTGCCGTTGCGACGGACCTCCAGTCGGGCGAAGCCGTCGTGTTCTCCCACGGCCCTCTCCCTCGCCTCGTACGGGCCAGCGGGAGCCTTCCCTTCGTGTTCGTGCCCGTGGAGTACGAGGGGCGCCACTACGTCGACGGGGGGTTCGTCGACAATCTCCCCTTGAAGGCGGCGCGGGCGATGGGCTTCGAGCGTGCTCTCGTCGTGGACGTCAGCAACACCTATCTGCCCGAGGCCGAGCTGCCCGTCGATCTCTTCGGATTGTTGCAAAGGGCGGGGCAACTGGCCCAGCGCGCCGAGAATCGGATCGAAGCCTCCGACGACGACGTCGTGCTGCGCGTGGATCTGCGCGGATGGAACCTCATCGACTTCGACGCCTCGGAGGACATCGTTCGAGCCGGGTACGAGGCGATGCTCCGTCGACGGGACGACGTGCTGGCACTGATCGACGCGAGCGGACCGGCGGCTCGTCGACCGCGGACGCAGAGGGCCGGGCCCGACTCGGTCCGGGTGGAGCGGATCGAGATCCGTGGGGCCCGCCGGATGAGTGGGTGGTCGGTACGCAAGCGACTGGGCGTCGCCGTCGGAGACGAGATCGAATTGGCCTCGCTCTACGCGCGGGCCGAGGAACTCTCGCGCCAGTCGATCTTCGAGACCGTCTGGATCGACTCACGGCGGCTACCGGACGGCGGTGCGCACGTGATCGCGCACGTGGTCGAAAGCGACCGGCCCGAACTCGAGATCGCCGCCAACTATCGCGACTCGATCGGCCCGGGGGCACTGCTCCGCCTGCGACTGGACAACCGCTTCGGCGCGGGCAGTGGACGCACGCTCTCGTGGCGCGTCTCGCCCGAGAGCGCGGCCCTTCGCCTGAACACGGCCGTCCCGATCCGGGGATCGCGTCGCGTCGAACTCCATGTCGACGGCGGCTGGATCCATGAGCGGATCGACGTCGAGCGCGCGAGGGACGACACGTGGAGTTTCCGTCGTGGCGTCTTCGGTGTCGACGTCGTCGTCGCCAATCGCCTGGACCGTCCCGCATTGCGATTCGGAATCGAGGGAGCCGATGGACGGCGCAGTCTCACGTCGGGTGACCCGTCGGGTGGCGCCGCACTCGGCTGGCGCGCCATCCGCATCGGTCTGGAGACGTGGACGGGTGGCGGTGTGGGCACCTGGCCCGCCCGGGGAGTCGCCCTGCGAGCCCGGTACGGGATTCGCGCGCTCGGTGGACGCAGCGACGCGTGGTCGTTCGAAGGGGGGTGGGTCGGGATTCCCCTGCAGCGTCGCTGGTGGGGCATCCACGTCGCTCTCGGCGGCGCCTGGGCGTCTTCGGACCTGCCCGTCTCTCTGCAGGGGCGGGCCGGAGGCCCTCGGTCCTGGGTCGGTCAGGAGCCCGATGCGATCATCGCCCCGCGCCTCGTCTGGACTCGGCTCGGTTTCGGGCTGCACGTGACGCGCGACATCCGTTTCGAGCTCGCCGGAGCACTCGGCTGGGCCGGACAGAAGTCTCTCGACGAGCAGCCACCGCGACCCGGCGCGCAGGTCAGTCTGATCTGGGACTCGGCTCTGGGTCCCATCAACCTGGGCTGGGCCGGTGGCCGGGAGGCCGAACCGCGGCTCGTCCTGGATGTCGGAAGTAGCTTTTGAACATCGCCCGGGCCTCGTTCGCGTAACATCATGAAAAAAAAGGTCTTGTGAAGTGGGGTCGAGCCCGGGCCCGGTCCGGCCCCCCGCGGGCCCGGAACGGTTCCGTTCCGGGCGAAAATTGCGAAGTTCAATGCGGGCAAGAACTTGTCTCGGAACGTCGACCGCATCGAACAAAAGAACCTTGAGGGTGCCATTGCTTGTGGTAGGTTGCCTCCACGACACCACATCTAGTGGTACGAATGGCCCAAGCGCTTGCGCCGCATTGATTTGCGCCGCCCGGTCCCGGGCCAGCCGCGCGGTCACGCGCTGATCACGACGAGCACCGGTCTTTCCCGGAGCGAGCGGCGTCAAGGATGGACGCCGCGGGGGGTTGTCGTCCCCAAGAGTGAACGACCGAATGAGCCGGATCTGCCGTCATTCCGCGGCGCTCGATTCGACCCGAACCCATGGACGGAAGGAACCACGGCACCATGGCCTCCGACGATCTCACCCTGAGCAGCCCCCAGACCTCCACTTCCCACGAAGCGACCGGAACGAGACAGGGCGTCCAGGTCCGCCGCTTCTTCACGCAACCGGGCGAGACCGTCTGGGACACCGTCGAATGGGAACTTCGTACAGCCACGATCGCGGACGACAAGGGTGAGGTCCTCTTCGAGCAAAAAGAGGTCGAGGTCCCGACGTCGTGGAGCCAGCTGGCCACCAACGTCGTCGTTTCGAAGTATTTCCGCGGAGCCGTCGGGCAGCCCGGTCGCGAGACCAGCGTGCGCCAGTTGATCGGCCGTATCGTCGACACCCTCACGCTGTGGGGAACGAAGGACGGCTACTTCGCGAGCAACGACGATCGCGATGCCTTCCGCGACGAGCTCACTCACCTACTCCTGCACCAGAAGTTGAGCTTCAACTCACCGGTGTGGTTCAACATGGGTGTCGAGGCCAAACCGCAGTGCTCGGCCTGTTTCATCAACTCGGTCGACGATTCGATGACTTCGATCATGGACCTGGCCAAGACCGAAGGCATGCTGTTCAAGTTCGGATCCGGAACGGGAACGAACTTCTCCGCGCTCCGTGGTAGCCAGGAGTCCCTGCAGGGCGGTGGTGTGGCCAGCGGTCCGGTCAGTTTCATGAAGGGTTTCGACGCCTTCGCCGGTGTGATCAAGAGCGGCGGCAAGACGCGTCGCGCCGCCAAGATGGTCATTCTCGATGTCGATCATCCGGACATCGAGGAGTTCATCGAGTGCAAGGTGAAGGAAGAGAAGAAGGCCTGGGCGCTGATCGAGGCCGGCTATGACGGGAGCTTCCGTGGCGAGGCCTACGGCTCGGTCTTCTTCCAGAACAGCAACAACTCCGTGCGGGTCTCCGACGAATTCATGCGCGCGGTGATCGAGGATCGCGAGTGGACGACCCGCGCGCGCGTCGACGGCAGCGTGGTCGGTCGTCACCGGGCGCGCGACCTGATGCGAAAGATCAGCGAGAGTGCGTGGCAGTGCGGTGATCCGGGAATGCAGTACGACACCACGATCAACGACTGGCACACCTGCAAGAACACCGATCGCATCTACGCCAGCAATCCGTGCAGTGAGTACATGTTCCTCAACGATACGGCGTGCAATCTGGCGAGTCTGAACCTGATGAAGTTCCGCGACGACGACCGCAACTTCGACGTGGAGTCCTTCGAGCAGGCCGTCGACGTATCGATCCTCGGCATGGAGATCATCGTCGACAATGCCAGCTATCCACGCGACACGATCGGCGCGAACAGCCATCGTTACCGTCCGTTGGGTCTGGGATACGCGAACCTGGGCGCGCTCTTGATGAGCCGTGGCCTGGCCTACGACAGCGACGAGGGACGCGACTTCGCGGCCGGTGTCACCGCGCTCATGTGCGGTCGGGCCTACCGGCGCAGCGCCGAGATCTCCGAGAGCACCGGACCCTTCGTCGGCTACCCGGAGAACGAACAGCCCTTCCTCGACGTGATCGCGAAGCACCGCGCCGCGGTGTCGAAGATCAACCGGCAGCGTGTGCCCGACGAGCTCCACGACGCGGCGTCCCGTTCCTGGGACGATGCGCTGGATCTGGGCCGTGCACACGGCTATCGCAACAGCCAGGTCACGGTGCTCGCGCCGACGGGAACGATCGCCTTCATGATGGACTGTGACACGACCGGCATCGAGCCCGACATCGCGCTCATCAAGTACAAGAAGCTGGTCGGGGGTGGCTTCCTGAAGATCGTCAACCGGACGGTGCCCGAGGCTCTCGAACGCCTCGGCTACTCGAAGGAACAGATCGACGAGATCGTCGCCTACATCGACGACCAGGAGACGATCGAGGGAGCGCCGCACCTTCTGGACGATCACCTCGAGATCTTCGACTGTGCCTTCAAGCCTCAGAACGGGGTGCGGACGATCCCGCCCATGGGGCACGTGCGCATGATGGGTGCGGTGCAGCCCTTCCTGTCGGGTGCGATCTCCAAGACGGTGAACCTCCCGTCGGAGGCGAGTGTCGAAGACATCGAGAACGCCTACCTCGAGTCTTGGAAGCTGGGTCTGAAGGCCGTGGCCGTATACCGCGACGGCAGCAAGAAGACGCAGCCGATGAACACGAGCAGCAGCAAGAGCGACGATGCGGTCCGTAAGGAGGGCGGCAAGAGCACGGCCAAGGGCGTGCCCATGCGGCGCCGTCTGCCGGACGAACGCACCGCGATCACGCACAAATTCTCGATCCAGGGTCACGAGGGCTATCTGACCGTCGGGCTCTTCGAGGACGGCACGCCGGGCGAACTCTTCGTGCGGATGGCCAAGGAAGGCTCGGTCATCAGCGGCCTGATGGACAGCTTCGCGACCGCGGTGTCGATCATGCTCCAGTACGGCGTGCCGCTGGACGTGCTCTGCCAGAAGTTCAGCAACAGCCGGTTCGAGCCCAGCGGCTTCACGCGGAATCCGCAGGTGCCGATGGCGAAGTCGATCATGGACTACATCTTCCGCTGGCTCGGGATCAAGTTCCTCGATCACCGTCCGGCCAACGCCGACGTCGAAGAGGACTCCGTCGAAGCGGCTGCCGGCGGCCTGCAGCCCAAGGCCGCGCCAGAGTCGTCCGAAGCACGCAGCGTGGGTGCCGCGGCCGTGCAAGGTCCGAGTGAGCCCACGGCGAGCGACGCTCCGCCGTGCAGCGAGTGCGGGTCGGTCATGGTTCCGAACGGGAGTTGCTACCGCTGCGCGAACTGCGGGTCGACGAGCGGTTGCTCCTAGGGCAGACTGACCTTTCGCGGGTCGAGTGGAACGGGCGCCCGGTCGGGCGCCCGTTTCCGTCGTACTCCCCCTCGTCCTCGAGGTCGCTCCCATGCAACGAACCGTCTTCATCACCGGGGCCAACCGCGGCATCGGCGCCCAGGCGGCCAAGGATCTCTCCCGTCGCGGGCACCGGATCGTTCTGGGCGTTCGCGATGCCGATGCCGGCCGGACGATCCAGAGGGCCCTGGCTCCCGGCGATCATCGTGTGGTCGAACTCGACGTTGCCGATCCCGCGCGCGTGCGGCATGGACTGCGCGCTCTCGAGGACGAGTCCATCGACGTCGACGTCTTGATCAACAACGCCGGTGTCCTCCACGAGGGTGTGGCCCTGGCGACCTCCCTCGAGAGCATCGAGTCGAGTTGGAAGGTGAACGTCCTCGGACCGTGGTTGCTGATCCAGAAGCTGCTCCCGCCAATGATCGAGCGGGCCTACGGCCGGGTGGTGAACGTCAGCAGCGGGGGAGGATCCTTCGGCGAGGGTACGATGATGGCCGGCCATGCGAGCTACGCCGTCACCAAAGCTGCGCTCAATGCCCTGACCGTTGTCACTGCTTCGACCCTGCCCGAGGGCGTGGACGTGAAGGTCAACGCCGCGTGTCCCGGTTGGGTTCGCACGCGCATGGGGGGCGACGGCGCGCCGCGAGGCGTCGAAGAGGGTGCCTCGGGAATCGTGACCCTGGCCACCCTGGATGAAGACGGCCCGAACGGGGGATTCTTCCGTGACGGTGAACCGATTCCCTGGTAGGTGCCGAGGGCTCGACGTCTTCGCCGGCCTCGGCTAGCCTGTGGACTCGAGCGTCCCCCGCCGACTCCGAGGACCCGGTCGTGACCGAAGAATTCTCACCCGACATCAGTGTCGAGGAACTCTCCCGACGGCTCGCCGAGGGAGATGCGCCCACGATCCTCGACGTGCGCCTGCACGAAGAACTCGAGATCGCAGCCATCGACGGAGACGTCCTGCACATTCCCCTGCACCTGCTGCCGGTCCGGGTCGATGAACTCGACGCCGAACGTGAGTACGCGGTCCTGTGCCACCACGGCAATCGTAGCTGGCAGGCGACCCACTACCTTCGAGCGCGCGGCTACAAGGGCCCGCGCAACGTGCAGGGGGGCATTGATCGCTGGTCCGCGGTCGTCGACCCCGAGGTACCCCGATACTGACAGGAGCCGACGTGAGCGACGTCCTGCGACGCACGCGCATCGTGGCCACCGTGGGTCCGAGTTCCTCGGACGAAGTCATGCTGCGTCGCCTTCTCGAGGCTGGGGTCGACGTGGTCCGTCTGAATGCGAGCCACGCGACTGCCGAGTTCTACAGCGAGATGATCCCCCGGATCCGATCCCTCGCGGCGGAGCTGAGGCGCAACGTGGGTGTGTTGTTGGATCTGCGTGGCCCGAAGATCCGCATCGGGCGGGTCGACGAGCCCGAGGGCATCCTCCTGGAAGAAGGGCGCGAGGTCGAGATCGCCCCGGGCGGGTTTCCCGGTTCGGCAACGAACCTCCCTTGCACCTATGCGGAACTCGCCAACGACGTGGAGATCGGCGACGCGATCCTCGTCGACGATGGCCTGATCGAACTCCAGGTGACCGACGTCGATGCCCCGCACGCGGTGCGTTGCAAGGTGATCGTCGGAGGCCGCGTGAAAGCGAACAAGGGGATCAACGTCCCTGGACGCGCTCTGTCGACGCCGGCGTTCGGCGCCAAGGATCTGGCGGACCTCGAGGCGGCGCTCCCGCTCGGGATCGACTTCGTCGCACTGAGTTTCGTCAGGAGCGCCCAGGACGTGCAAGCACTTCGACGGGAGCTCCACGAGCGCGGTAGCATCGTGCCGATCGTCGCCAAGATCGAGAAGCCACAGGCGATCGACGCGCTCGAGGAGATTCTGGCGGCCACCGACGCGGTCATGGTCGCACGCGGTGATCTCGGAGTCGAATTGCCTCCCGAGCGTGTACCCCGCCTCCAGAAGAGGATCATTGCCCGGGCGAATGCTCGCGGGCTCCCGGTCATCACCGCGACGCAGATGCTCGAGTCGATGATGACCAACCCGCGGCCGACGCGGGCCGAGGCGAGCGACGTCGCGAACGCGATCTTCGATGGCACGGATGCGGTCATGCTCTCCGGGGAAACCGCAGCCGGCCAGTACCCGGTCGAAGCGGTCTTGATGATGGATCGCATCGCGCGGGAGGCCGAGTCGTCGCAGTTCTACGGCGAGACCGGCGTGCGCGACGAAGACCTCGAGGCATTCGAGATGGAACGGCGCGAGGTGGCCGTCGCCGCCACGAGGATCGCCCGGCGGATCGAGGCGACGTCCATCGTCGTCTACACCCTGTCCGGCACGACCGCGCGTCTGATGAGCAAATTGAGGCCACGGAGGCCGATCCATGTGCTGTGCCCCGACGAAGCCGTGTGCCGGCGCATGACGCTCGAGCACGGGATCGTACCGCACCACGTCGACTACTACGACGCGACCGACGACATGCTCAAGGAGGGCGATCGTCTCCTGATGGACGCCGGTGTGGTGAAGCCAGGCGATCGCATCGTCGTGGTCGGCGGCACGCGCCAATTCGCGAGCGTGAGCAACATGATCCAGATCCGGCAGCCGATGGGAGATGCCGACGACGGTGAGGTCATCCGATGAACAAAGCCCTGGTCACGATCGCTCTCGCAACGGCCGTCGCCGGTTGTGGGGAGAGCTATCCTCCGACGGCCGAGGGTCGCTACATGGCCTACTGCGCACGTTGCCACGAGGTCGACGGCAGTTCGATCACCGCCAGCGAGCAGGCCGGTGAGACGATCAGCATTCGCAGTCCCGAGTTCCAGCAGCTGGCGACCGACGACGACATCCGGCACATCATCACGCGGGGAAAAGGTCAGATGATGGCGGTCACGGGGCTGAGCGAGGCAGAGATCGATTCCGTCATCCTGCACGTGCGGCGACTGGGTGCGCGCTACGCTGCCGACCAGGCTGCTTCGGGACTCGACAGCGACCGGGTCGGGGAATAGTCTGCCGCGCAGACGAGCCCGTCCGCGTCCCGCCGCGACGGCCCATCCTCGGAGGTTTCACACCGTGCGTTCGATGATCGTCGTTCTGATGTTGGTCCTCACCGTGCCGGTGTCGGCACAGGTGGACACCCGCGGTCACTGGAACCAGGACTACGACCCGCACGTGGCCGCGCTCGGCCTCGCCATGGGTTATACGTCGGGGACCGGACTCGCCGTGCGCTGGCCTGCCTTCCCGCAGACGATGATGAGCGCGTCCGGAGGCGCGTGGGGGAAGAGCGACGAGCTCGACTGGAATTTCGGGCTGGAAGCCCACTACGTCCTACGTCAGGCCGGGCGGACGCGCATCTTCCTGGGACCGGCGCTGGGGGCGTACAGCGACCACGACGCCGACGACACGAACGTGAACGTGTCGTTGAACGTCGGCGTCGAGTTGCTGGTGCGCCCGCGCGTTTCGGTGAAGGCCGACATCGGCTTCACCTACCTGGGTGACGATGCATCGGTCTATCCGTTGCCCCAGGTCGCGGTGTACTACTACTTCTGATCGACGAGGCTTCGCGGATCAGTCGACGAATTCGACACCGTCGACCGGTGGGACGATGCCGGCGTCGGCCCCGCGCTTCAGCAGCAGCGAGATCGCCTCGCGGCCGCGGTCGCCGTAGTCGAGAGTCCACTCGTTGACGTACATCCCGATGAAGCGATCGGCGAGACCGGTGTCGAGACCGCGCCCGAACTGCAGGGCGTGGTCGACGGCGACCTTCCGGTGCTCGAGTCCGAGCTCGATGCTCTTCTTCAGGACCTTGTTGATCTCGCTGTTCGTCTCCGGGCCGAAGCTCTTGCGGATCGCATTGCCCCCGAGGGGGAGCGGCAGGCCCGTGTCCTCCTGCCACCAGACGCCGAGGTCACAGATCAGCTCGAGGCCGTCGGCCTCGTAGGTGAGCTGACCCTCGTGGATCAGCAGACCCGCTTCGTACTCGCCACTGGCGACCTTGGCCGGGATCTCGTCGAACATCACGACGTCGTACTCGAAGTCTCCGAGCAGGAGCCGCGACGCGAGGTAGGCCGTCGTCATCGTGCCCGGAACGGCGATCTTCTTCGACTTCAGGTCGTCGATCGTCAGGCCGCTGCCCTTCTTGGCGACGAGCATCGGCCCGTAGCCGTCACCCATGCTCGAACCGGTCGGGAGCAGGGCGTACTTGTCGTGGAGGTATGCGTAGGCGTGGATCGAGATCGCCGTGATGTCGAGCTCGGCGCTCTGCGCGCGTTCATTGAGCGTCTGGATGTCCTGAAGTATGTGCTCGAAGGTGTACCCGCCCGTGTCGAACTGGTCCGTGGCCAGGGCCCAGAACATGAAGGCATCGTCGGGATCGGGGCTGTGGCCCAAGGTCAGGTGCATCGTTCTTCCTCGTGCGACGAGGGGGGTGAGACGTTCGAGCGGAGGTTCCAGCGCAACGGAACCTGGGGAAACCTAGTCGCCGCGCGGCGGGCCGGCAAGGTCGTCCCGCCGGGTCGCCTCTTGCATCGACATCATCGACGTGTAGAGTGGTCCGGCCCTGACGTCCACCTACCCGGGAAGCCATCCATGCCGCGCGTGCGCCTCGTGAACGACGACCTCGAGGTCGAGGTGGAGCCCGGGACCACACTCTCTTTGGTGTGCTTCCAGAGCGAGGCAGGTCTGCCCTTCGGCTGCCGCGCCGGAACCTGCGGAACCTGCGCCATGAGCGTCGTGGAAGGCCAGGAGAATCTCGATCCGCCGGGCTTCGTGGAGGCGGACACGCTGGAGGTGTGCGGCGAGGACCCGGGCCGGCGACTCGCGTGTCAGGTGATCGTGCGCGACGGCGACATCGCCGTCGAGTGGTGAGCCGCCCGGCCCACCCGGATTACTTGACCTGGTCCTGCTCCAAGCGCTTCAGCTCGCGCTCGAGGGTCTGTTGCTTGCCGGCCACACGCGCGACGTAGCCGAACAGAGCGACCCAGATCACGGCGTAGCTCGCGAAGAGCCACCAGAAGTTCTCCTTCGGCTTCCACGCCTCATCACCCGCGCCGTAGTCCTGCGCGAGAGCCACGGGGGCGATGGTCAGGCCGAGGGCGATCAGGAAGAGCAGGATGGGCATCGTCTTGCGAAACATGAGCATTCCCTCTCGAGAGCCGCGCTGCGCGGCGCGCGTCGCGCGCAGGATGGTGTGAGCGCCCGTGGTGTCAGCCGCGGGCGAGGTAGAGGTCTTCGATCCGGTCCTCGATGCGCGCCTGTTGGTTGCGCAGCCGCAGCAGGAGGGCGTAGGTCACCGTGAATGCGAAGATACCGATCAGCAGCGTTGCCAGGAATTCCGGCGCCAGCCCACTGTTCTCGCCGCCGCCGACCACCGGGGCAGGATGCTGGCTCGCCTTCACGCGATTGGCCATGTAGACGATCGGGACGTCGAGGAAGCTGATCAGACCGACGACCGCGCTGAGCTGGGCGCGCCGTTCGCGATCGTCGACGCTGCGACGCAGGATCAGGTAGGCCAGGTAGAGCAGCCACAGGATGAACGAGGTCGTGAGACGCAGGTCCCAGGTCCAGTAGATGCCCCAGATGGGCTTGGCCCACAGCGGGCCGGTGATGAGGACCAGGGAGATGTACACGACCCCGATCTCGGCGCTCGCCGCGGCCACGCGGTCGAATTTCATGTCCCGGGTCATCAGGTAGCGGAGCCCGTTGTAGCCCGTCACGCCGAAGGCGAGGAAGGCCACCCAGGCCACGGGCACGTGCACGTAGAAGATCTTCTGCACGAAGCCCTGCGCCGATTCCCGGGGAATCAGCGAGAGCATTACGCAGAGCGCGATCATGCCGAGGCCGCTGAGGGCGAGCAGGATGCGATTCGTCGTGGTCATCGATCAATCCTCGAGTACGAAACCGTAGAGCAGGAAGCCGGCGATGAGAAAGATCACGTCGTAGCCGGCGGCGAGCTGGATCCAGGAACCCAGACCGTCGTTGCCGGTGGGGTCGAACACGATCTTCGTACCCTCGATCACGGCGCGAAGCAACGGCAGGATCACCGGAAGGAGCAGGATGGGGGTCATCACTTCCTGCATGCGCGTCTTCTGACTCACGAGCGCGAAGATGGTTCCCACGCCGATGAAGCCGAGCGTGCCCAGAACGAGCAACGCGAAGAACTCCGGGGCGAGGTGGCGCCCGTCGAGATCGAAGAAGAAGGCCACCGCGACAAGCACGATCGCTTCGCCGATGACCATGAACAGCAGGTTGGAAAGCGTCTTGCCCAGGTAGAGCGCGCCACGGTCGGCGGGGCTGGTGACGACGCCACTGATCTGGTCGTCCTGGGAGTCGCGGCTCGCGCTGCGGTTCAGGCCCAGGATCCCCGCGAACAGGAAGGATGCCCACAGCGTGCCCGGGACCACGTCCGCGCGTTCATGGCGCGCGGGGTCGAAGGCGAAGACGAAGACCATGACCGTGAGCAGCCCGAACATGACGATCGTCGTGAAGATGTCCTTGCGGCGCCACTCGGCACGGACGTCGCGCGCGAGGACTGCGCCGACCACTCGCCAGAACGAGTTCACGACACGGCCTCCCGGGCCGCGGCCACGTCGGTGAGGTGGCCGGCCCAACCGCGGTCGTCATAGGTGTTGGCCGGCAACTCGTCGACCTTGCGTCCGAGGTGGAGGATCACGACACGGTCGGCCCACTGCAGCACGTAGTCGAGCTGATGGGTGGCCAGGACCATCGCCGCCCCGCGGGCCTTTTCTTTGCGCAGGTGGTCGGCGAGGTCACGGCAGCCTGGGGCATCGAGGCCGGTGAAAGGCTCGTCCAGGACCATCAGCTTGGGATCGTGAAGCAGCGCGCGGGCGAGGCTCAAACGCTGCCGCATCCCGCGGCTGAAGCCCTCGACCCGATCACGTGCGCGATCGGAGAGACCGACTTCGGCGAGTCGCTGGTCGACCCGGGCGTCGAGATCGGTCACGCCGAAGAGGGCTCCGTAGTAGCGCAGGTTTTCCCGGGCGTCGAGTGCGTCGTCGAGAAGGGTGTGGTGAGCGACGTATCCCAGGTCCCGCCGGACCTTTGCCGGGTCCTTGCGCGGATCGACCCCGGCGATCTTCAACGTGCCCTCGGAGGGACGCGCCAGGGTGGCCAGGGTGGAGAGGAGTGTGCTCTTGCCGGCGCCGTTGGCCCCGAGCAGCGCCACGGCTTCCCCGGCGCGGAGGTCCAGGTCCAGACCTCTCAGGGCCCAGAACCGACCGTAGCGCCGGGAAACGCCACGGGCTTCGACGACCGCGTCCACGTCAGCTGGAGTGGGCGGCCGTCGAGGCCTTCTTCGAGGCGTGGCGGCCGTTGCGCGAAGTCTTGGCCTTCTGTCCGAGAACGCGGTCGCGTTCGTGTTCGAACTGCTCGCGGGTGATTTCACCGGCGATGTACCGATCCGCCAATCGGGAAAGAGTCATGCGCTGCTTGTCCACTCCGCCCGCACTCAGCGTCGACTGCGGGCCGCGTCGCGTGATGCCGACGAGCAGGCCGAAGCCGAAGAGAGCGGCCAGCACGACCATCATCATGATGCGCTGATCCGCGAAACGGTGCGCGCGCACCTGAACGCTCACGACTTGTTCGCCGGCACCCATCGCGTGGTCGTGACCATCCCCAGCCGCGAGCGCGGTGCCACCGGACAGGCGGATGCTCCACTCGGTCGCCGCGGGGATCGGGAGACCGGCATAGGTGGCGTAGCCCTCGAGCGCGGATTCGGTCGGGATCATCTGGTCGACCATCACCTGCACGTCTGCCGGCCGCACGAGGACGCGTCGGTCCTGGGCGGGATAGAAGGTGGTGTTGACCCACTCGGTTCCGGCCGGGTCGTATTCGATCAGATAGCGGAGGATCATCCGTGTGTTGCCCGGGCGCAGTGCGCGGTCGACCGCGCGCACGCCGTCCTGCTCGGTACGGATCACCGGCATGTTGATCGGGAAATCGCCCGACCCCACCGAGGCTTCGGGCTCGCCGTGGGTCGGGTTGACGAAGCCGAAACGCATCGGCAGCGCGCTGGCCGCGATCGTCATGGGAGGATCGGTGCGGTTGTCGAACTCGAAGAGTTCGGTGACGACCATGTGCTCCGCGTCACGGCTGAACACGACGTGGTGCCGGGCGTATTCGACATCGGTCACCTGGTCGGTGCTCTCGAAGACCTCGACGCGCAGAGGCGCGGTGATGTCCTCGACGTTCTGCGAGAAGCTCACCCCGCCACGCGTGACGCGGACCAGCAGGTGGGCGTTGGTCTCGGGAACGTCGCTGAGCTCGAAGCTCCCCTCGACGTCGTCGACACTGCTGAGCGCGGTCATGCCCTGCGCGACGTCGATCAGTTCGATGCGATCGGCCGTGCCCGTTCCGCCGGTCGTTCCGTTGACGAGTTCACCGGTAAGGGTCGCCGCCGAGGCCATGAAGGGTGCGACGACGAGGCACGCGGTCAACGCGAGGTGCGTGCGTCGGATCATGACTGGACCGCCGTTCCACACGAAGGGCAAAAAGCTGCGCGCGCCGGAAGCCCCGTGCCACACGAGGAGCAAACGGCCGAATCCTGGGTGGTCGCGACCGACGCGGGGGCAGCGGACTTCGAATCCGAGCTCTCGATCACCTCGAGCTGCTCCATGACCTTGAGGGTCTGGCGCTTGAGGCTGTCACGTAGCGAGCGGTAGTCCTCTTCGCCGAGCTTGCCCATTGCGAACTCGAAGTCGAGATCGGCGATGTTGCCGACGAGGACTTCCTTGCGGGTCGAGAGCCGACCCTCCGGCGTGTCGTCCTCGCTCACATGCCACGTGTCGCCGCTGGACCCGCCGCGCAACGCCGGCCAGAGCACGTACATGCCCACGGCCAGGGTTGCGAGCAGGAGGAGCGCGATGTCCATCAACCCACCTCCACGGTGGAGCGAGCGGCGTCGTCGTCGGCCGCGCGCGATGAAGACTTCAGTGCAGGAAGAAGGCAGATCGCGGTTCCGAAGATCATGACCAACCCACCGATCCACACCCAGGCGACCAGCGGATTCACGTAGGCCTGGATGACGGCCTTCGTCTGGTCCTCGTTGGCCCCGGCGTAGACCAGGTAGAGGTCTTCGCGCAGCTGCCGCGCGATCGACACTTCGGTCGACGGCTGTTCGCTGGCGAAGTAGAACCGCTTCTCGGGGTTCATGCGAAAGAGTTCGCGACCGTTCTGGCTGACGGCCACGCTCAACGTGCCCGACCAGTAGTTCGGGTTCTCGCGCTCGGTCATCTCGTCGACGCGGAGTTCGTAGCGGCCGACCCGCATCTCCTCGCCGATGCCCAGCACACCGCGCGTTTCCTTGGTGAAGGCCTGGCCAGTGAAGCCGAGGAACAGCAGCACGATGCCGAAGTGCACCACGTAGCCGCCGTAACGACGGTTGTTGCGGCGGGTGAGGTTCACCATCGCGGTGAGGTAGTTCTCACTGTGGTGGCGGATCCGCGCCCGCGTGCCCTTGTGGAACTCCTGCACGATCGTCAGCGTCACGAAGGTGCAGAGCACCAGGCTGATCATCGCCCACATGCCCGGCGCCTTGCCGAAGACCGTCTGGCCCGCGACGAAGTAGAGCGGTGCCGACACGAGTGACAGTGCGATCGGCATCGTGAAGTTCTTGCGCAGGCTCGATGTGCTCGTCTTGCGGTAGGCGAGCAGCGGACCGGCACCGGTCAGGAAGAGCAGCACCATACCGATCGGGATCTCGATCTTGTTGAAGTAGGCCTGACCCACCGACACGTTCCGTCCGGTGATCATCTCACTGAAGATCGGGAAGACGGTTCCGAAGAGCACGCTGAGCGCGGCGGCCAGCAACAGCAGGTTGTTGAACAGGAAGCCACTCTCGCGGCTGATCATGCTGTCGAGGCGGCTCTCGCTGCGCAGGTAGGGCAGGCGCCAGATGATCATGCCGGCGGTGCAGAGCGTCGAGAGGATCAGGAAGATGCCGAAGTCCCAACCGATGTTGCTCTGCGCGAAGCTGTGCACGCTGCTCACGACGCCACTGCGCGTGAGGAAGGTGCCGAGGATCCCGAGCAGATAGGTCAGCGAGATCAGCGACACGTTCCAGACTTTCAGCATCCCGCGCTTCTCCTGCACGATCACCGAGTGCAGGAAGGCGGTGCCCGTCAGCCATGGCATGAGCGATGCGTTTTCTACCGGATCCCAGGCCCAGTAACCACCCCAGCCGAGCTCCATGTAGGCCCACTTGCCGCCGAGCAGGATCCCGGTCGCGAGGAAGATCCAGGAGATCAGCGTGAAGCGGCGCACCGTGCTCACCCAAGAGCTTCCGAGCTGCCGCGTCCACAGCGCCGCGATGCAGAAGGCGAAGGGAATGATGAAGCCTATGTAGCCGATGTAGAGGATCGGCGGGTGGATCACCATGGCCCAGTGTTGCAGGAGTGGGTTGAGGCCCTTGCCGTCCTGCGGCGCCCACGCGACTTCACCGCCCGACTGCGTGATCCCGACGAGGTTGTCGAAGGGATTCGTGCGGAAATTGTTCAGGAACAGGAAGAAGGCCGTCGTGCCCATCATCACCGTGATGGCGTAGGGCAGCAGTCGATTGTGCTTCTTGCGCTGAGTGTAGACCGCGGCGGCGCTGAAGGCGACCAACGTGAAGGTCCACAGCAGCAGCGAACCCTCCTGGCCGGCCCAGAGCGAACCGATCTTGTAGTGCAGCGGCATGTCGGCGTTCGAATGGCCAGCGACGTAGGCATTGGCGAAGTCGTCGCTGAGGATCAGACCCCAGACCGCGAACATCGCGACGCCCACTGCGAGAGTCACTCCGTACACGCCGCGCTCGCCGACGGCCATGAGCCGCGGGTCGAGACGTCGAGCGCCGAGGAGCGAAGCCGCGATGGTGAAGAAGGCGAGGACGAACGCTACGATGAGCGCGAAGTTACCGATGTCCGCGAGCAGCACGGCAGTCTCCGTAGGTGATTAGAACAGGGGGATGTTCTTGATCGCGCGCGTGGGTGGGCCACGCGCGCGCTGTGATCCGCGGGATCAGGCGGTGGGCTGGTCCATCTGAACTTCGTCCGGATGCTCTTCGTCCGGGCCGTATTCCGCTTCGTACTTCGAAGCGCACTTGGCCTGGATCGTCTGACCCGTGAACGTGCCGTCCGGCGAGAACTGGCCGTCGACGACGGCTTCGACGCCGTCCTTGAAGGTGTCGGGCACGGGATCCATGCCGACGTAGCGCACCGGGAAGCTGTGTCCCTCGTACTCGAGGACGAACTTCAGGATGTCGCCGTCACGGGCGATCGATCCCTGGACCACGTTGCCGGCCAGCTTGATCCTGCTTTCACCCAACTCGCTCTGACGCTCGGCGACCTCGTCGCAGGTCAGGTAATAGGCCTTGCCTTCCTCGAATCCGAGGAACGACAGATACGCGACCAGGCCGACGATGACCGTGATTCCGATGATGATCCGGGCTTGCATTGCGAGGTCCTCCAGGGGCGGGGTGGCACCGGGTTCGGTGTTCCCGATGACGGTCAAATATATAGATGTACCGGACGTAGCGGTCCAATCCCGGAAACCGTGACCTCACGAATTCATGATCGTGTGTCACCAGACTCCCTTTTCCTCCGATTTCGTACACTAGGCGAAGAGCGCGGTTCCCGTGTCTTGGGTCGGTAAAACCAGCCGAAATCGCCAGCGGATGCGGTAGACTCGGAGGAGAACCCCTTCCGGGCTCACATCGACGACCCGCATCCCATCGTAGCCCATGCTCGAACCCACCGCACCGACCGTGTCCGGCCGACGTCGCTGTCTCGCGAGGGTCTCGATCCTCGTGGTTTGCCTCGCGTTCGGGGCAGGGCCGACCTGGGCCGAAACGCCGACGCACAGGGTCCTCGATCCCGTGTCCGAGGATGCCCGAACGCGCCGCATCGAGGTTTTCACGGCCTCGGCGCCCGTCACTTCCCCTGAAAGCACGAGGCGGGCCGTTCTGGCCCCGGATTCGACCGCGGTGTCGGGTCGGCTCGTCTTCCGTGACCGACTCTACGACATCGACGGGTACACGGGCACCCTTCAGGTCCTTCCCGCACGCGGCGTAGGCCTCGAACTGCGGGCGGTGCCCACGGATTCAGTCGTCGCGGTGGGGTGGACCGATGACGACGGCCGCTTCGATCTGCGATGTGCGGCCCCAGGAGGACTGGGAAACCTCGTCCTCCGGGGTCGGACGCGGACCAGCGGAGGGGCGGAGATCCCGGGAGTCGATTCTTCCGGGACCCCGCTCACGATGGTGCTCGCCTCCGATCTGGACGTCGAAG
>JGI12109J20283_11033906_pt1 | contig 22021 bp, 18 predicted proteins | sample ElkSlonscriptome_12_FD_20283 | JGI IMG/M metagenome (IMG submission 20283)
ACCACGGTGAGAGCGAGCGCAATCTTCGAAGGTCGATCGAGGCTGCGGAAAAAATGGCTCCGTGCGTGATCTGGATTGACGAGATCGAAAAAGGCCTGGCCACCTCAGACAGCGACGGCGGTACCTCGAAGCGAATGTTAGGCACCTTCCTGACCTGGTTGTCAGAACATCGTTCGCGGGTATTTGTCGCGGCGACCGCCAACGATATTTCCAGTTTGCCGCCTGAACTGATGCGTAAAGGCCGATTCGATGAAATCTTCTTCGTTGATTTGCCCGATCAGGCCACTCGGCGCGCTATTTTGGAGATTCACCTTTTGCGCCGTCAGATCAAGCCACAGCTTTTTCCGCTGGAGAAATTGGCCAAAGTGACCCGAGGCTTTTCCGGTGCCGAGCTTGAGCACTTGGTGGTGAGTGGGCTCTATCTGGCCCATGCAGAAGGTAGTGACCTCACGACCAACCACCTCGCCGCAGAAATTAAATCGACCCGGCCCTTGTCGGTCATCCGTGCAGAAGAAATCACTGAGCTGCGCAACTGGGCCAAGACCCGGGCGGTTTCAGCCTGATACACGTGCCCTGAACCGCCATTGATGCATCAAGGACCGAGCTGCGCTACAATATATCTCTCTATCCCGATCAAAAGATAAGTACCCGACATGAGCGCGCATCTTTTTACCTCTGAATCTGTCTCCGAAGGTCATCCAGACAAACTGGCCGATCAGGTTTCCGACGCTATTCTTGACGCTATCCTGACCCAGGATCCGCACGCCCGAGTGGCTTGCGAAACTTTCATAAAGACCGGTGCGGTGGTCGTCGGCGGCGAGATCTCGACTTCTGCCTGGGTAGATCTGGAAGATTTGATTCGCCAGGTGGTGGTCGACGTTGGCTACAACTCATCCGATGTGGGCTTCGACGGCAACACCTGTTCGGTAATCAACATGATCGGCAAACAGTCGCCTGATATCGCCCAAGGTGTCGATCGTGAGCTGCCTGAAAGCCAGGGTGCCGGAGACCAGGGATTGATGTTTGGCTACGCCTCCAACGAAACCGAAGAACTCATGCCGGCCCCTATTTTCTACGCCCATCGGTTGGTTGAACAGCAGACTCGACTGCGCAAGCAAACAAGCAATCCCTTGCCCTGGCTGCGTCCCGACGCGAAAAGTCAGGTAACGTTGCGCTATGAGGACGGTCAGCCAGTTGCGATCGACGCGGTGGTGCTATCAACCCAACACGATGAAGACGTGTCGTTGGAAGATCTTCGCGCAGGCGTGCGTGAACATATTATTGATCCCGTGCTGCCGTCGGAGTGGCTGCACGCAGAGACTTTATTCCATATCAATCCGACCGGAAAATTTGTTATCGGCGGGCCGGTTGGAGATGCCGGTCTGACCGGGCGCAAGATTATTGTTGATACCTACGGTGGTATGGCGCGCCACGGCGGCGGTGCCTTTTCAGGAAAAGACCCGTCGAAGGTTGATCGATCGGCCACCTATGCCGCTCGCTACGTTGCCAAGAATATTGTTGCCGCGGGTCTGGCAGATAAATGCGAGATTCAAGTAAGTTATGCCATTGGCGTCGCCGAGCCGACGTCAATTTCAGTCACCACGTTTGGTACCCACAAGATCCCTGAACGTGACATTGAAGCGTTGGTGAGAGCGCACTTTGACTTGCGGCCCTACGGCATTTTGAAGGCGCTCGACCTGCTCCACCCGATGTATCGCCAAACCGCCACCCACGGTCACTTCGGCCGCCCATCGGTATCCAGCACCGCGAAAGTCCTGCGTGACGGGCAGGCGGTTGAGGATCACTTTGCGACTTTCACCTGGGAGCGCACTGACAAAGCCGATGCATTGCGCGCTGCGGCGGGTCTCTAAGCATTGACGCGGTCTGAGCACAGGTCGCGATACTTATTTTCTAAGGTTATCCGTTCACTTTTTAATCAATTTTCAGTTAAACAAACAAAACAAGGAATCAAATATGAGTGCGAATCCAGAAACCCAATTTAGCAGCGTGCTGTTTGACGACAGCATTGCACCGACCGATAACGATTTTTTTGTCGCCGATCTGAGCCAAGCGGCATTCGGTCGCAAGGAAATTGATATTGCCGAAACTGAAATGCCTGGCCTGGTCGAAATGCGTGATGAATTTGGCGCTGAAAAGCCGCTCAAAGGAGCCCGCATCGCCGGTAGTCTGCACATGACGATTCAGACCGCTGTTCTGATCGAAACACTGGTTGAGCTGGGAGCCGACGTGCGCTGGGCTTCCTGCAATATTTACTCAACCCAGGATCACGCCGCAGCGGCGATGGTCGAGCGCGGTATTCCCGTGTTCGCTTACAAAGGCGAGACGTTGGTCGAATACTGGGAATACACCCACCGCATCATTCAATGGCCAAACGGCGAGACTGCCAACATGATTCTTGATGACGGCGGTGATGCCACCATGCTGCTCAACCTTGGCGCGCAGGCCGAAGTTGATTCATCGGTACTTGATAAGCCAGGCAGCGAGGAAGAAGAAGCGCTGTTTGCGGCAATCAAAAAGCGTTTGAGCACGAATCCGGGCTGGTATACAGCAGCGCTGAAGAGCATTCAAGGCGTGACTGAAGAGACCACCACCGGCGTCAATCGACTCTACCGCATGCAAAAAGAAGGCACGCTGAAATTTCCGGCAATCAACGTCAATGATTCAGTGACCAAATCAAAGTTTGACAATCTCTACGGCTGTCGCGAATCGCTGGTTGATTCAATCAAGCGCGCAACGGATGTAATGATTGCAGGCAAAACCGCCATCGTCTGCGGTTACGGTGACGTGGGCAAAGGCTCTGCTCAGTCTTTGCGTGCATTATCAGCAAACGTCTGGGTCACTGAAGTCGATCCGATCTGCGCGTTGCAGGCTGCCATGGAAGGATACAAGGTCGTCAATATCGAAGACGACGGTGTGCTTGAAGCTGCTGACATTATTGTGACCGCCACAGGAAACTTTAACGTCATCACTCACGATCACATGTTGCGCATGAAAGATGAAACCATCCTCTGCAACATCGGCCACTTCGACAATGAGATTGATGTCGCGAGTGTCGAGAAGTACGAGTGGGACGAGATCAAGCCGCAGGTGGATCACATCACCTTCCCGGACGGCAAGAAAATCATCTTGCTGGCCCGTGGTCGCTTGGTCAATCTTGGCTGTGCTACCGGCCATCCGAGCTTTGTCATGTCGAATTCGTTCACCAATCAGACCTTGGCCCAGATCGAGCTGTGGAAGAACGGCGATCGCTACGACAACGAAGTCTATGTGTTGCCCAAGCATCTCGACGAGAAAGTCGCGCGTCTGCACCTTGACCGCGTCGGTGCACGTTTGACCGAGCTGCATGACACCCAAGCGGACTACATCGGCGTGCCGGTCGAAGGTCCGTACAAGCCCGATCATTACCGCTACTGATCGATTGGTATTTCGCGTCGCCGAAATCACACGATGCGGTGATGCAAGCGCCAAGAAAGCTTTGGCGCTGCCAATAGATCAAAACCGATCGCTGCCCGGCCATGTGCCGGGCAGTTTTGTAAATGGATAGGACGGAAACGAGCATGTCTGATTCACGACTTAATCTGAGCTTCGAGTTCTTCCCGCCGAGAAACGAAGAGGCCGCCGCTGGATTTCGCGCAGCCCGCTCCAAACTTGCAGCATTGCAGCCCGAGTACATGTCGGTGACCTTTGGTGCGGGTGGCTCGACCAGGAGTAAGACCCGCGATACCGTGCTCGATATTCAAACCAACACCCCGGTGCCCGCCGCACCGCATATTTCGTGCATGGCTGAAGATGAAGCCAGCCTGCTTGAATTGCTCGGTGAGTATCGCGCCGCAGGTATTGGTCGGCTAGTTGCTCTGCGCGGTGATCGCCCTTCGGGCGGCGGCAGCGGCGTAATGGAATATGCCGTCGATCTGGTCCGGTTTATCCGCCAGCACACCGGCGATCACTTCCACCTGGAAGTAGCCGGATACCCGGAGCATCATCCGGAAGCCGCCTCACCAGGCGCTGATCTTGCCCATCTGAAGTCGAAGGTCGAAGCCGGTGCCGACGGCATTATTACTCAGTATTTCTTTAACGCCGATGCGTACTTCCGTTTCGTCGACGAGGCCCGCGCGCTTGGTATAAACGTTCCAATCGTTCCCGGCATTATGCCGATTACCAACTACACCCGATTGGCCCGATTTTCTCGCATGTGCGGCGCTGAAATTCCGCTGTGGATTGCCAAGCGACTGGAAGCCTGGGAGGCCGCAGACGATAAAGAATCAATTCGAACCTTTGGTGAAGACACGGTCGCGGCCATGTGCCAGAAACTAGTCGACGGCGGCGCACCCGGACTTCACTTCTACACCCTAAACCGCGCCCGACCCACCCTGGCCTTGTGCCGACGATTGGGGTGGGCATAGAGTTTGAAAATCAAAACCTTTGAATCGCAAAGCAGCAAAGCAATAAAGAAAAACCAACGGCTAAAGACCTTTTTTACGCGAAGACGCTAAGAGCGCAAAGTCGCGAAGCAACCCTTTCATTTTTTATCTTTGTGCTTTCGCGCTCTTAGCGTACTTGGCGTTCAAAGCTTTTCCCCACGCTCAGCAATCTCGCAACCCAATTCAAGCCTCTGAGCCCGTACCTGCCCATCGAACCACTCGTATTTTTTCTTCTTATGTTTTTCTTTGCTGCTTTGTGATTCAAAGATTTTGATTTTCTTTACTCCCCCTCGCGGCAGATCATCGGCGCTTCACCAGCAAACAACGGCAGGCTGATTTCGATCGGTGCGCAGCAGACGACGCAATCCTGAATTACACGCTGGCCGGCTTCTTCGGGTTCCAGAGCAACTTGATTGGGCTCGCCGCACCAGGGGCAGCTGAACTCATAGGAATCGAGCAGCATCAGTGCGCGTTAGTTGAATTTTTTTGATCTCGACCCTCATCGCCGTAGATTGAGACTTCCATTGATCCATCTCGATAGATCGCTGCGCGATACATACCGGGTGTGTTGAAGGGCATGGTGATGCGGCCAAATCGATCAATTGCAATCACGCCGCCACTGCCGCCAGCCGCTTTTAAAACCTGATTGACCACCACATCAGCGGTGTGGGCCAGCGGCCGCGCTGTGTAGGCCATGCGCGCGCAGATGTCGTAGGCGACGACGTGGCGAATAAAGTACTCACCGTGCCCCGTCGCCGAAACTGCGCAGGTTTGATTATTGGCGTAGGTGCCCGCGCCGATAATCGGCGAGTCGCCGACCCGGCCCCAGCGTTTGTTTGACATGCCGCCGGTTGAGGTGGCAGCGGCCAGATTACCGTCGTGATCGATGGCGACAGCGCCCACGGTTGAATACCAGGCGGTTGAATCTTTAGAACTAGTGCGATTCAGTGCCGCAGTTTCATTTTCCTGGGTCTGAGCGTCTTCAATCTGGGCCTGTATCTGGCGCAGCTGCTCACGCCGAAAATCAGTGATAAACCAAGCTTCGTCCATGGTTTCAAGGTCAAACTGGCTGGCAAACGTTTCAGCGCCCTTACCCATCAGCATGACGTGGGGTGAATCTGTCATCACATGGCGCGCCGCATCAATCGGATGACGAAGACCCGTGATGCTGGCCACCGCACCCGCTTCCAGAGTCCGGCCATCCATGATAGAGGCATCCATTTCTACTTTTCCTTGCTCGGTAAGTACCGCGCCCCGTCCCGCGTTGAACTGCGGCGCATCCTCAAGCAGTCGGATCGCTGCGGTCACCGCATCCAGACTGCTGCCACCCTCAGCGAGCACTGCATGACCGGCTTCGAGCGCCTTCTTCAGCTCGCCACGAATGGCTGCTTCGCGCTCGGTGCTCATCTGATCCCGGCTGATGGTGCCGGCACCGCCGTGGATGGCAATTGCGATCGGCCCGTCGCTTGCAACCGTTGACCATGAGATTGTCGAGAGCACTATCAGAATCGCCAACGCAGTCGTGATTCTGGTGACAGAGGTCAAAGCTAATCGATACATAGGGTTTGGTCCATAAATGGCGAGAGATCGGTCGAAAGCGAGTCTAGCACGCAGGTATACTGGCCAGAATGGAGCCGCAAAACACCGCGTCTGAACTATTGGGTCTCATAAAAATGAGACCAGGAAATCAATCATTGGAGTTTCATTGTGGCGTTCACAATTTCTATGTTCTATAGCGGCCTGCTTGGCCTGATCTTGATCGGGCTATCGTTACAGGTGGTGTTGATGCGGCGACGTCTTCGAGTTGGCATTGGGTCGGGCGATCAGCCAGAATTGGAGCGCACGATTCGAGCGCAGGCAAATTTCTGTGAATATGTGCCGCTGGGGATTCTGCTGCTGTTCGTTCTCGAAGGCTCGGCCGCGCTCAACAGCGTGGTTCTGCATGTTTTGGGACTTGCATTAGTTATCGGTCGAGTGCTTCACGGATTTCTGGGATTAAACCGATCGGCAGGCACCTCTCTTGGCCGTTTCGTCGGTACGCTAATGACTTGGCTGATGCTTCTTTTCGCTTCCGGTCTGGCGATCGGAGTAGCGGTCGGTCGATGGGTCGCGATGTAGCGAGAGCACAATTCAACCTGACTTCGCCCAGTATAGCGCGGCATAAATTTTTGGGTCAAGGTATTTCCCACTGCAGCGCTGTGTATCCAGCCACTCAATTATCTGTTCATTGGCGATCGCGTGCACGGTAATATTTTCTGACGGCGTTCCGCCGCCAGCGCTGACTTGGACTAGATTCCTGCAGTGCATAAATACGGCGATTTCATCACTCATGCCGGCAGAGGTTGGGCAACGCATGATTTCACTCACCTCGTTCGCGCGCCAACCGGTTTCTTCCTCCAGCTCTCGAACCGCAGCGTTCTTGAGCCCCTCGTCCTCGCTGCCTGCCTCGTCCCCGACTAGACCGGCCGGCAGCTCAATGGTGTGACTTCGCAAGGGTTCGCGATATTGCTCGACGAGCAACAATTCTCGCTGTGGCGTCCAGGCAATCATGACAACCACCGGATGCTGGCGATGAATGAACTCCCATCGACGGCGTTTCTGCAGCGTCAGATAGCGGCCTCGATGCAATTCCTCGGTTTGATTATGAGTGTTCATGTCTTGAATCTTGATCGTGTGAGTGGCGTATAACAAATCTTGGAACGAAATGCCTCATGCAGAGTCCCAAGACCCGTCGTATTAAAAACATCAAAAGCATACAGGACAGATGATGATGCTCAAGACATTTGGATTCTTGCCCGCCGCCCTGCTAGCAGGCTTGATTGGCATCGTGCCAGCACAGGCTCAGGACACTGGAGATGCGCGCCCAGTCAGTCAGGCCGAGCGCCCGCCGTTAGACGAAATGCCACAGTCCTTCCAGCTCGCTTATTGGTTGAATCAGGCCGCTTTAGCCTTCGACGAACTTGATTATGAAGATTGGGCCAAAGCGTCAGAGCGTCTGCACGCGCTGCGACCGTACAATCAAGACTTTATGACGCATTTGGTTCGAGCGTATGCTCATCAAGAGCGATTCACTGAAGCCTACAACATGATGTTGATGATGCAGCAGCAGGGATTGGCTCAGGAATGGTCCGACTATTCTGAACTAGAGCCGCTGCGCACGCATGGCCTGTACGAGCATTTGACTACTCTAATGATGAGTGCTTCTGAGCCGTTTGGGGAATCTAGAGTTCTTTCCCAGCTTGACGATATCGAAATGCCAGAAGCGCTGACCTACGACTCAGAGACTGATCGTAAGTTTATAGGCACCGTTAGAGGAGGAGCAATTCTGGTCTCTGAGAACAATCAGGCCTTCACTACTTTTGCTGACGAAAAAAGCGTGCCAGAATTAATGGCTGTGTTGGACATTGAAGCGGATAGCGAACGTCGCCATTTATGGGTCGCAACGGCCGCTCTGAAACAGTGGCGAGGTTTCCGGCAATCTGCTGCCGGGCGAACGTCAATCTTGCAGTTGGACCTTGATAGTGGAGAATTGATTGCGACGCATCGGCTTATCCCCGATCGAAAACCGCATGCTTTTGGCGCATTGGAAGTCGCTTCTGATGGTACCGTTTATGCTGCTGATATGGCAACTCCAGGCGTTTACCGTCTACAGCCGGGCGAACGACACCCGCAACCTTTCTTCAGACACTCAGACTTCGCTAGTACGCGCGGAATTGCATTGTCAGATGACGATAGCAAGCTGTATATGGCTGACTATGAGATCGGTATTTTCGTCGTTGATACCAGTGATGCTGGTCAAGCCTGGAAGCTTTTTGCGCCAGAGAATCTCAATGAGGGGGGTATAGACGGACTCTATTGGTGGAATGAACACCTAGTTGCGATCCAGAATGGCATTGATCCCGATCGCGTCTTGCGACTGAAGCTTGGTGAAGATGGGTTGGGAGTCGTTGAAGTGGCACCAATTGTGTCTGCCTTGCCCCAGTTTGATACGCCGACCTACGGCATGATTATTGACGATGAGTTGGTTTTTCTTGCCGGTAGTCACTGGCATCATGTCGATGCAAATGGTCGCGCAACAGGTGCTGGTTTACCCGGAATTGCGTTGATGAGCACCCAACTGGATTCTGCCAAGGTGTTGAACGTTGGCCAAGAGATGATCCAAGAGATGTTGGAGCGTCAGGGAAAAGATCAAAACAGCTCTACTGATGGAGGCTGAAATTCATTTATCTTATACCTCCAACGCGCTGACGATGCAACCGCTCGCGCAAAGGACGACCAAATCCCAGGCTGTCGAGCAGGGCGTCGAGCAAATCACCATTGCCGGCCGTTCGATCGACTGCTGGCATCTCGCCCAGCTCTCTAATTGACTCCTCCAGCCCAGTGAGTTGCCGAGCCAGACGAGCCGCAGGTTCGTGCTGGCGGAGTTTTGCCGCAAGCGATTTCGCGCCGCGCAGCTTGAGCCAGGCTATTTCTTCCAGGCGTGTGTAAATTGCATCCAGACTGCCAAAGTGAGCCAGCAGTGCGGCCGCAGTTTTTGGCCCAATACCGGGGACACCAGGAATATTGTCGACAGCATCGCCGGTCAACGCCAGAAAGTCTGCGATTTGATCAGGGCGGACACCAAAGTGGCCCAACACACCCTCAGCATCGAAGCGTCGATTGCGAGCAAAGTCCCACCAGTGATCGTCCTGATGGACAAGCTGCGCAAGATCTTTATCACCAGTGACCACGCAGATCTTGCGACCCTGCGCTCGGCACCGCGTGGCCAGCGTGGCAATTAAATCATCAGCCTCGTAGCGGGCGTGGGCATAACAAGGCAGGCCCAGTGAGCGGGTTAAATCCTTGCACCAGGCAAACTGACGTTCGAGCGCCTCTGGGGCCGGATCGCGATTGGCCTTGTAGTCGGGATAGATGTCGTTTCTGAACGAGCTCGCTAATGACTCATCAAAAGCGACAGCAATTGATGCGCTTTGCGTTCGCTCAATCAATTCGCACAGGAAGCGCGCGAAGCCATAAACAGCATTGGTCGGTCGCCCGGCTGGGTCTTGAAAACTATCTGGCATGGAAAACCAGGCGCGAAAAATATAAACGCTGGCATCGACCAGATAAACCTGCTGGCTGCGGTTGGAGTTGTCAAAGTTCATGGCAGAGGTATTGGAAACTGGGCCCAAACAGATTCGCCAAAAGGCAAACGATAGGAATGGTTAGACCAATGGACTAACCCGCCGCCATGGCAGCACGATCTCGACTCAAGCGCTTGCGAAGCACCGAGTGACGTGGAAAGTGAGCAACCAGAAAATCCATCTGATCGGCAAGAATGCGTCGGCCCTGCAAGTAAACGTATTCGGCGTGCGTCGGGGCGAATGGAATGGCGATCAGCTGCATGCCGGCCTGCTCGGGCGTGCGCGCGGCCTTGTGATTATTGCACCTCTTGCACGACGTGACCACATTCTCCCAGGTGTCTACGCCGCCTTGGGAGAGCGGATTAACGTGATCACGTGATAAATCACGTTCGTAAAAGTCTTTGCCACAATAGAGGCAGAGGTACTCGTCGCGTTTGAACAATGCGCGGTTCGACAGGGGTGGCGTGTAACGATCGTAGAACTTGTGCGCGTTAGGGTGAGCTCCGCGCGTGGCTAATATGGCGTTGACGGCAATTTCTGTTTGCATTCCAGTAAGCGCACTGGTCCCGCCGTGCAGCCGATAGAGTTCTCGCCCTAAGGAATAACAAACCTGGTCCAGCACAATCAGCTTGACCGCATCTTGATAGCCAATCCATTCCAGCGGCATGCCGCTGGCGTCTGTTCGCAAGACTTGCTGGTCCAGACTCAACATCTAGTGCACCGTCTCTTCCTGACACCCAACATGTTGGGCATGGTTTTTTTACAAGCTCGTATCTGACCATCGTTTAGAGCGAATTGCAAGTTATCTGCATGAAATTTCGATGATTGTTGAAGTCGTGCACGAATAAAACAGGGAGAGCGCTTTCAGAGACAATAATTGGAAACCTGAGACCTGCCTTCGCTGTCATAAGTCACGTCCTCGAACAGCAGAGCAATCAAGCGTTTTGAAGAATCCTTATCGGAAGATGTCAAGAAAGCTCGTATTGGCCTTTTTCCTGGTCTCATTCACTGGCCTGGTCAGTGCAGCGCTGCCGGCCGAAGTCAACGGACAGCCGCTGCCGTCGCTCGCCCCGGTGCTTGAGACAGTAACCCCTGCCGTGGTCAATATTTCGACACGCACCCGGGTGCAAGTGCGTACCAGCCCATTTGCCAATGACCCGTTCTTTCGGCGCTTTTTTGAACGGCCGGGCCGACCGCGGGAGCGTATTCAGCAGTCTTTGGGCTCTGGTGTCATTGTGGATGCTGAAGCGGGCTTTATTTTGACTAATAACCATGTCATTGATGGTGCGGATGACATTGCCGTTACGCTGCAAAACGGGCAGGAGTTCGTAGCGGAACTAATTGGTTCGGATCGGGACACCGATCTGGCTGTGATTCGAATTGACGCCGACGAATTAGCCGAGCTTCCACTGCATGATGATGGTTTGCGGGTTGGTGATTTCGTGGTCGCGGTGGGCAATCCCTTCGGGCTGGGTCAGACGGTCACCTCTGGCATCGTCTCTGCCTTGGGTCGTTCTGGCCTGCGTGGGCTGGAATACCAGAACTTCATTCAGACTGATGCGTCGATCAACCCCGGTAATTCCGGTGGAGCATTGATTGATCTGGCCGGCCGCCTGATTGGCATCAATACAGCGATCTTTACGCCCTCGGGTGGCAATGTCGGCATCGGCTTTGCCATCCCGGCCAGCACTGCAGCTTATGTTATGCAGCAGCTCGTGGCTTTTGGCGAGGTCCGGCGCGGTTCGCTGGGCGTTGATGTGCAGGATTTAAGCGCGGAATTGCGCGATGCACTCGCGCTGGAAGGCCAGGGTGGTGTGGTGATTACCCGGCTGAGTGAGGACTCTGCTTTGGGTGAAGCCGGCGTGCGCTTGGGGGATGTGATTGTTGAAATTGATCAACGCCCAATTCGCAATACGCAGGGGCTGCGCAATATGGAGGGGCTGCTCGGTATTGATCAGAGTATCGATGTGGTCTACGTGCGTGAGGGTAGAGAACAGACGGTCAGCGTGCGCATTGAAGAGGATCTCAATGCACGTATTTCTGGCCGACGTCTTGACTTGCGCCTCGAAGGCGTGGTGCTGGTTCGCGTGCCCGAACGCAGCCGAGTGACTGGCGCCTTGATTGAAGAGGTTCAACGCAACTCCGATGCTTGGGATGCAGGCCTTCGCGCTGGCGATGTCATTGTTGCAATCAATCGGGAGGCGGTGCGCTCACTTAGCGACTTGCGCAGTGAATTTCCAATCTCGGAAGCGCGCGAGCTGGCGCTCGAGATCCGCCGTCGCGGACGCGCTTATTTGGCCGTTCTCGATTGAATTGATGACTTCTAGCTGGATCCATGACCTTTGGAATCCCGGGTTAATTGCCAGCCTTGTTCAGCGGCAGCGTGTCGATGCTCCTTAGTTCTGCTTCTTTTGCAAGACAATTGGCGACGGTTTTCAGCGCTTCCAGGCGTGCGTAGCGCTTGCAGTTGGCGGCAATTATTGTCCATGGAGCAACGTCGCGGTCGGTTTGTTCGAATAAATCCTCTGCGGCCTCAATGTACTGGTCCCATTTTTCGCGATTGCGCCAGTCTTCATCGGTCAGCTTCCAGGCTTTGTGAGGGTCGTTTTCGCGCGCTTTGAAGCGCGCGAGCTGCTCGTCCTTGCTGATGTGAAACCAGAGTTTGCAAACCAGCACACCGTCATCGACCAGCGCGCGCTCGAATTCATTGATCTCTCGGTAAGCCTGCTGCCAGCGCGATTTGTTTGTGAATCCTTCAATTCGCTCAACCAGCACGCGGCCGTACCAGGAGCGATCAAATATCACCAGCTCGCCGGGCGAGGGCAGTTTCGTCCAAAAGCGGTAAAGATAGTGCTTTTCCTGCTCCCAACGCTCGGGCGCGCCGATCGGATACACCTTGTAGCCGCGCGGATCGAGCCGTCGAACCAGGCGCCGAATTGCACCACCCTTGCCGGCCGCGTCCATGCCCTGGGCCACAATAATCATTCGACCGCCGGAGCGAAGTACGGCTTGCTGAAGGCTTAGCAGATCGTATTGCCAAGCGTGCAGCTCTGCCCGATAGCGTTCCTTATCCACGGTTCTGGTCTGATCCAAATGCTTTAGTCTAGAATTTTGTAGTGACATTCGCTGGGCCATCCAAAGTTTGCTGCGACGAGTCAAGCCTAAAGCATAGCAGTGCAACGCGGCCGTCATAAAATCCCTTTATCATCGCCAGCGATTTATACGCAACGATTTTTAGACCCCTTCAATAGGGCTCGTGCTTCCGCCCACCAGATTTAAAGGTTCAATGACGATGGTTTCATTTTTCACGCGCTCTGTAGTGTTGACATCCTTGCTTGTCCTGATCGCATTGCCGCGAGCTGGACTGGCCCAAGAGCTTATCAACGAAGGGTTCGAGAGCTTCGGCGCTGCCGGCTTTTCGCCAACCCCGGCAGCAGATCAGCTTGACTCGAATACCTGGATTGCCAAGGGATTGTCGGACAACAGCGATCCAGCGTTCGGTGCGACCCTGACTGGCAATGACTTTACTAGAGGTGCATCAACAGGCGGGGTATCGGCAGGGGGCATTTACGCATTTGATACCGGGTCCAACGTGATCCTCGGGGTTCAGCCTACAGGCGCAGATTTCACCCCGGGCAGCTTTGATCTGCAGGTCACCAATACCACCGGTGCAACGGCACAGGCACTGTCGATCAGCTACCAAATCTGGGTACTCAACAATGCGACCCGCTCAAATGCATTGAATTTGCAGTTCTCAAGCGATGGCGCTGTCTGGACGCCGGTTCCCGAGCTGGACTACAGCACGCCAGAGGCCGATGACGCCCTGGGCTGGACGCAAGTCGACCGAGAGGTTGTTCTAACCGGGCTTGGTTTGGCCGATGACGCACCGTTTTTCCTACGCTGGGACAGTGTCGAGGTTTCTGGCGGTGGCTCACGCGATGAGTTCGGAATTGATAACGTGGTGGTCGAAGTAGTCACCCCGCCCACGCTGGAGATCGAAAAAACCGGGCCGGAATTCACCGCCATCGGTGGCCAAATTACCTATCAAATCTCGCTTGATAATTCCAGCAAAACCGATGCGATTACCGCATTGACGGTTGCTGATATGTTGCCCGCCGACCTGACCTACCTCAGCAACAGCAGTGGTGTGGTGCCAGATCAATCAATTCCGGGCACGCTGAGCTGGTCCTTTCCGGACTTGGCGATCGGCCAAAATCTTACCTTTGACCTAGTGCTTGCCGTTGACGCTGCCGCAGCGCCTGGCGCTCGCCTGAATACAATCAGCGCGACCGGCCAGGCGGGTGGCTCGCAGGTTGATTCACAGTCGAGCTGGGAGACGATTCTGCTCAACGATGTATCGATCTATGACATCCAGACTGTCGCTGACCCAACGGTTGACGACGCATCACCGCTGGTCGGGGCCACGGTCCAAGTTGACGGCATAGTGACTGCAGCGCCTGGCGAGCTGGAAGACAATCGGTCGGTGGTGATCACGGTAATACAGGAATCCGCTGGTGGTCCCTTCAGCGGCCTGACCCTGATCGGGGATATTTCGGCGCTGAACCTTGAGCGTGGCGATCAGATACGAGTGGTCGGCGAGGTGGCAGAAAACTTTGGCCAGACAGAATTGCTCGTGGAAACTGCGCAATTCATTCAGGCCGCAACGCTGCCGTCAGTCGAGCTCTTGGCCACCGCTGGATTCAGCGCCGGCCAGCCTGGCGACTCGCCCGACTCGGAACAGTGGGAAGGCGTGTTGATCGAATTCTCTGATGTAACCGTCACCGATACGCAAAACTTCGGCGAATGGTTGTTCGACGACAACAGTGGTGTGGCGCGCGGCGACGATGCCGGCGTTGCGTTGACCATCGACCCCGCGGTCAACGACAGCTATGGGTTCCTGCGCGGGATCGGCTGGTACTCGTTTAGCAACTACAAGGTCCAGCCACGCGACAATGACGATGTTGATCTAACCCCGGATGTACAGTCGATCAGCGCCATTCAGGGCACGGGTCTGCGTTCACCTTTCGCCCCGGCCAGCGGTAATGATCCCGGTCAGCTGGTCCGCACCGAGGGCAATATCGTCACCGCAGTAGGGTCGAATTTCTTTGTGATCCAGACGCCTGATTCAGCGCTGCCGAGGGGTGTGGTGGAGCTTTCTGCCTCACGCGGCCTGCAGGTGTTTACGGGCGCGACGCCCACGGTCAGCGTTGGCGACGAAGTTACCGTACAGGGTCCGGTTGTCGAATTTTTCGATCTGACCCAGATTGGCAATCCTGACCTTGTTGAAGTGACCAGCTCTGGCAATTCGCTGCCGCTGCCGGTTACCTTTGATGATCAGACGCCGTCAGCCGATCCAGAGTCACCCAGCTGCGGCGTCAATAATTTCGAGTGCTTCGAGTCCATGCGAGTTGCGGTTGCTGATGGATTCGTGACCGCGCCCAGTCAGCGTTTCGGCAGTGATCCAGTCGCTGAAGCCGTGGTCAGCGCCACTGGGGAGCGCATTTTGCGCGGCTCCGGCGTGGAGTTTCCTGGCCTGGGCACTGACTGTCCGAATTGCCCGGTCTGGAGTGGTGCGCCTGAACAGTTCGAGCTGGACACGGATCGCTTTGGTGGGCCCAATCCGGTGCTTGCCGGTGGAACGACCTTTTCGGCCGTTGGCGTACTTGGTTTCTCGTTCGGCGATTATGCGCTGTGGGCGACTGAATTGACCGATCTCTCAGTTCCTGATCTTCCGGTTGAAGCGCCGACAGGCCAGGCCGAAGAGCTCACCGTGGCTTCCTTGAACGCGCTGGATCTGTTCGACACCGTTCAGAATGGACCGCGACCGATTCCGGCCTGTGGCGCAGGCTATATCGCTGATGATCGTGAACTGCCAGATGAGGCAACTTACCAGCTCAAGCTCGACAAGCTGGCCGATACCATCATTCAAGCGATGCAGCTACCTGATGTGATCGCGCTCCAGGAAGTCGAAAGCCTGGCCACGCTGCAAGACCTTGCTGATCGAATTTCGACTGCAAGCGGCGCAGCCGTGACCTATACCCCTTACTTGGAATTCGGCAACGACCGCGGCAATATCAATAACGGCTACTTGATCAATCAAGCGCGAGTCGCGGTGGATGCAATAATTCTTGAAGGTGGCGATGAGTGCTTGAGTTCAGACAACACGCCGCTGCACGACCGCCCGACGCTGACGCTTGAAGCTCGCTTTATTGCCGATGGCTCGGATTGGCCGTTTGTGGTCATGAACAACCACCTGCGTTCTCTAGGTGGCATCGATACTCAGAGTCGCGTCCGACTCAAGCGCCACGAGCAGGCGCAGTCGATTGCAAGCAAAGTTCAGGCACGACAGCAGGCTGACCCCAACCTGCCGATTGTTCTTGTTGGCGACAAAAATGCCTTTCAGTTCACCGATGGCTATGTCGATGTGATCGGTCTGCTGAGCGGTAACTCGGTTGAAGATCAAAACCTGGTCAATCTCGAAAACGACATGACGCCAGGTTTCAGCGCCGATAACCAGGTATCGCCCGGGCTGGTCAACGCGCTGGACACACTGCCGGCGCAAGACCGCTATTCGTTCATCTTTCGAGGCATTGCCCAGACCCTTGATCATGCGCTGCTCAACCGTGCGGCGAATCGATTTGTCAGTGACTTCGGCTACATGCGCGGCAACGCGGATTATTGGGTTGGCTTCGAGGACGATGAAACCTCGATTGCGAGATCATCCGATCACGACGGCTTTGTCCTGGTGCTTGAACCCGGACGTGATGTCGATAACTTGTTCAGGGATCGGTTTCAAGCACAACCCTGATCGCCAATTCTTCGATGCCTGTTTGTTAAGGAGCCTCCCGCGAAGCTCCGTCGCGCCCGAGCATAGTTTTTCAGAGGCTCCTTAATCAAGGCCCGGACTCTCGGGCCTTTTTTCTCGGTTGGCCAAGGCGGATCACAGCTGGTTGGTACGAGCGAGTCGAGACCGAGCGATGACGGCTAACACCATCAGGCCGGCCAGCGCCTCCAGTGCGAACGGCAACAGCGGCGTGACCATCATTAGAATCGCAAATCCCAACAGCAGATGTTTCCCGTACCCGCTAAGTACAAAACGGTCGCGGATTAGCCAAAGGCCAATCAGATACATCGCGGCTGGCACTGCAACAGCAAACAGTCCGACGGTTTCACTGACCTGGGCGTGGTCGGTAGCAATATCAACCAGAACGGCGACGCCAGCACCCACCGCCGCACCTGCGCCAAAGACCAGAATATGGCCATAACCCCAGACCAGGGCCCGCGAAAGTGACTGATTTTCAAGATGGTCTTCGCGTGAAAAATACAGCCACCACATCGAGAACAGAATGACCAGACTGTAGAGCGCTATGCGGACTAACTCCCACTCGACGCTTTCGCCCAAGGCATGCTCAAGCGCCATCGAACCGGCGAGCAGCGTTTCGCCCAGCACAATGATGTTCAGCAAACCATAGCGCTCAATAATGTGGTGTCGATGCCAGCTGGTGGTGTTTTTACGTTCGGCAATCACTGGAACGCTGAGCTCTAGCGCGATGCCAATAAGGAACAACCCATAGAACGTGTTCCCATCCAGCGATGACACTGCGAAGCTGATCCAGAATAATTGCACCAGGCTAATCCCAACCGCATAGATCAATGCCGTCGTTCGGTGCGCCGGGTCGTGCCGAGCCGCTCGCAGCCATAGGCACACCATGCCGATGCGCATAATCACATAGCCAGCGATAATCAATCGAAGGTCTCTGGATTCAAAAAACGCATCCACGCCCGCCGCCATGGCCAGCGCGCCGGCCATGATCACCATGGTCAGGATTCGAAACAGGCTGTCATCATTGTCGTAGGCAGAAGCAAACCAGGTGTAGTTCATCCACGCCCACCAGATCGCGAAAAACGCACAGCTGAATTTGATGATGCCAATGATGGCGTGGTCATCGGCGATTGCATGATGCAGGCCGGCTGCGGCGGCGGCAATGGCGATCACTGAGACCAGGTCAAACAGTAGCTCCAACGGCGTCGCAGCGCGATGTGATTCGTCTGAATCGCGGCCGTTCATAGGACGAGCGAAGCGGCTCAGTTGATTGATTGCAGTCATGGTGTCCCTCGTAGTGGGTTAGGCTTTAGTTGCTCAGATTGCTGTGGGTAAAATCGTCGGCCCGATCGGTCTTGATTGCCAGCTCCAGCATGGGTGCGATTACGTCGGTCAGCAGGCAAAATTTGTGTAGGTCGAATTCCGAAAATCCATTCATTCGATCGGTGGCAAGCGCCATGCTGGCGGATCCGATCTTCGATCTTACCGGCAAAATAAGATAGTCCGTCACACCTTGTGCGGCCAGTTCCTTAAGAATCGGATGCGCACCGGTCATGTGTGCGCTATCCAGCGCGACGTGATAAGGCTTCTTTGTTCGATCAACAATGCTGATTGGCGAATCAATATAGCTGGCGCGCTTCTCAAAGCCGAAGCGGGCCACGCGATTGCGGTCTGAAGGTTGACCCAGATGCCAAACAGCTGACCATCCCGGTCGATCTGGATCAAGCGTTTTACTGGAGAGTCGGAGCCGAACAATCGGAGCCTTTGTCCGGTGCATTCGCAAAGCCAGCGCCAGCGTAAAGTCGTTGGGTTCGTCAATCCGCTGGCCCTCGCTAGCCAGCCATTCCAGTACCGGTAAAATTGACCATCCAGGAAGACGGTCCCTCAGTACGGCTGCGAAGCTTTTGGTGATTGTCGGGCCTGAAGTCTCGACTGCAGTAACGTCGGCTGTCTCGATCATTTTCGCTTAGTTCGGTGCCAGGCCACAATTGCAGCCGTGGCCGGTATACCGAAGGTCACCGCCAGAATGGGCAATTCTTCTGCCCAGCTGTAGCCGGCCCTCGACACTCCGATCCAGACGTTATAAAGCGTTATTCCAAACCACATCGGCAAGAAGGCCAATGCCGCTCTGGCAGTGCTGGATTGGTGGCCGCTTCGCAGCCGGTGGGCGCAAGCTAAAAACAAACCAAGGAGAAGCAGGCCCAGGCCAATAATGATCAACGTTCGCATACGAGTGTACTGCTCATGTTTAAAATAAAGACCAGGCCCGCATATGCGAGCCTGGGTCAGTCTGATTTCGCCGTTCTTGCAAGCCTTACTTGGTCGTATAACCGCCGTTGGCAAGCAGGGTCTGGCCGGTGACCCACCAGCCATCAGTGACCAGAAAACGAATCAGCGGCACGATGTCTTCAATATCGGTTAAGCCGGTTTTGCTGAACTCGGATAGCGCTGCAGCGGATTTGTGATAAGCCTGTGCGTCTTCAGATTCCTGACCGTAGAAGAACGGGGTGTCCATCGGGCCGGGTCCGACGGCTGTGACTGAAATTCCGCGCTCGCCAAATTCTTTGGACGCGGCCCGAGTGAAGTGCTCGATCGGAGATTTGGCACCAGCATAAGTGGCGTAAAACGGTGTGTAGGCACCTAATAGTGAAGTCACAAGCGTCAGCAGCTTGCCGTTGTCAGACAATGCACTACCGGCTTCCTTCATAAAGAAAAATGCCGCCTTGGTATTGATGGCGAACATCTTGTCGTAGTCTGCCTCAGTGGTTTCTGTCATTGGCTTTTTCAACACCATGCCCGTGGTGTTGATTGCAATGTCAACGCGCCCGAAGGTGGTCTTGGCTTCGCTGAACAGCCGTGCCATTTCATCGGTTCGGGTTAAATCGCCCTGCACGATATGGGTTTTGGCCCCCAGCTGTTGCACGGCTTCTGCGGTCTCTTCAGCCGCTGTTTTAGAGCTTTCGCTGTGATAGTGAATCACGATGGCTTCGGCACCGTGTTCGGCGAAATCGCGGGCAATCAACCCGCCTAGGTTTTTGGCGCCACCGCCGATTAAAACAACCTTTCCTTCAATACTGTGTTTCATGGTGCGAAATTCTCCTTTCAAGATAGGGGTTGAGCGTCATTCGTTGTTGAACGCCTGCGTTTCGGTGCAAACTCGCTACAATTGCAAGCTTGATGCAGCTTATCGAGCGAAGGTCGGTCGCCGCTTCCAGCTTTTGGCCCGACTTGCAAAAAATCCCATACGCACGACTGATGGCAATTGAGATTGATGACAACCAATGAACACACATCAGGTATCGAGAACACCGTCGAAGGATCTCGCCGTGTGGGTTTTGAGCTGCTAACGGCGCGTGAAAACATCACGGGCGGCGTTGACTGGAAGATCAAGGATCGACGCCACGCGGTCATCGTTCATCTGGGCGGCAAGATGAGCGCACTCGAGACGGAGCTTGATGGCGTTGGGATGTCGTTTAGCCCGGCAACTGCGGGTGAAATTTGGATCGTGCCGGCTGGTTCACGCTACGCCAGTCGAGCCGATGGTGGGACGGTTGACTACGGCGTCGTTTACCTGAGCACTGATGGGTTGGATCAGCTGCTGCGGCGAGCACCATCATTCGATTCCATTCAGCCACTGCACGGCATACGCGATGAGTTTTGTTATGGCGCTGTACGTCGTCTTATCGATCTACAAGCGAACGACGATGACGTTACCGAGATCATGGCTGAATCGATCAAGAATGCGCTTAGTCTTCATATGTATCAACGTTACGGGCAAGGTGATATCGACAGCGGATCGATCAAGCCAACGACGATGGATGCCGACCGTATTGAGCAGCTGCGAGAATACATTCATGAACGGCTGGACGAAAAGTTGTCAGTGAATGGACTGGCCGAACGGGTTGGAATGCGCAGCAGTCAGTTTCTGACTGCGTTTCGTAAGGCTTTTGGACGCACACCCGCGCAATACATAATTGCCCAGCGCCTGCGGCGAGTGCAGTGGCTGTTGGTCAACTCAAATTACGACATTACCCAGATTGCCCTGGAGACGGGGTTTTCCAGCCACAGCCATTTGACCACAGTATTTCGTAAGCACATCGGCCAACCGCCGAGCGCCTTTCGCTTGACTTGGCGAGATGAATAAGAATCAGTTTCTAAGGGTAGAAATTCAATGAACGAACAAAAGAAAGCCGTGGTGCTGCTTTCCGGCGGGCTGGATTCAGCCACGGTATTAGCAATGGCGGTAAATTTGGGCTTCGAATGCCACGCTCTCGCGGTGGATTATGGCCAACGCCACAGCTCAGAGCTCAAAGCCAGCGCTGACTTGAGTCAGTCATTAGGCGCTGCATCCCACCGAGTGGTCCGCGTTGATCTACGCGCCATTGGCGGCTCGGCGTTGACTGACGATATCGACGTGCCGACTGAACTGGCTGAGGGGATTCCGGTGACCTATGTCCCGGCTCGTAACACCCTGATGCTCTCGCTGGCACTGGGTCATGCCGAAGTGCAGGGTGCGCTTGATCTTTTTATCGGGGTCAACGCCATTGACTATTCCGGTTACCCGGACTGCCGTCCGCAGTTTATTGCAGCGTTTGAAGACCTGTGCAGCCTGGCCACCAAAGCGGGTGACGAAGGCGATCGTTTCAAAATCCACACGCCACTGATTCACTTGACCAAAGCTGAGATTATCCAGAAAGGCACCGCGTTGGGCGTGGATTATTCGAAAACCGTGTCCTGCTACCAAGCCGACGAACAGGGCCAAGCCTGCGGCGTGTGTGACTCATGCCGGCTGCGTCGACTCGGCTTCCGTGAGGCCGGAATTGATGACCCAACGCGCTATCGCGATGAGAAAACGAGGGCGTGATGGATTTGGAAACAATGGCCAAACAGGACATCGTTCGCTTTGAGCCGCACGATTTAGACGACCTTAAGCAAGCCCGGGATTTGCTCGAATCTCCCGGTTTGATCGCGCGGCTTTCCAACACCTTGGCGACGCCGATTGATCGTGGCATGGATATGCTGCCGGCAGGTGCGAAAGATCGAATCCTGGCGATCGCCGAAAAATCGCTGCGCTCAGCGCTGAAAACGGCGCTATGGACGCTGAACGATAAAGGTGGTGAGCCTGGCAATGCTACCTCGGGTGGTGCTTCCAATTTGAGCCACAAAGCAGGCAGTGCCGTCTCAGGCGCGCTGGGCGGTGCGTTTGGATTACCAGCGTTGGCCCTGGAACTGCCGATATCGACGTCGATCATGCTGCGATCAATCGCCGACATCGCGCGCAGTGAGGGCGAAAACCTGGGCGATCCTGAAGCCCAGCTAGCCTGTCTTGAAGTATTTGCGCTGGGCGGTGCATCGAGCGCCGATGATGCGGCCGAGACCGGATATTTTGGAATTCGCAGCGCCTTGGCCAAAACCGTTTCTGAGGCCGCGCGTTATGCCGCCAGCGCCGCCACGGTGCGTGACTCTGCGCCGGCCTTTGTTCGTCTGGTGAGTCAAATAGCGGCGCGATTCAGCATTCCCATCTCGGAAAAAGCCGCCGCGCAATCGGTGCCAGTGATTGGTGCCGCTGGCGGAGCTTTGATCAACGTGCTGTTTATGGATCACTTCCAGAACGCCGCACGCGGTCATTTCAT
>JGI12109J20283_10021008_pt1 | contig 22020 bp, 17 predicted proteins | sample ElkSlonscriptome_12_FD_20283 | JGI IMG/M metagenome (IMG submission 20283)
CTCCCGGGTCGAAGGCTCGGATATGGGCTCTTTCGGCTGGTCGACCACCGATCGGCCGACCACCGACCGGTCCTCAGCCGACCGGTCCACCGCGGACCGGTCCACCGCCGGACGCCCCCCCGACGGGGTCTCCGGCGACGGCCGCACCAGATAGCGACCGGTGAAGCGCGTGGCGTCTTCGACCAGCGAGTACAGCACGGGCACCAGCACCAGCGTGAGGAAGGTGGCGAATATGATTCCAGCGATGACCGCGACGGCCATCGGCCCCCACCACGCGGCCTGCTCGCCCCCCCAGTAGAGCTCGGGAGTGAGGCTCCCGTAGAGGCCGAAGAAGTCGAAATTGAGCCCGATCGCCAGCGGCACGAGCCCGAGCGCGGTCGTGAGGGCCGTCAGCACCACGGGCCTGAATCGGGTGCGCCCACCCTCGACGAGCGCCTCCCGCCGACTCATGCCGTCCCGAATCCTCAGGATGTCGATGTAGTCGATCAGGACGATCGCGTTGTTCACGACGATCCCGGCGAGCGAAATGATGCCCACGCCCGTCATGATGATGCCGAACGGCATGTCGAACACCAGCAGACCCAGCAGTACGCCGACCGTCGACATGAGGACGGAGGTCAGGATGATGACGGGCGTCACGATCGAATTGAACTGACTCACGAGGATGAACCCGATCAGAAAGACACCGATCACGAAGGCGTCCGTGAGAAACTCCGTCGCCTCGGCCTGATCCTCCTGCTGCCCGGTGTAGGACATCTCGTACCCGGGCGGGAGGTCGCTCTCGAAGTCCTGCATGGACTCGCGGACCTCCGCGAGCACCGCATTCGAGTTGAGGCCGGTCGCGACATCGGAGGAGAGGGTGGCCATGCGCTCCTGATCCCGACGGCGGATGGTGCCGTAGCTCTCCCCCACGCTCCATTCGGCCACCGAGGAGAGGGGGACCTGACGCCCCCCCTCCGCCATCACGGTCAACTCGCCGAGCTGGTCCAGTTCGGCGCGGTACTCCGGCGCCAGACGCACCATGATGTCGTACTCGTCCGCATCCGTCCGGTAGGTTGCCGCCTCCACCCCCTGAATGGCAGCTCGGACCACATTTCCAACGTCCGAGGTCGAGAGGTCGTACAGTCCGGCACGCTCGCGATCGACGGTGACGGACAGTTCGGGTCGCGCCGCATTCAGATCGCTCTCCAGCCCCACGAGCTTCTCGGACACCGGCTGCGCACGGAGAAAGGCGAGGGCCTCGTCCGAGAGACGCTTGAGAACGACCGGGTCCTCCCCCGTGAGCTCGATGTTCACGGGTGGACCCCCCGGGACCCCCTCCTGAAGCGCCTCGACCGTAACCTCGGCGCCGGCGATGTCGAGCCCGATGTTGTCTTCCATCCAGGCGATGGTCTCGAAGGCGTCCGACTCCCGCTCTCTGAACTCCACGTAGGAGAGGGTGACGCGGCCCTGGTCCGGCCCGCTGGGGCCGGCCTGCTGACCGAGCTCATCCATGACGGAGCTGCCGCCCGCCCCACCCGAGATCGCGACGCTCGACTCCCAGTCTCCGCGCCCCGGTACCTGCTGCAGCTCCCCCTCCAGGCGCCGCAGCACGCGATCGGTGGCCTCGACCCGAGATCCGATCGGCAGCTCGATCCCGACGAAGACCTGCTTGGGCGGAATGTCCTCGGGGAAGAATTCAACGCCGGGGCCGACCCCCGCGGCGGTCGCCCATCCGTACCCGCCCAGCGTGACCACGAAGAGCGCGACGGTGCCGGAAAGGAGTACGAGGCGATGATTCAGGGCCCACCGGAGCTGCCCCTCGTACCAGTCGACGGCCCCGGGGACCCACCGGTGCTGGAAGCGCTCCGCGATGCGGTGCAGCACGACCCGGTACACCACGACGATCCCGACCACCGTGGCCAGGAGCAGCACGGCGGTGAGCGGATTCGCCAGCCCGACTCCCACCAGGACGAGGCCCGAGATCGCGACGAGCACCCCACGGGCGAGGGGGGTGAGGCGCAGATCGGGTACGTCCCCCTCGAGGCGCATGAAGCGAGAGCAGAGCGCAGGGATGATCACCAGCGCCATGAAGAGCGAGCTCGAGAGTGTGATGATGAGGGTGCTCGGCAGATACGCCATGAACTCACCCGTCGTGCCGGGCCAGAACAGCATCGGCGCGAAGGCGGCCAGCGTCGTCGCGGTCGCCGCGATCACCGGCATCGCCACCTCTCCCGTCGCCTTCTTCGCCGCGAGGGTCCGCTCCCACCCCTGCTCCATGTAGCGGTAGATGTTCTCCACCACCACGATCGCGTTGTCGACGAGCATCCCGAGCGCCAGAATCAGGGCGAACAGCGTCACCATGTTCAGGGAGCTGCCCAGGGCCCTCAGCACGATGAACGAGAGCAGCATCGACCCGGGGATCGAAACGGCGACGAAGGCCGAATTCGTGAGACCCAGGAAGAAGAGGAGGACCGCGATGATGAGAATGAGACCCGAGACGATGTTGTTCTCGAGACTCGACACCATCATGCGGATGTCGCGCGACTGGTCCGACGTGATCTTGGCGACCGTCGTGGGCGGAAAGTCCGGCCCCATCTCCGCCAGGATCTCCTTCACGCGGTCCGACGTCTCGATGACGTTTCTGCCCGAGCGCTTGAGCACGTCCAGCGTGACCACATTGGATTCGTCCAGCCGCGCATAGTTCTGGCGGTCGGCGAACCCGAAGTCCACATCCGCCACGTCCCGCACGTAGATCGGACGACCGTCGAACTCCGTGACGACGAGGTCGTCGATCACCGCGGGATCGTCGAACTCTCCGTCGACCCGCACCAGGTAATTCGAGTCGCCCACGTCGATCGACCCGCCCGGGATCGTGACGTTCTCCCGGCGGATCGCATCGATCACATCCTGGAGCGCGAGCCCGTAGTACTGCAGTCGAGGCAGGTCGACGTCGACCCGAACCTCACGTTCGAGGCCTCCACGGAGATCGACGCGCAGCACCTGCGGAATCGTCTCCAGCTGGTCCTGAAGCTCTTCGGCGACCTCCTTGAGCCGTACGAGGTCGTAGTCACCCGAGAGGTTCACCTGAAGGATCGGCACCTGGGTGACGTCGAATTCGACGATCTGAGGCTCCTCCGCATCGTCCGGGAGCTCCGCACGGGCCAGATCCACCCGCTCCCGAACGCGCTGGAGCGCATCGTCCAGATTCACCGTCGTCTCGAACTCGGCCACCACGCTGGAGAAGCCCTCCGCCGAACTCGAGGTGATCTCCTTGAGATCGGGAATCGTCGCGAGTTCGTCCTCCACCTTCCGCGTCACGAGCGACTCGATGTCGGCCGGAGCCACACCCGGATACACCGTGTTCACGGCGATCATCGGGATCTCGATCTCGGGGAAGGATTCCTTCGGCGTCGCGACATACGACGTCAGGCCGATGATCGTCAGGATCACGAGAAGGACGGCCACGCTCGTGAAGTGGTCGATGGCGAACGACGTCAGTCCGAACTCCTTGTACCGCGCGAGCTCGTCCGGATCCGACGGAGGTCCCGGCGCCTCCGCCCCGTCATCCCGCCTGCCCGGCGCGATCATGGCGCCCCCACGATCTGCACCCGGTCCCCATCCGCGAGCAGCTGCTGGCCGACCACCACCAGTCGGTCTCCGGCGGACACATCGCCCTCGAGCACCACCCTGTTGGCCTGACTGGCGCGCACGACGACCTCACGGGCCACGGCACGCTCCTCCCCCGCGGCGCCCTCGACGACGAAAACCACATAGCCGTCCTCGACCCGAACGACCGACTCCTGCGGCGCCACAAGCGCCCCATCGATCGCCCCACGCTCGACCCGTACGTCCGCGACCATCTCGGGCTTGAGCACGCGAGAGCGATCGGGAAGCGTCACCTCGACCGGGAACGTCCGGCTCTGGGGATCTACCGTCGAACCGACGAAGCCGACCCTGCCCTCGAAGGTCCCGTCCGGGAGGGCGTCCACGGAAACCTGGACCGTCGCACCGCGCCGCACATCCGCTGCGTACCGCTCGGGCACACCGGCCACGACCTCCATCGGATCGAGGTCGAGGATTCGCGCCACCGGTGCGCCCGGTGCCACGAGGCTGCCCTGCTCGACCAGGCGGTCTTCGATCACCCCGTCGAAGGGTGCCCGGATGACCGTCCTCGCGAGGCGCTCGCGAAGATTCCTCAGAGAGGCGGCCGATTCCCGTGCATTCGCCCGCGCTTCCAGGTAGGCGAGTTCGGTACCGACCTGGTCCTCCTCCCAGAGTCGTCGGCGCCGCTGCCACGTCTCCTCCGCGAGCGAGGCCCGCGCCTCGGCCTGCTCCACCTGGGCCTCGAGGAGCTCTGCGTCGAGTCGGACGAGCGGATCGCCCTCGACGACCACGTCCCCCTTCTCCGCGAGCACTTCGACCACCCGTCCCGACTCCTCAGCCGACACGGTGACGTCGCGATCCGCCCGGACCGTCCCGGTAAGCCGGATCTGCTCGATGAAACGGGAGGCCTCGATCGGCGTGACCTCGACGTTGATCACTCGCGCGAAGCCGGCCTCCCCGGCGCGCTCCTGTTCGGGGGCCTCCCGACTCTCCGCGGCCCCCCCGCATGCAGCCATGGATACGGCTACGGCCAGGACCATTCCCATCTGCCCCACCGGTGTCCTGATCGGTGCATTCCCCATCCCTTCCCCCTCCCTCGTCGACTCGTTCATCGGACCCCCCCCGACCCCATCTCGATATCCATCCCCGTGGGCACCCGACCGGTGGCCCGATCGAGCCTCGCGCGCGCCACGAGATAATCGTGTACCGCCTGCGCGTAGTTGAATTCGCTCTGCCTCAGGGCGACTTCCGCATCGGTGAGCTCGAGCTGGGTGCCGATTCCCTCCCGATACTGCGCACTCGCGATCTCGTACCCTCGCGTCGCCTGTCGCACGGCGAGGGCCTGGCCGTCCGCTCGTTCGCGGGCCTCCCCCGCGGCGGCGACGAGGGTCTCGACCTCGTTGCGAGCCTGGCGCCGGGCATACTCCGTCTCGACGCGAGCCTGCTCGAGGACCGCCTGCTTCTGATCGATCCGCGCGTCCCTCTGAAAGCCCTGGAAGATCGGCAGTGTCACACGCACCCCGGCCAGCCGGTTGTATCCCCGCGGATCCCCGAAGAAGCGGGGATCGCCATTCTGCTGCGCCGCGATGCCGTAGGTGCCGAACAGTGATACGCGGGGCAGATACTGGACCTGCTCCAGCCGGAGCTCGGTCGTGCGGAGATTCTCGGTCAACTCCAGCTGAAGGAGGTCCGAGCGACTGATCATCGCCTGCGAGACCAGCGCGTCCGACGGCGGCACCTCACGACCCCCGAACGCCAGCACCTCCCGGTTCTCCGGCGAATTCGCACCCGGATCGTCCAGCCGCATGGTCGCGAGTGTGCCCTGAACGCGCAGATCCGTCCCCACCTCCAGTCCCAGCTCGGTGACGAGAGTCCGACGATCCTGGGCCACGGCCTCCGCCGCGCGCCGAAGATTCGGTGTGAGGTTCGCCAGCTCGACCTCCAGCCGGAGCACATCGTACTCCGACACCAGCCCGGCCTCCTCCAGCGCCCGTGTCTCTTCGAGACTCTGCTCGACGCGCCGGATCGAGTTGTCGAGAAGGCGCACCTGCTCCTGGTTCAGGAGGAGCCGGTAGTAGGCCTCCCGCACCCGGGTCACCACGGTCTGCACCCGGCCCCGGTACGACTCGTCCTGGAGCGCCTCGAACCGCCCCGCGGCACCCACACCGATGAAGGCTGCCGCATTGAACAGCGGCTGCTCGACGTCGATGGAGAGGTTCCAGAGGTTGTCCGCCCCGAAGCGGAAGGGCACCAGCTCGTCCGGGTCCGCATCGGGATCCACGAAGTTCGCCGGCAGAAAGCTGATCGGGGGGGAGAGGTTGCGCGTGTAGCTGCTGGTGAGGTCCACGACGGGAAAGACGTTTCCCCACGCCTCGGACACCCGCTCTTCCGCCTCGCGGACGGCGTAGCGTGCCGCCGAGAGCTCCGGGTTGGCCGACAGAGCCATGGCCACCGCCTCCCCGATTCCCACCTCGCGGGTGACGTCCGGGGAATCTCCCATCCCGACGGCGCCGGATTCCTGAGCCGTCGCCGGTCCGACCATCAGCAGGAGCGATGCACAGACGCACATCCCGATCTTCGTCTTCATTCCCATCCTCGTCTCTCCACTTCGCGACCTAGGCCGCGGCACCCGGTTCGTCGGCGGACTCCGCAGACCGGATCACCGGGCCGCCGAGTCCCTCCAGCATGCGCGTCGTCGACGCCTCGAAGATCGCGCGGAAGTCTTCCTCGGTCTCGATCCCGCGCGCGGACATCCGCCCCCTGAGGTACAGCGACACCATCCCGTGCGTGTGCGCCCACATCGTGGGAGAGATGTCGTCGTCGCGGAGAACTCCCGCGGATACGCACTCCCGAACTCGATCGTCGAAGAACTGACCCACGGCGCATCCCTGCGCCTGGACACTTTCGGGCAACTCGCCGTCCCCCATCATCGTCGCGGGTACGAACAGCACCTCGTAGAGCCTCGGATTCTCGAGCGCGAAGTCCACGTAGCCGCTGACGGCACGACGAAATCGCTCGAGGGGCGTGGGCTCCGAGAGCGACTTGTAGAGTTCCGTCGAGAGGCGTCGGAACGCCTCGCCCATGATCTCGTGGAGGACGTTCTCCTTCGACGCGTAGTGGCGATACAACGCCGGTGCGGTGACACCCACGGCCTTGGCGAGGGCCCGCATGGAAAACCCGTCGAACCCATCGCTGAGATAGAGTTCGGTGGCTTCCTTCAGGATCCGGTCACGCGTTTCGGTCGACATGTTAACAGTGTAAACACATCGTCCGCCGGACTCAATATCCAACCCCCCTCTGAAGCCCCGTCGGGTTCCGCTTCAGAGAGGCGATCGTCCGGTCAGACGTCGTCCCCGTCCCTCGGGAGCGAAGGACGGCGCCGTCCGTAACGGCCGTTAACGGGGTCGAAGTCGCACCACCGGTGGCTCCACCGTGAGGCCCCTTCCGGAGGGGCCGTCTCGGAGGAGAGCCGTAGACCGGGCCACGCGCCCGATCGGTCCAGCGCTCACACCCACCCGGCGGAGCGCCGGCACACCCCGGCCCGAATCGACCGCATGCTCGAACGGCGCACGTCGTTCGAGGAGCGTCCGCTGCCAGCCGGCGGCCACACGAGCGTGAAGCGCTCGAGCTCGCGATCGGGCGATGCGGTCGCCGAACGCCTCCCTGATCCGGACGTCGAGTGGATGCCCGTGCTCGTCGGAGAGATGGTCCTGCCAGGTCGACCCGATCAGGTGGACCAGTCGGGTGGCCACGAGATCGTGCCCCTCGGTGCGAAGCGCCGAAAGACCGGCCTCGATCACGGCGTCGGGAGACAGTCGCGCATCGACCAGCGCATCCTCGAGCACGAGGGTCGCCGAACCGCGCAGAAGTGAGGGCCGGATATCGCCGAGCCCGTGCAGGAGTGCCACGGTCCACGCCCGGTCGAGTCGAAAGTTACCGTACTCGAGTCCCGAGGCGTTCGGAATCACGACATCCGGGCGCGCCACATTTTCCCATACGGTCACGCGGCCCCGGTCACCGCCGAACTCCACCGTCGACGACTCGGTGCGGCCCGCCCACTCGCCATAGACGGTCATCCGCTGAGGCCACGGAGGCTCGCCCGCCTGCCCGCCCTCCTGCACCAGCACGACCGCACCCCGGTCTCCCCGCCCCGGCTCCCAGACGACATCGATCACGGGTCGCCCCACACGCTCGACCCACGTCCGGCTCCACCCCGAGAGGTCGGCACCGTGGAGGGGCTCCAGAATCGTCAGGAACTCGTCCCAACCGGCAGTCCGCCAGGCATGGCGTCGCATCATCTCGCGGACGCCGTCGCGGAAGGTGTCGGGTGAGACGAACCGCTCGAGGTTGGCGAGGGCGATCGGGGCACGACGATTCAGTCCCGGGCCCGATGGATCCAGACCATCGGGCCGATTCGCCACCACCGCGCGAATCGGCGTCGTCCCACCTGCGGGGTCGGCGCGGGATGTCGTCGGACGATGGGTCAGCAGGAACCGGAGGTCGTGATCGTCCTCGGGGAAGACCTCCCGGACGACGCGGGTCGCGAAGTGCTCGGCGAACACCTCCTTCATCCAGAGGTCGTCGAGCCGGGCCATGGTCACGAGGTTGCCGAACCACATGTGCGCGGACTCGTGGGCGATGATCTCGGTCCGGCGCACCTGATCCGCCCGGGCGATTTCACCCGCGGGCAGAAGATCCCCTTCGCGGTAGAGAACCACGCCCGGATGCTCCATCCCCCCGTAGACCAGATCCGGAATGGCGATCATGTCGAACTTCTCGAAGGGGTAGTCCACCCCGGTGTAGGCCTCCATCCACGCCAGCGATCGTGCGTGGAGGTCGAAGACCGCCCCCGCGCTCCGATCCAGACGGTCGGCGTCCACGCCGAGGTGCATCAGCCGATAGGTGCGTCCGCGCCGCGTTCCTTCCACGACGTCGAAGCGTCCGGCCGTGAAGGCCATCAGGTAGGTCGAGATGGGCCTGGACGCCTCGAAGGTCCACCGCTCGGTCGCCGCGCCCTCCTCCCGCTCGGCCAGCACGCCGTTCGTCACGACCTCCCACCCCCGAGGGGCATCGATCTCCCAGCGCACGGTCCCCTTCAGGTCGGGTTGATCGAAGAGGGGGAGGAGTGTGTGGGCCCGGTCGGGAACGAAGAGTGTGTAGACGAACTCCGGATGGCGCAGGACGCCGTCGCCCCCGGGCGATACGAAGTCCACCTCGACCCGATTGCTGCCGTGCGGGGTCAGGTGCTCCGCCGGAACGACCACGTGGTCGGCCGCCGCCCGCCACTCGACCGCCCGCCCCCCGACCCGAACCTGCTCGACCCGGTCTTCGGCCAACTCCAGATCGAGGATCAGGTCCTCGCCGTCGGGGTCGGTCCAGGTCAGATCGATCGTGGCAGATCCCCGGATCGGGGCGCCCGGATCCTCGGGAATCCGGAGGTGGAAGCTGTACGCCAGGCCGGAGATGGTGCGGGCACGTCGGTCCGCGAGATCCCGGGCCACACCGGACAGAGGCTCGGCCGGAACCTGAGCGCACGACGCGAGCAGTGGCAGTAGAAGCGCCCCGGCGAGGGCGCGGACCGGACGACCCGCGGCAGCCATCATGCACAGCAGCATGAGTGCGCTGCGGGGAGCACGTCAAAATCCCGGACCACCCTCCCGGTCCGCTCCGGGGTCGGCCCCCGGATCCGACCCTTCGGTCTCGGCGCTAGAGGATCGCGTCGAGATACAGATCGAGGCGGGTCCGCTCGAGCGGCCCGGTGAGTCCCCGGGAGAGGTCGAATCGGACGAGACCGTCGAGGACGCTCGCTCCGACGCCGACCGCGTAGAGAACGTCGTCGCCACTGAAGAGATCGTACGATCCGGCCCACCCGGCATCCCCGAAGAGCGTCCACGAACCGCCTCGCATCCCTCTGGCGATCTCCACTCGGGCTCGACCGAAGTCCTCTCCGCGCATCACGCTGGCGTCGTATCCCCGAAGCGTGGGCGCGCCCCCGACGAACCAGTTTCGCTGAGGAGGAACGGCCGTCGGCGCCGCCGCCGCCGTGTGCAGGTCGAAGGCGCTGCCGGCCTCGACCTCGACACCCACGCGGAGTCCGTCCGTGATCGGCACCCGGGTACGGCCGGTCAGACGAGTTCGAGCGAACGACGACCGTTCGCCGCTGCCGCGAGGCGTCCACGTCGCGGCCTGGGCGTAGAGCTCGACGCCCCCCTGGATCGCGTCGGGGTCGCGGCCCCACCACGGCCCGATCGTGACCTCCGCGCCGAACTCGTCGAGCTCGGTCGATTCCACATTCGGCCGGAACCGCCATCCCGAGTCGAACAGCTGGGTCAGGGCGACATCGGTATTCGTCTCGACCGACCGCTGGCGCTCCCCGTACAGCCGCACCTCCCACGAACGGCGGTCCGACTCGGGCGGCCGCAGGCGGATGTCTCCCCCGGACGCCAGGTAGTACTCGCCATCGTCGCGACCGAACATGAAGGCGGTCAGGGAATTCCCCAGCTCGAGGTGACGACCCCTCGGATCGACGGCCTTCAGGTCGTGATAGCCACGCACCCCGACGCTGCTGGTGAAGGTGTTGCGGGTGAGCGACAGGGTCACCTTCGGCTGCAGGTCCGCGACCCCGAAGAGCGCCCGCGTCTCGACATCGATCGGTCCCAACGGCGTAGCCCAGCGAGCATCCCCGGCGATGCCGGCCGACAGCGCCTCGATCCGATTGTACCGCAGCGCCCCGGGCCGACCGAGGCCCCAGCCGAATCGGAAGGGCTCCGTCTGGACCGGAGGCCGCGGGAGATCCCCCAGCAGATCCTCCAGCTCGTCGATATCGGTCTGCGACAGAAAGCCCGGAGCGTCCTCCCAGATCGGAGGCGGAAGATTCGGGTTGGCGCGCAGCCAGGCCCGATCCTCCGGCACGAGAACGTCACCCTCGACCTCGAAGGGGACCCCCTCCTCCTCGCTCAAACGCTCGGCGATGAATGCCATCGCCTGCTCCCGCGACTCGAACACGCGCTCCTCCGCATCACCGAAGGGAGAGACGTCCTGCCCCGTCGCGATATCCTCCTCCGTCACGACGGACTCGATCCGGTAGGCGATATCCACCTCGGCGGGGACCCGCAGAACCCCGACCCGGACCTGGCCCTCGACCCGCATCGACCGCGGAAGCCAGACGGAGAAGTCCCAGAGCGTGTAATCGACCGTGACCAGCGTCATGTCGAACGTCCACGGCTTGAGGAATCCCGGCACCCAGCGGAACTCGCCGTCGGCCTCCTCCTCGGCCACGTCGGGAATATCGCGGACGATGTCGACCTCCCGGCTGAGTCGATAGGCGGCCCGGACGAGCGCCCCCGTCGTCGGTTCGATCCAGAGCGTCCCGGTCAGGTAGTTCGGACCGGCGACGCGTGGCACCGCGGATAGCGCGACCGCCCGGATCTCGCGGCCATCCGGGAGTCCGAGTGTGAGCGTGTCACCCACCTCGTAGCGATAGACATCCTCGGCCCGGCTCCCCAGCGGATGCACGATGTAGAAGTCGCCCTCGTCCACCTCGTCCGCCTCTTCGCGAGGCGCGAACCCCAGAACGAGACGATCCCCCCCCGGATCGAATCCCTCGGAGACCCCGAATCCCTCGCCGCCGTCACCTGTCGACACATCGCCCGGCCCCGGCACCTGCGAACTCGACGCGAGCACCTGCGTGAGCTGATCATGATCCCGGTCCCAGAAGATCCGGGCGGCCGACTCGGACTGGAAGATGGTGCGATCGCGGAGGGGCGTACGGAGAGCCGCCGCCATCCGCTGACGCACGACCGCCGTGTACCTCACCACCGTCGAGTCCACGGAGCGCCATGCCTCACGTGCGACCCGGAAGAGCGCCTCCGCCTCGGCGTCCGCGAAGGCCTCCCCCGACGAGCCGGAGGGTTGCGGTACCGCCTGGCCGGTGACGCCGGCCGGCACCAGGACGAACGACCCTGCGCACCAGAGCAGGGTGCGAACCAGGGTCGACGGCGTCGGTCGCGCGCCCATCATGCGCCCCCCACGGCCGACGCGAGATCCAGCGACTCCACGTCGTGCCAATCGACGATGTGACTCTGCCCCTCCGAATCGATCACGCCGATTCCGCGATTTTCGGGGCCCAGGTCGCCGGAGGCGGCGAACCGAAGTTCACGTCCATCCCGCAGCACCACCCACACGTGGTCGTCGGACCGTTCGACGCGGGCGACCTCGGAGAACTCCACCGCGACGCTCATTCCGTCGAGGTCGCCGTCGAGCAGGTGCCAGGGCCGTGCCTCGTCCAGATCCCACACGATGGCTCCGCTGATCGACACCCCGTCGCGGGTACGCAGCACACCTTCGATGTTCGACGAGGTGAAGCGCGGCGACCCGTCGGCAGCCGGTCCTGTCGGCGAGGCCGGGGTCGAACCACGGGACGAACCCGGCAGCGGTCCTGTGGGGGGTCGCGAGGTCGGCGGGTGCAGACTCAGGGCGTCGAACGCCTCCCACGGAACACTCACCCGGCCCAGCCCGGGATCGCTGACCCGAATGCCGCGATTGTCGTCGTCGACGTCGTTCGTTCCGCTCAGCGAGCGTCGTTCGCCCGAGGCGAGGGTGACCTCCACCCCACCGCCCGCACGTCGCTCGATCCGCGTGAGTTCGTCGAAGCGGAGTGCGTCGTCGTCTCCCTCCAGCAGGTCCGCCCCCCACGTCTCGTCCGCATCCCAGACGATCCACCCGGTGAAGGTCGCTCCCGACGTCGCCTCGACCGTGCCGTGGATGCGCTGACGGCCCGTGCGCTCGGGCGCAGCGCCGGCGAACAGCTCGACCATGGCGATCTCATCCCAGTCGAGCGACCGAACACCGCCGTCGGGGCGCTCCAGCGCGAGTCCCCTGAACCCGGGACCGATGTTCGTGCCGGAGGACTGCAGGTCGACGGTGTCCCCCGTACGGAGTTCCACGCGGAGCGTGACACTGTCCGGCACGAGGCGGTCGATCCACGCGAAGCGGATCCCCGCCCGAACGCGCTGGACAAGATCCGGATCGTCTTCTTCCCAGGTGACACGAACGCCGGGGAGGTCGACGCTGCGCTGCCGATCCGCCGCGGTTCGTTCGGAGACGATCGTCCGGAGTCTGAGGCCTTCGTCGGACACCTCACGGAGTCCACGGAGGAGGTCCGCCGATGTGGACGCGTGCCGGTCCCATACGAGCAACCCCTCGACCACCTCGCCGTCGGTCAGCGTCACTCTGCCCGAAAGCGGCCAGACCGGCACCCCGTCAGCGCCGGACCGGGGCTGCGGAGCGGAAAGCGCCGACGCCGGATCCACCATCCCCGCCGACAGAAGCAGGAGCGTCGCAGTCGTGAACACCCTGGTTGGGATGCGGTGCATGTGATCCTGACGATGTGGAGATGGCGGGATGAGCGTCGTCCGCGGATGGTGGGTGACGTGCCCGACCGCCGCATGAGGGCGTACGCCCGCAGGCCGGTGTCGGTTTCACCCGGACTCGAGCCTGGCCCCGTGCTCGGACTCGTGCCCGGACTCGAGCCTGGCCTCGTGCCCGGACCCGGGTCGGCGAGTCGAGCCGCGTCGGCCCGCGGCAGGGGAAGGCCCGCTCCCTCCGTCGCGGCCCATCGGGTTACACTACCCTCCATGTCCCGCAGCGCACTCGACGACCTGATTCCGGCCTCGGCTCTTCCGCCCGCCTTCCGACCCGCCCGTCTGGCCGGGAATCCGCATGTCCAGACCATCGCGGGCAAGTTCGCGCGACGCTCGCCAGAGCTTCCGGTGACCCGCGAGCGCTGGGACACCCCGGACGGCGACTTCCTGGATCTCGACCTCGTGGCACCCGAAGAGGATTCGGCACCCTGGTGTGTCGTTCTGCACGGTCTCGAGGGCCACTCCGAGCGCCCCTACGTCCGAACCGCCGCGGCCGCACTGCGCCGGCGTGGCTTCGGGGTCGCCGCGCTGAACTTCCGCTCGTGCAGCGGGGAGCCCAACCTGAAGGCTCGTGCCTACCACTCCGGAGAGACCGAAGACCTTCGGTTCGTGGTGGGGCGCCTGACGGACCGGCTCGGTGGTGGCCCGCTCGGAGCCCTCGGGATCTCTCTCGGGGGCAACGTGCTTCTCAAGTATCTCGCCGAGGAGGGCGACGGCTCACCCGTCCACGCGGCCGTCGCCATGTCCGTCCCCTACGACCTGCAGGCGGGCTCCGACCTCCTCGAGCGCTCCCGGGTGGGCCGCATCTACACGCACTACTTTCTCCGATCGCTCCTCTCCAAGGTCGAGGCGAAGACCCACCTCCTGGCCGAGGAGGTCGATCTCGAACGGGTGCGGGCCGCGCGGACGCTGCGCGAGTTCGATGACGCCCTCACGGCTCCGCTTCACGGATTCATGGGCGCTGCCGACTACTACGCGCGCTCGAGCTCGGGCCCCCGGCTGCCCGAGATCCGCGTACCGACGCTGCTGCTGCACGCGCAGGACGACCCCTTCCTGCCCTTCGACGCCGTGCCCACGACGGCCATGCGACAGAACCCCGCGATCCATCCGGTCCTGACGCAGCGGGGCGGGCACGTTGGATTTCTGCGGGGCTCGCTCCGGCGCCCCGGACTGTGGGCCGAAGAGGCGACAGCCCGCTTCCTCGACGTGGTCCTCGCAGCCCCCTAGTTTCGTCGCGCCCGTGTCGGCCCGCCGCCGACGCCTCGTCCCAGAAGGAGCATCCACCCCGTGTCCACCCCGACGGCCTCGACCGCCTCCCCCGGCAAGACCTTCTTCGGTCACCCCCGAGGGCTCTCCACCCTCTTCTTCACGGAGATGTGGGAGCGTTTCTCGTACTACGGGATGCGCGCGCTCCTCATCCTGTACCTCACACAGGAGACGGTCGCATCCAATCCCGGACTCGGGATGGACGCCGTCACGGCGGGTGCGATCTACGGGCTGTACACCGGGCTCGTGTACCTGCTGGCGCTCCCCGGCGGATGGGTCGCCGACAACATCTGGGGGAAGCGGAAGTCGGTCTACGTCGGTGGCTGGATCATCGCGGCGGGCCACTTCTCGATGGCGGTCCCCACCGAGCCGCTGTTCTTCATCGGGCTCTTCCTCATCACGATCGGGACCGGGCTGCTGAAGCCGAACGTGTCCACGGTCGTCGGTGACCTGTACCCGGAGGGAGGCGCACGCCGCGACGCCGGCTTCTCGGTGTTCTACATGGGGATCAACCTCGGGGCGATCCTCGGCCCGCTGGCGTGCTCGTCGATCGGGGAGGGCTTCACCCTCTTCGGGCTCGAGTGGAGCGGGAACTTCCATCTCGGTTTCTCGCTCGCGGGAATCGGGATGGTTCTCGGCCTGATCCAGTACCGTCGGGGGCTGGGGTACCTCGGGGACGCGGGAAAGCTGGAGACGGATCGGACGCCGGAGGAGCTTCGCGCCCTCTCCAACCGCTTCTTCACCATCGCGGGCGCGATCATTCTCGCCGTTGTGGCCTTCGGCTTCGCGATCAGCGCGGGCGTGCTCTCGATCGAGCTGCCCACGGTCGCCGACGCCCTCGGTGCCGGTGTCCTGATTCTCGCCGCGCTGTACTTCGGAGCGGTCATCTTCTTCGGCGGCCACTCGGAGGAAGAGGTCAAGCGGGTCTGGGTGATCGTCTGGCTCTTCCTGCTGTCCGCGATCTTCTGGTCCGGATTCGAGCAGGCGGGTTCGTCGCTCAACCTGTTCGCGCGCGACTACACGGACCGGACTCTCGGGGGTGCGGAGATCCCCGCAGGATTCCTGCAGTCGATCAACTCGATCTTCATCGTGATCATGGCGCCGCTGTTCGGCGTCTTCTGGGTCTGGCTCGGGAAGCGGAACGCCAACCCGTCGATCCCGGCGAAGTTCGGCTGGGGTCTGTTGGGCCTCGGAATGGGCTTCTTCGTCCTTTCCTGGGGTGCCGCGAACGCCTCCACCGAGAATGGCGCGGCGATGACGTGGCTCGTCGTCACCTACTTCTTTCACACGGTCGGCGAGCTGGCCCTCTCCCCCGTGGGCCTCTCCGCGATGACCAAGCTGGCCCCCGCCAAGCGGGTCGGTCAGATGATGGGGCTGTGGTTCGTGTCGGTGTCGCTCGGGAACATCATCGCAGGGAGGATCGCCGGAGGCCTCGAGGGCATGCAGCCCTCTCCCCTCTTCCGCACGGTCGCGATGATCGTCGGAGGCGTGGGGATCGTCGCACTGATCGCGAGCCCGCTGGTGAAGCGGCTGCAGGGCGGCGTCGAGTAGGTCGGTCCGGGGCGGGGTCGTTTCCCGTGGACGATCCGGCCCGGGGCCACACCCCGAAGTCAGTCGAAGAAGGCGGCCCCGTGCCACGCGTCGCGGGCGGGGACCTCGAAGCGCCCCTCGCGAAGTTCACCCAGCTCGGTGATGGTGGTGTCGAAGACCGGGGTCCCGGGATCGACCTCACCGTCGCGGGCCAACTGCTTGAACTCGGGTCGCGTCACGCACCGCACTGCGCCCCCCCCGTCACGGAACCATACGGGGCCGTGGGCCACGAGCGCCGTACCCATGCTCGCCTCGAGGCCCTTGAGATGACGCACCATCGCGTCGATCGAGCATCCCGACGGGGGCTCGGACGCGCGGTCCACCGCGACGAACAGGAAGCGGCCGCCGGAGATCTCGCGACTCGCCCTGAGGGGGTGGCCGTGCGCGGCCCACCCGTTCAGGAATTCATCGACCGAACCGGCGAGAAGATCGACGTCTTCGGGTGCGATGTCGTCCCGGGCCGCGAAGACCCAGAGTCGAGCGTCGTCGGGCTGGTCGGAGAGGGGAACGCGTGCCATCGAAGGTATCCGGGTGGTAGTGAACGGAAGGGGCCAGGAGGGGTCTGCGTGCGGCGTCGAGGGAGAGAATCCACCTACCCGGAGTGGACCGGGGCGGACGAAGCGTCGCCCCCAGCCTCCGGAGTCGGTATCGCCGGCTGCTTGTCCAGGAGTTGGGCGATCCAACGGAGATCACGGGTGTTCTCCAGCGAGATCTTCACGATCATCGTCAGCGGGACCGACAGCAGCGCACCGAGCGGCCCCCACGTCCAGCCCCAGAAGAGCAGCGACAGGATCACGACGAGCGTCGAGAGGCCGAGTCGACGCCCCATGAGGCTGGGCTCGATGAAGTTGCCGAAGACCGTGTTCACGACTACATACCCGCTCGCCACGACGATCGCGTGTGTGAACGAGCCGCCCGTGAGAATCAGTGAGAGCGCGATGGCCGGAACGCTCGCGATGATCGATCCGACCGTCGGGATGTAGTTCAGCGCGAAGGCGATGACGCCGAGCAGGACCGCGAAGTCGAGCTCCATCGCCCAGCACCACGTCCCGATCAGCAGGCCCGTCGCGAGGGAGACCAGCGTCTTGATCCCGAGGTACTGCTGGACCTCCGAAACGACGGTCCGCATCCGTTCCTCCCCGGTGACCCCATCCCCGAGGATCGCCTCGAGCTTCTTGGGAAACACGGTCGCTTCGGCGAGCACGAACACCATGATCAGCAGTACCAGGAGTCCCTGGCCGACGAAGGAGGCGGCCCGCCCGAGCGTCGTCCCCGCGATGTCGAAAATTCGTGCGGGGTCGTAGAGATTGATCGCCTCGAGAAAGGCGTTGACGTCGCCCGGCTGGAGGAGATTCGTCGATGTCTCGATCGCTGCCGTCCACTCCATCCGGAGCTGCTGAAACCCGTCCTGATACCTCGGGAGGGCCTCCTGAAAATCGGTGAAGGACGCCGACGCCGTGAGGATGAACAGCGCGAAGATGCCGACCACCATCGACATCGACACCCCAATGGCGATCCAGCTGGGCACGCCGCGGTTTCGCAGCCCCCCGAGAACGGGCAGCGCCAGCACCGAGAGGAACACCGCCAGGCTGAAGGGCAGCAGGATCGGCTGCAGGTACCTGAGGCCCCACACGATGACGACCGCGGCGGCCGCGACCACGAGGAAGCGGGCGCCCGGCGTCTGCTCCGTCGAGTTGGGGATCACGGTGCTCGGGGTTGAGTTCGTACGGAGATGCACCGAATGGTAGGCGTGCGACCACACTTCGGCCACACCCCGCCTACACCCTCGACTCCCCTGGAGGTCACTCCACGCCATGTCCGACTCCGAGACCCCCCATCACGAGCTGAGCGACGAGGATCTCCTTTCGGAGTGCCGGATCGACGTCTTCCGGGCGGGAGGCAAGGGCGGGCAGCACCAGAACACGACGAATTCCGGCGTCCGGCTGGTGCATCGGCCAACCAGGACACGAGCCGAGAGCCGGACCGAGCGGTCCCAGACGGCAAATCGGCGTCGCGCGTTGGCCCGCCTCAGGGAGAAGCTCGCCGCCGCCGCGCACGAGGATCCGACCCGGGTGCCGACGAAGGTGCCGCGGCGGGAAAAGCGCAAGCGCCTGAAGAACAAGAGGCACCGGAGCGAGAAGAAACGCCTGCGGAGGCCACCCGAACTGGACGACTGAGCACGACGCGGCTGGACCGACGCCGACGCTTCGGGACGAGAAGTGGGCCCGCCGGGGCTCGAACCCGGGACCTGGCGATTATGAGTCGCATGCTCTAACCAGCTGAGCTACGGGCCCGTCGCGCACAATATCGGTGCACGGGGCCGCGACGTCGACCTCCGGCACTCACCTCGGTGCGTCCGCAGCCCAGCGTCAGACCGAGGTGAGCGCGACCGCCCCGCCATCCTCGAGATCGATGAACACGTACTCGTTCACCGACTCGCAGTCGGGACAGATGGCGCGTCCCTCGTCCAGCACGCGAAGCCCCACCAGCGATCCACAGGATCCACAGGGGCCATGCACGACCTGGAAGGCCGCGTCGTTCAGGTGCGACTTCGCGAGCCGCACACCCATGACGACCCCCCGGCTGCCAGTCAGCGGGCAGGTGCCCTCGCCGCAGGCCCCGCTGAAGTCGAGGCAGATCAGCTGCCCTCCCTCGGGAAGATTCGCCTGACCGTCCGAGTGGGCGTCGGTGACGCCGATGCGCACTCCATGTCTACACGACGGGCAGAACACCTTCTCGGTTCTCATTTCTCCTCCCCTCCACCCCTCGACAGGAGCTCCTGGTACCGCCGCTTCATCTCCTCGCTCGGCACGTCGAAAATCGGACAGAGATCCCCCGTGCATCGGTCGCCGTGCTCGAGGCAGACGAGATCTTCAGGCGTGGGTTCACGATCTTCCTCGGCAACCCTCGGGTGCACGGTCACGTGCACCTTTCGGTCGCAGGCCGAGCACCAGGCCTGCTGAACGTTCAGTTCTTCATGCTTGTCCATGACGAGCCTCCCGGGCTCAAGCGGTGTGAATGATACGAACGTCGCGGCCCGATTCGACGAACCGGCGCTGCGCCGCGGAGTGCCCCAGAACGAAGGCTGCGGTAGAGGCGGCGTCGGCGTCGGCCGCCTTTGCCGCCTTGACCGTCACGCTGTGTACCCCGCCCCGACGGGGTGCGGCGTGCGTGGGATCCAGAATGTGCGCGTATCTCATCCCGTCGTGGTCGAAGAAGCGCAGGTAGTCCCCGGACGTCGCCATCGCGCCGTCGGTCAGGTCGACCGTGCGCACCACGCCGTCGGGGTCGCGAGGGTCCCGAATTCCGATCTGCCAAGCGCCGCCGTCCGGGGGCCGCCCCAGCGCGGCGAGGTCTCCCCCCACGCTCACGAGCGCCGATTCGACGCCCATTCCCGCGAGAAGATCGACGGATCGATCGATCGCCCACCCCTTTGCGATGCCCCCGAGGTCCAGCGCGGCCCCATCCGTGCGACGCATCCATGCGCCGGATGCGTCGGAGTCGCACTCGAGGTCGGACCAACCGCCCGCGTCGAGGGCCGCGGCCTGCACCGACTCGGCCGACGGCGGCCGGTCCGTGATCATGGGGTCCCAGATACGAGTGAGGCGCTCCAGGGTCGGGTCGAACGCGCCGCCCGTCACCTCTGCCCAGTCCCGCGCTCGAAGGACCACCTCCACTGTCTCGGATGAGACCGGCACCCGCGTACCCGCAGACGCATCGTTGAAGCGTCCTATGTCGGAGCCGGGGTCGAACCGGGTCATGAGCGACTCCACCCGCGTAAGCTCGACCGCCGCTGCCCGGAGCGCGATGCCGGCGCGCCGCGGATCGGTGTCCACGACCGCGAGTTCGGCGAGAGTGCCCATGACCGGGACGGTGGATCGGTGTACGACTCCCGATCCACGAAGCCAGCGGGGCACCACGGCCACGCCGAGAATTCCCACGCCGAGGCCCAGAAAGGCCCGACGATCCAGGTCCGTTCGGTTCACGATGTCTCCTCGCGGAACGTATCCGCGGTCGGGGACGGGCAGGAATCGGATCCGCATGCATCTCCGGTGCACCCGGCGCAGCCGCCGGGTTCACCCCGTGTCTGCAGGCCGAAGACGACGAACAGCGCGGCGAATGCGAAGGCCGCCACGAGCATTTCCGCACCGACGGCGAGCGTCTCGGAAGCCGCCGGAGGCAGCGCCTGCGGGAAGAGCGGGATCAGGAGGTGGAGTGTCGTCATCGGTCTTCTATGAAGTCAGCAGGCCTGCGAAGCCCATGAACGCCAGCGACAGGCTGCCGGCGAGGATGAGCACGATGCCCATGTTGCGCGCGACGGATGGTACGTCGGACAGCTCGATGCGCTCGCGGATCGACGCCATGAGCACGAGCGCCAGGGTCAGCCCGGCACCGGCCCCGAGCGCGAACGCCAGTCCCTCCCAGACACCGTAGGAGCGGTTGGTCTGGAAGATCGCCAGCCCGAGAATCGCGCAGTTGGTTGTGATGAGCGGCAGAAAGATCCCGAGCTCGCGGAACAGCGTCGGGCTCAGCTTCTTCACCGCCATCTCGACGATCTGCACCAGCGAGGCGATCACCACGATGAAGGAGATCAGGCGCAGATACGGCGCGTGGACCAGCACGTACGCATTCAGGAAGCTGGCGGTGAGCGACGTCACCGTGAGCACGAAGACGTTCGCCGCGCCCATGCGGAGGGCGGTGCCGACCTTGGCGCTCACGCCCAGGAAGGGGCACAGGCCCAGGAAGAGGACGAGGGTGAAGTTGTTCACCAGCATCGCCGACAGGAAAATCGCGGCGAGGTTCGTCATCGCTCACCTCCCGTGGCACCCGCGGATCCGGCGGGAATCGCGGCCTCCGAAGCCTGCCGAGTGACAGGAACCCGCCATCCGCGCGGCTTGACCGGCTCTTCGCCTCGCTCCTCCCACCACGCGAAACCCAGAAGGAGCACGCCCATGGTGAAGAAGCCGCCCGGGGGGAGGATCATGACGATCCAGGGCGCGAAGTCGGGTCCGAAGAGCGGAACGCCGAGGAAGGTCCCGTTACCGAGCACCTCGCGGATCGCGCCGATCATCGTCAGGGCGATGATGAAGCCGATCCCCGTCCCGGCCGCGTCCAGAGCCGCTCTGCCCACCGGGCGCTTCGAGGCGAACGCCTCCTGGCGCCCGAGAATCATGCAGTTCACGACGATGAGTGCGATGAAGGCCCCGAGCGCCTTGTGGATCTCGGGCACCACTGCAGCAAGCGTCATGTCGGCGATCGTCACGAAGGTCGCGATGATCAGGATGTACGCCGAAATACGGACTTCACCGGGGATGATGCGCTTGGCGGACGAGACGAGCAGGCTCGACCCCATGAGCACGAAGAAGGTGGCCAGACCCATCGCGAGTGCGTTTGCCACCGAGTTCGTCACGGCCAGCGCGGGACAGAGTCCGAGCAGCTGAACCAGTACGGGGTTTTCCCTCCAGATTCCTCGAACGAAGTCCTCGGACGGCGACGTCACGCGCGGGCTCATCCCTGACCTCCATCTTCGGTGTCGGGGGCTACGGGGGCGACGTCTCCTCCGGACCAGTATCGATCGAGCGGCGCGCCCACCACGTCCAGGCGGTTGTTGATGATGTCGATCACCGCCTCGGAGCTGATGGTGGCGCCGGTGATCATGTCGATCTCACCCTCCGCCCCGGTCGCCTTGTTCGGCTTCACGCCGACGAGGGGAGTCCGCGTATCCCGGAATTCCGCGACGAAGGAGGAGTCCTTCTCGATCTTGTCGCCGAGGCCCGGCGTCTCCCGGCTCTCGAGCACCTTCATGCCGAGGACGGATCCGGATCCGGGGTCGTAGCCGAAGATCAGCCGGATGACATCCTGGAACCCGGACTCCGCGGCCTGGGCCGCGACGCCGATGGGGATACCCGTCTCGTCCAGACCCAGCCAGACCCGATCCAGCGTCGCAGTGTCGGCTGCGGGCGGTGGCGTCGTCATGAAGGCCCCGTCGACGAGCCAGAGCACGCTCGTGCTCGCCGGGCCGGCCAGGACGTCATCCACGGCCTGGGCGAGCACCCGGGCGCGGTGCGCCTCGATGCGCGGCTCGGACCACTGGTGCACGAGCACGATGAAGAAGCCGGCGATGGCCCCCGCGAGCGCCAGCGTCAGGACGAGCCGA
>JGI12109J20283_12007348_pt1 | contig 21989 bp, 19 predicted proteins | sample ElkSlonscriptome_12_FD_20283 | JGI IMG/M metagenome (IMG submission 20283)
CGTCGTGAGTGATCTGGAGGCTCAGGTCCATCGCCTCCTCGACTACCTCGAGCTGCCCTTCGATTCCGCCTGCGTCGAGTTCCATCGGACCCAGCGCTCGGTCAGGACGGCCAGTTCGGAGCAGGTTCGCCAGCCGATTTACCGCTCCGGTGTCGAGCAATGGCGCCACTATGAGCCCTGGCTCGGCGAGCTGCGTGAAGCCCTCGGGTCAGACCTGGCGCCGAGCGACTGAACAGCCTGCAGGGCAATAACGGTCGGGGGAATTCGGCCCTCAGCGATCCTTGGGGTCCAGGGCGTCACGCAGACCGTCGCCGAGGAAATTGAAGGCAAACAGGGTGACGGCAAGGAAGCTTGCGGGAATCAGCAGGGACCAGGGCGCGGTCTCCAGCTCCTGAGCGCCCTCGTTGACGAGCGCGCCCCAGGAGGTCAGCGGTTCTTGAACGCCCAGACCAAGGAAGCTGAGGAAACTCTCAACGAGAATCACCTGTGGGATGGTCAGGGTGACGTAGACCACGACCACCCCAAGGAGATTAGGAACGATGTGCCGGCGGATGATCTGCCACTCGGTGGCGCCGCAGGCCCGCGCGGCCTCGACGAAGTCCTTGGTCTTCAGGCTGAGGGTTTGGCCGCGAACGATGCGCGCCATGTCGAGCCAGTTGATCGCCCCGATCGCGACAAAGATGAGAAAGATGTTTCGTCCGAAGATCACCATCAGGACAATCACGAAAAACATGAAAGGCATGGCATAGATGCCGTCGACGAAGCGCATCATGACGTTGTCGACGCGCCCGCCAAGGTAACCCGCGATGGCCCCGTAGGTGATTCCGATGACCAGAGAAACCAGCGTGGCGACAAGGCCGACCAGCAGGGAGATTCTTCCGCCGATGAGCGTGCGGACATAGAGGTCGCGTCCGAGGGCGTCGGTGCCGAACCAGTGCCCGGTCTCGACCGACGGCGGCGTGGAGTAGTTGTCCCAGTCCGGAATTTCGTGGTCCCAGTCACTGAGCATCGGGCCAAAGGCGACCAGCAGCACCATGACCAGCAGGATAAGCAGTCCGGTGACCGCGGCTTTGTTTTTGAGCAGGCGATGCCAGGCGTCCAGGTAGAGCGAGCGGCCCTGAATCACCCGCAGGTCGAGCGCTTGTTCGAAGGCATCGCGGGCCGTGTCAGTCATGCGCTCGCCTCATCGTAGCGAATCCGCGGATCGAGCCACGCATAGAGCAGATCGACGAGGAAATTGAAGGCGATGATCAACACGCCGTAGAGGATGACCACACCCATGACCAGCGTGTAGTCGCGATTGAGTGCACCTTGAACGAAATAAGAACCGATGCCGGGAATGGTGAAGATCCGCTCGACGACGACCGAGCCGGTCAGGATAGCGGCAGCGGCGGGACCCAGGTAGGAGATCACCGGGAGCAATGCCGGACGCAGGGCGTGGTTGATCAGGACCTCCTTTTCCGGCATGCCCTTGGCCCGCGCGGTGCGGATAAAGCTCGAGTGGAGCACTTCGATCATCGAGCCGCGGGTAATCCGGGCGATGTAGGCGATCATCGGCAGCGCCAGGGTCACGACGGGCAGCACCATGCGCGCGGGCTCGAAGGCCCAGCCGCCGGCCGGCAGCCAGCCCAGGGTGACCGCGAACAGCAGAATCAGCAGCGGCGCCATGACGAAATTGGGAATCGAGATGCCGATCATGGCGACGGACATCACCGAATAATCCGCCGGACGGTTCTGGCGCAGCGCGGCCCAGGCGCCGACGGGGACGCCGATCAGCAGGGCGATCAGCAGGGCCAGGCCTCCAAGCGTGAAGGACACCGGTGCCCCCTGCGCGATCAAGTCGTTGATCGACCAGTCGAGATAGTGGAAGGAAGGACCGAAATCGAAGCGCGCGATCTGCCAGAGGTAGCGCGCGTACTGGATAACCAGCGGTTCATCCAGATGATACTTGGCGGCCAGGTTGGCCTCGATTTCCGGGGGCAGAGCCCGCTCGGAATCAAAGGGGCCGCCCGGTGCGATTCGAATGAGAAAAAAAGCGACGGTAATCAGAAAGAACAGGGTTGGTATCGCCGAGGCCAGGCGTTTGATCGAAAAGGCCAGCATCCTGCGCCTACAGACTCACGCAGCGGCGCAGAGGGACAGAGGTCGCAGGGGAGATCCTATTCATCCAACTCATTGACTACCCTTGCGATCCCATCGCGCATGACCCTAGCACCGAAATCCATATCCAGGCCGACCTTCGCACCTGACAACTTAAGGTAAGTCAGGAGCTGAGATTTGTGAACCCTGCGCAGCACCATCCACTCGCGTTTCGCTTGCGGAAGACTCATCGACCGACGAACCATCTTCTGCGCGGAGCAGGTACATGTGGCGGGTCAGGTGATGGTCCATGACGTTTTCCCGCCAGCCCTGGAGCCTGGGGTCAACCAATCGCTTCGAGACATAGACAAAGACCGGCAGGACCACCTGGTCGGCCAGCAGCATGCGCTCGGCTTCGACCATCAGATTACGGCGCAGCGCCGGGATGCGCTCGGCAGCGATCTGCCCGAGCAAGCGGTCGTAGCTCGGATTGTCGTAGCCCGAGTCATTGCGGGCGTGCTGCGAATGGAACAATTCGAGAAAGGTAAAGGCATCCTGGTAGTCACCGATCCAGCCTGCTCGAAAGACTTCCGTGACGCGTCCCATGGCGCGATTCTGGAGAAAGACCCGAAATTCCTCGTTGATGAGGCGAGTCTGCACGCCGAGGGTCTGTTTCCACATCGCGGCGATCGCGACGGCGACGCGGCGGTGATTCTCGGAGCTGTTGTAGCGCAGCTCGACGGTCAGGGGATCGTCTTCGGAGTAGCCCGCTGCAGCGTAGCGACGGCGTGCTTCAGCCTCGCGTTCGGCCTGCGTCCAGTCCGCATGCTCTGGAACGTAAGCGGCGTAGTCGGGCAGACCCGGCGGAATGAGACTGTAGGTCGGAATCTCGCCAAATCGCGTCACGCTCGAGGTCAGGATGTCGCGGTCCACCGCCAGATCGAGCGCCTGGCGCAGCGCCAGATTGTCCTGAAACGGCGGTTGCTGCAGATTGAATCCAAAAAAATAGGTGCCGAACCAGGGCGCGACCTGAAGCGCTTCGGGCAGGTTGTCCTGGAGCCATCGGAACTGGCTGCTCGGCACCTGGTAGGTCCAGTGCAGATCGCCGGCGCGGAAGCGATTGAACTCGGTCACCTCGTCTTCGAACGGATAGAAAACCACGCGATCGACGATGACCTCATCGGCCGCGCGATAGTGCGGATTGCGAACCAGTTCGATCGAGGCTCGAAGCTGCCAGTCGTGCAGGCGAAAAGCGCCGTTGGAGACGAGCTTTCCCGGTCGGACATGGGCTGACCCGTGGGTTTCCAGTGACGGCCGATAAACGGGATAGGTGGTTGGATGGGTCAAGAGGCCAAGGAAATAGGGGGTCGGAGCCTCCAGGGTGACCTGAAAGCTGGACGCACTCAGAGCCTCGACGCCGAGCGACTCGGTGTCCAGGGTGCCGGCCAGAATGGCCTTGGCGTTCTTGACGGGCGAGAGCATGCGCGCGTAGCTGGCGCCCGTCTCCGGAGCGACGACCCGCTTCCAGGACCAGACGAAATCCTCAGCCGTCAGCGCCTCGCCATTACTCCAGCGTGATTCTGGATCAAGGTAGAAGGTGTAGACGAGGCCGTCGCGACTGATGTCCCAATGTTCTGCGGCTCCCGGCACGATGCGGCCGCCCGGCTCGGTCGTTGCCAGGCCCTCGAACAGGTCACGCAGGACATTCGACGCCGGCACGCCCTGGGCCAGGTGGGGATCGAGCGTCTGCGGCTCCTCCGCGTTGCCGCGATGAATGGTCTGATCTGCCGCCAGGGCGGCGTCCGGGGGATCTCCACTCTCGTCGGGTTCAAACTCGACGGGAACGGCCAAGAGGGTCGAGGCCGGGCCCGAATCGGCGTCCGAAGACCCGCCGCCGCAGCCGGTCACCAGCAGGGCAGCGAAGAGAGGGAAGACGACGACGGGGAAAAGGGCGCCTCGTGTCATTCCAGCCCGATCCAGCGCGAAAGATGCACGTCCATCAGATTGTCTTCGAATCCCTGCACGTTTGATTTCACCAGATGACGCGAAACATAGTAGTACAGGGGGATGATGACCTGGGCATCGAGCAGGCGCTGTTCCGCCTCGAGGAGGAGTTGCTGTCGGGCGATGCCCTCGGCACGATCCGCGCGCTGCATCAGCGCATCGAAGTCCGGATCGGACCAGAAGCTGTAGTTGAGAGGGCTGTTCGATTCGAACAGCTGCAGGAAATTCGCTGCGTCTCGCCAGTCGGCTATCCAGCCGCCGCGAACGATCTGGGTCAGACGACCGTGGCGGCGGTTGGCAACGAAGACTTTCCACTCCTCGCTGACCTGACGAGTTCGCACACCCAGGTGCTCGCGCCACATGGCCGCCACGGCCGCCGACATGCGACGGTGAGCCAGCGAGGTATTGACTCGAAGCTCCACGGTCAAAGGATTTCGCTCCGAGTATCCGGCCGAACGATAGATTTCTCGCGCTCGCGCTCGGCGAGCGACGAGATCGGGGCTGGGCCCGTCGAAACGACCGGCCCAGCCGGGCATCCCCGGAGGAATAAGGCGCTCGGCGGGCAGCTCGCCCGACCCCAGCACGCGCTCGGTCAACAGCTCACGATCGATCACCAGGCTGAGCGCCTGGCGAAGCGCTCGCTGATCGCGGAAGGGCGGTCTGCCGAGGTTGAAGGTGAGGAAGAAGCTGCCGAGATAGGGCGCGATGCGCAGCTCCGGCCCGAACCGCTCACGGAGCCAATCCAAGCGACCCGGCGGAATGGTTTCGGTAATGTGGAGCTCGCCGGCACGATAGCGATTGAGCTCCACGTTCGGTTCTTCGATAACGTGCCAACGCACGGCCTCAAGCATGACCTCATCGGCGGCGTGCCATTCGGGGTTGGCCTGCAGATGGAGATGCGCTCCGGGAATTCGCTCGGCAAGAACGAAGGGGCCGCTGTAGCGCGGCGAACCATCGCCGGGCCAGGGAAAGGTCGCCGGGTGGCTGAGCAGCTCGGGCAGCCAGGCGGTGGGCCGCTCCAGGTGAACCCGGAGTCGATACTCCGAGACCGATTCGACGCCGAGCGCCTCCGGTGCCAGAGCGCCCCTACGGATTTCACTCGCCGATTGGACGCGGTCCAGCCAGGCCGCCTGCGGCGAGGCCGTGGTCGGATCGACCAGGCGACGCCAGCCGGCCACGACATCCTGCGCCGTGATGGACCGGCCATCGGACCAGCGCGCATTCTCGCGCAGCCGGAAGGTCCAGGTCAGTCCGTCACGGCTGACCGACCAGCGCTCAGCCAGGCCGGGAATCAGCGCCCCGTCGGCACTCAGACTGACGAGCCCTTCGTGGAGATCTCGCAGAACGTTCAGCGCCGACAGGGACTGGGCTCGGTGTATGTCCAGCGAATCCGGCCCCGGCCCAAGCCCTCGATGAAGCGTCTCCGCACGGGCCGTGAAAACGGCAAGACCCAGGCCCAGCGCCAGAACAAGCCACCCGCGAGGTCTCCGGCCGCTCACGGCGCTCGCGCTTGAGTCCGGCGTTGTGAATTGTGGCTGTGGCATGGCAAGTCGATCATCCGGGGCGCATGAGACGCAGGACCGCTTCCGGACCTGTGGTGGAAGAATAGCAGTGCACCGCCTCTTTTCAACGTCGCCATGCACTGCGGCGAATCGGTGATAATTGCGGTCTCACTCAGCGCAGGACGGCCCGCTTTGAACACCGACCAAGTCATTACCGACGCCAGGGATCTGGCCGCCTGGTTGGAATCGGGCTGCAAACCCGAGAAAGACTGGCGCATCGGTACGGAGCACGAGAAGTTCGGCTTTTTCATCGACTCCCTCCAGCCTCTGCCCTACGGCGGAGAGCGCGGGATTCGCGCCGTCCTTGAGGGCCTGGCGAAGCAGTTCAGCTGGCAGCTCATCAAGGAAGACGGGCAGCCCATCGCCCTGAGCCAGGACGACGGAAGCACGATCACCCTCGAGCCTGGGGGCCAGCTCGAACTGTCCGGCGGCCTGCTCGACAACCTCCATCAAACCTGCAACGAGGTCAACACGCATCTGGCTCAGGTGCGCCAGGTCTGCGAGCCACTGGGCATCGGCTTTCTCGGCATGGGCTTCCATCCGACAGCGCGGCGCGAGGACATCGAATGGATGCCGAAGTCGCGCTACGTGATCATGCGCAACTACATGCCCCGGGTCGGATCCCTGGGCATCGACATGATGAAGCGCACCTGCACGGTCCAAGTCAATCTTGATTTTTCCAGCGAAGCCGACATGGTCGCGAAGTTTCGAGCCTCCCTGGCTCTGCAGCCGATCGCCACGGCCCTGTTCGCCAATTCACCGTTCGTCGAGGGACAGCCCTCCGGCTTCGAGAGCTACCGCAGCCAGGTCTGGACCGACACGGACCCGCACCGCACGGGCATGTTGCCCTGGGTTTTCGATGACTCGATGGGCTTCGAGCGGTACACGGACTGGATGCTCGACGTGCCGATGTATTTCGTTCGTCGCAGCGATCGCTACATCGACGTGGCCGGCGAGTCGTTCCGCGATTTCATGGCGGGGCGACTGCCGGGCCTGGAAGGCGAGTATCCCACCCTGTCCGACTGGGAGGATCATTTGACGACGGCGTTTCCCGAAGTGCGTCTGAAGCGCTTTCTGGAAATGCGCGGCGCCGACGGCGGCCCATGGCGCCGCTTGTGCGCGCTGCCGGCCTTCTGGGTCGGCTTGCTCTACGACTCGGCCAATCTGCAGGCCTGTCTGGATCTGAGTTGCGCGTGGACGCTGGAGGAGCGTCAGAGCCTGCGGGAGGAGGTGGCCCGCCGCGGCCTGCAGGCGGAAATTCAAGGGCGCTCGGTCCGGGACATCGCTCGCGAACTGGTCGACCTGGCGCGACAGGGGCTTGCCCGTCGCCAGCGCCTCAACGGCGCCGGCGACCACGAGGCCGGCTTTCTCAACTCGCTCGAGGAAATCGTCGATCGCGGGGCCAGCCCGGCGCAGAGAAAGCTCGCAGCCTTCAACGGTCCCTGGGGCGGCAAACTCGATACGCTATTTAAGAAATTCGCTTACTGAGCCGACACGTCTCGAAGCTCGCCCGGTACCAGGCCGGCCAGCTGGAAATCACCCACGCGATGTCGGATCAAACGCAGCGTCGGCAGGCCCACCGCCGCCGTCATCCGACGGACCTGGCGATTCCGACCCTCGGTGATGGTCAGGCTGATCCAGCTCGTGGGGCGTCCGGGACGAGGGGCGATCGCCGGCCGTCGTTTCCAAAGGCTCGGCGGCGCTTTCGCCATTAGCTCTACTTGAGCGGGCGCGGTCAGCCCGTCCTTCAGCTTGACGCCTCGCTCGAGCTTGTTCAACGCTGCGACGTCGGGTCGGCCTTCGAGCTGCACCCAGTAGCTCTTGGGCGTGGCAGATCGCGGGTCAATCAGGCGAGCTTTCAGCGCGCCGTCGTTGGTGAGGACGAGCAAGCCCTCACTATCGAAGTCCAGTCGGCCGGCCGCGTAGACCCCGGGCTGGCGGACATAGTCGGCGAGGGTCTTCCGACCCGCCTCATCGGTAAACTGGCTCAGCACCCGGAAGGGCTTGTTGAGCACAAGCGTGATCGATCGCGTCACCGAGCGCCCCGCCGAAGCACCTGCTCTCGACCCGTTGCGCGCGCACCCAGGCCCCGAAGGATCGACATCCGGAGGATTTCTCGATGCGTCTGGATCGTCAGAATCGGAGCTTGATCGCGGAGTTCCGAGCCTGGACCTGCCGGCTGAAGGTCGTCTTGATCCGCTTCAGCGCCTTGGCGGAATCGGCCTCGAAGCGGAAGATGAGCCCACGCCCCTGATGCGAAGCCCGCACCATGCCCCAGCCGTCCGAATAGTCCGCCCGCAGACCGTCCACCATCGAGAGCTCGGCATCGCCGAAGTTGCCGTCGGCAAGCAGCTCGGTGATCAGATCCTCGGCGTCGCTGGAATCCAGTTCGATTCGAATTTCTGGCGTGGCTTCGGATTCGGGAAGCTGGCCGATGATTTCTGAAGTGGGCCGGGTATCCGCCGCCAGCGCTTCGAGCAGGCGGGCGCTGGCATAGATCGCGTCATCAAAGGGGTACCAGCGTTCGGCGACAAACAGGTGGCCACTGAACAAGCCGCCGAGGAGTGCTGACTCCTTGCGTATGCGCTGCTCGACGAAGGCCTCCGCGCTGCGCTCGATCAGGGGCTTGCCGCCGGCGGCCTGGATCAGTTCGAGCAAAGCCGAGGAGCTGGCGGAATCAATGACCACGCGGGCCCCGGCGTTGCGCTCGAGAATGTCGGGGACGAGCAGCATCAGCAGTTTGTCGGTCCAGACCACCTCGCCATCCCCTGCCACGGCGGCAAGACGGTCGCCATCACCATCGAAAGCCAGGCCGAGATCGGCCTGGAAATTACGCACGCAGAGCTTGAGGTCTTCGAGGTTTTCCGGCTGCGTCGGGTCGGGGAGATGATTCGGGAAGCTGCCGTCGACGTCCGAATAAAGCGGAATCACGTCGGCTCCGATGGCGTTGAAGACCGCCGGGATCACGGAACCCGCGATCCCGTTGCCGCAGTCCACGACGACCTTGAGCGGTCGTTCGAGCTGCACATCACTGCCGATCCGGTCCACGTAGCGATCGATCACGCTCTCTTCCTCGACCTGTCCCGACCCCGAGCTCAGCTCCTGATGATCAATGCGATGTCGGATGGCCTGAATGGCCTTGTCGATCAGCAGCTCGTTTCCGAGTCTGACCCGAAAACCGTTATGTTCCGGCGGGTAATGCGAGCCGGTGACCATCACGCCGCTGCCGCTGGTCAGCTCCGTTGCCGCAAAGTTGAGGACCGGAATCGGCACGGCGCCGATGTCGACAACGTCGACGCCGGTCGAGCGCAGACCCTGAGTCAGGCCGGACATCAGGACCGGCCCATCGAGTCGTCCATCCCTCCCCACCACCAGGCGGTTGATGCCCCGACTCTTGGCTTCGGACCCGATCGCTTCGCCGATGAGCGTGGCCGCGCGTGAGTCGAGATGTTCCCCGACCACGCCCCCGATGCTATTGGCTCGGAACAGGCTCGGGTCCAGTACCGGCTCCCCGGAAGGCGCCTTCGGACGCTTGGGAGCAGCCTGCTCCGCCGCCTCGCGATCGCTGGATGAGTCGGCCTCCGCGGGCGGTGGATCCGACCCCTCGCCTGACTTGCCGACCGCCTTTTCGTCCGGTTTTTCGTCCGGTTTTTCTTCCGCTTTCTTTTCTGATTTCTTCTCCGGTTCCTCATCGGCTTCATCGATTTCCGCAAGCGCGGCGTCGATGGCTTCCTCGTCACGCCCGCTGAGGAGCTCCTCCTGCTCGAGATCGCTGTCGAAATCGTCCCAGCCGATATCGACATCGGAATCCTCGAGCGTGTCGCTCGGCGGCGCTGCTCGCCCGGAGTCCGATGACGATGGTCGAGGCGTTTCCTCCAGGGACAGCTCTTCGGATGGCGGGGCTTCAGGCTTCTTTGAAGAGGCTTCCTTGGCTTCGGCAGCGGGCGAGGGTTGCGTCTCTCCGAGCTCATCGTCGCCCTCGAAGGCAATCGTGTCGTCGACCCGATCGCTCAATGTATCGGGCAGATCGGGCAGATCGTCGTCGCCGCCGAGCGGGGCGGCCGACTGATCGACCTGGTCGGAGTCCAGGAGCCAGTCCGGTAGATCGTCTGCAGCCGGAGGGGCCGGCTTTTTCTTTTTCGCCGCGGCCTTCGCCGGCGCCGGGCGAGGCCTCGACGCTGCAGGCTTGGCAGGCTTGCGGCCCTTGGATCCACGTCGGCCGCTCGACGCCGGTCCCGCGGTTTTCTTGGCGGCCGCCTGCTCCGCGGAAGCCCGGGCTTCATCGCGCTTGCGGGCACGCTTGTTTAAATGGGTTTCGAGCACGCCGAAGCGCTGGCGGATCAAAAAGCCGGCCATCAGCAAGAGAACGCCGAGGGACAGGATGATCACCGCCGAACTCCTGTCGAAGGCGCTGGCGAAACTTCGATGAGTCCAGCGGATACTGAGCGTCGAGCCGGGGATCGGGGTGGCCTCGACGGGGCCGGTGAGCTGCCCGAAACTGCGCAGCGTATGCGCCTGCTCGCCGCGTCCGGCGACCAGCGACATGGCATCGAGGGAAGAGGACACCGACAGCAGGCTGCTGGCCATGCTGACCGGCACCCGCAGAAAAATCACACCCTCGACGCCCGCGTTGATCTCGACGGCTTGCGCCAGCGCCAGATTTTCGATCGCCTGGCCGGGATAGTGCACCTGAATCGGTGCCTGCCCATTACCGAGCGCCTGCAGCAGCATTTCGATCACCGTGAAATCCGGCTCGGGATAGCTACCCAGCTCGATCGATTCCACTTCGCTGGGGAACACCTTCAGATCGATGATATTGGGCACGCCCCGGCGCTGTACGGCGGTCTCTAGAGCCTCGCTCCCCGTTCTGTTTTCCTGGAGCAGGTCCCGCGCCAGCCCGATGACCTGCGGATTTTCGATCGCGGCCTGGATTTCACCGAGGGAATCGCCGATCTCGCGGGCCTGGTTCTCTGCAGCAACCGAGGCCTGCTGAGCGTGCAGCTGACCCTCGAAGCTGATGTACATGACCACCGCCCCGACCACCAGTCCGAAAACGCCCAGCGCCAGGGACAGCAGGCCGCCCACTCGGACGATATTGGTTGCTTTGGAACTGGAAGATGGCTGCGCCATGGTCAATGATTCCCCGTATGGCCGATTCCGCCGGTTCCCCTCCGGCTTGCCTCGAACGATTCGACGTGCCGCAGTTTAACCTGAACGACGGGAAGGACCACGAGCTGGCAGATTCGCTGACCCGGCTCGATCCTGATCGGACGCTCCGCTCGATTCCAGCAGGAGATCTTGACCTCGCCCTGATAATCGCTGTCGATCAGACCGACCAGATTCCCGAGCACCAGGCCCTGCTTGTGACCCAGGCCCGAACGCGGCAGCAGCACAGCGGCCAGGTGCGGGTCGGCCAAGTGGATGGCCAGCCCGGAAGGAATCAGCGCCGTCTTACCCGGTTCGAGCTCCATCGACTCGGCGAGACAGGCGCGTAGATCCATCCCGGCGGACCCCGCAGTCGCGTACTCGGGCATCGGCCACTCCCCACCGATCCGAGGATCGAGAATCTTGACGTCCAGCGCCCTCATTGGCCGGTTCCCTCTTTCGTCAAAGTTCGATCATGCAAGACTTCGGCAAGGATGTCGACCAGCTGGCTCGCAAGAACCGCTTTCGGCGCGCGCGCCAGGGACCATTGGCGCTCGCCACTGATCACTTCCAGCGCATTGTCTGGCTGATCGAAGGCGAGGCCCTCGCCGACCCGATTGGCCGCAATGAGATCCAGGCCCTTGCCCTTAAGCTTGGCGCGAGCAGACGCCATGAGATCCTGAGTCTCGGCGGCAAACCCCATCACCAGGGGCGGGCGCATCGAGCTGGAAGCGACACCGGCCAGGATATCGGGCGTGGGGACGAGCCGAAGCGCCAGCTCGTCCTTGGCTTTCTTGATCTTGTGGGACGCTGGCCGGACCGGTCGGTAATCGGCCACGGCGGCGACAGAGACGAATCCATCGGCGCCGGTCAGCGCCTCGAAAACCGCGGCCTGCATCTGCTCTGCCGAGACGACGTCGATACGGCGGACCGACTCCGGAGTGTCGAGTTGAACCGGCCCGGCGATGAGATCAACGGCGGCGCCCGCCTCGCGCAGGGCTGCTGCCAGGGCAAAACCCATCCTGCCCGAGGAACGATTACCGATGAAGCGCACCGGATCGAGGGCTTCGTGGGTCGGGCCTGCTGTGACCACGAAGCGACGGCCGGCCAGGGGCTGATGGCCTGAGCCGTGCAGGAAATCCACCAGCTGCTCCGGCTCCAGCATGCGGCCGGGCCCCGATTCTCCACAGGCCTGGTCGCCGCGTCCCGGACCCAGCATCGTCACGCCATGCTGCCTCAGGCGGGCGCAGTTCTCAGCCACGAGGGGATGGCCCCACATGATGTGATTCATCGCCGGCGCCAGGAACACTCGCGCGCTCGTGGCCAGGACCAGGGTGCTGAGAAGATCATCGGCCAGACCGTGGGCCAGCTTGGCAATCAGGTGGGCGGTCGCCGGAGCGATCAGCACGCCGTCGGCCCAGCGGGCCAGCTCGATATGGCCCATTCCAGCCTCGCTCTCCGGATCCAGGAGCGCATCGTGGACGCGATGGCCGCTGACCGCTTGAAGGGTCAGGGGGGTAATGAATTCCTTGGCGCCGGAGGTCATGACCACGCGCACCTCAGCGCCCGCCTCGCGCACGCGACGGATCAGCGCGGGGGCCTTGTAGGCGGCGATGCCGCCGCTCACCCCGATCACCCAGCGCTTGCCGGCGAGACCAAGGCACCGTGTCATCGGGACATTTTCCTAGGCTGCGACGAGACGGATGCCCATCGCAGTCCCTTCGATCTCGGTGTCAATATGAACGCCATGGCATTGATTTCAGGATCTAGAGTGTATGCGAATTGCCGACTGGCCACAGACCGAACGCCCCCGCGAGCGACTGCTCGAACAGGGCCCTGGCACCCTGAGCGATGCCGAACTCCTGGCTATCCTGCTTCGAACCGGTAGCCGGGGACAATCGGCGCTGGACATGGCCCGCGGCCTGATCGGTCAGTTCGGCGGCCTGCGCGGGCTCCTCGAAAGCCCGCTCGAGGCAGTTTGCCGCTACCCCGGACTCGGACCCGCAAAGTTTGCCCAGCTCCATGCCGCGCTCGAGCTGGCGCGGCGCCATTTGCGCGAGTCGATGAATCGAGGTGAAGCGCTGACCAGTCCCCAAGCCACCCGAAACTACCTCAGCGCGGCGCTCCGGGATCGACCTCATGAGGTGTTCTGCGCGCTGATGCTCGACACCCGTCACCGCGTCATTGCCTTCGAGGAACTCTTCCAGGGTACGATCGACTCCGCCCACGTCCATCCTCGCGTCGTGGTCGAGCGCGCGCTCCAGCGCCGGGCGGCGGCGCTGATCGTGGCCCATAATCATCCCTCGGGGGTCGCTGAGCCGAGTCAGGCCGACCTTGCCATCACCCGTCGTCTGCGCGACGCCCTCGGTCTGGTCGATATCCGACTGCTGGATCATTTCATCATCGGCGACGGCGAGGTCGTCAGTCTGGCCGAGCGGGGATTGGTATAACGCCCTTCAGCTCGCCCTATTCGACTTCAAGGCGTTCAGCGCCATCACCGAGCGCAGGGTCAGCCATCCCTCGACAAGAAGCCCGGCCCCGCAGGCGATCAAGACAACGCCAGCCGTCTGTGGATCCTCGAAAAGAGTGATTGAGCTCGGTGCCCCGAAATAGGCCATGCCGGCGAAGACGGCGCCAAACAACAGCGGCAGGCCGAGAACCTGGAGCAGGAGCAGACGGCGAATCAGCGCGCCGCGCCGCTGCGCCACCGTCGTCGACGTACTGGGCGATCGAAAATCTCTCACGAAAGTTTGCATGACAGGGTCCACCCGAAAGTCTACTGCAAGGGCCCTGCACCCCGGGTCGTTCTTCACGTCACCCCTCGCCCGCTTCGCCATACTTGAGTTCGTTCTTCGGCGCAAACTCGCCAGCGCCTGGCCTCTTATCAATCGTCGCTCGGGCTCTTCACCTTGAACTACCTCAGACAATCACTCTTCGGTCTGGTCGTCGTTGGATTGCTGTCCTCGGTGGTGATGGTTCTTCTCGCCCGCGGCCATACGGAAACGATTCAGGGCGGACGCGTTGCCGTGGCCGATTTCGAGGGCTTCAGAACGAGCGCCGAGCTCAGCGTGATCGAAAACGTCAACGTCCTGGCCCCCGATGGCCAGTCGTTCCGGGCCGGGCATAACGTGGTGATCGACCAGGGCCGGATCGTGTCCGTGGCGTCTGATTCCTCCGCTCCTGCGGGCGCGCGGCGAATCGATGGCAAGAGCGGCTACCTGATCCCGGGTCTGATCGACGCCCAAGTCGATCTGCGGCGACAGCCCAACGACCTCCTGCTCTATCTGGCCAACGGCATAACTGGGGTCCGCGACCTGTCGGGTCACGAGGACGATCGAGCTCTGGCTGTCGAACTGGAGCGCGGCCGGCCCGGACCGGCTCTGCTCGTCGCCTCCCCAAGGCTCGTCAATCGCGGACTGATCGGCGGGCTCTGGGAAACGATTTCAAGCCCGAGGATCAACGTCAGGCATGCGGGCCGGGCGCCCGCGGCCGTCCAGAGCCTGGGTGACCGTGGCTACGACGTGGTTCACGTAGGCGATGGATTCGATCCCGTCACTTATCGGGCCGTCATTGATGCGGCCGCAGGGCGGAACATTCCAACCCTCGCTCCTCTGCCCGATGGTGCCAGGGCCCGCCTGCCCGCGCAGACCGCTCCGACGGAGATCAAGCGCATCGAGCTGCTCGTCGACGACCTCCTGGAGGCCTATCCGGCGCAAGCGAGTCCATCGGATCCAGCGGCCTTCCTGGCCTTTGTCGAAGCGCGCGCCGACGATCTTGCCGCTGATCTTGAGGCCCGGGGCACGGCGATCGGTACGGCGCTCTGGTTCAGCGACTCCCTGGCGCGTCAGGCCGGTGATCTGGTCGAGCTGTTGAGAGAGCTGCCGCTCGCCCATGCCAACCCTGCCATGGTCGAGGGCAGCCGCTACGCCGGTGTCGGCTGGCTGCCCGGCATGAATCGATACGAGGTCCCGCGGGATCTCGATCAGGCGCGTCGTGCTGCCACCATGGAGGTCTGGAGGATGCGCTCCGATGCCCAGAAGATCCTGCTGCGTGCCTTCAGCCGCGGCGGCGTTACGATCGTTGCCGGCAGCCGCGCCACCGATGAGCTGATGGTGCCGGGCTTCTCCCTTCACGATGAGCTGAGAACGCTGCACGAGAGCGGCCTGACCACCGCTGAAGCGCTGCGTGCAGCCACCGCCGCATCGTCTGAAGTCATCGGCTTGTCGTCGGGTGTGATCGAAGCCGGCCGGCCCGCCGATCTCGTCTTGCTGCGGGAAAATCCACTGTCCGATATCAACAACAGCCGCTCGATCGAAGCCGTCTTCCGCGCCGGGCGCTTGCATGATCGCGCAGCCCTCGATGGCATGCTCGACGCGGTGCTTGCGGCGCATGCAGACAGCAGAAAATTCGAGCTTTCGCGCTATCAATAGGGACTGATTCTGGCGGAGGGCTGCCGATCAGGTCGGAAACCAGGGCCAGCAGTCGCTGTAATCCAGCGCCATGTGAACCAGCAGGCCCAGACCGATCAGATGAACCACCCGAGGGGCTCCTGCCAGCGCTGCCTTGCCCCTCCGCGTCGTCCGGCGCAGGGCGAGGGGGATCAAGAACAGGCCCGCGTAGACGGCAATCGCCGGCAGGCGATGGAGAGGGTGGAATCCGATCGAGCAGCGCGATGGATCGTAGATCGGGTCAGCGAGAAGATGATCGACGTCGACCACCATGGTGGCGATCAGGATGATCAGCACGAAGCGCCAATCATCGCGATAGAAGGTGCGCGCAATGAGCAGGGGAAGGAGGAAATGAAGGGCCAGATGCGCCATTGAACCGTCCGCGGATCAGCGGCGCCGCTGGCCTTTGATGAAGTCGACGATATCGTCCAGGGTGTCAGCGAGAAACTCCAGGCGCGGTGCCAGCGCAACCGCCACCCGGGCATGACCGGTTCCGGGATACTGCTTCAGCTCGACCGCGACGCCCTCCCGTAGCAGGGCCTCTGCAAATCGCTCGGAGTTGCCGGGTTCGACGACATCGTCGTCTTCACCGTGAATAAGCAGCGCCGGCGGGGCCGACGGGGAAACGAAGCGGATCGGCTGGCTGGCATCGCGCTGATCCTGCGGAAATACGTCCTGCAGATAACCCGATTTGAGCGGCAGGAAATCGTAGGGTCCGGACAGGCCGATCAAGCCGGCGATCGTTGAAGTCGGGACGGATTCACGCTCGAGGAAGCGGCCGTCGACGGCGAGAAGCGCTGCGATCTGCGCGCCGGCGGAATGGCCCACCAGATAGACGGACGCCTCATTGTCGGGTGCGGCTTCCAATCCGAACCGCGCCACCGCCCAGGCCACGGCCTTCGCGGCATCCTGCATGAAATCGGGAAACTGGACCTCGGGGTAGAGGCGATAGTCTGGAATGACGACCCGAAAGCCGGCCTCGGTCAGGGCCGAGGCGACGAATTCGTATTTTTCTCTCGACCCGCTGCGCCAGCCGCCGCCATAGAAAAAGACGAGGGTCGGCGCCCCCGGGTCGAGGTCGACTGGCTCGTAGAGATCCAAGCGCCTGCGATCGCCCGGGGCGTACTGAACCCCGGCGGTCTTCTCGTAATGCGACGACGGGCTGGTTGAACTGATTAGCTGGAGGGCGCTGCAGGCGCTGGTCATCAGAATCAGCGCAGCACAGGCCAACAGGCGGCCTGCCGCCCGAGACCCCAGCGGGGAAACGTCATCGTGGGGGAGGGAGGTTCGGCGTCTCGTCGCCGCTGATGATCGGGCCGTCATGAGCGGTAGATCGACAGCTCCCGCTGCTCACGGCCTCTGTCCGGATCTCGAATGGTTTCGACGGCCCGGATCGCGTCGACGTAATGTCCGGCCAGGCCGGCTGCCAGCGCGCCGCTCAGCACGTGATAGCGATACCAGCAGAACGGTCGCAGTCGCGGATCGATGTGCGTCGCGCGGTAGGTGAAGGCCGTGACCGACTCGGCGCCGACGCGTACCTCGACCTCGTCGCGCTCATAACCGCAGCCGACGCCCTCGATGCGGTCGAGAACGGCGAAATCGGCGGTCGCGACACCGTACAGGACGCCGAGGACCCGGCTCCCGTCGCAGCGAGGGATGTCGCATTTTCCCGAGCCATCGCTGCCGGATTTATGAAAGCTCAGGCGATGTCCTGCCAGTTCGGCCTGCCCCCGTTTGTCCACGGATTCGAGGCGAGCGCCGAGTCTTGCGGGACTCATGTTGGAACCGTAAGCGAAATAGAGTTTTCTGCCCGCCGATGGCGTGCCGATCGGGTACAAGATCGAGCTCCTTGCGTTGAGACTTTCTCGCCAATCCTAGATTTTGCCACTAGCGATGTCGCCGTAACGATACCAGTCCCGCTGCCGGACCGCAGGCGCGGGAACTCGCCCTCTCCCTCTCCCGTCTTTGCGTGGTCTTCAGCATCGTTAGGGTCCAATCGACGATAATGCGCCAAGCCCAATCTGATTCGCCGGTCCAGAAGGGCCGGACCGTTCCTCTCTTGAGCAATGAGTTCTGGATGAAACCGTTTAACGCCCCCGTTATTCTGGGTACGTTTATTCAAGCCCCGTTTCTGCGGGTCCCCTTGCTGCTTGTCCTCCTCGCAGCACCCGCGATCGCGTCCGAGACGCCCACCACTCAGGCACTGAGGCAGCTGGTTGCGGAGTTCGAGCGTCAGGAACTGGCCCGCAACCCGATCGAGGCCGGCCGCGAGGGCGATCTCGACGCCCTATCGCGCTGGCCCGACCGGTCAAGGAATGCGATCGAGGAGCAGCACGCCGACGATCGTCGATTCTTCGAGCGCCTGCAGGCAATCGATCAAGGGGAGCTGAACGAGGTCGATCGCGTCAATCACGTCCTGTTGGATTACCTGTTGGGATCTCGCGTTGAACTGGCGCCCTTCGAACAGCTGCGCATGCCTTTTACCAGCGACTCTAGCTTTTGGTCCCTGCCGCTGCAGATCGCGCGCAGCACGCGCGTGGCCGATGCCGCTCAGGCCGAGGCCTGGCTGAAGCGAATCGAAGCCATTCCCCTGTGGCTGGCGCAGAACACGGCCTGGATGGCGGAGGGTATCGAAGACGGGTTTGTCCAGCCGGCAAGCGTCGTCGAGGGCGCTGTTCAACGCCTCGAGGCCATCCTCGGACTGCCAATGGACCGTCATCCCCTCACCGCGCCCCTGCGCAACCTTCCCGACGCCCTTGACCGAGCAGAGGGTGACGCGCTTCGCGCACGGGCCATTGCCGTGCTGCAGAGTTCGGTGCTGCCGGCCTATGCCGAGCTGCAGACCTTTTTCACTGACGACTACCTCGAGGAGCCCCGGCCAAGCACGAGCCTGTCCGACCTGCCGCAGGGCCGCCCGCTCTACCGCGCGCTGGTTCGTTATCACACGACGCTGGACACAACGCCGGAAGCGATCCATCAGCTGGGCCTGGAGGAAGTCGCCCGCATCCGCGGCGAGATGGACGAGGTGATTGCCGAGACCGGCTTCGAAGGCAAGTTTGCCGACTTCGTCGACATGCTCCGGACGGATTCGCGTTTCTATGCGCAAAGTGAGCGCGAGCTCATCATGCATGCCGCCTGGATCGCCAAGCGCGCCGACGATGCCATGCCGAGCTTGTTCACCCGACTTCCTCGGCTGCCCTACGGCGTTCGACCGGTCCCATCGGAAATCGCGCCGACCTACACCACCGGTCGCTATTGGGGCGGAAACCTGGACAACGGCGTCGCCGGGGGCTTCATGGTCAATACCCACCGGCTCGACCAGCGCCCGCTCTACGCGCTACCGGCACTGACCCTGCATGAAGGCGTGCCGGGGCATCATCATCAATTCGCTCTTGCCGCGGAAATGGAGGATCTGCCGCGCTTCCGACGCAATCTTTACCTGACGGCTTTTGGCGAAGGCTGGGGCCTGTATGCAGAGCGTCTCGGGCTCGACATGGGCATTTACACCACACCCTACGAACACTTCGGCAGACTCAGCTACGAGATGTGGCGAGCCTGTCGCCTGGTCGTCGATACGGGCATCCATTATTTCGGCTGGAGCCGTGAACAGGCCGAGGCCTGTTTATTGGAGAACTCCGCGCTGGCGCCGCACAACGTCTCAACAGAAGTCACGCGCTACGTTTCCTGGCCCGGACAAGCCCTGGCCTACAAGCCCGGCGAAATACTGATTCGAGACCTCCGCGAGCGCGCTGAAGACGCGCTGGGCACCGCATTCGATCTCCGGCGTTTTCATGACCACATCCTGTCAGACGGTGCCATCCCGCTGACAGAACTCGAAGGCAAGATGACGCGCTGGATCCAGGCTGAGTCGAAAAAGCTCGACCAAACCCGCGTTAACGCCCCCTGAGGCCGGCCGATGCCGGGGATTCTGCGGCCTTGATCCTCAGATCCAGGCCGACGACTCCCTGAGCGATCGTTGTCCATTCACCAAGCACCAGCTTCCGATCCTCCGCTAGCGAACCCGCCTCCGTTTGCACCGCGGCCGACACATTCGCGTGGTCACGACCGTCTGAATGAATGGTCAGAGCCACTTCCAGCGGTTCGCCGTTCGCTCGACTGACCGACGCCTCCGCTCCTTCAGCGACGATCATTCGGGGCGTTGCAATGACGGTTGTCTGGACCACAACGCGTATTTCGACATGGAACGTTCGGGCCGAATCATCCGCGTTGGCCTGAATCGCCAGGAACAACATCGGTGCCAGGAGCCGCATCGGCGCGGGGATAAGTGAACGGAATCGAAGGCGCATCATGCAGTATCCGTGGCCAGCTTTCAGCCAGCATAGGACTATTCGCCCGAGTTTTGCAATAAAAAACGGCCCGCCGAAGCGGGCCGTCTGAATGTCACACTAATCGACTGGATAGTCAATCAAGGAGTGATGACGGTATCGATAACATGAATGACACCGTTGCTTGTTTCGATATCCACGGCAACGACGTTGGCCTCGTCAACCATGACACCATCGTCGGTCACGGTAATGGACACTTCACTTCCCTCGACCGTTGCGGCCGATGACAGATTGACCACGTCGCTCGACATGACCTTACCGGCGACCACGTGATAGGTCAGGATGCTGGTCAGTAGTTCTTTGTCGGCCAGGATGGCTTCGAGATCGTCTGCGGGAATCTTCCCGAAGGCAGCATCGGTGGGCGCGAACACGGTAAACGGACCTTCGCCCGAGAGCGTATCGACAAGCCCGGCTTCCTGCACGGCGGTGACAAGCGTCGTGAAGTTGCCGGCGTCAACGGCGGTTTCGACAATGTTTTTCTGCTCGCCACCATGGTCGTCGGCCAGGGCAACTGAACTCAGAGTCAGTAGGGAGGCCGCGGCAACGGCACTGGTGATCTTCGCGTTCAACATTTGAAACTCCTAGATTCGTATAAGGGATGCGCTCTCGTGAGCGCGAGGCGGAGTCTGTCGGAAAGGGCATCGACATCAAGTCAATCAAAAATCAAGGCTTTGTGTGCGCGGCGTCGCTTTAGCGTGAATGCACCCCCGCGCCCCGCCCTGATCGATAAGGTCTTGCTGACCTCGTGCGGCCACGCCTTGACCGACTCCACACCGACCTTGCATTAGCGTGAGACCCAATCTCAAAGAAAAGACGGTGCAATGGTTTCGCCAACACGACAGTATGGGCTTGAGCGGCTCGAGGAATTTGCTCCTAGCGCCGGAAGAAAATATGCGACATCGCGAAACTTCGACTTCGGTCCAGATGATCGCGATAACGTCTCCGTTCTCTCGCCCTGGATTCGACATCGCCTTGTGACGGAAAAAGAAATCGTTGCGTCGGTTCTGAACGAGCACAGCGCTTCAAGCGCCGAAAAGTACATTCAAGAAGTTTTCTGGCGCACCTATTGGAAAGGCTGGCTGGAGATGCGTCCCGGCGTTTGGGTCGATTTTCAGGACGAGCTGAAGCAGGCTCGGGATAAGGTGGCCGACAACTCGGGCCTGCAAAAAGCGATCGACGAGGCCGAATCAGGCCGAACGGGCATCGATGCCTTCGATTTCTGGGCGCAAGAGCTGGTCGAGACCGGCTATCTGCATAACCACGCCCGGATGTGGTTTGCTTCGATCTGGATCTTCACGCTCAAACTGCCGTGGGTCCTGGGCGCGGATTTCTTTCTCCGGCATCTGCTCGACGGCGATCCGGCCTCGAATACGATGGGCTGGCGCTGGGTGGCCGGGATCCAGACTCGCGGCAAAACCTACCTCGCCCGACCCTCCAACATCGAAAAATTTACCGACGGCCGATTCCGGCCGACAGAGCTGGCCTCCGAAGCACCGCCGCTGGAATGGCAGGAGCCACCGAGTCCAGCAGCGCTGGAGGCGACGCCGCGACCCGACGAGCTCGACGATACGCCAGCACTGCTGCTGATTCACGGCGACGATCTGAACCCCGAATCCCTTCTCCCCGATACCTTGCCCATCAAGGCGGCTCTGGCCTTTCAAGGCGTCAAGGAACCGCTGGCCTGGCCATTCGGAGACAAGGCAAAGGAATTCGTCGGCCAGGCTGTCGATGATGCGGCGAAGCGCGCGTCGTCGCACTACGGGGTGGACACGGCAACGCAGAGCGAGTTGGACGCAGACGCGGTCATCCGAGCCTGCAAGGACGCCGGCGCCGAGGCGGTCATCACCCCTTATGCACCCGTGGGGCCGAATGCCGATGCGCTGAACCTGCTGGGCTCTGCGCTGGATGATGAGGGCATTGCGCTTCACCGCGTTCGACGCGAATGGGACAGCGCCGCCTGGCCCTTCGCCAAAAAGGGGTTCTTTCCGTTCAAGAAAAAAATCCCGTCCCTCCTAGAGCAGGCGGGCTTATCGGACTGACGGGGTCTGACGGCGGCTTGACGACCAATGCAACGGATCTTCTCCTTAGATTTAAAAAGAGTGTGAATCGCTATGAGCAATGACGTCACGGTGTACTACGACGGCGGCTGTCCGCTGTGTTTGCGGGAAATCGGCCTGATGCGCCGTCTCGATCGGAAAAACCGTATCGATTTCGTCGATGTCGAGGACCCGGAAACGGCCTGCCCTCTGGATCGCCAGACCCTGCTCGAGCGTTTCCATGCCCGCGAGGGCGATGAGATGCACTCGGGCGCCGCGGCCTTCGCGGCCATGTGGCGGCAAATCCCGCTCCTACGCCCGCTTGGCCTGCTCGCGCGTAATCAGACGATCCTTCGCCTGCTCGAATGG
>JGI12109J20283_10501900_pt1 | contig 21986 bp, 18 predicted proteins | sample ElkSlonscriptome_12_FD_20283 | JGI IMG/M metagenome (IMG submission 20283)
AGACACACCAGCCGGTGAAGCGATCCGCGCGGCCCTGATGGAAATCACCGATTATCTGGAGTGTGCGATGGTTACGCAAAGCCGCCGTTGCCTGGCCAAGTACGACGAGCGCGAAGACACCCGCCGCGAACGCACGCGCAGCAAGCTCCGCTTTTGATTCAGTAACGAATGTAGCGAAGGCGATAACGCCTGATCACCGTTCTGATTAAAAGCAAACGCCGCCAGATTTGGCGGCGTTTGCCGATTGAGGCAACATTTCAGCAAAAAATGCCATAAGCACGTAGAATCACGGACCTCTTGACTCGGTTGGGGCCCGCTGCTTTGCCCAGACTCAATGCTTATTTTCGCCTGAGCTGCGCCTTGATGCTCGGGCTTACGCTGACCACAGGCAACGCATTTGCCACAAGCAGCGACGAAAGCATCCTGGTGCTTGGACGCGTCAGCAACAACCCCGAAGCTCATTTTGATCGACTTCAGCCACTGCTGGACTACGTTGTCGAGCGCATGGCGGGGGTCGGTATCAAAGAAGGTCGAATTCTGATGGCCCGGGATCGACAGGCCATGCTCAGCTATTTACGTCAGGGTCGTGTTGATTGGGTCACCGAGACCACCGGCGGAGCAATTCGGATGATTGATCGCGGCCAAGCCGAGCCTCTTCTACGAACCTGGCGCGGCGGTTCCCCGACGTACTACGGTCTTTTTGTCGCGCGCAAAGACAGTCAGATCAGCGGCCTGGACGACCTGCTCGGACGATCAATCGGTTTTGAGCATCCGATGTCGACCAGCGGTTATATGTTGCCGGCCGGCATGTTGCTGGAAGCGGGGCTACCATTGGCCATCATGCTGTCTCCTCTGGATCAACCGAGCCCTGATTTTGTCGGCTATGCCTTCACTGACGATGCGCTCAATTCGATCACCTGGGTACATAAAAGGATCGTTGACGTGGCCGCGATCAGCGATCAGGACTGGGCCAGGCATGTCGAATCAGTACCCGAATATGCCGAGGATCTGACTGTTTTTGCGCGCAGCGAGCCCACGCCACGCGGCCTGGAACTAGTTCGCAGCGGCATTAAACCAGCTGTACGCGCTCGTCTTCGCGAGGTTTTGCTGGCCGTTGGAGACGATCCTGCAGCCGCATCAGCATTGGCCAACTATTTCGGCACGACTCGTTTCAGCGATGCGGACGATGCGCTTTTCGAACAAATCGAGCCTTTGCGTCAAATGATCGGGCGCGTGCGCGATGAGTTGGAATGAAAAGGTTCGGACTACAGCAAAAGCTATTTCTGTCGTTCCTCGCCGTATCTGCGGCGGTACTGCTCATTTTGGCGGGCCTGTGGTTTGCCGGCAGTCGCAGCCAGCTGGATCTGGCAGAAAGCACCGCAGAGTTGATGCGCGAACAGGCGCAAGCCGAACTCGAGGCGCGCGGCCAGTTGACCGTCAGCTTTCTGGCTGAATCGCTCACCAATCAGATCTACTACTACGATCTGCAGGGCCTGCGTAAAACTGCACTTTCGGCGCTTGAGCAAGACGATATTGAGTACGTGCTGATCTATGACCGCGCGGGCCGGATTCTGCATGATGGCAGTGAATCGCTTGAGCGCTTCGGCGACATCATGGATGACGCCTTGGCCTCCGCAGTGATTGATGCCGCTCAACCCCTGACTCAGTGGACCGATGAATTGCTGGACATCAGTCAGCCGGCAATGCTTGGCCAGAACGTGATTGGCGGCGTCAGAATTGGCCTCTCACGAACCGGCTCGGAGTTGACCATCGCCAAGCAGCAGCAGCTTATCAGCGAACAAGTGCGAACGGCGTTTGTCTGGCAACTCAGAATACTGTTACTTGGGTTTGTCGGCCTTTTGGCGATGGCCGCCGTCGGTGCCTGGATCGTAGGCCGCGGCCTGGTTCGACCCATCCGCAGCTTGGCCGGCGCCATGCAACATCTGGAAACCGGGCGCTTTGATCAAAGCCAGCTCAGCAGTACCCGGCGCGATGAAATAGGTGACTTGATTCGGGCCTTCAGTCGAATGGCTCAAACCATCAAAAGCCATGACCAGGCGATCAGAAAACTGGCCTATCAGGACACGTTGACCGGCCTGCCGAATCGCCTCATGTTTCGAGAACTTCTTGATGAAACGCTGAATGAATATCGTAGCTCAGGCCGTTCGCTGGGCTTGATGTTCATAGACATCGACGACTTCAAACGAATCAACGATACTTTTGGGCACGACAGCGGCGACACCGTGCTAATGGAAATCGCCAGACGTCTTAAATCTTCTGCTGAGCCGCGGCCCGGCAAAGGCGCGCAAGATCGCACGCTTATTGCGCGCCTTGGGGGTGACGAATTTGTCGCACTTGTATCAGGTGGGCAGGTCGTTGAGCGCTGCAAACGGCTTGCTGGCCGCATTCTCGAGTCCATCAACAAGCCTTTTGAGGTCTGCGAAAACAACGTAGTGCTGAGCGCCAGTATCGGGATCACCTGCTATCCGCAAGATGCCCACAACTCAAAACTCCTTCTGAAATGCGGTGACCTGGCCATGTATCAGGCAAAAGCCAGCGGCAAGAACGGCTACGCGTTTTACAACAAGCGGATGACCCTGGCAGCCGACCAATCCATTCTGCTCGAACAAGACCTGCGTCAGGCCATTCAAGACCGTGAGATTGAAGTTGCCTATCAGCCAATCATCGACTGCAGCAGCGGTCAGCTTGTGGCGGCCGAGGCCTTGCTTCGTTGGAAACACCCAGAGCTGGGCGATATCGAACCTGAACAGTTTGTGGCCATGGCAGAAACGAGCAATCTTATCGAGGATATGGGCGCACACGTTATCGAGGTTGCCTGTCAGGACGCGGCACGCTGGCGCAAGCTTTTACCCAATGTACGCGTTGCCGTTAACGTTTCCGGGCGTCAGTTGCTCAAATCCGGACTTGAACAACGTGTCATTCAAGCCATGGACAAGAGTAATTTGGCAGGAGAGCTCCTAAGTGTCGAACTCACCGAAAGCAGTCTCTTGCACAACCAACCCATTGCTTCTGCAACGCTTGAAATATTGCAGAAAAAGGGAGTGCGTGTATGGCTGGACGATTTCGGCACCGGTTTTTCTGGATTGAGTCACTTGCGCCAGGTCAACGTCGATGGCGTGAAAATTGATCGGAGCTTTATTTCAGATTTGACTGAGAGATCGGACGATCTGGCACTGACTTCCGCCATCATCACCATGGCCCACTCGATCGGCATCCAAGTAATCGGCGAAGGAGTGGAAACGGAAGAGCAGCTGAAATTGCTCAAAGACCGAGGCTGCGACATGGCGCAAGGTTTCCTGTTTGGCAAGGCTATGTCGGTTGAAAGATTGATTGAGGAGTTCGCATAACTTCATTAACCTGGCAGAAAAGGACTTGGAAGCTTTATGACGTTGACACTGCATACCCACCCGAAATCGCGCGGTCGAATTGTGCGCTGGATGTTGGAAGAATGCCGCGCCGAATACGAAGTTCGGCTACTGGAATACGGACCCGACATGCAGAGTGAGGGCTACCTTGAGATCAATCCGATGGGCAAAGTTCCTGCGCTTGAACATCACGGCCAGGTGATCACGGAATGTGCCGCCATCTGCGCGTATCTGGCTGATGCATTTCCAGACGCGAGTCTTGCGCCCCCGCCGGCCCAGCGGGCGGCTTATTACCGCTGGTTATTTTTTGCTGCAGGACCCGTTGAATCAGCGATTGTCAATCAGGCACTGGGTGTTGAGATTTCCTCTGAACAGCAGGGCTTCGTCGGCTACGGCAGCTTGCAGCGCACACTGGACACACTTGAATCAGCCGTTTCAGATCGGACCTTCATTGCCGGTGTTTCATTCAGTGCCGCCGATGTCTATGTAGGTTCGCAAATCGGCTACGGGCTGCAATTCAACACCATTGATGCACGTCCGGCCTTCACCGATTACTGGAGCCGCCTGTCACAACGCGACGCCTATAAACGCGCGAATGAAATGGATGACCAACTGATGGGGCAGCACTGAAGTCCCCAGGCTGAGAGTCGGCGCTTCGTTGACCTGAAAAGGGCAATTCAAAAATAACAAGGCTGTTTTGGCATCAAACCATGCAGCGGTCTACCTTGAACCGCCGATGCGCCCTTGAACACAGCTGGATTTATTCTTCGCTCAGCACCTTTGACCAGAAGCTTGTTGTAATGGCATTCAAAGCCCGAGTTTCTGCGTTCAGCAACACGGCAATACCAATCTGACGTTGTCGCGAATACGCCACCTCGGCTACGAACCCTCGAACCCAACCACTGTGCAGATACAGCGTGTCGTCACCAATCTCATAAATGCGCCAACCCAGCCCGTAGTGAGCATTGGTGAGCAAGTCCCGCCAGGCACGACGGCGAAGCTCTCGGCTGGTTCGAATGCGCGGTCGGGTTAGCTCCGCAAGTTGTTCGGCGTTCAACACATCCTCTCGATTGCCCATCTGTGCGATTAACCACTGGCCCATGTCATTGGCGCTGGCGTTGACGCCCGCCGCAGCGGAGACAGCGTAATAGTTCGCATTGGTTTCAACTGGCATCCACGGCAAAAAGCGAGACGATCGAACATGAGCGCGGGCACGATTTTCGGATGCACGAAATGCATTCAATCCAATCGAGCTTTGCTGCATACCCAGAGGCTCGAAGATTCGCTCAGACATCAGCGTTTCAAAGGACTGGCGGGTGGTTGATTCAATGACTGGCTCGATCAGAGCAAACAGGACGTTCTGATAGGTATAGCAAGAACCAGGGCGGCAGGTCGAGTCAACATCAGCAAAGTTGGGCAGAATCTGCTCGACTGATTGACTGGCGTTGAGAAGATTATCGTAGGCATTGGGAACAATGCCAGAAGATTGACTAAGCAGATGTTGGAGTTGAATCGAATCAGAATGGGTCGAGTCTGCCAGCCTGAATTCGGGCACATGGCGCCGCAGTGGTTCATCCCAACTTAAAAAACCGTCCTTGACCAACATGGACGTGAGCTGGGCGGCCATGGGCTTCGAAACTGACGCCAGTCGAAAAACAGTCTCCGGAGTTACCGCGAGCGAGCCTCCTCTCTCCCGAGAACCGTGGCCAGCGGAGCGTGCAATTGCACCATCTTGTACGATAACGTAGGCACCGCCCGGAACGCCGTCGGCTTCCAAGAGGGCAGAAAACTGCTTATCAAAACTGACCAGGTCGACTGCCGCTGGGGCTTCAGCGTAGCAACCGAGCAATAGCAGAAGCGCGATTACTCGACGATTCAAGTCAGTACCCGGCGCGTCACCATCGCTCTGCTGTAGATCACAAGAAAAACACAAATCAGCGCAAGGATTGCTGAAAAAATTACCCCAACTTGGCCCATCACTTCTGCGCCATTGGAAAAACCGAAGTTGTGAATCGATGTCACGATCATTGACAACAAGGAGATCAGAAACAGCGGGTAAGCAAAGCGGCTTCGTAGTAGCAAAGCAAACGACCCTGCTACCGAACTCCAGATCGCCGTCGCCCAGAAAAACACCAGCCAGGTCGGAAAGCCATAGAAGAACTCCAGTTGCTGTGGCGTGAACTGCGCCATGTAACTTTCTATCTGAGTTTGGGTCGCGACGTAATCAAAGGCGCCTATTGCATTCCATAAGACTGCCAAAATACCAACCACCCAAAGATGCCATGGAGTGGGTGTGCGATCACTGAATAAATTCGATTTATTGGCCATAGTCATCCTTCTGTCAGATTGCCTATGCCAACGTTCACCCCAACGCAACCATGCCGGAGCCCGTCAAGTTTTGCAAGTGATCGAATCAAATGTAATTGGAGCCATAGATTAGCCGTACAATCTCACCTGCCCAAAACAACAACTTACTCAATGACCATCAATACTCAGCCGCCAGTTCAATATTCAGGCTTCAAGTCAATTGCAGCATTCGCTGTTTTTTTTGTGCTCTGTTTCGCAGCCTCCAGCATGGGCATTTTTTTCGGGCCGGGTGAGTGGTACGACAGCCTGAACCGACCGAGCTTCGCGCCCCCAGACTGGCTGTTCGGCCCGGTCTGGACCTTGCTCTACATCATGATTGCGCTATCAGGCTGGCTGGTCTGGCGACGCGTGGGTTGGGGATCAAGCTTGATTAAGCTTTGGCTGATTCAACTCGCGTTAAATGCCCTATGGCCACCGCTATTTTTTGGCCTGCAAATGCCCGGTGTCGCGCTGGCTGAAATGGGCCTGTTCTGGATCGCCATTGCCGCCTGCATTATGCATTTCCGACCCGTTTCCAATGTTGCCGCCTGGCTTCTGCTGCCTTATTTAGCGTGGGTTACCTTTGCGTTTGTGCTGAATATGGGATTTTGGTGGTTGAACTGATCGATTTCGATGCGAAAAAAATCAACCCGGTTTAACCCTGAAGGGCCCGAACAAGAGGAAACAGAATTTACTCTCGCTGAGGCGCAAAAGCGCAGAGAGATCAAAAACGTTCCTGATTACGCAGATGCCTCAGCTATTGTCCAGACGGCTAGTCCAGGTGGAGAGCGGGCGAGAACGAAAGGGCGGTTTGCCCGTAGGGCAAGAAGCCCTGTAGTGGAGCTGTTGTGCGTGCAGCGGTTCTGGGCCGGAAATCAATGCAACGTTGGGGTAAATACTCTACTGTTTTGCCATTAGCCCAGCGGTGCGTTTGGTTTGAAATCGTTCGTGGAGCTTGAGCAAGCTCACCAGTAGTGCCGGCAGGAAAGTCAGCGTGACCAGGGTTGCGAATAACAAGCCGGACAGCACCACAATTCCGACGCCACGGTAAAGTTCGGTGCCTTCGCCCGGGATAAACACCAGGGGTGCGAGCCCGAATAAAGTGGTGATCATCGACATCATGATTGGGCGAATACGCGTGGCGACGGCCTCGGTGACCGCGTCAACCGCATCCTTGCTGCCCTCTCGCAGCAGGCTCAAGGTGCGATCCACGATCAGAATCGGGTTATTGACGACCACCCCCAGAAGAATGAGAAAGCCGAGCATCGTAATCATGTCAAACGGCTGGCTGATTGCGGCTAAACCAAACACGGGCAATATCGACCCGACCACGTTCAAGAGCGCCAACCCACCGATGCCACCGGCGATGCCTAAGGGCACGGCAGTCATGATGACAAATGGCCAGCCCCAATGGCCAAAAATTGCGACCAGCACCAAAATGCACAACACAATGGCCACAACGTAGTTGCCCGCTAAAGCGGCGCGGGTTTCCATGAGCTGATCGCTGGCGCCTGAAATATCTAGGCTCATGCCATCAACCACATGCCCCTCTTGCCGCAACCACTGGACCACCTCGGTTTGAACCTGGCCGAGGGCTGTTTCTAAGGCAACTGAGCTGGGCGGGATGATATTCAGGGTCACGGTGCGGCGACCGTTGAGTCGTCGAATCGCGTCGGTATCCACTGTTTCGACCACTTCGGCCAGGCTGCCCAAGGGCACGACGCCAACGTCGGGCACGAAAATCGGCAGTGCATCAACTCGATCAAGCTGCTGCTCGCTGCCGGCCTGACTGAACAGGAATATATCGATCTTGTCGTCGCCCTGGAAATATTCATCAACAAAGGCACCATCAGTCAGGGCTGCCACTGAAAACCCGATCTCGGCCCCGGTCATCCCCATTTCTGCCGCGCGCTCCCAATCCGGTCGAATCTCGACCAGCGGTTGATCCAGCGTCAGCGACGACGGCGAAGACCCCAGTCGTGGGTTGTCGAATACCGCCTCGGCCCGGCCATAAGCCAGGCTCGCAACGCGATAGATATCGGCGAGATTTCGCCCGGTGATATCCAGGTTCACGCTGCGTGTACCGCCGTCGTTGCTGGAGATGATCGAGCCTCGATTGGCAAAGGCGCGCATTCCCGGAAAGGTCTCATAGTAGTCCGTGATGACCTCCATGAACGCATCGATCTGGCCTGGGTCAACAGTCTCGGCCAGCAACCAGATCTGATCGGCACTGACCCTCAGCCCCATATAGGCCAAAGCCGGCACGTCGGACTCACCGTTGGCGTAGCGCGCTGGATCATCGCCGACAAAGGGCAACAGCCAAGCCTCAACTTGCTGCCCGATCACTTCCATTTCTTCAAGGTTGTAGCCCGGCGGGGCAAACATCAGTGCGAAAGTTTTTGGTTCTTCTCCCTCGGGAAGATATTCGGCCGGCGGTGTCAGGAAATAGATGATGGCCAGAACTGCGCTAAGCACGGCCCCGAGAGTCAGCGCACGACGGCCTGGGCTCAAAATCAACGATCTGACCATTCCAAGCAGTCGGTCTCTCAAGGCATGGCCTGCCGCCCGGCCGCCATCGCGCCCTCCGAAATTCAATCGCGCACTCAGGGTTGGCACCACGGTAATAGCGACCAGCATGCTGGCCAGAATCGAGGCAGAAATCGCCACGGCAATGTCAGAATACAACTGGCCGGCTTCCTGTTCGATAAAGAAAATCGGCGCAAACACCAGTACGGTTGTCATGGTTGAAGCGAGCACAGCGGGCCAGACCTGGCGCACGCCTTCAGCCGCGGCGGCCAATCGATCGAGCCCCTCGCGTCGGCGACGCTCGATCGCTTCCAGAACCACAATGCTGTTGTCCAGCGTCATGCCCACCGCGAAGGCGATGCCCGCCAGTGAGATGACGTTGATGGTTCGCCCAGCGAGCAGCAGGCCGAGAAAGGCGGCAATGGTGCAGATCGGTACGCCAACCACCCCGACCAAGGTGGCGCCAAAGGATCGAAGGAAAACGAACATGACCAGCGTCGCCAGCAGCGCTCCAATCGCCAGGTTCTGCCAGACGTTGGCCACCGAAGCCTGCACGTAGCGCACATCATCGCTGGACAGCTGCAGCACCATACCGGCCGGCATCAATACGTCTCGGTTGATGATTTCGACAACCGGCAACAGTGCTTCTTTGATGTCGATGACATTAGAGCCCGGCTCCCGATTGATCGATATGGTCAAACTCGGTCGGCCATCGGCAAAAGAAAGGCTTCGAACCTCGTAGAACGAGGACTGGACCTCGGCCACATCTGCAAGCCGCACCAGGCTGGCACCCTGTTGAGCCAGAATCAGATCGCCCAGTTGATCCAGGTCCTCGAATCGTCCGACCGTGCGCAGCAGATAGCGACGCTTGCCCAGATCAACGTCACCGGCGGACACGTCCCGATTGCGAGAGCGAATAGCATCGCGTACTTGAGCCAGCGTCAGGTTGCGTTCGGCCAGGGCCGCCGGGTCGATCAAAATGCGAATCTGGCGTTCAGTGCCGCCTCGAATCTGGGCGCGCGACACCCCTTCGACGCGCTCCATGCGCGGACGCACGTTGTCGTCAAGAAAGTCATACATCAGCCGCATATCCAGATCGAGGGGATTCCCCTCAAGCGGTAGCACGCGGAAAAACATGAAGGCATTCTGGGAGAACGAGCTGGCGTCTAGTCTGGGCTCATCGACATTTTCGGGGTAGTTGGGCACCTGGCTCAAGGCATTGTTGACCCGAATCAAGGCCTCGTTGATATCCGTACCAAAGGGAAACTCCAGCTGAATGGAGGCGCTGCCGTAGCTGGCCGAGGAGATCATTCGCTCCATGCCTGGAATAGCTCGCAGGTACTGCTCCTGCTCAATCAGAATTTCTTTTTCCACATCTTGCGGCGTGGCACCGGGCCAGCTGGTTTCTACGCTGATCACCCGGACTTCCAGGTCAGGAATCATCTGGACCGGAATTCTTAATGCCGCGAGGATGCCGAGCACGGCGAAGATCAACACCACCACAGTAACAATGATCCCGTGCCGAATAATCCCCTCAAACATCAGCCTTGATCTCCGACAACTTGCACAGCTTCATTCTCGGTCAAGCCCTCATTCCCGCGCACCACCACGCGCGTGTCGGCAGGCAAATCATCGACCAGCTCGACTTGCTCGGCCAGCAGCCGCTGCACTGTTACTTCCTGTTCACGGGCCTGATTTTGACCGACCGGCACCACCCAGATTGTGGTCGTTCCATCAGGGTAACGAAGCAGCGCGTCACGGGGAATCAACGTTGCTTTTGAACTGGAGGTCAGCGCGATCTCGACACGTGCCGACATGCCGGGAGTAATACCGTTGCCGGAGTCCTGGACGCGCAGGCGCAGTAAAAAAGTTCGCGCCGTCGCATCACTAACCGGCACGCGCGCTTCAATTTCTGTGGTCAATGGCTGGTCGGGCGCCACATCTGCAAACGCCTGGATCTGAACGCCCTCACCCGACAAATCAGACCAATAGCGCTGCGGGACACGCACATCGAGCCAAAGCTCGTCGAGCTGTACAAGTTCCAGCACGGCAACCCCGGGGGTGATCCATTCACCGCGCTCGGCCAGGCGCTCGACAATCACACCATCAAAGGGTGCACGCAGTTCGTGCTGATTCTTGCGCTCGCGCTCCGTGGCCAACTCGGCTTCAACGCGAGCCACATTGGCCTGGGCCAGCACAACGGCCGCTTCGCGCGCCCGAACTTCGGTATCGGGAAGAAATCGATCCTGAACCAGCCGTCGACCTTCTTCGGCCAGCCGGTTTGTTTCGTTCAGCTCGGCACGCGCCTGGGCCAGAGCAGCCTCGGCGCGTGCCACGTTCAGGCGGGCCAGCTCAATATCAAGTGCGAGCAACAGCTGCCCTTGGCTGACGGCATCACCCACATCCACGGCCAGCGTGTCAATAACGCCGGCAGCCTGAGCTGACAGACGCGCCGACTGGCGCGCGGCCAGATTGCCGGTCAGCCGTAAGACTTCAATGCTCTCAGTTGTCGTCGGTCGAACCACGCTGACTGGCGTTTGTGCTGTCAGCTGCCCTGCAAAGCTCAAGGTCAGGGCGAGCACAAATAAACGAATCACTTTCATCAGCTCACTCCGAGTCGCTCAATTGCGTTGCTGTGCTTGGGTGCTGCTCGAACCAGTGCAAGATGTAGCCCACTTTTGCCATCAGATTGCTGGGCCGACGATAGATCGCGTGGGCGGCCTCGGGAATTCGCACCATCGAGGCTTCAACGCCGCGCAACTTGAGTGCCTGGTAGTACTGCTCGGTTTCTGAAATCGGCGTGCGGAAATCATCCTCACCGGTCATCAGCATGGTCGGCGTGCTGACATTGCCAACCAGGGAAACCGGTGAGCGGGCCATGTAGTGTTCGGCGTGCTCCCACGGCGGGCCTGGAAACCAGTATTGGGTGAAATAGCTGGAAAAGTCGGCACTGAGCACGAAGCTGTACCAATTAATCACCGGCTTGGCCGACACCGCAGCGGCGAAACGGTCCGTTTTGCCAATAATCCAAGCGGTCAGCACCCCACCCCCGCTACCGCCGGTAACGAACAGCCGGTCGGGATCAACAAAACCGCGATTGATGACCGAATCAACCCCATCAATCAAGTCGTCATAGTCTTCGCTCGGGTAGTTGTGATGAATCAGGTTGGCAAAATCTTCGCCATAGCTGGTGCTGCCGCGCGGGTTGGTGTAAAGCACCACATAACCTGCGGCGGCCATCAGCTGGAGCTCCATGGCAAACACGGGCCCGTAGGTGGTATGCGGACCACCGTGAATTTCCAGAATCAACGGCCATTTTTTCTCGGCATTGGATTCATCTCTAAATCCTGGGGGGTAGACGATCCAGCCCTGGATCTGGCGCTGATCGTAAGACGACTCGTACCAGAACATCTCGACCTCGCCAATCTGATGATCGGACAGGAAATCTCGATTAAGGCGGGTAAGAACGCGTGCCTTATTGTTTTCAAGCACCGCCACTTCGGCCGGTCGCGCGCTCATGCTGTGGGTGAAAGCGATCAATCCACTAGGACCAATCGAAAAATCACCGCTGCTGTAGGGGCGACCGTAAGCGGTTCCACCCAGGGCGTCGGTCAGGACCTGATGGCGCCCGTTCAAGCGCTGACGCGCAAGCAAGCGCTTGCCTTCGTGGTCATAGGAAACAATTAACGATTGACTGTCGGGTGCCCACTGAAAATTGCGAATTCCCCGATCGAGCTCGTCCGTTAAATTGCTAATTTCGCCATCGTCCAAGTCCATAACGTAGAGACGATTGGACTGATGCGAGAGCTTGCGATCTTCAAAACCCAGCCAGGCTAGCTGCGTGCCATCCGGCGAGAACTGTGGACTTGTGTGCGGCCCGGGCTGCTGATTGAGCTTTTCGAGGTCGCCATCTGCCAACCTCAATTGATAAATATCCTGGCGCAGCGGCTGGCGCTCGGCGTCACCTGAACGATTCGCGGTCAGCAACAGCGCCTCGCCATCCGGCGTCCAGCTGATATCGCCATGGTGATAGGGCCCTGAAGTGCGCTGGGTTGGCGATCCACCGTCAGCCAGCAGCGTGTAGACCTGTCGGTAACCGCGCTCAAGGTAGCCCGCCGCATCGGTCCGATACAGCAAGCGATCAATGTAGACCGGGTCCGGCGCCCAATCCGCCCCACTTGGGCGGCCCGGTAGCTGCACCGGCAGCGTTGCATCCGCTGGTGTCATCATGACGAAGGCCAGGCTTTTGCCATCGGGCGACCAGCTCAACTCAGAGGCCGGTCGATTTAGATCAGCAATTTGGACCTCTCGGCCGCTAGCCAGCCAGTGAACCCAGATCTGGCCGCCGGAGAGATAGGCCAAGCGGTCGCCGCTGGGCGAGAATCGAGGCGAGCTGGCCGAGCGATCGCGCGGCGTTAGTGGCTCAAGCGCGTCGCCTTCCGCGTTGACCAGCCACAGACTAGAGCGGGCCTGATCAGTTTGACGATCCATCCAGGTCCGCTCGAACACGATGAAATCCCCACTCGGTGAGGGTTGTGGATCGCCAGCGATCTCCAGGTCGAAAACATCGTCAAGCGCTAGCCGTTCGGGCAATGCCGACTGGGCCGCAGGCGTTGCGAGCAGGCTGATGAAAAACAGGCTGATTAAGTACGGGCAAACTAGTCGAGGGATCAAATTCATTCGCTTGAGGCTCTTTCTTATAGGCGGTCGCAGGTGCACCATTATGCGCTCTCGGATTCATGCAATCATTACCTAACATTGATAACTCAACGTTCAATTAGGCGGAAGCAAGATGCGATTGACCAATGAACAAATGAATCATTTTCATGATCAGGGCTATTTGTGCTTTGATCCCGGGCTGGATCCCGATCTGCCAGAGCGAATCGTCGCCGATTTATTGCCCCACTATGGTCAACAAAACCTATGCGAAACGGCAAATGGGACGCGCGTACAGGACGCCTGGCATTTTAGTGATGCCGCGCGCGATCTGGCACTCAACGAAACGATCCTCAACGCCCTTGAACAGCTTTACGAACGCAAGCCACTGCCTTTCCAAACTCTGAATTTCCCGGTCGGTACTGAACAACGCACGCATTCAGACACCATCCATTTCAATAGCGATCCCGCCGGTTACATGGCCGGAGTCTGGGTGGCTCTCGAAGATATCGATGAAAATAACGGCGCGCTCAAGTACTACCCCGGCAGTCATCGACTGCCTGAAGTCACCATGCAGGATGTCGGTGGCGGCATCGGCTATGAGCACTACCAGGACTACGAAGATTTCATTCAGAAGCTGATTGAAAGTGAAGGATTACAAGCCGAGCGCGGACGGGTCAAACGAGGCCAAGTCTTCATCTGGCACGGAAATCTATTGCACGGCGGTGGGAGCCATCCCGATCGCAGCAGAACCCGCCATAGCCAAGTCACACACTATTTTTTCGAAGACTGTCGGTATTACACGCCAATGGAATCGAGGCCTGAGAAACGACAGTGGCGCCACCCACACTGGATCGGTCAGTCAATGGAGGAGACCAGCAAACCCGCGAGCTTAGCGCGACGGATAATCCACAAGCTCCAACGAATCGTAGGGAATTAGTGGATTCCTGAATGAGACTGCTTGACGCTTTTAATCCCAAAAAATCGCAAGAAATCTCAAGGAAGATTCAAGCCGCTCGCAACAATTCGTCACGCTCGGAGAGCCTTTGAAGATTCTTTTGGGCGCTATGATTCAAGGCATGAGTGAAAAAGGCACGATTCTGGTGATCGACGACGATCAGGCGCTGGGTGAGATGCTTGGATCATTTCTCGAATCTGAAGGGTGGTCTGTGAATATTGCTCATGATGGACGTAAAGGCCTGGATCTGGCAATCACCAATCCGCCTGATGCCGTCGTTCTCGATGTCATGCTGCCAGGCTTGGGAGGCTTCGATGTATTGCGGGCGCTACGCTTAAAATCGAATGTCCCGGTGATCATGCTGACCGCTCGAGGTGACGAAACCGACCGCATCGTCGGCCTTGAGCTGGGTGCAGACGACTATTTGCCCAAGCCATTCAATCCCAGGGAACTCGCGGCGCGCCTGCGCGCGATTCTACGACGGGTGGCCCCCGACGAGGCGCTGACGCTGAGCCAGGACAACTTGTCGATGGATCGGCAGTCGCGTCGAGTAACGCTGGATAGTGATGCTATTTCCCTGACCGGGGCCGAGTTCGCCATCCTGGAACGTCTTTTACTGGCTGGCGGAAGTGTGGTTTCCAAAGATGAGCTCTGCCAACATGCCTTGGGGCGAGAACTGCTTCCCTATGATCGCAGCGTCGATACCCACATAAGCCGCCTCAGGGGCAAATTGGGCGAGACAAGTTCGGGTGAGCCTCGGATTCAATCGATACGCGGTCGTGGCTACATCCTGGTCGAGGGTGGGCCGCCAGTCGAAAGAAAAATAAATGATCAAACCACAGAAGATTCCTGATGCCACGCTTGTTCTGGCGAATCTTTTTGGCCTTCTGGCTGGTGATCGTGCTCAGCATAGCGGCGACGCTGCTATTGAATGCGCGTCTTGATCAGGCGCGACAGCAAGATGGTCAAACCAGCGACCGATTAGAGCGTATTGCACGCGGCGTTCAACTACGGGCGTTCAGGGAGCTGAATCGAGGTGGTCCAAACGCACTTGCCCGCTGGGCCAGGACGCAGGCCCGAACGGGTGGCCGAGTTCAGCTACTTGTACTTGATGAGGAAGCTCGAGAACTCAACGACCGTCAGATTCACCCGTCTCTCAATCCCGTGCTTGCGGCCTGGCGCGCAGACAGACCGCTACCAGATACCGCGCGAGGCGCACGCCGACTGGCCGAACTTGATCATCCACTACACGGTGAATTTCTCATCCTGGCATTGATACCACCGCGACCTGTTTTGCTGCGTCTGTTTGGCCCTCTTGGACCAATTGGTTTGCTGGCCGTGGCGTTGGCAGCAAGTGTCTTGGTCAGCTGGCTGTTGGCACGTACCCTGACCCGGCCAATCAGCGGCATCAGATTCACCGGCCGGGCGCTGGGCCGCGGCGATCTAGACGCTCGAGTCAACCCGAAAATTGCCAAAAGAAACGATGAGCTTGGCGAATTGGCTACCGACTTCAACGCAATGGCTTCCCGTATTCAAGCGCTGTTAGAGCAGCAGCAAACCTTACTCAGGGACGTATCACACGAACTTCGCTCACCGCTGGCTCGAATGCAGGTTGCTCTGACTTTGCTTGGGGATGCGAAAACAAACGACGACCGGAACCACTATCTTGGCCGAATCAATCACGATGTTCAGCGACTGGATGATCTCATCGACAACGTGCTGCGCTATGCGCGAATGACGCAGGCAGATTTCCCGGACAAGTCCACCGTCGACTTGAGTGCCATGTTTGATTCATTGATCGAGTCAGCCAGGCTAGAAGCGGAAATGAAAGCCGTCGAGGTCCACTACACCGGTCCAAGCAAACTATCCATTAAAGCAATTCCTGATCTTCTTGAGCGATCGTTCGAGAACTTGCTCAGGAACGCGATTGCTCACAGCCCTGAAGGAAGCCGCATTGATGTTCGGCTTGTTGAGGCGAATGGCGAAATCACTGTTCGCATTCGCGATCAGGGCGGCGGCGTCCCGGAAGACAAACTGGAAACGATTTTTGAGCCGTTTGTCCGCGTAACAGCTGAGCGCAGCGAGAAAGGCAAAAGCGGCGGGATTGGTCTGGCCATCGTTCGAGCTGCTGTTGGTCATCATCAGGGACAGGTTAGCGCCAAAAATCGACCCGCAGGCGGATTGGAAATGCTGGTCAAGCTACCCAGGACCTGAGGAACATCTGAACAGCGTAACGTTTCTCAACCAAACCTTACCCAGCGTGACCCTACATCCAGTCCATTTGATGGACTATGGGTTTGTCGAAACCCAAACGACATTTATCCCAAACCGGAGACCTAAGATGGATAATTTGAACAACGCAAATCGACAAGCCTTGATCGTCAGAACTGCGGCTGCAATGATTTTTTGCTTGCTATTCAGCCTTTCAGCCGTTGCCGACGATCACCCAAGACTGGACCGAATGACTGAGCATCTGGAGCTAAGCGAAAGTCAGAGCGCTGAAATAGGCTCTTTGATCGAGGCGCATCGCGACCGTATGGCGATACTCCGCCAGAATCACGATGAACAAGGAAGACAATCAAATCGACACGTTGCTCGCGCAGAGCGCCAAGCGCTGATCGAGGAGATCGAAACCGTTTTGGACGAACAGCAGCGTGAGCGATTCCAGCAGATTCGGGATCGGCAACGTGATCGGCGGCCGCGCCAAAGCAGGCGGTTGATGCATGCGGTCTCAAGCCTTGACTTGAGTCGCGAGCAACAAATTGCTGTCCGTTTATTGATGGAACAAAAGCGCGCTGAGCACCAGGCTCAGCGAATTGAATTCAAGGCCGAACTCGCGACGATTCTCAATGAAGATCAGTTAGCTCAACTGAAGTCGATCACAGAGCGTCAGCGCGAGCGTAGTTGAACCCCGATATATTCACTGCCTGGATCGCAACCAGGCAGTGTCTGAATAATATTTCGGGCGCAACAGCCATCCGTTGTACAAGTCATTTATTGCTCGCATCGTCAGCTGCCATCGCTAGGCCTCACGATCTGCGAAACAGATACTCTTTCTGGCCGTTCCCGAGCAACACGGTCTGCTCAGCCACAAGACCGGGCATGCTGGCCTGAAGCACATCGGTCGAGTGGCGTGGCGCAGGAATACGATTATGATCCGGCAACGACTCCGGATCGCGATGTGAGTCGGTTCGGTCTGGAAACTCGACAGCATAGGGCCAGGACTCGATTATTCCACCGGAAGAAAGCGACATGACGTCCGGCCGGGCTGGCATGTCAACCGCTGAGGATTCGATCACGGCGTGGACTTCAACCTGCGAAGATAAACGGGGCAGAAGGATGTCCATCATGGCAGTGATTTCTGGCGGCGATAGATAATTCAAGAAATTCCAGCACAGCAAGACGTCCGCCAATTCCCCGTTTGGATCTGGCAGACGTGACTTGAATCGATCATGAAAGGTTTCCGAGGATACGCTTTCGTTGCCGCCTTCTAGCCAGCAATCATCAAGACCGAGAACATCAAGTCGTACATGTAGTCCCGAAAGACAGTGCAGAATTCCTGGCCGTAACGTGCTCAGATCAATGAGATAGATTCGTCGCGCTTGAACAAAACATTCAGTTACTTGTTGCAATAGCGGCGCTTTGACCAGTTGTTTTTCAGGTTTAGTGTCAGAACATCGATTCGCCGCCTGTCTTTCTTTCGGCGTCGAGCGAGCAAACTTTAGCGGGCTCAAGAGTCTTCGCGTTGCTTACCGTTGTCAACACTGTGTAGCAGGTCTTTGTCACCACTGTCGAAGTTGGCGGATGCACCCGAGTCGGACTCAGCTCTCATGTCCCTGTCGGTTTCAGGCGGTTTTTGTCGAGACGCGGTTAGTGGTTCGGCCTGCTGTTCAGCAACTGGATTCATTTTGATAGTGCCATTAAAGCGCGCCCCGTCTTCTAAGCTCACGCGCGGGGCAGTGATGTTGCCCTTGATACGGGCAGTTCCCAGGATAACAAGCTCGTTGTGGACCACCAGATGGCCGTCCATTTGACCTTCTATGCAAACCGAATTTGCGATAACGTCGGCAAAAATGCGCCCTTTTGGTCCTATTGTCAGTCTATTGGCTTCCAGCTCCACTTTGCCCTGGACTTCCCCCTGAATCAGCAAATCCTCCTCTCCGGAGATTGTTCCTTCGATTCGGATTGATTCCCCGATCAGCGCTAAGCCACTACGCCGGCCAGAACTAGTGTCCATGTCCGGCTTGTTTTTGGAGGGCTCAGTGCGCGCTGCAGGATCTCGGCGATTGAACATTCAGTCTGCTCCTGTAACCTGAGAGTTGTCCGAAGGGCTTAAATTACCCCATCGGATGTTAAAGATCAGGAAAACGGCGTGCTTGCCTTATCCATAAAGTTTTTGCTGCGCTTTACCCATCTGTGCTCTCATCCCTGTAGTCACCGCGAGATTTCTACGTCGCTACGCTTGCTGAAACGACTTTTCAATCTTCGCCCAGGTGTCTCTCAAGGTCACAGACCGATTGAAAACCGGATTCTGGGAAGTGCCGTCGTGGTCGGGGACAAAGTATCCCAGCCGTTCAAACTGGAAAAATTCGCCCGGCCCTGCCAGTTCCATGTTGGGTTCGAGTTTAGCGTTCGAACATTTTTCTAAGGAATGGGGATTGAGATACTCAACAAAATCGATGTTCTTGTCTGCGGTCAGATGCGGGACTCTAAAAAGTCGATCGTAGAGCCTTACTTCGGCAGTTACTGCATGGTTCGCTGATACCCAGTGAATTGTTCCTTTCACCTTGCGATCAGCTCCAGGCTGGCCTGACCTTGATTCGGTATCAAAACTACAGTGCAATTCAACCAGGTTTCCTGACTCATCCTTGATCACATCGTCGCACTGAATGATAAAAGCGTTTCGAAGCCTGACTTCACCGCCTGGTTTGAGGCGAAAGAATTTTCTAGGGGCCTCTTCAAGAAAGTCATCGACTTCAATATAGATTTCTCGAGTCATCGGGATCTTGCGCGTGCCCATCTCAGGATTCTGCGGATGGTTCGGGGCCTCGAACCACTCAGTTTCATCCTCTGGAAAGTTTGTCAGAACGACTTTCAACGGCCGCAGAACCGCCATCCGTCTTGGCGCACGTATATTCAAATCATCGCGGAGATTCCGCTCCAATCCACCAAAAGGGATCACACTTTCTGATTTGGTGACGCCAATTTCATTACAAAATGACCGAATCGATTCTGGAGTAAACCCACGTCGTCGTGCACCTGCAATTGTCGGCATCCTTGGATCATCCCAACCGTCGACGTGACCTTCGTCCACCAGTCGGGTCAATCGACGTTTTGATAAAACTGTGAAATCCAGATTAAGTCGAGAAAATTCGATCTGTTTTGGCTTGCCTGGCACTGGCAGGTGCTCGATAAACCAGTCATACAACGGTCGATGGTCTTCAAACTCGAGCGTGCACAACGAGTGTGTGATTCGTTCGATCGCGTCCGATTGGCCGTGGGCAAAGTCGTAGCTCGGGTAGATACACCAGTCTGAACCCGTCCGCGGATGAGTTTGATGCCGGATGCGATAGATTACGGGATCGCGGAGGTTGATGTTGGGTGCTGCCATATCTATCTTTGCGCGCAACACATGCGCTCCATCTGGAAACTCACCCGCTTTCATTGCAGCAAATAATGCGAGATTCTCATCAGTCGACCTGTCTCTAAAAGGACTGTTCTGGCCGGGTTCGGTCAGAGTGCCTCGCTGATTACGAATGGCTTCAGCGTCCTGACTATCGACATAAGCCAGATTGCTTTCAATCAGATAAAGCGCGAAATCGTGCAACGCTCCGAAATAGTCTGAGGCATAGCACTCGTTCTGCCAGTTATAGCCAAGCCAACTGACGTCATCGCGAATGGCATCTACAAATCGCTGTTCTTCGCGGGCCGGATTCGTGTCGTCAAAACGCAGATTAGTGTATCCACCAAACTCTTGCGGCAGGCTGAAATTCAAGACGATCGACTTGGCGTGTCCCAAGTGGAGGTAGCCATTGGGTTCTGGCGGAAAGCGTGTGACCAGGCTTTCGTATTTACCATCCTCAAGTTCTTTGCGAATTCGATTGCGAATGAAATTGGTAGGCGTAATTTCAGGATTTGTCATACGGTTTTTTTCAAATCTAAGGCCGTCATTGTATCCGGCATAACGGTAGAAGGGGTGGACTGGTAAAAGTGCCGGAATCAACCTGTTGGCGTGGCATACTCTGCTCTCACTAATCCACATTGGCCTGCAATGAGCGATCTAAGCTTCAATCACAAAAAACTTTCGAATCGGATCCTGTTCGGCATGGGTTTAGGTCTGGTTGTTGGAATTCTCATCAACCTCTTTATTGCTGAACTCGCGTGGGTTCAGACTTTTATCATTGACGGTCTTTTCGCGGTTGTCGGTGAAATCTTCGTTCGCTTCCTCAGCATGCTCGTTGTACCTTTGGTTTTCGTGTCATTGATCACTGGAGTTAGCTCCCTCAGTGATCCCAGCAAACTGGGTCGTGTGGGCGGCAAAGCAATTGCGCTTTACATGCTGACCACTGGCATCGCCATTTCCTTAGCGCTGGCTGCGGCAGTTATCGTCAAGCCGGGCATTGGGGCTAATCCTGAAAGCTCGGTTGAGCGCGAGATTTCTGCTCAGCCTTCGTTCACTCAGGTACTCGTAGACATGGTTCCGCGCAATCCTGTTGAAGCGATGGCTAATGGCGACATGCTGCCGATTATCGTGTTTGCAGTATTGATTGGGCTATCGATTGCTTTGTCGGGGTCGGCCGGGCGCAACGTCGGCCAGTTTTTTGCAGACTTCAATACAGTAATCATGCGGTTGGTCGGATTCGTCATGTTGCTCGCTCCGTATGGTGTCTTCGCGCTGATCGCCGGCCTTGCTGCCACTACAGGTTTAAGCACGTTCGAGGGGTTGATCAAGTATGTTTTATTGGTCCTGATCGTGTTGGTGTTTCACGCCACGGTAACCTACTCAATTATCCTCAAGCTCTTGACGGGTTTGAGCCCGAGAATTTTCTTTTCAAAGCTCAAGGGCGTACTTGCTTTCGCTTTTTCCACTGCCTCAAGCGGCGCGACCATTCCGGTCACGCTCAAAACAGTAGAACAGCGTCTAGGAGCGGATAATAAAGTCGCATCATTCACAGTACCGCTTGGTGCCACCATCAACATGGACGGTACCGCCATCATGCAGGGCATCGCGGCAGGGTTTATCGCTCAGTACTACGGCGTTGATTTGAACATTGGACAATATTTGATGATCGTTCTGATGGTCATTATGGCTTCAGTCGGGGCCGCAGGCGTACCAGGTGTAGGCCTGATCTTACTGGCGGGCGTACTCGCTGCGGTTGGACTTCCTGCCGAAGCCATCGGACTGATACTTGGAGTTGATCGACTGCTCGACATGACTAGAACGGCGGTCAACGTGACTGGTGATGCGATGGTGACCACCGTTGTTGCTGATTCTGAAGGCGAGTTGGACCGAGACGTTTTCAACGATGAGTCCGTGGAGGTAATTAGTCACAGCTCATAGTCGACCGCGCAACGACACCTTAAAAGGTCCAAGCTATTGGGTTACGTGAAAGCTTGTCAAGTCCGGCCGTTGCGTCATTGCGATTATCGCAGGCACCGCGACAGAAGCCTTGTCGAAGGAGCTGAAGATGCCGTATAGGCCGGGAACACTGTACGCTTTACGTAGACAAGAGGTGCTGTGGTAGAACCCGACCATGCGTGACCGAATAAAACAGTCTCACAGCCAGACCCTGCCAGCAGCGTTATGCCATAAAAAAACCCCGACACTCGAAAAGAGCATCGGGGTTCCTATGTAAATGCCTGGCAGTGACCTACTCTCACATGGGAAACCCCACACTACCATCGGCGCTAACGCGTTTCACTTCCGAGTTCGAGATGGAATCGGGTGGTTCCACGTTGCTATTGCCGCCAGGCAAAGCTAATCGTATCGCTGTCATTCCAGCTGGAATGCAATGATTTCAGAAATCTGTTCAAGAGCGTCTTGTCAGTCGTGCCAACAAGTTAGTGAATTGATTCGTAGATTCAAATCTAAATCGAATCTATCAATTGGCTTT
>JGI12109J20283_10125609_pt1 | contig 21960 bp, 14 predicted proteins | sample ElkSlonscriptome_12_FD_20283 | JGI IMG/M metagenome (IMG submission 20283)
ATAAGCCGCCATGTACATCCGCGCATGGTTATGTAGATAGCCTGTCTCACGCAATTCCTGGCTAAACCCGTCGATGCAGGCTAAACCCGTTTCACCCTCAGCGATGTCATCCGGCAATTCATCAGCATATTGTTCGGTGTAGTAACCCGTCTTATAGGGTTCGCGATCATCCCAGATGCCATCACCGATTTCTTCATACACACGCTGAAAATAATCGCGCCAACCCAGTTCATTGACGAACTTGTAGGCGTCTTTCTCTTTCTGAACGTGCTTCAGCACATCATCACGGATTTCTGCCAGGCTCAACACACCATAGCGAATATACGGTGATAGACGCGATACATCACCATCCAGATAATTACGGGTCTGCGCGTAACGCTTGGGCTGAACCGCCTTAAGTTGTTCTTCGGCAGCGGCCCGCCCACCCCGCACTTCGGGGATGTGATCGTCAATATCCGCCGCCTGCGGGAACTGCGCTTTTAGATAGGCGATCATCTCCTCGCGATTGGCAAAGTCGCGCCGCATATCAGTGGTTTTTGTGGTGTTATCAACGGTCATGATGCTTGCCTCCGCAGTGATTTTGCCTTGCTGCTACATGCCTTACTACAATACTTAACGTCATCCCAGTTCTTTTCCCATTTTTTGCGCCATGTGAACGGACGCCCACACACCGGACACGTTTTCTCCGGCAAATGTTGCTTTTTAACGCCTTTCATTACGCTAAATCCAAGCCTTAACAATAATCTCGTACAATCGTGGTAACTATAAAAACGCAGACTTAAATATGCGTGAGCGTGAACACAAAAAACCCGGCGATGATCAGCCGGGTTTCTCATATTTATGTGATTGTCAGTAAATGGGCGTCTATTCCGGGGATTTCGCTGCCCGTGCCCGCCGCCGGGCCAATGCCGCTTCACGCTCCGCCTGGACCCGCTCAGCGCGGTCATCCTGAGCTGGTGCTTCGGCTTCGGCAACGGCTGCGGCCTCTGCGACAGGTGCGGCTGCGCCGTTGGTCGCCGGGGCTTTGCGTTTTACCGGCTTCTTGCCCTTCTTACGCGCCTTGACGACATCCGTGTGCTCCCAGCCACCACGCGCTTGCATTTCTTCATAGGCGGTGGTCGGTGCGATTTTACGCCAATAGCTAAACGGCTTGGATAGATCATCCTTATCGTAGATGTGTTCTGCTGTGCGGTCATAGCTGGCGATCTCGTAGTCATGGTCCATCTTGATCGCATCAAACGGGCAGAACTCCGAGCAGAAGCCGCAGTTCATACAAATGTCAATGTCAATAAAGAATGCTTCCGGCTCCGGCACCGGGCGTCCGGTATCCGGGTTTGTACCACGCACAATCCAGATGCACTGCGGCGGGCAAACCTTCGCGCAGATACCACAGCTTGTACACCAATCTTTACCGGGTTCAACTTCGGCGTCCAGGTCATTCATCACCAGGAAGGGCACATAACGGAACCGCTCTGGCACCGCGATTTTCTCATCCGGGTATTGCACCGTAAACGCACCCTGCGCCTTGGTACTCTGGCGTGATTCAAAGTTATCCGGGTTGCTATATTTCTTCATGCCGAAACGCAGGTCATCAACATAGGTGTTGACGAAGTGCTTAAACGTAACGGCAAGTCCTCGTAATAGTCCTCGTCCGTACATGGGGTCTCCTCACAACAAAACAGGTATCGGTGACAGACCAATGAGCGTCCATCACCGCATATTCATTGATTTTAACGGTCCGTCTCACCAAGCACGATGTCGATACTGCCCAACACCGTCACCACATCCGCGACCTTATGCCCCTTGGACATCTGGCCCAGCGGGGTCAGGTTGATAAAACTTGGGGCGCGGATATGATACCGCCAGGCGTTCTGCGTCCCCTTCTTATCACCAGCGGAAACGACATAATAGCCCAGCTCACCCTTGGGATTTTCCACCCGGCCATAACTTTCGCCAATGGGCACACGGGCTGCATACTGGGTATTACCCGTCACGCTCTCGCCTTTGGTTTCCTCAAGGCGGGGCATAATCTGCCGCAGAATACGCAAGCTCTCACGCATTTCGCTCATACGCACCGTATAACGGTCGTAAATATCACCCTGGATACCCACCGGGATGTCGAAATCCAATTCATCGTAGATGCTATATGGCTCTGCACGGCGCACATCATAGGGCACGCCAGCAGCACGCAGCAACGGACCCGCCGCACTGTAGGCGATAGCCATATCTGCGGGCAGCATACCCACACCGATGCAGCGTGATTTGATGATCTCGTTTTCGCTCAAGTAGTATTCGTACTCGTCCAGGAAGCGCGGTAAACGCTCATAGATGATGTCACTGAGGAATTCCATCGTGTCCAGGTCACGCACCCGGTCATTGACCAGATTAGCGACACTGTGAATGCGCTCTGGGATGTCCTTATAGACCCCACCGAAGCGCATGTAATTACACATCAGGCGGCTGCCTGCTGTAGCCTCGAAGAAGTCAAGGATTTTCTCGCGCTCATTATTGGCATACAGCATCGGCGTGAAGAACGCGCCCAGGTCATTGAGCAAGAAGCCAATCGACCATAAATGGTTGCAGATGCGGGTTAGTTCTGCCATCAGCACGCGGATACTTTCCGCACGGTAGGACGGCGGTTTATACCGTGCGCCGGTTGCCATCAACTGCTCAATGGTCAGTGCATAGCCCAGGTTATTACCCATGCTGGATAGATAATCCAGACGATCCGTAAAGGGCATATTATGCAGGTAGGTGTTACGCTCACCGATCTTCTCATGATTGCGGTGCAGGTAGCCCATCACCGGCTCTAACGCCTCAATGGTCTCCCCATCCAGGCTAATAATCATACGGAATACACCATGCGTACTGGGGTGATGTGGCCCCATGTTCACAATCAGGCGGTCCGTACTCATGGAATCGCCGCTGAGTTCCTGTACATCCACACCCAGGCCCATGCTGTTATAGAGAGCTTCCTCGGAAACATCATTCAGCCGTGATAGGTCAAAGTCTTCCGGGTAGGCGACATTTTTACCGTAGATGTTCTTTTCTTCCGCACGATGCACATGACCACCCGGCCAGCGGCTATCGAACGGCTTATGATCTTGCTCGTAGTACGCTTCTTTCCAGTCTTTGCGCAGCGGGTGCCCCAGGAAACCATCCCATAGCAGAATACGCTTCAGGTTGGGGTGCCCAGGGAAGCGAATGCCCATCAGGTCAAACGCCTCACGTTCCTGGAAATCCACGCCCGGCCATACGTCAATCAAAGACGGAATTTCTGCGTTATCGCGGGGTGTCTGCGCTTTGAATGTCAGTGCGGAACCGCCGCTGGTACGATAGGCATGATATACCATTTCCATATCACTATCCGGCTCACCCATCTCATGGTAATCAACGGCAGTCGCGCTGGATAGATAATCAAAGCCGAGTTCGTCACGAATGGTCATCGCCACATCAATAAGACGCTTCTTATCAACAATGACACCCTGATACCCGTGACGAGTATCATCAGTGACGACGCCCGGATATTTATTTTTCAGTACCTCAATCGCGTTCTCAATGTCATTAACTTTAAGATCGCTCTGATCCGGTGCTACTTGGTCTACCATTACAAATCCTTAAATCGCTACGTTTATGCGTTGCGCTTGGCGTCACGGGCACGCTTTTTGCTGAGTGCGGCCAGGCGCAGCTTATTGACCGCTTCACGGTTGGGTGCGTCCTCGGTGACGGCAGTTGTCGTTGCTTCTGCGGTGGCTGCCCCCGCCCGTGACGGGATCACCCGGCGGCTTACGTACTTCTCCGGCGGTGCTGGCAGTTCACGCATGGCGAAATCTGACTCACCACGCGCCGCACTCTCCGCCTGACGCCGGATCAAATCCATCTGACGCGGGTCGATAATATCTGGCCCCAATACCGGGATTGGCGTCGGCTCGGACGGCCCCACCCCATACCACGGCACATCATCAAGGTTCGCCAGGGATTGGCCGTCGATCTTCTTCTGCAAGGCGATCATCCCATGCAGGAGTGCTTGCGGGGTCGGCGGGCAACCGGGCACATACACATCGACTGGCAGGTATTTATCCACACCGGAAACGACGTTGTAGCCCTCTTTGAAAGGACCACCGCCACTGGCACAGGCACCCATCGCCAGTACATATTTTGGCTCCGGCATTTGATTGTACAGGCGCACAATCGGCACGATCATTTTCTTTGTCACCGTACCGGAGACAATCATCAAGTCAGACTGGCGCGGACTACCACGCATTACCTCCATACCGAAGCGGGAGAAGTCAAACCGAGATGACGCTGTACTGATCATCTCAATCGCACAGCAGGCCAGGCCGAATAGCAGCGGCCACATCGAATTGCGACGACTCCAATTATAAATCCGGCTCAGGCTGGTAATTGCCAGATTGCCTTCCATGCCTTCCGGCAGTGGGAACTCCGTGTCATGTAATTTGGTGAGATCAAGCTCACTCATAAGTTATGGTCTCCTCGTACCACTCACGCAATATTCCAGTAAGGATGCCGTCGTTGCCCAAAGCCGGGTCGTCAGCAAATTCCGGTAAATTGACTATCCACTCAAATAACTGCTCAGTACCTACATTTTCAACATCAACATCAGGGTATGCATCTTTGAGCGCGAGTACAATCTCATAAGATGACTCCCAATATAGTGGCATGGGTTGTGAATTTTCACTCATTCACTTGTATCTTATCGTATCTTGGCCTGAATATCGACAAATATGCTAACCTTTTCTTTTTTATTATCAGCATACCTATTTTTCAGCATCTGTCAAACATATTAGCGGTTGTCAATCTGAGCGCGTTGCAACTTACCGCTGTAGTCCACATAAACGGATTTCCACTCGGTGAAGCTATCCAGAGCGGCTTGGCCGGCTTCGCGCATGCCGTTGCCTGTGCCGCGTGTGCCGCCGAACGGGAATTGGATCTCCGCGCCGGTGGTCCCATGGTTGATGTAGACGATGCCCGTAGTCAGATCACGAATGGCCCGGAAAGCCGCGTTCACATTCTCCGTGAAGATGCTGCTCGAAAGACCGTAACGCACATTATTGCTGACCTCAATCGCCTGCTCAAAGGTATCCACCTCGATGATAGACAGCACTGGCCCGAAGATCTCCTCTTGTTCCACGCGCATACCGGGTGTGACACCATCAAATAGCGTCGGCTCAAAGAAATAACCCGTATCCATACCGGCAGGGCGTCCGCCACCAGCGACGATAGACACGCCTTCGCTTTTCGCCACATCCATGTAACTGCTGACTTTATCCAGTGCCTTCTGGTTGACCAGCGGCCCCATCTCAACACCAGACTCTAGCCCATTACCGACCTTGATGGCCTTGGCCTTCTCAACCAGAGCCTCTACCAGTTTGGCTTTAATGCCCTTCTGTACGATCAAGCGGCTGGTGGCCGTGCAACGCTGCCCTGTCGTGCCGAACGCACTCCAGTTAATCGCATCAATCGCCAGGTCGAGATTAGCATCATCCAGCACGATGATGGCGTTCTTACCACCCATCTCCAGCGAGACCTTTTTGCCCAGGCCCGCCGCCTGCTGATACACCTTAATACCCGTTTCCGTAGACCCGGTGAAGGAAATCACACGCACATCGGGGTGACCGACGAGAGCCGAGCCTGTTTCCCCGGCCCCGGTGACCACATTCAACACACCCGGCGGTAAACCAGCATCCGCGAAAACTTTGGCAAACGCAGCCGATGACGCTGGCACATCTTCACCGGGTTTCCATACGAGCGTATTACCAGCGATGAGTGCAGGTAGCATCTTCCAACTGGGCACAGCCGCCGGGAAGTTCCACGGTGTGATCAACCCCACAATGCCAATTGAATCCCGCAACGCCATCCCGAACTTATTCGGCATTTCCACTGGTGCGGTATACCCCATCAGACGACGACCCTCACCGCCCATGTAATAGGCCATGTCAATCGCTTCTTGAACATCACCGCCCGTTTCCGAGACGATTTTGCCCATTTCACTGGTCATTAATTCGGATAATTCTTGTTTGCGTTCTTCAAGCAAGCGTGCAACATCGTAGAGGATTTCGCCACGGCGCGGGGCTGGCATCAACCGCCAATCGTCATAGGCGGCTTTGGCAGCAGCAACCGCCGCCGCGACATCGTCCGCACCACTGGCCGGGGCCACACCAAGTAACTCTTCTGTAGCCGGATTTTGCGTCTCAAACATTTCACCTGTGCGGCTATCCACCCAGGCCCCACCAATCAAATTCTGAACTGTATGCGTCATAATAATATCCTTTTAATCCCCCTATTGACTACTTGTGTAGCCAACACGTTGAAGTATAAAATTGATCATACAGATTGTCAATAATTTCACAATCCATATAAAAACTACTCGGTTTTGAGCACTCTTGCGCCCTGTCTATCAACCTGAGTGGCCCGCGCCTCGCTCTTGATGTTACCATCAGCATAGGTGTCATGCATGGCCTGTGCCACAGTTTCGGCGACTTGTGCATCATCACAGACGGCGCACAGGGTCGGCCCTGCCCCGCTGATGACCAGTGCCATCGCACCGGCCTGTTTGGCCGCCGCCCGGATGTCATACAACAGCGGCATCAAGTGAGCGCGGGCTGGTTCTACAATGCCGTCACGCTCCATTGCGGCTGCCATCGCCTCAATATCCCCGCGATATAACGCATCAATGAGCTGCGCAATGGCTCCGGTCTGGGCAATCATCGCCTTTAATGTGACGCTATCCGGCAACACAGCACGGGCTTCGGCAGTGGGCACCGCAACATCCGGTGTGACCAGAGCCAGGTGCAAATTCTCCGGCACCGGCAAATGACGGATCTCGTTAATTTCAATGCCATTGATAAGCATGATACCGCCGAGCAATGCCGGGCCTGCGTTATCCGCGTGGTAGCCACTGACCAATGCCTCACCTTCCAGGCTGGCAGGTAGCAATTGCTCACGACTTAACGGCTCACCGAATAGCGCGTTGGCGGCAATCACCCCGGCGACAGCACTCGCGGCACTACTACCCAACCCACTCGATAGCGGCAAGCCCTTATCCAGCGTGATTGCCACACCATGCGGTGCGTTAATCTGCTTCAAAAAGGCATTGATTGCGACAGTAGCCGTGTTCTTGCCAGCATCACGGGGCAGCATAAAATGGTCGCCGGTAATCTCGTTGATGACCGCACCCGGTTCATCGCGCGGTTCCGCAATAACCGTATCACCCGGCCCTTGCAGCGCAATCCCCAGTATGTCAAATCCCACACCGACATTTGCCATGCTTGGTGGCGCAAATGCTTCTACTCTGGCAATCGCGGACAAAAGTGTTATCCTTTAATCGGTTTCTCAGGTAATACGATGAGGGTACACGAATGAGCAGCGTCTTGCAATGCATGGAATCCGGCAAAACCTACCCGATGGACCGCGTGCTTTATACCAGCCCGGATACCGGCGGCCTGCTTGATGTATGGCATGATCTGGATGCACTCAAAAAAACGGTGACGCGCTCAACCTTCGATGATCGCCTGGGTACACTAAAACGCCCCTTCAATAGCGGTGTATGGCGGTACAAGGAACTGATCTACCCGGATATTGACGATAATCTGATCGTCAGCAAGCCGGAAGGCAATACCAACCTGTACCCTGTACCCCGATTGGCAGATTGGGCAGGCGTAAACACGTTATACCTCAAGCATGAAGGCGAAAATCCAACCGGCTCCTTTAAAGATCGCGGGATGACGGGCGGCCTGACACAAGCCCGTTTCCTCGGTATGGAACGGGTAGCCTGTGCGTCAACGGGGAATACCTCAGCGGCCCTGGCTTCCTATGCTGCCGCTGCTGGTATTGAAGGTGTCATCTTCTTCGAGGATAAAAACATCGCCCTGGGCAAGCTCTCACAGGCCATCGCCTACGGCGCGACCTGCGTGCAAATCAGCGCGGATTTTGACCGCAATCTGGAACTCGTCCGTGAAGTTTCCGAGAGATTGGGCATCTATGTGCTCAACTCCATCAATCCCTTCCGCCTGGAAGGGCAAAAATCCATTATGTTTGAAGTCATCCAGCAGTTAAGCTGGCAAGCACCGGATTGGGTTGTCGTGCCTGGCGGTAACCTGGGCAACTCCTCCGCGTTTGGCAAGGCCCTCTATGAACTGCACTACCTGGGATTGATTGAAAAGATGCCACGCATCGCGGTCATTCAAGCTGAAGGTGCCAGCCCGCTCTATAACAGCTTTGACCCCCATGCAGACCGCGACAACTTTGACCGGCATCAGGACGAACTGATGCCGATGAAAGCCAAGACCATCGCTAGTGCCATCAAAATCGGTAACCCGGTTAACTTCCCTAAAGCGGTGCGTGCCCTCCGCTGGACGGACGGCATCGTTGAAATGGTGACCGACCAGGAAATCATGGACGCAAAAGCCCTGATTGACGGCGCGGGCATCGGCTGTGAACCGGCTTCGGCCTGTTCGCTGGCAGGTACGCGCAAATTAGTCGAGAACGGCATCATCAAATCGGATGAGACCGTCGTTGGCGTCTTGACCGGCCATCTGCTCAAAGACCCGGACGCCACCATTGGCTATCATCAGAATACGCTGGAAAACCTGCACGCCAACCACCCCAACCACATGCTCAAAGTCGGTGATGACGCTGACGAAATCGTGCGCCTACTCGCGGAGCGTGGCGAACAGAAACAGGCCACACCCACAACCTAACAGCATGTTTCTTTTTGGATAGATTTTCGTTTGCACAGTATAATCTCGGTACAAGTACCTGGATGCATCGGGAGGACTGTGTGATGCGCAAATCATCAATTAATACGATAAGCACACGCGTCGTCTTATTGGTATTGCTGTTCCTGGCAACGTTGACCAGTGGCGCATCTGCCGCCATCGCGCTCATACTGGAAGTCGAAACAACCCCGCAATGGTGGATCGGCTGGTTACAGAACTTCAGTACAGAGATGTTTGGTGCAGCCGTGACCTTCATCTTGCTGGAACTGGTCGTAAGCCGCCGCCGGGATACCCGCAAATTAGTCATTCAAATGCGCAGCCGTGATAATGCCACTGCCCTACAAGCTGTAGAAGAATTGAGGGAGATGGGTTGCCTTGATGATGGCACCCTCCAGGGGATTGATCTGCGGGGTGCCAACCTGCAAAACGCTGATCTACAAGAGGCGGACCTGAGCAACGCCCGGTTAAATAATGCCGATTTGCGTGGAGCGACATTAGCCAATGCCGTACTCAAGCAAGCTGATTTACGCGACTCAAAACTGGATAGAGCAAACCTATTGCTCAGCGATTTAACCGGTGCCCGGTTGATACGGACCTCGCTGACTAAAGCTAATCTGCGCGATGCCACCCTCGATGAAGCCGACTTGCGCAACGCGAATCTCAAAGGGGCTTATTGCTGGCATACGATATTTGACCAGAAGACCATCCTCCCGGATGGCAAACCCTGGAAGCAGCAAAGTCGCTTGACAAAATTTGGTGCGGTAGAACGCCCTAGCGAATGGTAATTATCCAAACAGCAAGCGTAGGGTTTCCACAGCAAAAAATACGCCAAACCCCAGGGAAATCACCCCTGTAAGGCCCCACCCCAGGCCGCTGAGCATTAAGCGACTGCCATCACTGATATACCGTCGCTTATTTACATCCTGCCGATAACCGGGTTGACGCACGTTGACATCAATCGCAAGCCACCCTATCCGCAGCAAGGGCACAGCATGGATCAGCGAAATCCGCGCAAAATGTGTGCAGATCAGTGCAAGTGCAGCATTGACCGTTATCCAGATCATCTATTCTCCTGTGTGCAGCGGTCTATGATGCCGGTAAGCTTACAGGATGGCACCAGCATGATCCAGATGACATATCGTGATGATAGAAACGAGCGAAAAATTCAAGCGGAAACACCACATACATTTCACATCACAGGCCATTTAGCAGTACAATAGTCCCATCAAATGGTTTACGTTATACTACCAAGGGAGACCCTAGCTTGGAATGCGAACTAACACTCATGGTTATGAGTGGCATCGACGACGGCACGGTGCGCTATTACTCACTCCAACAAAACGAGGGTATTCTAAGAGATAAGATCTGGATACTGACGCTAGGCCGTAACGAAGATAACGACATCATGCTCCGGCAGGATACATTCATCTCGCGCTATCATGCCAAGCTTCGGCTGAACAACGGCCAATGGCAATTTGAGGATCTAAATAGCACGAACGGCTCATTTCAAGAAGACCCAGCCGATTTTTTCAACGATGAGCGCATCAATGGCACGATTGCGCTAGAGGTGGGGCAGTTATTCCGTGTGGGCCGCACCTGGTTGAAAATTGGACAAACACAAGAGTGAACATCATGCTGACCGAGATCCTAAATGCTGCCCGGCAAGAATCCGCCCAGATGCGCCATTACTACATCGGCGTTGAACATCTATTCATCGCCATGCTGAACCAGCGCGGTGGCATCACCAGCAACCTCATTCAAGATCACGGCTTCAAACCGGAGTATGTGATTGACTCGCTGCGTCGTAAAATGGGCAAAGGCAGCAAAACACAAACGGTCGCTCTTGGCTTGCCGACCCCACGTGCAGATCGGCTCATCGAAAGCGCACGCCGCCTAGCCACCAAGAGCGGGCGCACGGAACCAAACGAACGTGATTTACTTGTCAGCTTGCTGCGGGATGGTGACTGCCTGCCGGTTCGTCTGCTTAAAGCACTTGGCCTGAGTGATATGGATCACCTCCTTGAGGCCGCACAAGCCTATCGCCTGCACAATGACTCACAACAACCTTACGTCAGCATAGAGTTTGGCCCGGATTTTGACCGGAGCAAAGAGCTGAATAACGAACAGTTGCTTATCTTGCGTCGCATTTTTCATGGGTATCTGTCCATCCGGGTAGATCGCTACCTGACAGGCGGCTACAGCGAGGCGACACTGGTGGTTGTCACCCCTATGGCAAGTGACCGCCGCCCCGATGCACCGGTGGTCATCAAGATTGACCAGGGAGATCGCATCCAGGATGAATATCAGCGATACGACTCTCATGTGCGGACCAAACTACCTCCGTTAACCGCCCGCGTTGAAGGTCGCCCGGTCTCGTCGGAGATGTCCGCCCTGGCAGGTATCAAATATACCCTGGTCACTGATACCGACCTCAAACCCAAAGACCTACGTGCGATTATCAATCAATGGGATGGCGAGACCCTCGGCAACTGGTTAGAAAACACCCTTTTCCCTGCCTTTGGCAATCATTGGTGGCTTCAGAATTACCCGTATCGCTTTCAGGTATGGCAAGAATACGACTGGATGCTACCGCCTATATTAACACTGGAGCTGACGAAGGAAGACCCGCACCCAACCAGTGTACGTATTCAGGTGCCAGTACGCCGTTCTCGTCTACGCAGCTTAGAATACGGGGACTCTGTCACCGTGGAAAACTTCGTCGTGCAGAAGGTCTACCCCGCCCGCAACGCAATTCTTCTTGCTGCTGGCCCCGGTGCCGCCTCCATGCACGCCCGTATGAACGCCTACCGCATCGAGATCCGTAATGTAGATTTACACCGCAACACGCACTTCCGGGGTGAGGTGATTGACAGCATCACCGGCACGGTCTATAAAACACGCCACGAAATGCTGGCACATGCCCTTAGCGCACTCGAACCGTATTTCGACATTTACACCAGTACAATCCACATCCCCGGCTTTTCCCCGGAATACCTACCTAACCCGATCACGCGCTATAATCTACTGTTGGACGACTATTTAAATGGGAGCCGCGCTACCATCCACGGGGATTTACACCCCGGCAACATTATGATTGGCCCCAAAGAAAGCGCGTTCTTGATTGACTTCGCCCATACCCGCGAAGGACATACCCTCTTTGACTGGGCCAACCTGGAAACCAGCCTACTCTGTGACCTTTTTATAGATGACTTAGACGATACCTGGGATAGTGTCATTGACATTTTGCGAGAAATCCGTGTGCTGAATAAATCTGCGGAGGGCAGCAACGGCACGCATCCTATCCACCCCTCACTAAAATCTATCGCACATATTCGCCGCATAGCTCACCAGATTTTGACGGCCACCAACGTGTTTAGTGGCACCCAAAACCCCTGGGGTGAGTATTACATGGCCCTGGCATTTTGTGCGCTGCGGGCGATGTCGCGTGATACGTTAAACATCCCGCAAAGACGCCTGATGGCCCTCTTAGCTGCCCTGGCAATCAATGATGTTACCGGGCATCTTCCACAAAACATTGCTGGCAAAACACCCACCCCGGATGGTGACGATACGAATTACATCTAATGCCGTATGCAAGAATTAATTCCTCGCCAAATATGGGCCGCAATTTCGTTGATAGGATGTTATAATTGCCTTTAGAGGGCAACCCAACTATCTTACATAACACCATTGCCACCGGGATTAACCAATATGCCAGAAGATCTATCTGGACGCATTATAAAAAGCTACGAGTTGCAAGAACTCATCGGGGTGGGCGGGTTCGGTGCAGTTTACCGTGCTCATCAACAATTTATTGGGCGCGAAGTCGCGATCAAGGTCATTTTGCCACAGTATGCCAACCGACCAGATTTTATACGCCGGTTTGAGACGGAAGCACAACTCGTGGCACGCCTGGAGCACCCGCATATCGTGCCACTCTACGATTACTGGCGCGAACCCAGCGGTGCCTACCTGGTTATGCGGTGGCTACGCGGTGGCAGTGTGCAGGAAAGCCTCGAAAAAGAAGGTCCCTGGGAGCCTCGGCGCGTTCAAACCACCTTTACGCAGATTGCCGAAGCCCTGGCTGTCGCCCATCGTCAGGGTGTCATTCATCGTGACCTCAAGCCAGAAAATATTATGCTGGATGAGAACAACAACGCCTACCTGACTGACTTTGGCATTGCCAAAGACCTGGGCGGCGAGGCGTCAATTACACAGGGGAATGCGATCATCGGCTCACCGGCCTATCTCTCCCCGGAGCAAATTCAGGGCAAAGACGTTACCCCACAAAGTGATATTTATGCACTGGGCCTGGTGCTCTACGAGATCCTCACTGGGGAACGCCCATTCATGGACGAAAACCCCGCAACCTTGATGTATAAACATCTGGCTGAACCCCTACCAGACCTTGCAGAATTAAATTATGACCTACCACCAGCCATCAACTCGGTGATTCAAAAAGCGACTGCCAAAGACCCATCACTGCGGTATGAGGATACGATCACCCTGGCAAGAGACTTCCGTGTAGCTGTGAAATCTAGCTTAGAGGGTGACGCGATTGAGGGTGGCGGCGGTGGTTCTGTCGGAACGGCTATCATCACCAATAGCAGCATCATCCTGCCGGAACCGGAAAACCCTTACAAGGGCTTGCGTGCCTTCCAACAAGCGGATTCACAGGATTTCTTCGGGCGAGATGGTCTTATTGACCGCATTATCGACCGCCTCAGTGAGGATACGAAAATCGCTCGCTTTTTGGCAGTCGTCGGCCCGAGTGGTAGCGGTAAATCCAGCGTTGTCAAAGCCGGCGTCATGCCCGCCCTGCGCAATAATGCAATACCAGGGTCTGAGGATTGGTTCGCCATCGAGATGGTCCCCGGTATTGACCCGATGGAAGAATTAGAGGCCGCGCTGCTACGCATTGCCGTGAATCCGCCGGAAAGCCTGCTCAGCCAACTCAACGAGGATGAACGCGGGCTGGTACGGGCAGTGAAACGTGTTCTACCCACGGACGACTCCGAAATATTACTACTTATTGACCAGTTTGAAGAACTCTTTACGTTAGTTGATGAAGAAGAGATACGGACACACTTTTTAGATAGCCTGATTGAAGCAGTGAACGATCCCCGGTCACGTATTCGAGTCATTATCACGCTGCGAGCGGATTTCTACGACAAACCTCTCAATTATAATCGCTTCGGCATGTTAATGCGGGCCAGGACAGAGATTGTGCTGCCACTTTCCACTGATGAAATTGAACGCGCAATCAGTGGGCCAGCGGAACGAGTGGGCATGCATGTCGAACCGGCCTTGCTTTCTGCCATCGTCGCTGATGTTAATGATCAACCCGGTGCCCTGCCCCTGTTGCAGTATGCACTCACTGAACTATTTGAACGACGTGACGGCCACACCTTGACCCTGACCTCCTACCAGGATATTGGTGGCACACTCGGCGCATTAGCTCGGCGTGCGGAGGAGTTGTTCGAAAGCCTGGGTGATGAAGGCCAGGAAGCGGCCCGTCAGATGTTCTTACGTCTGGTCACACTCGGTGAAGGCACGGAGGATACGCGCCGCCGTGCGCTTCAATCCGAATTGCTCTCCATCGGCCAGGACAAAGACGAAATGAGCATGGTGATTGATGCCTTCGGGCGGTATCGGTTGCTCACCTTTGACCATGACAAACAAACCCGCACCGCTACCGTTGAAGTGGCCCACGAAGCCCTCATCCGGCAATGGGCAAGGCTACGCGGTTGGCTGGATGAAAGCCGTGCTGACCTGCGCACACAACGCCGCATCAATGCTGCCGCAAGAGAGTGGACCATCGCCAAGAAAGATGTGAGTTTCCTGGCACGCGGGTATCGGCTGGAACAATTCGAAGGCTGGGCTAATGACACATCATTATCCCTGAATGATATTGAAGCCGAATATCTGCAAGCCAGTATCAAGCAGCGGCAAGTTATCCTGGAGGAGGAACAAGCCCGCAAAGAACGCGAAGATGAGCTTGAGAAACGCTCAAGGGACCGTCTGCGTATCCTCGTCGCGGTGATGAGTGTGGCAGCGGTGCTGGGTATCGGCCTCGCCGTCTTTGCCTTCAACGAAAGTCAGGAAGCAGCCCGCAACGAAGATCGCGCTATCGAAGCCCGCGCCGAAGCAGAAACCAACGCGCAAGAAGCGGTAGATGCGCGTGCCGAGGCCGAAGCCAGCGCAGCCGAAGCCCGTAGCCTGGCCCTAGCAGCCAATGCTCGCAACGCGCTCATCCAGTTTGACCCCACGCTGGGCCTGGCATTGGCATTTAAGGCCAGCGAAGCCTATAACCCCACCCCATCGGAAGTCCTGCGGGTACTGGCAAGTACGGCATATGGCCCTGGTGTTTCCAGGCGATATGACACCCAAACAGCGTCGGTCAATGCCGCCGCCATCAGCGATGATGCCCGATTAAGTGCATCGGGTTCAATTGATGGCACCATCAACATATGGGATAACATCAACGGGGAATTACTCCTTAGCATTCCCCTGGCAGAAGGCGAATTCGGTGTTTCACTCGATTTCAACCACGATGCCACGGTATTAGCAGCCGCACAGGGCACGAATATCATCACCCTGTATGATCCTGGTACCGGTGAACCAATCCGCACGTTGGATGCCCATACGGACATAGTCAGCAGTATAGAGTTCAGCCCGGATGGAACACGCCTGGTCAGTGGGAGTTATGACAAAAGTCTCATCGTATGGGATGTAAACAGTGGCGAAATCCTGCGCCAATTTGACCAGCATATCGGCGTAATCCTTGATGTTGCCTTTGGCCCTGAGGGTGACCTGGTCGCATCAACGACTGGCGACGCCACCCCCAATGATACCGTTGAAGACACACCAGATCGCTTACTGCGTATCTTTTCCATCGCGGATAACGCAATGGTCCAATCCCATAACATAGTCGATGGCTATACGCGGGCTGTGGACTTCAGCCCAACCGGACGCTTTATTGCAGTCGGTGCATGGAGTTCAGGAACCAGTGGCGTCATTGATGTCTTCGATATGCAAACGCAAGTGCGCCGCCATCGGTTACGTGGTCATGCGGATCTAATCTTAGATGTCAAGTTCAGCGCGGATGGTAGCACCCTGTACACAGCCAGTGCGGACAACTCAATGCGTATCTACAATTTGACCTCTGGCCTGGAAATAGATCGCCTGGAAATCTTCAATGATCGTCCGCTCAAAATTGACATATCCCCCAACGGCGAATTCGCTGTGGTTGGTAGTGGCAATGTCGATAACAACCTCCTAACCGAGATTAATGAGCAATCCTCTGAACCCAGTTTATGGTTACTTGATCTGGAAAACCGTGCCCAGGTCAACGAGTTCAATGATCACAACGACTGGATATGGTCAGTGGCTGTGACGAGTGATGGGGCTTTGGCCGCTTCCGGGTCCGGGCCGCTACGCCCACCGGAAGAGAGCATGGATACCAGTGTGCGCATCTGGAATACCCAGAATGACATACAGGTACATCGTTTAACAGGGCACTTCAGCACGGTGGAAGGCGTTGCCTTTAGCCCGGATGATCAAACATTGGCAACCGGGGCCTGGGACGGTCAAATCATTCTATGGGATGTCGAATCCGGTGATCCGATCACACGTTTCATTGACGACAGCGTTGTTGCCGAACCGGTTATGATCATCCGTGATGGGAGCGAGGTCGCTATTGACATCGGTGCCAGGGCAATGGAAGGTCGCATCCTGGCCGTCGTTTATAGTGCAGATGGCAGCTTAATCGCCAGTGGCTCTAGCGAAGGCTATATCGCCCTGTGGGATGCCGAAACCGGCGACCTCATCCGGCGATTTGGCGACCATGCCGAAGCGGTGGCTGGCTTAGCTTTCAGCCCGGATGGCACACAACTTGCTTCCGGGTCATGGGACTCAACTGCACGCATCTGGGATGTGGCAACTGGTGAGCAGTTACAACGCTTTGACGGGCACCTCAACCGCATCAACGACATTGACTTTAGCCCTGACGGAACACAGATCATCACCGCATCCTGGGACGCCACATTACGGTTATGGAATGCAACAACCGGGGTCGAGATCCGGCAGTTTGTCGGGCACAATGGCCGCGTCCAAACGGTGACCTTTAACGATGATGGCAGCTTGGCCTTATCAGGATCAGCGGATACCACCATGCGCCTGTGGGATGTGGCAAGTGGGCAAGAATTCTTCCGGTTTGACAATCACACGGATTGGATTAATGAGGTCTTGTTCATGCCAGATGGCATAACCGCCATTAGTGGTTCCCAGGATCGCACCGCCCGGTTGTGGCGACTACCGACTAACGCGGATGAAATCATCTCCTGGGCACAGGAAAACCGGTACGTTCGAGAACTATCCTGTGCAGAGCGTGACCGTTACCGTGTCGAGCCATTCTGTGAGACGGAGAACAATGTCGCGCTCAATCGCTGAACCAAACGTCAAGGGTAAATCACTCCTTAACGCATTTACAATGCAATAGTGATCGTTTCTAAACAATTATTTGGGAGTACAACAATGAGTGATAACCCTTGCCTGGCAACTATCCGTGGTATTCCGAACCGGCCTGATATTGGCCGAATTAACATCCGTAGCGGCCCTGGGACTAACTACGACATCCCATTTAAGGGCACTGTAGGGACCAGCGGCCTGACGATTACCGAAGTCAAAGTAGATAACGAAGGTAAAAATTTAGATGGTAAGGTGTATCAGTGGTTTAAGCTGAACTTCCCAGATGGGCAGGTTGGCTGGATACGTGATGACCTGCTCGCCATCCAGGGGGCCTGTGCCAGCTTCGGCTATGATGGTGCCGTCCAAGCGGATAGCTTCGCCTTTGCCCTTACTCGCAGTGGGGCCGCCCCCGCCGAACCAGCCGCCCCGGCCCCAGCTACCAAAGGCGGGCGCACTGGTCAGGCAACCACACCCGCACAACCACCCACCGGCATTAAGGATATCGCCCGTGTACAGAAGGCCGCTATCGGCATCACCGCCGCCTTTGAGGGCAGTGGCTATGGTGCGTACAATAACTACGACTCCGGCATCATCAGCTACGGCATCATTCAATTCACACTGGATGCTGGCAGCCTCGTGACTATCGTCAACAACTATCTGGCCCGCTCTAATAGTCAAACGGCGCAAGAACTCAAAGCCTACCAACCTCGCATCCAGACCCGTGATGCCACCCTGCGCGACGACAAAAACCTCAAGCGTATTCTGCTGGCCGCCGCGAATGAGCCAGAAATGCAACAGGTCCAGGATGAACTGGCTATCGCCAATTACTGGGATCGCACCATCAACAATTATATTTTGCCCCGCGCCTACAAGTATCCACTGACCTATGCCCTGCTCTTTGATGTGAGTGTAAACTTCGGTGTGGGTGATGGCTTTGTGCGGATGGCAGAAAAAGACCTGGGTGTGGCCTCCAACAGCAAGCCAGAAGTCAGCGGTGTATCCGAAGAGCAGATCATCGCCCGCGTCGTAGAACTGCGTAAGATCTCGCACGACAAGCAAGCCGTCCGCGATAATTTACCCGGCCTTAGTAAGCGCGGGGATTTCTGGGTCGAGCTAGTCAATAATGGGGATTGGGATCTACAGGGCGATGCCAATGGCCTCGTCTACCCCATTGGGAAACAGGTTCAGGTACGTAACCCGTAATTCCAGCAGCACACTTTCACAAAATGTGGTATCCATAGAGGTATGGATATCACAACCCAACATACTCAAGATCAACACCCCTTCCCAGTCATCATCATAGGTGCTGGCCTCGCCGGGTTGACCGCCGCCGCACATCTTGCGGCGCGTGGCATCCCCCCCCTTATCTTAGATGCGGACGTAATCTGGCCGGGTGGCCGCCTGGCTGGTGGTGATCCCGATACATTCACACATAATGGGCACGAGTGGGCCTTCAAACCGGACCACGGCGTACATGCAGTATGGGGTGGCTATGTCAACCTGCGGGCGACTATTGAACGGTTTACCGATACGCAACTGGTCGACTCAACAGGCGAGGAATGGATCAACCGCTGGGACCGCGATGTACGCGCAGTAGAGGCAGGTAGCGCGGTTCGGGGTGGCATTATGCCGGCACCATTTCATTACTTGCAATTGCTCTTTCGTCCGCGTTTTTGGCGCACCATCACCCCGTTAGACTTTCTCTCGTTACCAGGGTATTTATTCAGCACACTGTGGTCTGTTGGCTTCGACCCCATCAAAGAAAAAGCTGCGCTCGACGGCCTCACCATGCGTGACTTTTTCCTGGGATGGACGCCCAACCTGCGAGCAACATTTACGGGCGTAGGGGCCAATATGCTCGCCGCCCACCCGGATCAAACCTCGCTAACAGCCTTCATAGCCGCATTACGCTTTTACACCATCATGCGCCGTGATGCGTGGCATATGCAGTACTTCCCGGCGAATTCACACGACAGCTTGATTCAGCCCCTGGTTGATTACATCATCGCCTGTGGCGGGCAGTTCATCCACGGGGCGACGGCTACCCAACTCAACCACAGTGATAACACCTGGCGCGTCACCTTTGAGGACGCGCCAAGGTCTGGGTTACGGTCAGCCTATGGAGAGCACGTCATCCTGGCGATTAATGCCCCCGGTACGGAACGGTTGCTCAAAGCCAGCCCATATACCCGGCCACAAGCGCGTGAAATGATATTCCCTGGTGCTGCACGCAACGTCGTTATTCGCCTGTGGTTCGATGCCCAACCCCGCGATGGCACCGCTGGCGGCATGTTCACCGGGGATTTCCTGCCGGATAACTTTTTCTGGTTGCATCGGCTTTATGCTGAATTCGGTGCATGGGAAGACGCAGGTGGTAGTGCCATCGAACTGCACTTCTACGGCAATGATAACCTCTTAGATTTACCAGACCGCAATTTCATCATCCAGGCGGTAGACGAGGTTCAACGGGCTTTCCCAGGGTTGCGCGGCCATTTCGTCCATGCAGCGGTGCGCCGCAATAGCAAGTTACACACGCTGTTTCGTGTACCCACCACCGATAGCCTGCACGTTGATACACCCTGGCCCAACCTACACGCCGCCGGTGATTGGATTGGCTATGATACGCCCTCATTGTGGATGGAACGGGCCGCTACAACCGGCATCGCTGCCGCCAATGCCGTGTTACAAGCCCAGGCGATAGACCTGTATCCGGTCCTAAACCCTAAGCCACCTGGGGCACAAGTGCGTGTATTGGGCGGCGTCGTACATGGACTGCGTATGCTGTTCCGGCCTATCGTGTGGCTTGGCCGCCGTAGACGTCAGCAGCGACAATCGTGAATATCTGCTGAGGGGTTTTCGCACCACGCGCACGTCACCCGTATAATGCATTTACGATATAGGACAAGGATTTCTCATGACCACACTTAGAAAAATACGCTTGCCATTGCTGATACTGAGCATGTTCGTAATGCTTGCCATTGCCAGCAGCGCACAGGAAGACCTACCACCCGCCAACGTCATCAATGATGAGGGTGGCCCGGTCAGGATTACCGGCGAAGTCACCTATACCAATCCGTTTTTTACAAGTGGTGTAGCCGAACCCGTCGTTATTCTGGAAGACCAGGCCGGCTTTGTTGACCGGGACCGCTATTTTATCTTCCCGCCAGAATCACAAACACTCGGTCAGATCACGTCAGATTTCTTCACATCACCGTTTACCTATAACATGGCCCTACCCATTACCCCACAGGGATCGCTACGCGATGTCGATAACGACGACGTAGAAGAACCCGGTGTGATGGTCTTTGCTGTTGCCTATTGGAGCAATACCTGGGGCGATCCCTACCTCGAAGAACGTGACCTGAGCGGTGGCGGCTGGTCTACGGCCTATGCGTCCACTGAAGTGACGACAGACCCTTTACAGCAGGGGGAAATCGTCGGCGGTAAGTTCCTGATCTACGCACCGGATGATCAGCAGGGTTTCCCATCCGGCTTCGGCGAGGATGGCCTGCTATTCACCGAAGATGACCCTATCGTCGCCGCACCTGTCGGTTATTCCGTGGTGGATATAAACAGCGAACCGTTCACATTTGACCGCTCACGCGAACAGGTTATCGACCTGATTGAGCCAGAATCCGCTGCACTGATTGATTACAGCGACCTGCCCTACGACGAAGCCTTTACCGAGATGGTCGCGCTTTTCCGCGAACGCTACGCCTTCACCGAGTATTACGGCATGGATTGGGACGCGCTGGAAGCAGAACTGGCACCCATCTTTGCAGAGGCACAAGCCAATGGTGATTCCACCCTGTACATTGACGGTGTGCGCGAGTTTCTCTCCCGTGTCCCTGATGGACATGTGGCATTTGGCCCGATCACAGCACTCATTGACGACTTCCGCTTCCGCATTGTAGGCGGTATCGGCATCGCCATCCGCGAAACTGATGATCAGCAATCCCTGGTCACCTATCTGCTGCCAGCAGGCCCGGCGGCCCAGGCCGGCATCGAACTCGGCGCGACCATCCACGAGATCAACGGCGTACCGATGGCCGAACACATCAGCAATCAGGAAGTCTACTTGCAGCAGTTCAGCACGGACCACAACCGCCGCCTGGAACAGATGCGCTTTGCCACCCGGTTCAACGGCAACATCAATAGCGTAGATGTTGTTTACAGCAATCCAGGTAGTGATCAGCGTGTGGAGGTTACCCTCACCCCGGTACAGGAATTTGACAGCTACAGTGCTGGTGGTTATCCCATCGCTGATACCGACCCCACCGGATTACCCGTAGAGTATCGCTTGCTGGATAGCGGCTACGGTTACGTGACGATTACCAGCTTTCTGGATAACAGCCTGCTAACCGTGCAACTCTGGGAACGCATGATCACCCAGATGCGTGACCTGGGTGTAACCGGCTTAATCGTAGATATGCGTGAGAACGGCGGCGGTAGCGGCTTCCTGGCGGATCAGCTATCGGCCTATTTCTTCGATGATCCACACATTGTGGGTGGACGTGGCCGCTACAGCGAAGAACTCGGTGAGTTCTTCTTCGATGAGCGCAGCGTGCAACGGCTGATACTCCCGGCTGATGACCTGCGGTATCGCGGTGATGTGGTGGTACTGGTCGGCCCGAATTGCGCCAGTGCCTGCGAACGCTTCGCGTATAATCTGACCATCAAAGGACGCGGTACCATCGTCGGCCAATACCCAACCGCTGGGCTGGGCGGTGGTGTGAACGACTTCCGCATGCCG
>JGI12109J20283_10481080_pt1 | contig 21960 bp, 19 predicted proteins | sample ElkSlonscriptome_12_FD_20283 | JGI IMG/M metagenome (IMG submission 20283)
CGTACTTGTCGGCCTGATGACATTGGGCACAGAGTCCGTTGCCGTCAATTCTAGGTTCGAGGCTGTTGGCATCGTGACAGTTCGAGCAATTGACACCTGCCTGATACATCCTGCTTTGCAGGACAGAACCGTAGACATAGACCTCGCCGTCAATCTGCCCGTCGGCCTGATTAAGACCTGAGCGGAATTCAGCCGGGAATGGCAAGGTGTTGGTGACACAGCGAGGAGCAAAAGCAGCTGGTTTCCTCGGAGATTTGGCTGCTAAACGGGCTTCACCGGGTTCACCGCGCATGCAACTGGACAATCCCTCGTTTCGAGGATACCTTTCGTTCTACTTATAAGCAGACTGATGGCAGAAGCCGGTGCCATAGAAGGACAAGTCATCCATCGGTTAAAGATCGATGACTACCGCCGCCCCTTGGGATTGAGGTTTGATTGTGATTACAGTAATTCCCCAGGATAGTCGATTAATGCGAACAAGCTTACTCCTGTTTCTGGTTGCGGTCTTGACCGGCTGCAGTGCACAGCAACTGCCGCTGATGCCTACTCCGCTCTATTACCAGATCTCCAAAGTCGGCCCACTGGCTGATGTGCCTCTAGAGCAGCGCTGGAATTTCCGCAAGGTATATTACGTTACCAATCGGCAGCGCCAAAATGACTTCCAGCGCCTCGGCTACGGCAATGCAGTGGCGGATACTATCGCGACAGGCCTGGCCATGGTTTCATTCGGCGGACCCAATGTAAGCTGGGAAGACTTGGAGGCAGTCTCGATCACTGCAGACCGCCCGGAGGTCATTCCTCTGTCCATTGCAGGGCTGTTCGAGGCGGGAAACTATTCACTGGGCGCAACGGGCGACATTGTGGAGAGCCAGGGCTCAGTAAACTGGCTGGTACGCGATCTCGATACTTCGGTGATGACCGCTCGTGACCAGGACATTCTTGTCTATGTTCACGGCGCCAAGACCAGCTTCTACGATTCCACAGTTTTCGCTGCGCAACTCGACCATTTCCTCGGCCGCGATATGACCTCCATTAGCTTTTCCTGGCCGACTCATGACAATATTTATAGCTACTTCACGGGTACTGATGTCAGTCGGGCCTATACCTCGGCGCCAGTTCTCAACTCGCTGATTACGGCGCTCGCCAACAATACGCAGGCCCGGCGGATTCACATCCTGGCCTGGAGCGCCGGAGGGCGAGTCGTCAGTGAGGCCCTCAGGCTCCTGCGCGAAAGCGAGGCCGACCTGACTTCAGAAGAGCTGCGCCAGAAATACCGACTGGGGACTGTGTATTTTGCCGCGGCGGACGTGCCGCTGGATGATTTCCTAGTCGCGTTGCCTGGCATCAATGACATGGTGAACTCGGTAATTGTCACTGCTTCAGAGGAGGACGGAGCACTTCGGAGCGCGGAGACCTTCATGCGCGGCGATACTCGCATTGGCCTTGTCAGCGATCAGGCCCTGACTGAGGAGCAACAGGCTGCTGTGCTGGCGGCTGATCGTCTGCAATATATCGATCTATCGGCTGGCGCCGACGTTCGTGGCTTTAATATCGCCGGACACAACTACTGGTTCAATCATCCCTGGGCAAGCACCGATGCCCTGCTCTCAATTCGTACCGACCTGGAACCACAGGCGCGTGGGCTTGAGCCGACTGCATCGCCGCAACTTTGGATTATGCCGGCCGACTATCCACAGCGCGTCGAGGGATTGGTCAATGAAGTGCCTGTCGAGAGTTTCCGGCACATTCGCTGAATTCAATGTGCTCTCGTTATTCTCCGTATCCTGCCTTCGCGGTTTCAGGCAGAGGATTTTCGAGCCGCTGCGGATGCACAACACCTTCTATGAAGCGCCGCCCGAAAAACAGGATCGGATAGCAGCCGTCTACAGCCCTTCCGGGCCGGGCCAGAGCATTGAGCTTTCACTCACCTGTGAATACAGCAGCGAGCCATTTTTCGGCAGCGCCCATTATGTGGGTGTCGCCGGATTGTTCTCGACCGCCAGTGATTACTGGCGCTTTAGCCAGATGTTCTTGAACGGTGGCGAACTCGACGGCGTGCGCTCACTAAGCCTGACAGCAATTAATCTGATGATCAGCAATCACAGCTAAGACTATGGGATCTATGTACGCGGGTCAGGCTACAACTTCGGCCTCGGCTTTGGATTAGTTAACGATGTCGGGACTGCGTGTGATCCGGCTTCTCCCGGCACGTTCTCCTGGGGCGGAGCTTGGAGCACGATCTTCTTCGTCGATCCGGTGGAGAATGTCGTCGGCATCATGATGACCCAGATTACTTCTTCCGGCCATCTGAATGCACGGCAGGAAGTGCCCATCGCCATCATGCAGGCCATCACCGATAGCCATCGATCCTTCTCTGGCTATCCCTTGCTGTGAGGCTGCGGCTACAGCTAGGCTAACTAAACAGTTGGTTCCCTGTTGGTAGAGGCTTGCGAGTCCACCTGCGCTTATTGGGTTAGTGATCAACGACACAGCATCAAGATCGCTCAGGGCTCAGCTACGTTTATCGACAACCGTGAATCTGACCTTCATGGTCCATGTAAGCCGATCTATTCGTAGGAGCTTGGCCGCTTCGTTAGAACCAAGGCGGGAACCTGGTGCTTTGGCTACGGCAAGCTTGTAGTCAATTCGGACCCTGGAATAAACAAGATTCAGATCAAGAAATCGCCCAGGTCCGTATCGCTCAGTAGCCGAACCCGGTCAGAGAAAAAAGTATTCTGTTTTAATCGAACCCTGGCTTTAACGTCTACGCCTGGGAAACGCCATAGGAACTGGTCTTGCTGCTTGTCTCCTGGCTCCGAGCTGTCGCGCCTGGTGTGCACGATTTAATCCGGAATAGTCCCGGCTCTGTAGATTGCGCGGACGTGTCGAGGGCAAACTACTGCGATCGAAATTAGCCGCTCTGTCCCGGGCTGCCGAAGGCAGCCGATTGCTGGACCACTGCCCGTTCTGCCGGGTTTCCCATTCGTCTCCAACTCGTCTTGCCACGCTGCCGTCACGGTCGGCAAAGACGTTGTTATCCAGCGTGGGCGCCGGCCTTGCAATCTGCCTGTCGGCCGGTGCTGTCCGGGTATTGGCGAGCCGGTTACTGGTTTCCGGACGGTTGTAGAGATTGGTACGCGCTCGATCGCGATTTATTGACGTGCCGCGGTCTATTCTATTCCTGATGGTGGTTTGGTTGCCAACGTTGATGTTATTGCCAATATTGATATTACCTGTGTTTATCACCACCGGGCCGCGGTATCCGCCGCCGTACCAGCCGCCACAACAACCCCAAGGTCGGTAAGATCCGCCCCAGCCGCCACCCCAGCTCATGCCGAAGGAAAAGAAGCCATTGGACCAGCTCACTCCGTAGTTCCAACCAGTCCAGGGATTGTATCCCACATGAAACCCCCATGTAGGTGGGCGTGGATAATACCAGCGACCAAAATATGGAGGGTAGCGCCAGCCAGTGCCGTATACGGGCACACCGTAATAGGGAAATGACCAAAGATAACCCGGGGTATAGCCCACATAGACCACTTCTGGCGTAGACTCGTAAATGTGCACATAAGTCGTGTTATAGACCGGAGAACTTGGCGGTATCTGGGCAATTTCATCGTCGGGAATGGAGTCTGCCACGTCCCAGGGTCCCGATGCCGCTGCCGACTCAAACCAGACTCCATTGTCCACAGCGTAAAAATAATCATTGATTTTCAGCACCTGGGAACCGGTATTAAGCGCATAGGAAACAGTCGTTCCCGGTATCGCTTCAAACACTGGCTCACCATCATACTCAATGCTCAATGTCGCTTCATTTCGCTGTATCGCTGCGGTTTGAGGAATCTGTGCGTTCAGTACGGCCTCATTGGCTTCTTCAGTGCCGGCGACGGATACCCTCAATCCACCAATGGCAGAATCAGGGGGAATATCGGTAAAACTCCGAGGCAGTTCATCAGATCGCACAAACGTCCACGGGCCTTCATTGGCGCTGGCCCGGTACCAACGACCCGACAATAATAAGTACATATTGTTGGTAGACAGATCACGCAACCAGGGAGTTTCCGTATTCTGCACATACAGCAGGTCGCCGCCCTGCAGTGATTGCCAGTCAGGGGGACCCTCGGTGACGATCAGCTCGGTCGGCGTATCCGCTGCCACGATAGCCGGCGGAGAATCTGGTTGTTGATCATCGGTTTCAGCTGCACTCATCATCTGTTCAAGATCAGCCGGTGGGGAATTCGTCTCAGTCCAGGGCCCCAAGGGATCATTCGCTACATACCAGAATTTTCCGCTAGTCAGCCAATAGCTACTGGTATCGGTTCCGTGCAACACGGCAAAAGGTGCATTAAGTACACGTTCGTAATCAGAATTCTCAACATCGGAATATTGCGGTTCGCCATCATATAACAACAATACCGCGAGTTCCTCGCGAAACAGAATTTCCGGAGGGTCATTTCGCAGGTCTTCCAGACTGGAGCGTTCGATCTCTGCGGTGTCCAGTGAAGCCGTCAGTTTTTCAAGGGAGATTTCAAATCCGGCTTCTGGTATTGCCGCTTCGACGATCGCGGTAAAGCGTTGTTCGCCGGCATCCCCAGACTCTGGCCAGCGCACTTCGGTTACTCGAAGGTCGCGAATTATCACAATGCCGTTGTCTCTGTCAGTATCTATATTTGATTCAAACCAGAAGGCGCCGAAGATAAGATCATCCCGATCATTCAGGTCCAGAGACATGGCAGCCCTGCCAGTCAGAATATTCCCCTCCAGCGTCTCCGGTTGTGGCTGATAGACGATAATCGTGCCCTCTCCTGCCGTCACTTCCTGAGGCCAGTCAATGGCTTGTGCCCACATCGTATTGCTGAAAAATAAGGCGACGAAACCCCAAAAGACTCGGGTGAAGGAGAAGTTGGATTTAATGAGCAAGGTGGGGAATTGAATTGACATGCTTGTACTCCCAGAACTTAAGTCAGCAGCTAATTGTAACGGGATGGCAGGATTTTTCCTTTCATTGCCGCGCTGTCCGCTATTGTGGATTAAGTGGTCCAAGTTCGGAACGTGCTGACGAAAAATGACGATGAGGGCGATTTTGATGACGAAACTTGATCAGTCTCCGCTTGAGACCATTCCAGTCCGTGATGCCGGTTGAACCGGCCTGGGCCGAGTAGCGATTGCGGCCGAGGCGCAACAGAGTTAAATGGATAGTCGCGTCCGCGCGTGGATTGGGACCAGACCAGCGAGACTCCCATCTGCTCAGGGCGTTCATCGTCGAGGGCAGATTCCTTGTTCTGATGGCACGCAGTAATTGCCTGAACGCCCAGGGCTCGGAAGTTAGAATATTTTCTCGCAAAATCACAATGCGCTGTGTGATCGAACCATGAAAGACGTAGAACAATAGGACGATCGCAATCGCTATTGCCAGAGGAAACAGCACGTCTGTGACGCTTGCGCGGACACCGCGCAACGGTGTAGACACGGCACCTCGTGTGACGCTGATATCGAAGCCTTCAATACTGCTGAAGTCTATCTCCTGGGTATTCAAGTTGTACCAGCGAATACCGACTGATGGTATCGACTGTTGCGTTGCTGCCTGGGCCACGAAGGTGAGAGTTTCGGCGCGTGTGCCCTGAACCTGGTTGCCCTGCTGTTGTTCGGATACTTCGGGTGAGCTTTCGTAAGTACTCAGGCCGTCCACGTTAAATTCCGGAATCAATTGCGGAATTACCATGGGCGAGTTACCAACGATCTCTGCATTGACATGCCAACGGATACTGTCGCCGGGCACAATTTCCGCTGTATCTCCTTCGATCTCCTGCGACAGCGTTAAAGACTCAGCCGCAATAAAGGGATTCAGCTGCTCAGCCCCCGCTGGGATCATGGCAGTAACTGAAAATTCCGGCATTTCCAGGTTTGCGGTCACCGTTTCACCATGATCCGGGTCAGCATAGCGAACCGCAATCGTCTGTGATGGAATTGAATAGCGGCCGTCAGTCAGAGGCACTATCAAATAGCGGCGGCTGACACCTGACCACGTCGTACTACCGATGCGTCTGCTGACTGGTCCAGTAGCGCGATTTGGCAGGATGACACGAAGATTTGGTGAATCCAGACTCGGGAAGGGTATGGGTGTGGACAAAAATGTGGGGACTAAAACAGTCAATCTGACTGTGATTCCAACACCGGGAATTGTTGGCTCTTCCGGCCCGGTGAATTCCAGAATCGGCAGCTTATCGTCTTGACCCAGGGCTTGCGTGCTGAAAAGGTAGATCAGCAGAATCAACAGGACTGAAATTCCCCGTGGTTCTTGAATCGAGGTTTTCAATGTTTGCCTCATTGTCTGCGCGCCGCCTCCAAAGCGAAACGTTGACGTAGAAAATCGCTGGTTCGTGTGTCTACCGTGTTCATCCATTGATCAGTAGTCAGCAGAGTAGCTTCACCGTTCTCATTCGCTGCCTGAATCTCAGTTTCTACACCGCGCTCGGCGTCTTCGTCATAGACAACCTCATCGGCGCCGATGCCACCCTCTTCGCCCGTATCCGACTCCTCCCGGACTCGCTCGATATATTCTACAATTTCCTGGGCGACGCGCAGGTTTTGCTCTGCATTGGGATAATTCGGGTCGAGTTCCAGAGTCTCTTCGAACGCTCTGACACCGTCGCGATACAACTGCCCCTTGATATAAGACATCCCTTTGGCGAAGCTGGCGTCAGCGGTATCGAGTCGGTCCAGCACCAGCGCAGCTTCCTGATATTGTCCATCGCGGTACAGCATATAGCCTTTCCACATAGGATCCACAAAAAGGTCAGCAGCCTCTGTGAATTCCAGATTGTGGTAGGCGATGCGGCCTTGTTGGTCGGCGGTAAAAAACCAGTCGGCAACGCCATCTGCATGTGCCTTTTGTGACGGGTACAGTACGATGCCGAGACACAAAAGCATTGCCCAGTGCATGGTCCAGCCGCGACGAAACCAGTAGAGGACGATCAACAATACCGGCCAGACAAATAACCGCCCCTGATCCTCCCAGGGTTGGTCTGAGTTTTCGAGTAGTGCGCGTCGATAGGCTGTATTCAGTCTGCGCTCGACGTTATTCAAGTCGCGGCTATCGATAGTGGCAGGGATGACTTGTTCACCGGGCAGTTGACTCAGTACCGCATCTGAATCTCCCGCAGGCAGCATGGTTAGAAAGGCCGTGGTGGGACCAGGACCGTCCTGAAAAACTGGCAGATCCGAAGGGTCGAGACTGTCTACCACAAACAGTACACCACCCGGGGCCGATTCCAGAGCAAGCAAGTTGGTGGCTAGCGCATAAGCCGCACTGGCAACTTCGCCTTGTTGCGGCATGATGTCGGGACTGAGGCCTTCCAGATACGGTTGCATCAATGCACTGTCTTCCGTCATGGGCACGACCTGATGCGCTGTCCCTGCGTAGGCAATCAAGGCTGTTCTCGCTCCCGCTCGTAGCTCCAGCAGGTCATGTATTTTTTGTTTCGCTCTTTCGAGACGCGACGGAGCCATGTCTTCGGCGAGCATCGAATCACTCACTTCCAGCGCAATAACAATGGGTGCGGTTTGTGCGGCAAAAGGCGCCGGAACGCGGGACCAGCTCGGACCGCTTGCAGCAATACTAAGTACTAGTAATCCAGTGGCAACAGTATCCAGTGGCGTGATGCGTCGCGCACCCGATTCATGAAGGAAGAGAGCCTTGCGTAAGTGCCCGGCCAACCCATCCTGGAGCGTTGCAGTCCCAACCAGCGAGCGACGAGCAAACCACCACAATGCGCAGATGATTGGTAATAGTAGTAGCACCCAGGGCCGAATAAGGTGAAAACTGAAGATAAATTCTGACAGGTTCACGCTGTCACCTGCTTGTTGCGTGAAAACTGCAACACAGTAAGTGTCAGCACACCGATTAATGCAGCTAAAATGAACGGTATGTGAAACAGTGAGGTGCGTGGACGATAGGATTGGGTCTCAAACTCACTTGGGGCAAGCGTATCTATCTGCTTATAAATCGCCTGTAATGCGGTTTCGTCATCGGCGAAGAAATACTGTCCACGAGTGATTCTAGCGACATCCTCCAAAGCTTGTAAATCCACACGGTCATCGCCGGTGGCGTTCGGATCGCCAACGCCGATGGTAAAGATTCGTACATTTCTGTCGTTGGCAATTTCGGCGGCGTTGACCAGACTCATGCGGCTGGCCGTGTCGGAGCCATCTGACAAAACGATCAGTAGTCGCTGTTCAATATCACTTGACTCGAACGTGCGGATAGCCAGACCGATGGCATCACCCACCGCGGTTTGCGGGCCGGCCATACCGACCTCGGTCTGAGACATCAGGGCAATAATAGTCTCGAGGTCATTGGTCAACGGAGCCTGAACATAAGCCCTGGAACCAAAGACTATCAAGGCAACTCGATCACCTTCACGTGCTGCAACGAATTCATTGACTACTTGTTGCACGGCTTCGAGCCGCTGAATCACGTTGCCATCAGTCGCGGTAAAATCAACCGCGTTCATAGATGCTGAAATATCGATCGCCAGTATCAGATCGCGTGCAGATTGTGTTCGTTCGACGGGTGCGCCCAGAAATTCTGGGTTGGCCATGCCGGTAATGAGCAGGCTCCATATGACGGCTGCTGCTAAAATCTGCAATCGCGTTTTACCGAGCACGATCGCACCGGAGTTGGGCTTGATACCCGCGGCGTCCACTATTCTGTTAAAGAAAGGAAAACGCAGGGCCGAAGCACGCTGACGATGAACCGGACTTAACCATACGACCAGGAATGGAAGTGGTAAGAGCAGAAATACCCAGAGTGAGTTGAATGAAATCATGATGAGGTCTTAACTTCATGATTCGCTACCCAGTGCCGAGCTATCGCATTTAAGCCGGTAACGGGCTCACACTCTTTATAAGGTGCTATTGCCAGTATTTGCCATTGCTCAGTTGTGAACACGGTAGCACTAATCTTTCGGTCGAGGAAATCCATCCACTCTTTACCGCATAGTGCAGCCACTTCCGCGCGGGGGTAAGCGCACAGCGCTGTACGGCGCAACACTTCAGCAATTTGGCGTGGATCTTCACCTATATTTATCAAAGCGGCAATAGCGTCGCGGCGGTAGGCATTGCGACGATAGTGTTGCAATCGCCGCCAACCGTACAAGGACAGCGCTGTGAGCAAGACAAATCCGACTACGGCCCAACCCCAGGTTTGGGGCAACATGGAAATTGCTTCGGGCTCGGGGACCTCTGCCAATCGATCCAGCAAATCGACTAGATTGAGGACTTCGTCCGTCTCGTTCACCGGGGTATCCTGTTGATGCCGAGTAATTTGCGCATCTGTTGGACGCTGTCTTCTGCGCAGGACAGCGGTAGAATCAAAGCAGCCAGATCATGTTGCCACGCGAGGATCTCGTCGACTCGCCCCTGCGCCATTTCGTGAAGACGATCCCTGATGTTTTTGGAGCCGGTGTTGATTTCCGCCTGCAGCTCGCCGTCTGACACGACCATGCGCGTCTTTTGCGGTAAGTTTTGTGCATAGGGATCAGTGACCAGCCCGAGGATCAATTCATTACGTTTAGCCAGACTACTGAGAATCTTGTGAGTGTTCTCGTCGATATTGTCAAAATCACTAAATATAAAAACCAGGTGATTCTGCTTCGCCGTTTTGGCTACTGCCTCTAGTACTTTATTGAAAGCTTGTGGAGTGACCGTAGGTGCATCGGCGCGCAGCTTTTGGTTGCTTTCCGCGATTGCGGTGAGCAAGGAGTTAAGTGCAGCCTTACTTCGTTTCGGTTTGACGTCTGTAATATGCACGTCACCAAACACAATGCCGCCAATACGATCACCCTGTTCGTAGGTGGCAAAGGCGGCGAGCGCTGCGCACTCGGCTGCAGTGACCGACTTCATATTATTTACTGAACCGAAAAACATCGACATGCGTTGATCGACAACCAGCAGCGTGGGTCGGTCCCGCTCCTCTGTGAACACGCGGATATGGGGGGTGCCTGTGCGCGCCGTCACCTTCCAGTCAATGGAACGCACATCGTCCGAAGGCAGATAGCCTCGGATTTCTTCAAAGTCGAGGCCGCGGCCACGCAACCCGGACGTGTGTTTGCCATTCAGAACGCTGTGTCCGGGCTGATGGGGAAGAAACCGAAATTGTTTGGCTTGGCCTTCCAGTTTGCGCAAGTGCGCAAGAGTGACATTGATGCGGGTGTCAAGCCCGGTGTCATGAGATCGGACGCGACCAAGGCCGCTTCTGGCTCTGGCTTGTCTATCCTGCATTGTTCTGACCTTCAGGTTAATGCAACGAGCTGAATAATTTCCTGTACTACCCGATCGGGTGTGATGCCCTCGCTTTGCGCTTCGAAACTTACGCTCAGGCGATGTCGCATAACATCGGGAATGATCGCATGAATGTCTTCCGGGTCCACATAGTCTCGTCCTTGCAACCAGGCATGGGTGCGGCCGCATTTGTCCAGTGCAATCGAGGCACGGGGACTGACGCCGACCTCTATCCATCGGCCCAGATCCTCGCTGTAACTTACGGGTATACGCGTTGAATTCACAAGATCTGCCATGTAACGGTCCAAAGCATCTGACACGTGAATATTGCTGATTTCCGCTCTGGCTTCGAAGACAACCGATTGGGGAATCGGCGCGTTTGCCGTCGCGGGTTCACTGCTGGTAGTGGTGGCAATTTCTTCGCCTCGTACCATGCGAATCACAGCAACCTCATCTTCAACAGGCGGATAGTTGATCTGCACGTGCATCAGGAAGCGATCCATCTGTGCTTCGGGCAACTGGTAGGTGCCTTCCTGCTCGATAGGGTTCTGGGTTGCCATCACCATGAACAGAGGTTCCATGATGTGAGCCTTGCCAGAGACAGTCACTTGCCGCTCCTCCATGGCTTCCAGCAATGCTGATTGTACCTTGGCGGGGGCACGGTTGATTTCGTCAGCCAAAACAATGTTGGCAAAGAGGGGGCCGGGCTCGAAACGGAACTCCGATGTCGTTCCCGACTGGTAATACACTTCCGTGCCGGTAACATCCGACGGAAGTAGATCAGGAGTAAACTGAATGCGACTAAAGCTGGCTTCGAGATTGCGCGCCAATGCCTTGATGGCGCGTGTCTTCGCAAGTCCGGGCAACCCCTCAACCAACAAATTGCCGTTGGCCAACAATCCGATCAATAGCCGTTCTACAACATCTGTCTGCCCTACAATGGCGCTGCGCATTCTCTCGCGCAGTGCATTGATATCATCTATAGCGCTCACTCACCGTCACTCCAGATTCGGTTCCAGTCCTCGGCCATATCTACAATCAACCAATCTCTGGCATCAGCCTCATCAAGGCCGCGTTCCAACCCGCCGATTGAACTACCCCGGTCATAGGCGTATTCACGGTCGGCATCTGTGTGATGAACAATCATGGCGAAACAGGGACCTTCTCCTGAAGTTGACCATTCCAGCATTTCGAAATCGCCGTCGGAGTTGCCTGCAGCAAAGATGGGTCGTTTGCCGATTTTACTATCTATGGCTACTGGTTTGCCGGCTCTATCGTCAATAAAGGCAATGCCGGGATCTTTCATTACCGTTGGTACGCCATCGATGACTTCATAGCGAGACTCTCCCGCGCTGCCAATCACCTGATTTGGTGGGATACCGTACAGCTTTTCCGCAAAGGCGCGCATGAAATGCACGCCACCGCCGGAAACAATGTAGGTAGTAAAATCTTCATCACGTAAATATCGCAACAGCTCCTGCATAGGCTGATAAGTCATGTCGGCGTAGCTGCGACCTGTCACGGGGTGAGTTGCCGTTTCCATCCACGCGCTGACCAGGGTTTGGAATTCATCCACGGAAAGAGAAGAATGAGACACGTTGACGACTTCAAGTAATCCCGCTTCACCCGCGGAGACTACTGCCCCCATGTCTCCGGCAGCGGCTGCGCGGAGTACGTCTGACGTTATAATGTCCGGATTATCCCTAGCCATTTCCTGCAAGCGATCTAATGCGAACAGGAATTGAAAATAGACAGGTTGCTCACCCCACAGCGTGCCATCATTATCAAATACAGCAATGCGATCTGCTACCGGCACAAAGGAACTTAAGTCCGGGTCTGTGACCGCATTGACAAATTCGATGATGCTGGACTTGGTGCCGGTGTTGTTCCAGGAAGGTAATGGATCTGCAAACGCGGCTCCGGAAACCAGAATTGCAGTAAATAGTAAACAGAAGATTTTATTTGAGTGATTCACCGCTTCCTCCAATCCAATTTTCTTCCCTAAGACAAATGAGCCGCCCGGTTGGGCGGCTCATTTTCAGTTGCCACAAAAAGTTTATCGAGTAGGAGGTGTGGATAGCTTTTCCATGACCTGATCAAGAGAGAAACTCGATGCCTCCTGGCGTGGAGGGAACTCCTGAAAAGTCGCCAAAAAATTGCCAACATATTGTTGAGCAGGAACAAGGAGGAAGGCGTGGTCCAGCAACCAGTCATAGTAGGTATTCGAAGTGAGTTGCGCTCTTTCATAGGGGTCCCTGCGCAGATTGAAAATCAATGGCAGTCTCAGTTCTGTGAATGGATTGGCCCACAGTGCCAGAGTGCCTGTTTCCCGTTGCTCCAGGAACACAAGTTTCCAGTCGTTCCAACGCACTGCACTAAGGTCGCCGTCGTCTGTGAAGTAAAAAATTTCTTCGCGAGGAGACTCATCGGTTTCACCGGTCAGCATAGGCAAGATGTTATAGCCGTCAAGGTGGACATTGTATTCGCGACCAATAGCCTGAACACCACCTTCCAATAAATCTTCCTTGATGGTGGTATTCCCTGCGGCAGCAAGAAAGGTTGGCAGCCAGTCCATGTGGTGAACGATTTCATTATTGACTGATCCCGCCTCTATATTATCGGGCCAGCGAACCATTGCCGGGACGCGCCACCCACCTTCCCAGTTGGTGTTTTTCTCACCACGAAAAGGTGTCATCGCGGCATCTGGCCAGGAGTTCATGTGAGGACCGTTGTCTGTGGAATAGAACACGATGGTGTTGTCGGCAATTCCCAGTTCATCCAGTTTGTCCAGGAACAAACCGATGTGACGGTCATGTTCGATCATGCCATCAGCGTATTCGTTTTGGCCTGAAATTCCTCTCAACTCTTCTTTTACATGAGTTCTGAAGTGCATGCGCGTGCCACTCCACCAGACAAACCAGGGAGTGCCTTCGCTGGTTTTTCTTTCAATAAAATCCAGTGCCGCGGCGGAGGTTTCATCATCAACTGTTTCCATACGCAGACGTGTGAGAGGGCCAGTATCTTCAATCTCGCCATCAGCGAAGGAGTGAATAACACCTCTGGGACCGAAGGTTTCCCGGAAAGTACGACCGTCGGCAAGTACCATTTCACCAGGGTAGTCAGGATGCTCCGGCTCTTCCTCGGCATTGAGGTGATACAGGTTGCCCAGGAATTCGTCAAAGCCGTGGTTGGTCGGTAGGTGTTCGTCTCGATCCCCCAGGTGGTTTTTACCGAACTGGCCGGTGTCGTACCCTTCTGCCTTCAGCAATCCAGCTATGGTCGGCTCTTCTTCCCTCATACCCAGATCTGCGCCGGGCAAACCAACCTTGGACAAACCAGTCCGAAAGACACTCTGGCCCATAATGAAAGACGCTCGGCCTGCAGTACATGATTGCTCACCATAGTAGTCAGTGAAAATCATGCCTTCTTCAGCAATTCGATCAATGTTCGGCGTTTCATAGCCAACCACGCCCATGGTGTAGGCGGAAATATTGGATTGGCCGATATCATCGCCCCAGATAACTAATATGTTAGGCTTTTCCTGTGCTGCCGCGATTGAGCTGGCGAGCAGCAGCAAACCTGGCACTATCTTCTTGATCAGTGAATGCATATTCGAACGTCTCCTGAATGTTCACGCGCTTAGATATTTTGGACAATCTCTCACCCAATTTTGACTGCGTATTTAACTTTAGAAACTTGCGATTTGGATTGCTACTTTAATTGACTAGCAATAGTGGGCAAGAATACATTACTTTATTGAACCAATACAATCGATTGCTTGTCAGCGTTAGTGGATTGTAGGATATTTATTACATATTCGGATCAGTATAACCATGCCTAAAATTCACGAATTGTGTTGCTTTGTCAGACGATTACTGGTTCGTTTTCAATTGAGCTTTCGCAACCGAACTTAGATAACCTGCGGTGAAAGAGGGGGTGGGAATGAGACAGTAACTTTATTGACCAATGCCGTCGCATTACGGTTTTTATTTCTGCAAGTCCGCCTCGCAACTGTGAGAATTTTAGCCCTGTCACTTCATTACCGGCTAATGTTCGATCTCTCTTCTCTAGCTCGATCTTCTTAACACATGATGTTTTCGCCAATATGACAAACTCCCCAGTACGAATACTCTCTATCCTTCTCTTGCTATCGATAAGCCTGATTTCCTGCGAAGATTCCACTGATAGAATGCAAGCCTCTACGCCATCTGAAATCGAAGACCGGATGTTGGAGGATGCAGGAGAGCCGCCTCGTGCTGTCGCTAGCGCCGGGTATGTCGGTGCGCAGCAATGTGCCAGTTGTCACTCGTTAGAATTCGATGCCTGGCAGCGGTCGCATCACGATTTGGCCATGCAGGTGGCATCGACTGAGTCAGTTCTGGGCAATTTCGATAATGCCGTATTTGACTATTTCGATACAGAGTCGGTTTTTTATCGGGAAGCTGACGACTTCTACGTGCGCACTGATGGTAGCGACGGTACGCTTGAGGATTTCAAAATCGCCTATACTTTTGGCGTAACTCCGCTGCAGCAATACCTGATCGAGTTTCCAGATGGAAGCTTGCAAGCCTTGAGTATCGTGTGGGACTCCCGGCCCGAAAGTGAGGGCGGACAGCGCTGGTATCACCTTTATCCTGATGAATACATCTCTGCAGGAGATGAATTGCACTGGACCGGCGTGAATCAAAATTGGAATTTCATGTGTGCGGATTGTCACTCCACTGACTTACAGAAGAATTACAACTCTGATACAAACAGTTATGCTACAACCTGGTCCGAGATCGATGTAGGTTGTGAAGCCTGTCATGGGCCCGGCGAAAATCATGTTGCTCTGGCTTCGGCAAGCCAATTGACTGATACAAACACCGGATTTCAGGTCGCGTTCAATGAGAATGTTGGGGCAAGCTGGCTGATTGACTCAAGCAGTGGTAATGCCGTCCGTGAGCCAGAAAAGACCACGAATACAGAAATAGAAACCTGTGCCCAGTGTCATTCGCGGCGCTCGACAGCCCACCCCGGCGCGCGCCCCGGTTCCAATTTTCTCGATCACTTTAACCTCTCGTTACTTACCGAAGCTCTTTATCACTCTGATGGGCAGATTGACGGCGAGGTGTATGTCTACGGGTCGTTCCTGCAAAGCAAGATGTACAATGCGGGCGTCACCTGTTCCAATTGTCACGAACCTCATAGCGTACAATTGAGGGTAGAGGGCAATGGTCTGTGCGCGCAATGCCATTCCGCTGAGATGTATGACAGCCCGAACCATCATTTTCATGAAGAGCAATCAGCCGCAGCGGAGTGTGTAAGCTGCCATATGCCCGACAAGATCTATATGGGAGTCGATGCCAGAAGAGATCACAGTTTTAGAATACCGAGGCCAAACCTATCAGTTGATCTTGGGACGCCGAACGCCTGTAATAGCTGTCATGAGGATGAGACGCCGCAGTGGGCGGCTTCCATTCTAAGAGACAGAGGCGTTGTCGCCACCCGTGACCACTACGCCTATGCTATTCATGCAGGCAGGATCGGTGCCATAGGCGCCCCGCAGCTTCTCAGTGAGCTCGTGTTAGACGCTACGCAACCGGCGATCGTGCGCGGTACGGCAACTGCCTTGTTGCCTCAGTACTTTTCCCAGCAAACCGCATCGATACTGCAGTTGGCTGCACAGGACAGCGAGCCATTGCTTGGCCTGGGGCTGGCGGGAGTATTGCAATCACTGCCGGAACAATATCGTGCCGCATTTGCCGTACCTCTTTTATACGACGCCTCTCGTGTGACTCGCGGACTGGCTGCCGGGAGTCTGGCAGGTGTTTCTTTGCAAAATTTGCCACCGAACATTACCGACAAGTTTAATGAAGAGGTGCGTGCGTACATTGCCTCGGAAGAATTTAACAGCGACCGTCCGGAATCCATGGTCAACCTGGCCGCTTATTATTCAGCGGTTGGGGACGGCAGGAATGCCGAACGATACTTTAGCAACGCGATTGATCTCGAGCCTTGGTACGTGCCCGCCTACATCAATCTTGCTGACCACTATCGTCGTACCGGCAATGACGGGGCGGCGCTTGAAGTTCTGGAAAGCGGCTTCGAGTCAGTGCGGCAGCCCGCCACTCTTCAGCATTCGGCAGGTTTAACCCTGGTCCGCATGGGGCGCACTGAAGAAGCCCTGGATTATTTGCGGCTGGCGGCGGAAAGCTCCGACACGACAGATCGTTATCAGTATGTTTACGCCATCGGATTAAACTCGGTTGGGCGTTGGGAACAGGCAATAGCTGTGTTGGAGCAGGCTCAGGAGCTGTTTCCCAACAACCGCGACATCCTGGCCGCGCTGGTTTCTATAAATAGGGAAAACGGCCGCAGCGAAGAGGCTGATTTCTACGAAAGTCAGTTATTCTAACTGCCAGCGTCTACAAGAAAACAACCTTGATACCTGCACGGGCGAGCTTGCTCGGTGCCGTGACAGTTATCCAGTCAGGCTGATTATCTGCTCAAAGTGGCCAGTTTTCTGGCGGCACTGTCACTAATCAGCGAGATAAGGTGGAACGGCTGTGCTGGTGACACAGTGAGGAGCGAAAGCAGAGGATTTCCTCGGAGACTTGGTTGCTAAAACGGGCTTCACCGGGTTCACCGCTCATGCAACCGAACAACCTCTCGTTTCGGGAATACCTTTTGTTCTACTTCTAAGCTAATTGCTTTTGTTTTCGCGGAAGTTCCTGGTATTGTGATTAATTCAAAAATTGCCGCAGGTAGGTTTCGTTAGACCCCACCATACTATTTGAATTCCTGGCGTAAAATCAAGGCACAGTATAGCCTGGCGCGCCTTCTAGGCGCCGAAAGAGCCAATCGCAAACGAACGGACAATGTTGCCGACGATCCAATAGAGCAGCGCAGAGTCCGGGCGGTGGCGCTGGAAGCGGCCTGGGTTTTGGACAGTAAAGAGCCCTCCAGATTTGCCGGTTTCGGGTGAGAGGTCGAAGTGCTTCTCGACCGGACGACATTGCCAGTGAATTTCCGCGCCTAGAGTAACTTTAACCAGGGACGTTTCAATGCGGTGGTCGTTGGCTTCGTTAAAGGATATCTGGTTTGAATTGCCTGGCAAGTATCATTCCTATCCCGTAAACTGCCGCCATCCGATGTTCCTGCCTGGGACTGTACTCTGTTGCTCTACAAACGATATAGGTTATTAAATGAGAACATACTACGTCATCCTCGTCACGGTTATTGTCGTGGCTGCCGGGAGTACGCTGGCGCTTGCCCAAGAAAATCCAAGACTGATCGTTCAGATCACTGTGGATCAATTGCGCGGTGACCTGCCGACACGCTACTTCAGTCAGTTTGGGGATGGAGGTTTCAGATACCTTATGGAACAGGGTGTTTATTATAACAATGCCCATCACGCCCATGCCAATACTGAGACAGTTGTGGGACATACAACACTTGCAACCGGCGCGAACCCTGCAGCGCACGGGATGATCGGAAATCTCTGGTACGACCGGTTGCGAGGCCAGACCGTGTATAACATTGAGGACTCAGATTACTCTATCCTTACCAGCGGCGCCGACGTAGATGATTCCACCGAGATTGATCCGACGCAACGTGCCGCGACCAGTGATGGCCGCTCGCCTCGCAATATCCTCACATCGACCTTCGGCGATGAATTAGCCGTCAGTACGGCTGGAGAAGCGAAGGTTTTTGGTGTCTCCATCAAGGACCGCGGCGCAGTTGCAATGAGCGGACATGTTGGCAAGGCATTCTGGTTTTCAAAATCCGCCGGTGAGTTCGTAACTAGCAGTTACTACTATGACACGTACCCTGACTGGGTCGATGAATGGAACGCGGAGGATCTGCCGGAGAGCTACTCCGGTCAGAATTGGGAGCTGCTGAACCCGATCGAAAGCTATCTTTTTGGCAGTCGCGATGCTCAGGAATGGGAATCGGATTTAGCCGGCTTCGGCCGGACGTTCCCACACCCGCTTGGTACTTCAGACAGTGGGTACTTCACAACGCTACTCACCCTGAGCCCGTTCGGAGACCGAATGGTGGCTGACTTTGCCAAGACTCTGATCGACGCCGAGGGTCTTGGGGATGACGATGTGACTGACTTCCTGAGCATTAGTTTCTCTGTAACAGATTATGTCGGTCATTTTTTCGGACCCTCGAGTCTCGAAGCCGAGGACAATTTGCTACAACTGGATCGTACGCTGGCAGATCTTATTGCCTTCATAGACGCCGAGGTAGGACTGGCAAATTCCCTGATTGTGCTCTCAGCAGACCACGGAGCCCCCGAGGCACCCGGTTATCTGGAGTCTGTCGGAATGCCTGGCGGCTATGTCACACCCGACGCATGGGATTCGGATCCAGCGGTGACCCGTATCAAGGAAAAATTTGGGTTATCCGGTCCTCTCTTCGAACGATACGATCACCCTTATCTGTATCTCTCTGATGCCATTCACGAAAATCAGAATATCGACATGATTTCTCTTGAATCAGCCATCGCTGAAGAGCTGGTTATGTTTGATGGCGTCGCTTACGCAGTACCTAGTTCACGCCTGCGGGAAGGCTCGCTACCCAGCAACCCACTGATGCAAGCAGTGTTAAATAACTACCATCCCGATCGTTCCGGAGATATCCATGTTATCTTCCAGCCGGAATGGTTCATAAACGACATGGACGGGCTTTCAGTGACAGTGACCCACGGCTCGCCGTGGCGGTATGACACTTTTGTACCGGTAGTATTTGCGGGTTACGGGATCGAACCGCAAACTGTATCTCGCAGGGTACATACGACCGATATAGCCTTGACGCTATCAATCATCGCCGGAACTCGTCCACCATCCGGCGCGACGGGTAACGTCATGGCGGAAGTCGTGGAGCGTTAACCAACAGCCCAAAAAGGACTTTATTGCCGTCATTTGTTCTGTCTTTGCTCAATCGAGGGTCCCGACCCTTGTGGCAATTTGTCAGTGAAATCGAGGATCACTTATAGATAAGTCAGAAGGTTTATCCGAAACTGGGCAATTCCAATTTCGTTAATCGTGAGCCCTGAGAGGACGGCTCAACGGGCAATACCGAGCGAACCGGTTGCTTCAGCTCCTCAAGTCCTCTCCCGTATTCGACCGAGAATATGGAGCGTCTGTCACGGACTCCCAAAATACGCTAATCCAGAGAAATTAAGTCGATGTGTCTGTTGGCGGAAATTAAGAACGCCGGATAACATTCTGACTCTAGAAAGTTAATGGTGGAGGCAGAGAGAGTTGAGGAGCGCCTACATGCTATAGATTTATATAGATTATTTAGTCTGAAAACATTTCATATACCGTCAGTTTGCCAGCAGTCACTCCAGCCTTATTTCTAATGTGGATTAGCTCAGCCAACTAGTTCAGCAGTCTCTCCTGTCGGCACGGCCTAAGGCCAATTCACTTCTACCCCCCCCTTCCTTTGATAAGCCCAGTTAAAAATAATTAGGTGCCCAACTTCAACAACAACCCGATTTTAAAAAATAATGATCACTGGCGAGCTCAAATCGAAAATCGACCATATCTGGAATGCCATGTAGTCTAAAGGCATCTCCAACCCCCTCTCCGTCGTTGAGCAGCTGACCTACCTGCTGTTCATAAAGCGCCTGGATGAGCCGCATACGCTCAAGGAAGCCAAGGCCGCCCGGACCAAGAAACCGATCGAAGACCCTATTTTATCTCCCGACCAAGACAAACTGCATTGGTCTCACTTCAAGGAGACAGCGCCAGAAGTTATGTTCGAGACTGTCCTTGATCAGGTATTTTCCTTTGTCAAAACCATAGGCAAACAGTGAAAGGCGGACGGAGAGGCAGACAGCACCTCTACCCACCATATGAGGGATGCCCTCTTCATGATGCCAACAGCTCGGGTGCTGGCCAACGTGGTGGACCAGCTCGACAGCGTCGACATGGCCGACCACGATACCAAGGGTGATTTGTATGAGTACATGCACGATCACCATAGCGACACGATCTATAAGACTGAGGCCGCCAGACGCTAGTTTAGTGACGAGACTTATCACTGCTATGACTTCGATACCACTATGCTACGTATCGGAAGCATGAATATGTTACTCCACGGTATGGATAACCCGGACTTAGGCTATAAAGACTCGCTGGCTCAAGCAGATGAATTGGACGATTAAAAATACTCTCTGGTTCTGTCCAATCCACCATTCGCGGGCAATCTCGACTTTGAAACTACCGCAAAGGACTTGCTGCAGGTGGTCAAGATTAATAAGGCAGAGCTGCTGTTCCTGGCGCTATGCCTTCGACTGCTGCGAACAGATGGTGAAGCTGGTAATTGTCCCTGATAACGTGCTGTTCGGCTCCAGCAAGGCTCACAAGTCCCTACGCCAAATCGTGGTCGAAGAATAAAAGCTGGATGCCATCATCTCCATGCCCTCAGGTGTACTTAAACCCTATGCGGGTGTTTCCACCGCAATTCTGCTTTTTACCAAGACCAACTCCGGCGGTGATTCGGCAGATTCTTAAGCATCTGCGCAGCAGGGAAACTGCCGATTCACAGGCCCGACTACCGCCGGAGCGGGCACCGCCGCAGAGCGGGCGGTTTGATGAAGCGGACAAATAATGACAAGGAAAAGAAATTGACTACCAGGGAGGCGGGCCGGGCTACCCTCGGCCTGATTAAGGCTTGAGCGAAACTTAGCCAGGAATGACGGCGTGCTGGTGAAACAGTGAGAAGCGAAAGCAGAGGGTTTCTTCGGAGATTTGGCTGCTAACCTCGGATAACCGGATTCACCGCTCATGCAACTGGACAAGCCCCCGTTTCGGGGATACCTTTTGTTCTACTTCTATAAGCTTGTCATGGTTTAGCATATGAACGACATGTGGTTGGCAACCGCTCCCCTTTGGCTTGTTGGTGTGGTTTTTGTTCTGCTCTTATTAGCGGCATTGGAGTTGGGTTATCGCTTCGGGGTATTTCAACGCCACAGATGGCCCAACCAGGAAGTGGGAGGTGGCACCGTAGTCCAGTCTGCACTGTTGGCCTTGTTAGGTTTGATGCTGGCCTTCACCTACGGCGCATCTGTCAGTCGCTTTGAAGCGCGCAAGACCGCCGTCATTGATGAGGCGAATGCGCTGACTTCCGCCTTCAATATTGCCGGCATGTTGGGTGGTGAGGGTGAGGCATTGCGACACGTGTATCTGAATTACACCAATTCGAGATTGGAGGCCCATCGCCGTTACTTGAGAGACCGGGATATGCAATCTGTGTTGGCTCGTAGTCTCGAAGCGCAGGACAGGATTCTACCCGCGGTGGACGCCATCGTTGCCAACGACGGCACCGCCAGCGGCCCCATGAGCGGGATGATAGTCTCAAGCATGAACGCAGTACTGAATGTTCATACTTTACGCCTGGCTGCGATTCGTGACCGACTGCCGGGCGCTGTCATCTGGCTACAGCTAATGGTGGCTGGCACAGCGCTGGCAGTTGCAGGTTTCAACACCGGCCTATCGGTGCGCATCAGTCGCTGGCGCATCCTTGCGTTTTGCATCGTGATTGCCGCCGTCATGGTAGTAATTCTCGATTTTGATCGCAGTGCCGATGGATTTATCCAGGTGAGCCAGTTAAGCCTCGAAGAAGCAGCGGCCAGCATGTCGTCGGCACTTACAACCGCCTCGACGACGGAACTGTAGTGCG
>JGI12109J20283_12298616_pt1 | contig 21910 bp, 15 predicted proteins | sample ElkSlonscriptome_12_FD_20283 | JGI IMG/M metagenome (IMG submission 20283)
GCAGCAGGGTGTTTTGATAATTCCACTCGGCCAGGTGTATTATGAACGACCGTGAGTGTTGTGGCGTTCTCCAGTGATAGAGCACACATGCCCCACGGATCCGGTGCTTTCATACGTAGCAAAGGGTAGCGATGAAATACTTGTTTCTTCAACAAAGTACCATTATTGCTGCTTAGGGATCTGGGAGTCATCACAGTTATCTTGAGTAGCATGCTTGTGTGGCATCGACATTCGTAATAGCCCGCTCATTTCCTGACCCCGGCTGTGGTGATCAGCACTACCAACCGTAGCATAGCAACTTCACTAAAAAGCCCGCAGCGCAGGAAGTTTTCCCACGCTGCGGTTTTACACTCTTCATTGTATTAAACCAGTTTCTCCCCTACTCCGCCGTAGCCGCATTCGTCAGGTTCTCCAGAGCGGTGGCGACCCGGCCGATGACCTCGTCGCGGTCGGTGATGCCGTGGCGCTCGGCCAGATATTGCGGGTCGTTGTAGGTAATGCTGACCTGCCCGTCGGCATCCTCCCAGACCAGGAACTTCTGCGGCAGATCGATGCCGATGGTCTGGTTACTCTGCATCAGTTGCGTACCAATATTCGGGTTGCCAAAGATGATCAACTGCGTCGGGCGCAGATCCAGGCCCACACCCTCGGCGTTGGCGGCGTGGTTGATGGTTGCGACGGTGATCAGCCCATTCTCGTCCAGCGCGGTCTGCAACCGCGACACCGTCTCTTGGACGCTGTAGGGGCTGGCGACGCTGACCAGTCCATTTTCCGCGTCAGTCTGCGCCGTCACCGGGGGCGCAACCAGCGGAGTGGTCAGCAGCGGAACGACCAGCAGCAGGAAGAGTGCCGATCCACGCACGCGCCAGAGGATCACGCCTCCCGCCGCCAGCAGCAGACCGGCGACCAGCATAACCCAGCCGAGCGGCAGCGCATTATCCCCCGTTTCCGGCAGCGTCGTGGGCGCATCCGGCGCAGTTGTAGTTGCGGCATCGGCGGGGGCGGATGTGGGAGCGGTGCCGGCGGGGGCGGACGTGGGAGCCGGCAGCGTTGCATCGGGCGCGGCTGTCGCTTCGGGTGCAGTTACTCCGGCTTCGGGGGTAACTGATGTGGCAAAGGTATTGAGCGCCGTCGCAACCCGGTTCAATACTTCGTCCTGCCCGGTGATGTTGTGGCGGTTCACCAGGTATTGTGGGTCGTTGTAGGTGACACTGACCTGCCCATTGGCATCTTCCCAGACCAGGAACTTTTGCGGCAGATCAATCGCGGTGGTCTGACTGCTCTGCATCAGCGGTGTCCCCAGGTTGGGGTTGCCAAAGATCAGCAGTTGCGTCGAGCGGAGATCTTCGCCAACGTTCTGAGCATTGGCCGCATGATCGACGGTGGTTACGACGATCAATCCCTGATCCTCAAGCGCGGTACGCAGCCGGTTAGTCGTTTCGTCCACGCTGTAGGCGCTTGTCGTGGAAACCAGCCCGCTGCCGGCATCCCCCTGCGCCAGAACCGATCCGGCCAGCAACAGGGTGATAACCAGCAGCAGACTGCCAATGACGAGACGCATGCGCATACTCTCATCTCCTTTTTTACCATCCGATATTCCATGCCTGAATAGTCCCGGCGCATTCCTGCGCGTTACAGAACAAACTTACACGGTGCCGCGGATAGGAGCATCTTTCGCCTCCGACAGTGCAGTGCAGGACATGCTTATTCACACGAGTTACGCGGTGCAGCTCATTCTGGCCTGATTTCCGACCCAAACGCCCGATGCGCCTGCGGCAGCATGGTACTTTTTTATCTTTTTCAAAGAATTTTTGCACAACGTGCAAAAATTCTTTGAAAAAGGATGTCCGGTACCGCCCTGCCGGAGGCGAAATTTCGTTTTGGGTTTGTGACCGCATACCTCGTGTTATTCACAGGGGTTACGCAGTGGGCGTACAAATCAGACATGTACTCCCACAAAGACAGTCTTCGCCTGCGGCAGCATGGTATTCTTTTGTCTTTTTCACAGAAATGTTGCACTATGTGCAACATTTCTGTGAAAAAGACAGAATCTTCCACCCTGCCGGAGGCGAAATTTCGTTTTGGGTTTGTGACCGCGTAACTCGTGTGAATAACAGGGGTTACACAGTCACTGACCTGGAAGATAGTTCCGCCTTCGGCATAGCGGAAGAACCCATTTTTTTGCACAAAACATTTGCACTTTGTGCAAATGTTTTGTGCAAAAAAATACAAAAGTACCATGCTGCCGCAGGCGCATCGGGCTTCCATCGGGTGAAACGTCCAGTTTGATGAATTACCGCGTAACGCGTGTTATTCAGAAACATATTGCACAATGCGCAATATGTTTCTGAATAACCCATAAAAATACCATGCTACCGCAGGCGATTCTGCTGTTCGCCGGGTGAAACGCCCGGTCTGCTGAATCACCGCGTAACGCGTGCGTGTTACCGGCAGAGTATTCGGAATGGAGATGAAGATGCCGACCTACTCCGCCAGGAAATTGCGCAGTAGCGTCTTCCCGCTGTCGGTCATAATCGACTCGGGGTGGAACTGTACGCCCTGCACCGGGTATTCTCGATGGCGCAGGCCCATAATTAACCCGTCGTCCGTCCAGGCCGTGATTTCCAGTTCGTCGGGAAGATCGTCGCGCTGCACGATCAGGGAGTGGTAGCGGGTAGCCGGGAAGGGAGTTGGGAGACTGGCAAACACGCCCGCACCGCCGTGGTGAATCTGCGAGAGCTTACCATGCATAATCTGTGGAGCGCGCACAACCGTGCCGCCGTAAGCTGCGCCGATTGACTGGTGTCCCAGGCAAACTCCCAGGATGGGCACATGCGCGCCCAACTCCTGGATCAGCGCTACGCTAATTCCGGCTTCGGCTGGAGTACAGGGGCCCGGACTGATCACGATCCGCTCCGGGCGGCGTTCGGCGATTTCGGCGATGCTGATCTTATCGTTGCGGTAGACCTCAATCGTTGCGCCAAGTTCGCTCAGGTACTGGTAGAGGTTGTAGGTAAACGAGTCATAGTTATCCAGCAGCAGCACACGCATAGCTGACCTCCTGATTTTCCTGATTTGGATGGGGTTGCTTCTGGACACAATGATACCATACGACAAACAGGGACGCAGCATGCTGCGCCCCGACAATGACGTTTTACCCCGGCCCATTCCGCCGCACCGGGCTAATATGGCCGGGCTACCACGCGCGCCTCGGTGACAACCTCCTCAACCGTGGGATACTCCCCGGTACGCCGGTTAAAACTGGCGTGCTGCGCAAACCAGTGGCCGCTGCCGGTTGCAAACAGTTCCCATCCGTCATGCCGCAGATCATCCGGGAGCAACTCCTGGCGTTTCTCCGACTGATGTGCGCCTGTCCCGGTTGGGAGTTGGGTCAGCGCCGCCTGACAGCGATCCAGCAGTTCCGGCGTCAGGCCATGGTTGCGAATATCCGCGCCGGATTTGGCGGTATCCATGTAGCGCTTACAGACGCTATAGAGTTCGTGCAGGGGTGTTTTCACCTGTTCTGTTGCCATAGGAGGCTCCTTCCATGCTGTTCGGACTTCGCGGTACAACTGATAGAGTAGTTGCAAAATCTATGCCGGGGGCGTTAATAGACGGAAGGAAGCGGGCAGGCCAGTTATGGAGTAATACCAATTTGCCGTGCTTTGAGAACAACAAAGTTACAGGAGTTACGCGGTAGACTCCAAACCAGGCGTTTGTTTCGATGAACGGCCCGATTCGCCTGCGGCAGCATGGTACTCTTTTTTCTTTTTCACAAAAAAATTCACAACGTGAATTTTTTTGTGAAAAAGATCTGATCCCTTCCGCCCTGCCGGAGGCGATATTTCCCACCAAACGCAGGATCACCTGATGTATGGCAGCATTGGCCGTTTCGCGGGTTTCGCTCATTTCGTGTTGTTCGTGGTCCAAACTCCCACCGCGTAACTCCTGAAAGTTAGTAGACGGAAGGAAGCGGGCAGGCCAGTTATGGGGTTTGTCCGGATTGAAGCACATTACATCTCTACGACGACGACCAGGTAACTTGAATGTTATAGGCAGCAAATGCCTGATCTTTTGTGACGAGAAGCATCTCTGCTTGCATTGCCTGGGCAATCAGAAGCCGGTCGAATGGGTCTTTATGATGATAAGGCAGAGTATGAAGGATATCGAAGTGTTCGGGTGTGATGGCTAAAAGATCTATCGCATTCGCCCAGACATGTTCACGAATCAGGGTACTCGGTGGTGTTGGGACTGTCAATCTGCTGAGACTGGATTTGATCGAGAAGGATTTTCACGGTGTATACTCTTCAAAGTCTTCGATCGGTTCATCAAAGTCAGGGCCAATGGAAACCAGACCCCGCGCACTACCAAAGATGGGTTGAGGTATACGCGGTAAGGCCAGTAGTTTGAAGGCTGAACCATCAGAACTAATTATCACAACTTCCTGACCGTGTGCAACCTTGTCGAGAAGTTGGTCTAGTTCAGCCCTGGCTTGCTTTGCCTGAATTTGTATCATTGATGTTCTCCACAAGTAGTATACGCATATGCTATCAACATCTCTTTGTCCTGTTCGAGCACGGCAACGGCCTGTTCGCGGCCGACGCTGCGGAAATGATCAAGAAACACATCGAGCGCATCGCCGGCTTCGAGATAATCCAGCAGCGTCTTCAGCGGTACCCGGGCACCGACAATACAGGTGTGCCACCGAGAATATCGAGATCGCTGTGTATGAGCTGTGACATCGTATTCATACGAGACTCCGGTAATAGCGTACAAGCAGTGGCACCAGAGTCTCCGCTGCTATCCCAAGAACATTATACTGTACGCAGCAGTCGGCAGACAATCAATTAGCATGGGACGACACACGCTCTGGCATCATCCCCCTTTCACGTCACTCTCAGCCTCATATCACCCGGATCACGCAACAACTATACGTTCTTCTAGCACAACGACAGTTCGTGCATGTACTCTACGTTTTGCATCTGATGTCCAAGGAGAAAGAGCTATGGCCCGACTGCTTCGTCCGGCCCTGATCGCCGTCTTTAGCCTCGCGGTGGCATCGCTCCTGATTGCCGGCAGTCACAGTGTCACCGGAACCGCCGACAACCAGACTGGCCGCCCTGATCAGACTGTGTTGCAACCCACAACCACCTTATCTCCCCCCGATGGTGCCGTCAGCCGTACTATCGGCGATAACTATCTCTCACCCATCACCGAAGCCAATACTCCATTCACCCATATGCTGCTGCGCTGGGAAGCGTTCGAGCCGGTCAGCGATACGCTGACGCTCGAAGTCCGCGCCAGTGCGGATAACCAGTCCTGGAGCGAGTGGGGCCCGGTGCTGGAAGACCCTGACATGTGGGTACCCCGGGATGGTGATGAAGTCTACTGGAGCCAGATCATCTATGCCGGTGAAGATGCGCGCTTCTGGCAGGTACGCGCCACGATGCAACCGGCGCCCGACGGTCAACTGCCGCTGCTGCGCCAGATCGATGTCAACACAGTTGATGCGCGCTTTGGCGATCCCGCGCCCACGCCCGAGCTCGATCTCGGAACAACGCGCGGCATCACGCCGGCGGGGATTGGCAGACCACCCGTGGTCAGTCGCACCAGTTGGGGTAGCCCCGATGGTCAGAGCAGCCGGGTCCGCCCGGCCTACTACCCGGTCAACCACATGGTTGTTCACCATACCGCCGACGCCAACAGCCTGCGTGGGGGCGAGCAGAACTGGGCCGGCCGCGTCCGCGCCACCTGGTCCTTCCACACCTACACCCGGGGGTGGGGCGATGTGGGCTACAACTATCTGATCGACCCGAACGGCGTGATCTACGAGGGCCGCAGCGGTGGTGATGATGCGGTCGCCTTCCACGACACCGGCAACTATGGCTCGATGGGCGTTGTGGTCATCGGCACCTATGCCAATGTCCCGCCCACCGCCGCTTCCCAGGACCGCCTGGTGGAACTGCTGGCATGGAAAGCCGCGCAGAAAGGCATCGATCCGCTGGGACGCTCCTACTACTATGGCTGCGATATTTCCAACTTCTGCCGGCCCCACACCTATGGCGCGGTTGTGGCAAATATTGCCGGACATCGCCAGGTGACACCCGGCCATACCACCTGCCCCGGCGATGCCTTTCTGAACCTGTTGCCCAACATTCGCAACCGGGTCAAGTCACGCCTTGACAGCGGCGGCAATCCCGCGCGGCCGGACAATGGCGATCTGTTGATCGACGAGTTGGAGGAGAACAGCTTTGCCTACAGTCCGGCGAACTGGTACTCGGCAGGCTGCGGCTATGGCGGGCATACCTTCTACACCTACGCCACCGATAACCCGGGAGAGAGCAGCAACAGCGCCACCTGGCGGCCCAATATCCCCGCCGGCGGCTCCTACCGCGTCTTTGCCCATATTCCCCAGGGGTGCGGTCTGGGTGCGCCACCCTACGCCACGACCAAAGCGCGCTACCACATCCACGCCGCAGATGGCGACTTTTACCGTGAGGTGGATCACAATACGGCGGAAGAGTGGGTTGACCTGGGCGTGTACCAGTTTAACGCGGGCAGCGAAGGCGCGGTTCAACTGAACGATCTGACCGGCGAAGCCTACAGCCGGCAGCGGGTCATCTTCTTTGACAGCATCAAATGGGTGCCGGACAACCAGGCGCGCGCCGAACTGCTCAACGTCCACTACGACCGAACCAGCGTTACGGCAGGCGAGGTGCTTAAAGTTACCTTCACCGTACGGAACAGTGGCAAGGTACCCATTCACGGGCAGGATCCCGAGGCCGGTACCCTGCCCGACGGCCACTTTGATCCGGGCAACGGCTATACCTATGACGAGCAGGAGTGCTTCCAGGGCGCGAACGGGCAGAACTACCCGATCTACCCCAAGCAGACCGATCGTTTCCGGGTGATGCTTGGCCCGACGGATCGGGGCGTACCATGTGATGGCACAGACGGCGGCTACCCCTGGCGCTGGGGACTCAACGGCACGCTGCAACCGGGCGAAACCCGTGATATCATTGGCTATATCCGCTTTCGCCAGTCGGGGAATGTCACCCTGCAGGCCGGGATCATCCAGGAGTATGTGGACTATCATGTCCAGGGAGCCGCAGCGACACCCATCACCGTTACTCCGGAACGGCTCAACCCCATCACCGCCGCGTATGATCTCAACCTGCAGCCGCTGGCCCACGTCTACCAGCTTGGCGCAATCCCGGATAACCTGCTGGCGCGGACACGTAACCCGCTCTCGATTACGCGCGGCGCGTATGTCGGCAGTTTCCCCTGGGATGGACATACGCTGGAGTGGGGCGGAGGCGGCCCGTTCGATCAGAGTGACAGCTTCCTGGTCGAGCAGACGCGGGTATTTCTGGCTCCGCGCGATGGCGAGTACACCTTTCGCACCACCAGCGATGATGGCTCGTGGCTCTGGGTTGATGGGCAGGCGGTGGTGGTCAACCATGGACTGCACCATGTCAATGACAGCACGGGGACGATCTATCTGAATGCCGGGCCGCATGTGCTCTCCTTCAAATATTTTGAGCGCACTGGTCTGGCAACGGCCGGGTATGCCATGCAGATGCCGGGTAGCGCGGAGTTTACCATTCCCCGCGATGGGACGGCGGGCGGCGCGTTCCGTATCGGTTCAACCTTTGCCACCACACCTGACCTGACGCTGGTTGCCGATGATCTGGGCGGGACCGGGGTGGCCCATCTGCGCTACTCCTGGGATGGCAACACCTGGTTTGACTCGCCCGGCGGCATCCTGCGCCTGGGCCGCCTGGTCAATGGGCACTATCATCTACGCTATCAGGCGGTTGACCATGCCGGCAATCGCTCGGCAATCCAGGAACTACCGTTTGTGGTGGATACCACCATTGACATTGAACAGGTCTATCTCCCGCTCGTCAACAAATAGCTAACGCAACTATTCCGCCGGCAGGGACGTGATTCGATGCGTTCCTGCCGGTCCCCTTCAGACATCATTGCCTCGGTCGGGACGCGCTTCTGCGCGTCCGTCTTTGATGCGGACATCACTGCGCTGGAGTCCCGGCTTCAGCCGGATCAGGCGTTCCCAGCAGGATGCCTCGGCCCCGGCAGGCATTCCACCGGCTCAAGTCGGGACTCCCGGTCATTCTCTATACGGACTATGTTCGCAACGTTCTTCAGCCGGTCCAGGCGTTCCCAGCGGTATACCCCGGCCCCGGCAGGCATCCCACCGGCTAAAGCCGGGACTCCCGGTCATTCTCATATCCGGAACATTTTCTCAACCTTCATCAGCCGGTTTTCTACTGCCTCCGCAACAACAGTAGGGTGCATTCTATGCACCGTTCTTCTACCGCACTCCATACCCACAGTATGTTCGCAACCTTCATCAGCCGGTTTTCTATTGCCTCGGCACGCGGCAGGCGGCCGCATCGCTACCGCACTTCAGATTCAGACAACCATGCAACAAACGGTGGATGATGGTACCATTGCGGATAAACCAGCCACTGCAAACACTGGTCACGGAATGGATAATCCACACTGAAGGAGCGCGATATGGATGCTGCATTACAGAGCTATCTGGAAACGAACGCGGAACAGGCGCAGATGCTCCTGGAGCAACTCTGCCGCCAGCCGAGCGTTGCGGCCCAGAACCATGGAATAGTTGAGATGGCCGACCTGGTTGATGATCTCCTGCAGGGGGCCGGGTTTGCGACCCAACGCCTCCAGGCGGATGGCGCGCCACCAGTGATCTATGGTGAACAGCGCGGGCGCAGTCCCTACACGCTGCTGCTGTACGACCACTACGATGTGCAGCCCGCCGAGCCGCTGGAGTTGTGGCATACGCCACCCTTTGTGCCCACCGTGCGCGACGGCAAACTCTATGCCCGGGGTACCTCCGACGACAAAGGCGAGATTGCGGCACGACTGGCAGCGATTCATGCTCTACGCGCGGTCTATGGCGAACTGCCGATTACCATCCGCTGGGTGATTGAAGGTGAAGAGGAGATCGGGAGCATCCACTTTGCCGAGATCGCCGCGCGTTACGCCGACCTGCTCAAGGCCGATGGCTGCCTCTGGGAGGGCGACGGCTTTGACCCGGCGGATCGCCCGGAGGTTGTGCTGGGTACCAAAGGGTTGCTCTATGTGCAACTGGATCTCCAGTGTGCCGGGATGGATACCCACTCGATGTATGCGCCGATTATCCCCAGCGCGGCATGGCGACTGGTTCAGGCGCTCGGCACCCTGCGCACGCCAGAGGGTGAGGTACGTATCCCCGGCTTCTACGATGCGGTGCGCCCACCCTCGCCCGAGCAGCAGGCGGCCATGAATGATCAGACAGCAATGGATGACATGTACCGCCAGGTTTTCCAGGTAGAGCAGTTTGTCAACGAGGTCAGCGGCATCACGCTACGCGAACGGCAGACCTTTAGCCCGACCTGCAATATTGCCGGGCTGGTCAGCGGCTATACCGGCGAAGGGTCCAAAACCGTCCTGCCGGCCCATGCCCAGGCCAAGATCGACTTTCGTCTGGTGCCGGATCAAGACCCTCACGATATCCTGGCAAAACTGCGCGCGCATCTGGCAGCCGCAGGCTATGACGATATCCAGATAACAACATTTGGGATGGCCGCACCCGTGGTGACACCCATTGAAGATCCGTTTGTGCAGCGCATGATCGGCATCGCCGACGCCTTCAGCAGCCAGCGCCCCTCGGTCATCCCGATGATGGGCGGCACGCTGCCCCTGCTGGAAGCCTTGCAGCATCACGTCGGCGTACCCGGCCTGGCCATCGCCGGCAACCCGATCTACTGGGGCAGCGGCATGCACGCCCCGAATGAGCATATCCGCCTGAGCGACCTGGAACGCGCCGTACAGTTCAACTGCCACATGTTTCAGGCACTGGCCCGGTAGGTCCAAGCATGAGCGTTAGGGGACGAAAAGGGGGCGAAACATCTTTCGCCCCTACGACTTTACAGCAATCCCCACCAGCAGCACCGTAGCTATCTCCGGCTCCGGCTCGGCGGTGGCGAAGGCGTCACAGCGCTCTAGCTCAGCGCTACTCAGCCAGGGCGCAACCCGCGTACGCAATACCGACCAGTCAGCCAGGGCCAGTTCCGCCGCCGGCGGGGAGACATCCGCAAGCGCTGACTCTGCCAGGAATGCCCGTACCACGACCTCAGCCAGGCCCGCGCGGGTCAACTGTGCCGCCAGGTCAACCCCCAACTCATCGGCAGGGGGAACCGGACTGCTGCCGGTAGCCGGCACCTGCGCATAGGCCGCCGCCAGCAGCGCGGCCAGATCGGGCGGCCAGTGCCGTGCCCGCACCCAGAGTTGCGCGCCGGTCGCTACGATAACCGTCCCGCCGGGACGCAACACCCGCCGCAGTTCGCGCAACGCCAGATCCGCATCGGCGAACAGTCCCAACGCGGCCACACACCAGACCAGATCGGCCACGTCCGCATGCAGCGGTAGCGCCTGCGCATCACCGGCCAGCCAGACAAACGGCATGCCCGGGTTATGCTGCTGCGCCACGCTCAGCGCTGCCACATCCCGGTCAATCCCGATCACCCGACCTTCCGGCGGCAATCCCTCAGCCAGCCAGCCACTCTTGCGCCCGGTACCACAGGCCACATCCAGCGCCACCCGGCCATGGCGCGCAGGCACCTGCGTCAGTACCAGCCGCAAGAGCGGCACGAGCGGCGCGTGCAGTTCATCCAGGTCAACCAGATCCGGCATCGACGACTCCACTTCCAGGAAACTCCCCACCAACCACAACTTCCTCCGTCGCACGGTCAACGGAGGAGGTTGCTTGCAATCCGATTATTTCATCTTACAGGAGTTACGCGGTGGACATGCAAATCAGGCATGTGCCTGGATGAACGGCCCGATTCGCCTGCGGCAGCATGGTACTTCTTTTTCTTTTTCACGAAAAGTTGGCTCCTTGAGCCAACTTTTCGTGAAAAAGAATGGTCTGTTCCGCCCTGCCGGAGGCGAAATGAGCTTCCAGGTCAGTGACTGCGTAACTCCTGTCATCTTATAGGAGTTACATGGTACTTCTTTTTCTTTTTCACAAAAAAGTTGCACTAAGTGCAACTTTTTTGTGAAAAAGATTGAAGATCTTCCGCCCTGCCGGAGGCGAAATTGCCTGTCGGGTCAGAAACCGCGTAACTCCTGCAAGATGACAGGAGTTACGCGGTAGACTCCAAACCAGGCGTTTGTTTCGATGAGCGGCCCGATTCGCCTGAGGCAGCATTGGTATTGTTTTATCTTGTTCACACACATTCGCACAACGTGCGAATGTGTGTGAACAAGATCGGAATCTTCCGCCCTGCCGGAGGCGATATTCCCTACCAAATGCAGGATCATCTGATCCATGGCAGCAGTGGCCGTTTCACGGTTTTCGCTCATTTCGTGTTGTTCGTGGTCCAACCTCCCACCGCGTAACTCATCTTATAGGAAGAACAGACAAACACAGGGCAAACCGGTTGTTTGATAACAGAGCACCAGAGACGTTTTGTTCTCTGGTGCTCTGTTCTGTGTTCTATGAGATGCGCTAAATATCCTCGAAGCGCACATTAACATTCGTCACATCCGGGCCAAGCGGCACCGTCTGGATCACAACGGCACGACCATCGGCGTAGGCCCAGCCATCGAACACCAGGTTCAGGATACCATCGGTTATCTGCGTCAGGATCTCCCGCTCCACCGCGCCATCGGGCGTGAGTTGCTCACGGTAGAAGTCGGCGACCTCCTCGGCGCTGAGGGCGGTTTCATAGTTGACCGACCCACCCGCCCCGGAGAAGATTGCCTGAACATTGCCGGCATCCTCGGGCAGCGGGAAGGTATTCTCCGTTACCTGCCCATCCGCATCCAGTTCGCCTACCCCACCGCTGCCGGTTGCCGGGGCACTCTCGGCATCCTCCGCCGGTGCAGCCGTGGCATCGCTCGCGTCCGCGTCACTGTCGGCGGCTGCTGCCCCAAACTCCAGCGTCTCCAGCAGGGTATCCAGGGCGGCCGGGTTCCAGTTATCGGACGTGGCAGCGGCGATAATTGCCAGGGCACGCCCATCATCCAGCAGCGCCACCACCACGCGCCCCTGCCCCTCGGTATCACCACCGGCCAGCGGACCACTGACCTCAACCGAACGTCCTTCAACGCCATCGATCTGCACCGTTTCAACCTCGCTCAGGGTGACATCATCTTCCGCGTCGGCCACGAACGCATCCACCAGATCGTCCAGCGTGGGCGCATCCGGCAGCGGTGTGCCCTCAAAGACGACTTCCGGCGGCCCCATGTTGACGGCAATCAGTGTATCTTCCGGGGGGGCTTCCGGGTCAGCCGTGGCCGGGATCATCAGCACAACCCCGGCATCCTCCAGGACTGTGTTGGCGAAGACCTGCCAGCCCTCCGGCACAACAAATGAGTAGCCCGCATCATTTGTGACCGTCTCGCCCGCCGTCTGCCCGCCACCCAGCAGATCGGGCATGTCCGGTTCACCGGCATCATCCCCGGCCTCACCGGCAGGTGTCGCCGCAGCCTCGGGCGCTGCTTCGTCTTCCATTGCGTCTGCCGCTGTATCCCCCGCGCCAACGCCCCAGACGCGCATACTCTGATCCAGCGACCCGGATACCATCACCGCGCCATCGGGCGCAAAATCCAGCGCGGTAATTGATGAGGTGTGGTTGGTGAGTTGGACCAACTCGCTACCTTCAACACTATCCCACAGCCGGATATCACCCCGCGCCGAGCCGGAGGCCAGCAGGCTGCCTCCCGGACCAAACGCGACACTGTTGATTGCGCCGCGATGTCCTTCGAGCATGGTCACCGCGTTATCATCAGTCAGATCATATACGGCAACGATGGAGTTGTTCAGTCCCGCCGCCAGTTGACTGTCGTCAGGCGCAAAGGCCAGCGCCAGTGGGAGCGACTCGGGTTCAAGGGTAGCGGTTTCCTCGCTCGCGGCCACATCCCAGAGTATAATCGTCTCATCGTTGCTGCCGGTCGCCAGCATGCTACCGTCATGCGAGAACGCCACCGCATGTACCCGGTCACTGTGGCCTTCCAGCGTCTCCATTTCGCTCAGATCGCTTGTGTCCCACAGTTTCACTGTACCATCGCTTGAGGCTGTGGCCAGCATGCTGCCATCCGGCGCGATTGCCAGATCAAGAATATTATCCTCGTGCGCGGCTTCGACCAGCGCTGCTTCGCTACCGTCATTACTCCACATCTTAAGCGACTCGTCTAGCGCGGTGGTGAAGAACATTTCACCATCGGGGGCAAACACCAGATTATTGATCTGTGTGTCGTGCGCCTCGGCAACAGCCACGCTCAGGCTAAAGTCGGCCGTATCCCACAACCGCAACGTACCATCACTCTCACCCGTAGCAACCAGTTCACCATCAGGCGCAACCGCCAGCGCTACCACATCCTCGATCACCCCCAGCGCTTCCGGCTCGGCGGATAGCATCTCCGACCCGTCGGCCGTGTCCCAGACAGATACACCGTCGTTGCTCAAACCGGCAACTAGCGCCGCGCCATCGGGTGTGTAGGCCACACTGCGCACACTACCGGGATTTTCCAACTGCTGCAAGCGTGCGGCATCAACCGGACTGTAGATCCCCAGATCGCGGCTATTTGACACGACCGCAAGCTGACTGCCATCCGGCGAGAAGACTACCTGGCTTTGTGGCGGTGTGTCGGCCTCAAAGCTCTGCAGTTCACTGCCATCGGCCACATTCCAGATCTTGACGATCCGGCCAAAATCACCCGATGCCAGCAGGCTGCCATCCGGCGAGAAACTCACTGCCTGCACCTGATCCTCGTGTCCGGTGAAGGTGCTGGTCTGGCTGCCATCGGTCACATTCCAGAGCTGGATATCCGGTGCGCGGGGTGCTACCGCCAGCGTCACGCTATCCGGTGCAAATGCCACATCGCTTACAGCATTTCCAATCTCGAGCGTGTTCACCAGCGCGCCATCCTCCAGTCGCCAGAGCAGCACGCTCTGGCTGAGCGACCCGGCCGCCAACAGACTGCCATCGGGGGCAATTGCAATCGCATCAATCGAGAGAGTGTCATCGTCCAGCGTGCGGATTTCGCTCTGATCGGCAACGCTGTAGAGCGTCACAAACCCGTCTTCCAGCCCGGCCGCCAGGGTTGCACTGTCCGGCGTGAAGGCCAGATCATTCACCATAGATCCGGTGGGAATAAATCCCTGCGTCTCTAACGTGGCCGGATCATGCAGCCAGATCCCGACCGAACTGCCCACCGCCGCTACGCTGCCATCCGGCGCAACGGCCACTACTTCCAGACTACCACGCCCCAGCATGCGCTGCTGCGTCACTGCATTGGCGGTCTCCACGGTCATCGCGTCCGCTGCCAATTCGACCGGTTCGGGCGTCGGGGTCGCCGCCTCGGTCGGCGTTGCCGCTTCGGTGGGGGTTGTCTCTTCAACCGTCGGCGTGGCTACTTGCGAGACTTCCGGGGGATCGCTTGCGCCACCAGCGCAACCGGCCAGCGTCAGGATCAGTACCAGCATCCCGACAGCCCAGATCCGCATCGGCTGTGTCATCATCGGACCTCCTCTGTTTGATTGATTGATACACGGGGAACACAAGATGTTACCGTAGCATACGGCAATTACCAGTCCGTTACCCGATTTCACATAGCACACGGCCGGTAGCCGCCCGGAGAGCGCTCATAATCCTACAGCCATCTGGTATAATAGTTGCTCCTGACGATACTATCTCCAAGAAATGTATGCCCACTTCCGCGAATGATACCCTGACACCCGCATGGTCAATCACCCTGGCCTCGTCCGATCCGGTCGCATGTTTTGCGGCCCAGGAGCTACGGCGTACCCTGCAGCGGATCGGTGCGCCGCCCCTGCCGATTGTGTCCGTGGCGGCAGATGCCGGCCCGACCGGACCACGGATTGCGCTGGCCTGTAGTGACAGGAATCTCGATAGCGCTGTGCGCGATGGCTTTGTGCGCACTCCCGATACGGACGGGTTGACTTTGCGGGCAGACGGTCCACGCGGTCTGCTCTACGCCGTCTATGAACTGCTGGAGACGCTCGGCTGCCGCTGGGTTGCGCCCGGTCCCACCGGGGAACATCTACCGCGCCACGAGCGGATCACGCTACCACGCATGGCCGTGGCCCAGCGTCCTGCCCTGCCCGGCCGCTGCCTGATCATCGGGCATGACTTCTTTCTGGACGATGCTGAGGAGTGGATCATCTGGGCCGCGCGTAATCGGCTGAACACCATCTTTATCCATACGATCAATGCGCGGCCGGCGCTGGGCGCATGCCACCTGCGGCGCTGGCATGCCCGGCGGCACGAGCTATTGCCGCTGCTACGTGCGCGCGGGATGTTGTTAGAACTGGGCGGCCACGGGATGCCCGACCTGGTGCCCCGCCGCTTCTTCCGCCGGAACCCGGAGATGTTTCGCTATGACGGTACCCGCCGCACGCCGGATTACAACTTCTGCATCAGCAACAGCGACACACGCCAGATGCTGCGCAGGCAGGGCGCGGCCTTCTTCAAAGCCCATCCGGAGGCGCAGATCCTGCACCTCTGGCCGGACGATCTGCTGGGCGGCGGCTGGTGCCACTGCCCACATTGCGCCGGTCTGTCGGCGGCGGATCAGGCGCTGCTGGCGACGAACGAACTGGCCGAGGTGCTGGAAGAGCTGCACCCGCAGGCCCGGCTGGCCTACCTGGCCTACCACGATACGACCGCGCCACCCGCGCGGGTAGTGCCACGCCCGAATGTTATCCTGGCCTACGCGCCCCGGCCCCGCAGCTATGCGCACGGCATCGCCGAGGCCACCAACCGGGTGAACATTCCGCTGTGGCAGGCGCTCACAACCAACCTTGACCTGTTTCGCACCACCGCCGGGCAAGAACAGCGCGTCTTCGAATACTACCTCGACGGCATTCTCTTCAAATCCGCACCGCCACCGCTGCCGGAGGTGTTGCAGGCCGACCTGCGCGCCTACCGCGAAGCCGGCGTGCATACCGTGCAGGCGCTGATGACCGGCGACCGGCCCTGGCTGGCGGCACCGATCAATGCCTATCTGTTTGCCCGGTTGGCCTGGGAACCGGAGCAGAACCCACAGGAACTCTTGCAGCAGTATGCGGCGGTGCGCGCGCCCCGCACGCCGGCGGCCCTGGTGGTTGCCTACAATGCGCTGGCCGATGCCTGGCGCCCGGTGCTGGACTTCCTGCCGGAAGAGCAATCGCTCGCCGGCGATATGCCCACGGCGCGGCGCAATCTATTTGCCCATCCGCCCATGGATGTGTTAGACTATATGACCGCACCACGCTCACTGCGCGAACGCCGCCTGGAGTTACTGGCGGCTACCGATACGATGCCGGCTGCCGGCCGGTTGGCCTGGGATTGTGTGCTCGCTCAAGCTCACGCCGATACAGCCTATCTCACGGCAGAACAGGCTGAGTGGGAGCTGGGTGTGCAGGTATTGCACTTTATCATGGTGCGGCAACGACTCTATGTGCTGGCAGAGCGCAGACCATCGCGGGCTGTCCTGAAGGTGGCGCTGCATGCAGCCCGGGAGGCGTTGTACAACCTGATATATTGGGGCGAATACCATCTGCCCACAGCGCATGGACGGACCAACTACCGCCTGATGCGAACGCCGTTCCAGTTGCACCTGGAGGCGCTCCGCGATCAGCGGCTGGCACGCCCATGGGAGCGCGTCTGGTTACGCATTAATACCTATCGACAACTCGCCTGGTTACTCTGGCGTGTTGCGCGGAGATAAGCCCAAATACGAGCCATAATCATTTGACAGGGCCATCGGGAAGTGGTATACTCCGCGAATGTCGTGCGTAGAGCGCACGTCTTTTCATGTCTAGCAATGAAACGTATCGAAAGAAATTGGCCTGTTCTAAGGCACAGCCGCAAGCTGCGACCAGATACAAGGGCCATAATATTCTTTTGTGTCTTAAATATCTGGTCTTTGTTGATATATCTGGCTAATTGGAGGATAGATGCCGACCATTAATCAACTGGTTCGTAAGCCGCGCAAGCCGGTGGTAAAGAAGACCAAGGCACCCGCATTGCGGTTCACCTACAACTCGCTACGCGGAAAATTGACGCGCGGGAAAGGGTCGCCACAGAAGCGGGGCGTATGCACCAAGGTCAGTACGGTAACGCCAAAGAAGCCGAATTCGGCCTTGCGAAAAATCGCGCGTGTGCGGCTTTCAAATGGTCTGGAAATTACGGCCTATATTCCGGGCGAAGGGCATAACCTGCAGGAGCACTCGGTGGTCCTGGTGCGCGGCGGGCGTGTAAAGGATCTCCCCGGTGTGCGTTATCACATTGTGCGGGGCACGCTTGATACGCAGGGTGTTTCCAACCGGAAGCAGGGACGTTCAAAGTATGGCACCAAGAAGGGTGGCGTCCAGACTGGTCGGCGTTAAGCCGGGTTGCCGGGCAGCATATCGGCATGAAGCGCTCTGGATGCTCGGAACCGCATTTCATTTCGGCAAGATTTGAAACACTATTTTATGTTGAGGAAGAAATATGCCACGCCGAGGAACAATTACCAAGCGGATTCCCGCGCCTGATCCGCGTTACAACAGTGTTACTGTTCAGCAGTTTATCAACAAAGTTATGGAGCGCGGAAAGAAAAGCCTCGCCGAGCGGATTGTCTACAGCGCAATGGATGTTGCGGCAGAGCGCCTGAAGAAGCAACCGCTTGAGGTATTTGAGCAGGCGCTACGCAATGCCAGTCCCTCAATTGAGGTCAAGCCCAAGCGGGTGGGTGGCGCAACCTATCAGGTACCGGTCGAGGTGAAGAGTGATCGCCGCGCAGCACTGGCAATGCGCTGGATTTTGAATGCCGCGCGTGCGCGCGCCGGGCGACCGATGCATGAGCGGCTCGCAACTGAGTTGATGGACGCATACAACAATACGGGAAATACCATCAAACGCAAAGAAGATGTACATAAAATGGCCGAAGCAAACCGGGCTTTTGCGCATTACGGTCGGCTTTAGTCAGATTTCTGGACTATAACAGGTTGTTTCGATACGGCGCTGGTCTCACCATGCTGTGACAGCGTGCTTGCATCTGTACGTGGGTCAGATGTTTTTTTTCTGGTCAGCGACGACCTGCTAGACAAGCCGTTATCAGGCCATTATCAGAAGGCGCGAGGAACCCTCGCCTAATGCGAACAGGAGCAGGATACCGTCATGCCACGCCAGACACAACTGGATCGAATTCGTAATATTGGTATTATTGCCCACATTGACGCCGGAAAAACAACAACAACCGAACGCGTGTTGTTCTATACCGGTCGTACCTATAAAATCGGCGAAGTCCATGAAGGTACGGCGGTGATGGACTGGATGCCGCAGGAGCAGGAACGTGGTATTACCATTACGTCGGCAGCCACAACTGCGTTCTGGAACGAGCATCAGGTTAACATTATCGATACGCCGGGCCATGTGGATTTTACCGTTGAGGTTGAGCGCTCATTACGCGTGCTTGACGGTGGCGTCGTCGTGTTTGATGCGGTCGCTGGGGTAGAACCGCAATCCGAAACTGTATGGCGGCAGGCCGATAAATACAAGGTGCCGCGTATCTGTTTTGTGAATAAGATGGACCGCATCGGGGCCAGTTTTGAGCGCACAGTCGATATGATCAAGGATCGCCTGGGCGTTAAGCCTGCTGTGATTCAGCTTCCCATCGGGTTGGAGAGCGATTTCCAGGGCATTATTGACCTGATCGAGAATAACGCGGTTATCTGGACTGATGATCTTGGGCGTGAACGACAGGTGACTGATGTCCCCGCCGAGATGATTGACAAAGTTGCCGCTGCCCGCCAGGAGTTGATTGAAGCGGTTGCGGAAACCGACGATGAGTTGATGCTGCTCTATCTCGAAGGGGAAGAGTTGAGTAACGAGGAACTACGGCGTGGTCTCCGCAAGGCTACCCTTGAGTATAAACTTGTGCCGGTGTTGTGTGGTTCCGCCCTTAAGAATAAGGGTGTGCAGAAGTTGCTTGACGCGGTTATCGACTACCTGCCGTCACCGATTGACCGGCCGGCAGTGCAGGGTACGTTATCGGCAACCAAAACCACCGAGGATGAGGACGCCACGGTCGTTACGCGTGAGACGAGCGACGACGCGCCCTTTAGCGCGCTGATCTTTAAGATCGTTGCCGACCCCTACGTGGGTAAACTGGCCTACTTCCGGGTCTACTCGGGCCGCCTCGAATCGGGCTCCTATGTGCTTAACACCATCAGTGGTCAGCGTGAGCGTGTCGGGCGGATCGTGCAGATGCATGCCAATCACCGCGAAGATGTGCCGGAGATCTATGCTGGCGATATCGCCGCGCTGGTCGGGCCCAAGCAGAGTGTCACGGGTGATACGATCTGTGATCCGGAGCATCCGGTTGTCCTGGAGAGTATCCGCTTCCCCGAGCCGGTGGTTGAGGTGGCAATTGAGCCCAAGACGAAGGCCGACCAGGATAAACTGGGGATGGCGCTGGCCCGTATGAGCGAGGAAGATCCGACCTTCCGGGTCTATACCGACCAGGAAACGGGGCAGACCATTGTGAAGGGCATGGGCGAGTTGCACCTTGAAGTGATTGTTGACCGGATGCGCCGGGAGTACAAGGTTGATGCCAATCAGGGCAAGCCGCAGGTTTCTTACCGTGAGGCGATTACGCAACTGGTAGATATCGAGGGCCGCTTTGTGCGGCAGTCCGGTGGTAAAGGTCAATACGGGCATGTCAAAGTCAAGTTTGAGCCGATGGACCCCGGCGGCGGCTTTGAGTTTGTGAATGCCATTGTTGGTGGTGTGGTTCCGCGCGAGTATATCCCGGCAGTTGAGAGTGGGATCAAGGAGGCGATGCAAACGGGTGTTGTCGCCGGGTATCCGGTTGTAGACCTGAGGGCAACGCTCTACGACGGGTCATACCACGAGGTGGACTCCTCTGAAATGGCCTTTAAAATCGCCGCGTCAATGGCGCTCAAGGATGGTGTGCGCAAAGGCAAGCCCATTCTGCTTGAGCCGATCATGAAGGTGGAGATTGTGACGCCGGAAGACTTCCTGGGTACCGTCCTCGGTGATCTTAACTCACGGCGCGGGCGAGTTGAGGGGATGGACAACCGGGGGAATGCCCAGGTTGTGCGCGCCATGATCCCGCTGGCAACGATGTTTGGCTATACCACGGATCTGCGCTCGGCAACGCAGGGTCGGGCAACGTCTTCGATGGAGTTTGACCACTATGAAGCAATGCCGGACTATCTGGCTCAGGAAATTATTGCCAAGCGTAGTTCATAGGCTGGCCGACTTCATTCTTGCGGGTATTTGAAGGCACGGTAGCAAGACAAGCGGCGGGAGCAGTGAGGGATTACACGACGAATCAGAAGATAACCGGGCCGGTATTGCTGACTGCGCCTTCCTGGGATGATTATGAACTGATCGACGCAGGCAGTGGGCAGAAATTAGAACGGTTTGGTCGTTATCGACTGGTTCGGCCGGAACCCCAGGCAATCTGGGCTCCATCGCTCCCGCTGGATATATGGAATCGGGCGGATGCGCAATTTAAGCGGACCCGCCACGACGATAGTCCGGGTGAGTGGGTTCGGAATCAACCACTGCCGGAGCAGTGGTTGTTGCACTATGACAATCTACGTCTGTGGGTGCGGTTAACGCCCTTTCGGCATACGGGTATTTTCCCGGAGCATACCGCGCACTGGGAGTGGATGCAGCGACAGTTGTCGGCGGGAGCCCGACAGTCGAGCGTGCTGGTGTTGTTCGGGTACACCGGGCTCACCACACTTTTCGCGGCCCAACTGGGTGCGCGGGTCTGTCATGTTGACGCCTCGCGTCCGGCAGTGCGCTGGGCCCAGGCCAACCAGGAAGCCTCGGATCTGCTGGAGCGACCCATCCGCTGGATCATTGACGATGTGATGAAGTTTGTACGGCGCGAGATCCGGCGCGGTTCACGCTATGACATGATCGTTATGGACCCGCCGGTTTTTGGGCGTGGGCCGAAGGGCGAGATCTGGCGACTCGGCGAAGCACTCCCGGAACTTCTCACGCTCTGTACGTCAATTCTGAGCCAACAGCCGGTGGGGGTTCTGGTGAATGCCTATGCGACCAACTTCTCGTCGATTGCACTGTATAACACCCTGGCAGCAGTGATGCATCCCTATGCCGGGAATGTATCCGCCGGGGAACTTGCGCTGTATGATACGACGGCGCAACGGTTATTGCCCACCGCGCTCTATGCGCGCTGGAGTTCAACATAGCGGATCGGTCGTATGACCGGACTTGCGATTCATTCCGTTGAAATGAATGGTGCAGATCATGAAGCCTGGAAGGCAGTACTGTCTTCCGGGCTTTACTAAGGGCAATGGGAGTACTCCTCCCGGACGGCAACGCAGATCTATAGTACACCAGTACAACCTATCTATCCCAATCCGTTCAATTCTCACCATAACACTGCGGCAGAGCACGGAGTAAAACAACGTGTCTACGGGATTTGTGTTTCTGTCGCACAGATGTCAAGTAAATCGTCAACTATTGAGTGAGGAATTAACCTATGGCAAAGCAAAAGTTCGAGCGCACGAAGCCGCATTTGAATGTCGGCACGATTGGGCACGTTGACCATGGTAAGACCACCCTGACCGCCGCGATTACCAAGGTACTGGCGATGGCCGGGGGGGCGACGTATACCTCCTACGACCAGATCGACAACGCGCCGGAGGAGCGCGCCCGGGGGATTACCATCGCTATTCGGCACGTCGAGTATCAGACCGAGAGTCGCCATTATGCCCATGTGGACTGCCCCGGTCACGCCGACTACATCAAGAATATGATTACCGGCGCGGCCCAGATGGACGGCGCAATCCTGGTGGTCTCGGCTCCCGACGGCCCGATGCCCC
>JGI12109J20283_10633115_pt1 | contig 21896 bp, 13 predicted proteins | sample ElkSlonscriptome_12_FD_20283 | JGI IMG/M metagenome (IMG submission 20283)
CGTTGACGGCCGGCGGCGGCTCGGCGGAAGTCCATTCGAACGAAGCGGTCCGCCACTCGGCTGGACGCTGACTCGAAGCGGCCATCCCGGGCCGTCTTTGGCGAGGGCGCTTCAGTCCGCGTCTTTCGAGCCCTGCGACAGAACCAGCATGATCTGCTTGGCGTGGGCGACCAGGCGCCCGTCTTCACCGATGATCCGAATCTCCCAGACGTGGGTGGACCCGCCGATATGCAGCGCCTTGGCGCGGGCCGTGACCGTGCCGTCGCGCACGCTGCGGATGTGATTGATCGACAGCTCCAGGCCGACCGCATGCCGGCTCGTTCCGTGCAGCTCGAGACCGGAGGCGGCGCTCGCTACGCTTTCGGCCAGCGCGGCCGTCGCGCCGCCGTGCAGAATGCCCATGGGTTGATGATGGCGGCTGTCGACCGGCATCGTGGCTTCGAGGAAATGCGAACCCGCGTCGGTATACCGGATTCCCAGCGCGTGCATCAGCGTCTCGGAACAAAGCCGGTTCAGGTAGTCGAGCGCGTGATTCTTGTCAATGTCGTTTTTCATATGGCACACATGATGCATACATCGGAGAGAGCCAATTGGCAGCGCCGCGTCGGGGCGGTGATGCCAGCATCCGAGAGAAAGTATGCACCAATATCCGCCGCTGCCGTTTCCGCGACCGCCGGGCCAGCCCTGGTGCGCGGGACGAGCTCTCCGGGACGCCCCGGATCCGAAGCGGCTCCGCTGCGCTTGCCTGATGGTGTATGCCGGGCTGCTGCTGTCTCTGATCGGATTGTTCTTTCCTTTCGCGACGGCGATGACTGCGCCTTATCAAATCAACCAGCACTGGAGCGTCGCAGACGGCCTGGCAGAAGATACCGTTCAGGCGATGACCTTCGATTCGGCCGGCTACCTCTGGCTGGGTACGATCGACGGGCTGAGTCGCTTCGACGGCGTAGGTTTTCGCAATTTCCGGCTGCTCGACTATCCGAACCTCGGCAGTAACCGGATCTCGGCGCTGGCGGCCACGCCGAACGGTTCGGTCTGGATCGGGACGAATCACCGCGGTCTGATTCGATACCAGGACGGTGCGTTCCGCTCTTCGCCGATTTGCGACCAAAAGTGTCAGATCTCCGGTATCGCTGCGACTCGGCAGGGCCATCTGTGGGTGCTGGCCTCGACCGGTCTGTTCCGCGTCGATCCGGAATCCGGGCAGCCCACGCTACGGATCGAACTGGTTGCCGCACCGCCGCCGCAGATGCGTTTGCTGGCTATGCCCGGCGGCGGCGCGGCCTACGGGCTGCGAGACCGGCTGCAGATCCATGGCGCCGCCGGTGAGCTGATTGCCGAACTGAAACCGCAGCCCGGTGCGGAAATCCTCGAGTTGGGCCTGCTCGACTCGATGCCGATCGCCGTGACCGCCACGAGCTTGTTTTCGTTCGGCTCGAGCGGACGCGCCGAACTGCTTCAGGGGGTGCCTCACGCCATCGAGCGCGGTGAAGGTCGGATCGCTACGGCGGCGTTTACCGGGCGCAGCGTTGTCATTCAGAGGTTTTCCGGCGAGCTGCTCGCGGTGCGTCGGTCGGTACCCGGCGAGATCGAAATCCGCCGTGTCGAACTGGAAACGGATGACGAGGTGCTCGCCGCGCTGGACGACGCTGCCGGGGGCTTGTGGCTGGGGACCCGCCTGGGAGGCCTGCATCGGGTCTCGGAAGCACGGGTGTTCGGTACGAGCGGATACAGGAACCCCGAGCTCGGGCCGGTCCTGCCCATTGTCGACCATCCAGAGTCCGGAGTCCTGGTCGGAGGCGTATGCGGCGGGCTGTTTCACATCGATGCCGGCGATACGGTGCGCCAGATCACGGGTGCGCGCCGGGGCATCGGCGACTGCATCTGGACGATGCTTTCTCGGCCCGACGGAGACGTGTTGCTCGGCGGTTTCAGAAGTCCGATTCAGCGCTTGCGTTCGGGGGAAATCGATTCATTGCCGATCATCGGGCCGCAGGACGACGTATCGCGCGCGAACTTCCTGATTGAAGCCGATGACGGCGGAGTCTGGTTGGGTGCCCGCGACGGTCTGTATCGCATCGACGGCGAGCGTGTCGTGCCGGTCGACGGTTCGCCCGAAGGCGTGCCGCTCCTCAGCGGGCTGGTTCGGGAAGACGGAGCGCTGCTGATCGGGAGCGCTGCCGGTCTGTACCGATACGGAGGGAAAGTCGTCGAACGGATCGAAACCGGTCGGCGGATCGACGAGCTGCCGGTGCGCTCGATTCTTCGCCTGGACAACGGCGACCTGCTGTTCGGGACCTACGGCGGTGGACTGTGGGCGCTTAAACAGGGCCGCTGGTTTCAGGCCGGTCCCGCCGAGGGCCTGATCGAAGATGTGGTGTCTTGCATGTTGACCGACTCGGTCGGTCGGCTATGGACCACGGGTAATCGCGGGATCTCCATCCTGCCGCTTTCGCAGCTCCGTGAACTGATCGACGGACGGCGCGGACGCGTGCACGCCTGGGCGCTGACCGAGGAAGACGGGCTGCCCAACGCCGAAACCAACGGCGGCGGACAGCCCGCTTGTCATCGAGACCGGAAGGGACGGCTATGGTTTCCAACGGTCGAAGGCCCGGTGGCGTTCGATCCGGTCTCGATCGCCCGCTTCGAGCCCTCCGGAGGGCTGCTGATCGAATCCGTTCGACTCGACGGCCGCCCGCTGGAGGCGAGCGGCAGACTCGAAATGCCGAAGGATGCTCGAAACCTCGAGATCGTCTATACCTCGCCGCAGTTCGACAATCCCCATCGCCTGCGCTTTCGCTATCGGCTGGTCGGCGTCGACGATCGCTGGGTCGAAGCCGGCAACGGACGGACCGCCCGCTACCCCGTGGTGCCCGAAGGCAGCTATCGATTCCAGGTCCAGCTCGGTGTCGACGACGGTCGATGGCTGAATTCGTTCGCGAGCGTTGAACTATCGCGACCCGCTTCGGGAATCCGGATCGAGCTCTGGGTATTGACGGTCGCGGCCGCCGGTCTCGCGGCGCTGTTCGGGTTTTTCCGCTGGCGGATCGCTGCGCTTCGGCGTCGCGATATCGAGCTGAATTCGATCATCGACAAGCGCACTGAAAAACTGCGCGAGATGAATGCACGCCTCGATGAGCTGTCGCGTACCGATGAGCTGACCGGGATCGCCAACCAGCGGCGCTTCCGCTTCTATCTGGCCGACCAGTGGAGCGCGGCCGAAAGGGACGGGCACGCGTTGAGCGTGATCGTGCTCGACGTTGATCATTTCAAGCAGTTCAACGACGCGCTGGGTCACCCTGCCGGTGATCGCTTGCTCAGGGAGATGGCTCAGGCGCTGTCGCGCAAGGTCCGGGCGATGGGCGGACTGCTGGCACGCTACGGCGGTGAGGAGTTCGTCGCAGTGCTGCCCGGCCAGAATCTCGACGCGGGTGCGGAGGCGGCCGAATCGCTGCGTCGCGCCGTCGAATCGCTGGCGTTTACCCACCCCGGCCCCGGTCGGGAATTCGTCTCGATCAGCCTCGGCGTCGCCACGTCGAAGCCGTCCGAGGGCGGTTCACCCGAGGATCTGGTCCAGCGGGCCGACGACGCGATGTATTCGGCCAAGAAGGCCGGTCGGAATCGCGTGTCGACCTGCTGAAAACCGGCTACTCTTCGGGGTCGCTGGCACGGTTTCCGCCCTCTTCGATCAATTGTTTCTGGACCTGCGGCGGAACGGCTTCGTAGTGGGACAGCTGGACGACGAAGCGTCCCTCGCCGCCGGTCAGGCTTTTCAGTTCGGTCGGAAAGTCGCTGATTTCCGACAGCGGGATCGCCGCGCTGATCTGCGTCTGACCGCCGCGCTGGCTGTCGGTGCCCTGGATTCGCGCGCGCTTCGACGCCAGCAGGCCGGTGATGTCGCCCATCGACTGGTCGGCCACCGTGACGTCGAGATTGACGATCGGCTCGAGAATCTGCGGGCCGGCCTCCTGAATCGCTTCCAGCAGCGCCTTGCGTCCGGCGATGACGAACGCGATCTCCTTCGAGTCGACGCTGTGATGCTTCCCGTCGTAGACCGTCACTTCGACATCCTGCAGCGGGAAGCCGGCGATCGCGCCTTCCTCGAGTACCTGGCGTACGCCTTTTTCCACCGCCGGGATCAGGCTCGTGGGGATCACGCCGCCGACCACTTCGCTGACGAATCGGAATCCCTCGCCGCGCCCCAGCGGGCGGACCCTCAGGAACACCTCGCCGAACTGACCGGCGCCGCCGGTCTGCTTCTTGTGGCGACAGTGACCTTCGGCCGGCCGGGTAATGGTTTCGCGATAGGCAATTCGCGGCGGTCGGGTTTCGACCTCGACCCCGAAGCGCTGCTGGATGCGCTCCAGCAGCACGCGCAGGTGCATTTCACCGAGACCGCGAATGACGGTCTCGTTGAGTTCCTGGTTGTGCTCGACGTGGAAGCACGGGTCCTCTTCGGCGATCTTGTCCAGCGAAGCGGCGAGTTTCTGTTCCTGCCCGCGCGTCTTCGCCTCGATTGCCAACCCGAACATCGGTTGCGGGAAATCGATCGGCTTGAGGTAGAAATGATCCTCGTCGTGGTTGTCGTGCAGGATGCAGTCGTAATGGACTTCGTCGATCTTGCCCAGAGCGCAGATGTCGCCGGGGTATGCTCGCTCGATCTCTTCATATTCGCCGCCCTGCATGCGGTAAAGATGGGCGATCTTGATCGGCTTGCGCGCATCGCCGATGTACAGCTGCATGCCGGGCTCGACGGTGCCCTGGAAAATCCGGAAGATCGACAGCTTGCCGGCATACGGATCGTTGACGATCTTGAACACGTGAGCCAGTACGTGCGCGTCCGGATCCGGGCTTGCCGTGACCTTCTCGTCTTCGCTGCCGGCCCGGAATCGCGGTGGGTTTCCCTCCAGCGGGCTGGGCAGCAGTCGCTCGATGAACCGCAGCAGCTCGCCGCAGCCTGCGCCGGTACTCGCAGACGTGAAGCAGATCGGCACCAGATGACCCTCGCGCAGCGCCTTTTCGAACGCTTCGTGCAGCTCCTCTGAGGCAATGGTCTGGCCGTCGAGATACTTGGACATCAGTTCCTCGTCGACTTCGACGACCTGATCGAGGATCTCGGAATGGGCGTCGGATAGAGAGAAGATGTCGGTATCGCCGTCTTCATGAAAGAAGCAGTCACGCACGGTTGTGCCGTTCTCGGCAGGTAGATTGACCGGCAGGCACTCGTTGCCGAATTCTTGCCTGATTTCGCGCACCAGCGTTTCGAGGTCGACGTCTTCTGAATCGATGCGGTTGATGATCAGCATCCGGCACAAGCGCCGCTGGCGGGCGCGCCGCATCAGCCTGCGGGTCGAGCTCTCGATGCCGCTGGCTGCGTTGATGACGATCGCAGCGGTTTCCACCGCGCTCATCGCCGAAAGACTTTGACCGCGGAAATCGGGGTCGCCGGCGGTGTCGATCAGCTGCAGCCGCGCCTTGCCGGCCGGCATGTGGACCACCGCGCTGTCGAGGGAATGCTGGTATTTCTTTTCCAGCGGATCGAAATCGGTGAGCGTGTCGCCGCGCCCGATCGTGCCCGCCTCCCCCTTGATGCCGGCCCGGACCAGAAGCTGCTCGGTCAGCAGGGTCTTGCCGCTGCCGGAGTGGCCGAGCAGCGCGACGTTTCGGATGGAGGCGGTTTCGGAACTGGACATGGATAAGGACCCCGTGCTGATTTTTTTTCATCGTAACCCAGCTTTCACGACAAGTGCCCCGGCTGCGGGACCGATCCGCGGAAAGTCCGACGGCGCAATTCCCGATATTCAGAGCCGATTCAGCAAACCGGGCCTATCGTGGATACCGAACCTGACCGAAAAAAGCACTGAAGCGAGGAGCAAGAGCATGAAGATGAGCCTGATCGGAGTACTGGTCGCCGGTGCAGCCGCCGCCGGCATGGCAACGGCCCAGTCGGCGCCGGTCCACTACATCTACGCACCGATTGTCGACGTCCAGCCGGTCTATCGAACCGAGCGGGTGCCGGTCGAACGCGAAGTCTGCTGGCACGAGCGCGCAGCACCGCGTCGCGCGCACGGGTCGGCCACCGGCACCATCGCCGGCGCGATCATCGGCGGCGTGATCGGCAACCAGTTCGGCGACGGCAACGGGAGGCGGGCGCTGACCGCGGCCGGTGCAGCGCTGGGCGCGTCGATCGGAAATGACGCCTCGAGGCGCGGCCATCGCCACGTGCGGTCAGCAAGGGTCGAGCGCTGCGAAATCCAGGTGGACTACGAATCGCGAAGCTACCCCGCCGGATTCGACGTGGCCTACGAATTCAACGGTGAAGTCCATTCGACCTGGATGCAGCGCCATCCGGGGGAATCGGTGCGGCTCGAAGTCGTGGCGCGGCCGGTCGAGTGATCGGTCAGACGAGCCCGATTGGCACGAGTCCGCTTCGTGTCCGGGTGAGGGTCATCGGCCCCGCATGCAGTCGGAATAGGAAACCGGCTGCGATCCGGGAATGAAAGGGATTGCACGCGCGGACTCGCAGTCCCGATCGGCCAGCGCCGGTTCCGGCCAGTCGATCCAGAACCATTCGATTCCCGGCGGCGGCGATCTGCGGGTCGGTTGCTGCGGCAGCGCATCGAACAACCGGGCCCAGATCGGCAGCGCCGAGGCGGCGCCGCTGACGGCTGCCGGCAGGTTGTCGTCGCGACCCACCCAGACCACCCCCAGCCACTGCGACGTGTAGCCGGCAAACCAGGCGTCGCGGCGGTCGCTGGTAGTCCCCGTCTTGCCTCGGACGCCGGCCCGACGCGCGGCGTCGCGCTCGAGGCGCCAGCGCAGGCTCGATGCGGTGCCGTCCACGGCGACCCGTTCGAGCGCGAAGTCCAGCAACGCCAGCGCCCCGCGCTCTCGAATCGGGCGCAGCCGCATGGGGTAGCGCGCGATGGATTCACCCGAGCTGTCGACCACGTCGGTGATGGCGCGCAGCGGGGTGGAGAATCCGCCGCTGGCGAGCGGCTGATAGAGTTGCGTGACCTGCATCGGGCTCAGGTCGACCGCGCCCAGGAAGGCCGCCGGATGGCGCGCGTCACCGGGCGCCACGCCCAGCTGCTCCAGCAACCGGAACAGCCGCTCGACGCCGACGTCGAGGCCGATCCGCACGGTGGCCTGATTGTAGGACTGGGTCAGCGCCTCGAGCAGCGGCACGCGGCCGTGGCTCACCTCATCGTAGTTTTTCGGCTGCCAGTCGGCACGCCCGCGCTGGGCTACGCTCAGCGGCGAATCGTCGACCGGTGTGATCAGCGAAAAGCGGTCCGGGTCGGCCAGCGCCAGCAGATACAGGAACGGTTTGATTACCGAGCCGACCGGACGCCGCGCATCGAGCGCGCGGTTGAATCCGGGACGTCTGACCGAGCGGTCGCCGACCACCGCTCGAACTTCCCCGGAGTCCGGCTGCGCCAGCACGATCGCTCCCTGCAGACTGCCCGGCTGCGACTCGACTGTCTGCAAACCGCTGGACAGCGCTTGCTCGGCGTGCGCCTGGGCCAGCGGGCTCAAGGTGGTGTAGATCCTGAGTCCTTTCTCGCGCAGATCGGCGTCCCGGTAGTCGGCCTGCAGCTGCCGCCGGACCAGGTCCATGAATGCGGGATGGCTGCGCGGGCCGGCAACGCGCCGGACCCCGGCGCCCAACGGGCGCTCTGCCGCGCTTTCGAATTCCTGCTCGTCGATCAGGCCGGTATCCCTGAACATGCCGAGCACCAGATTGCGTCTGGCCGTCGCGCGCTCGGGATTGCGGACCGGGTGGTACCACGAAGCGCCTCGGACCATCCCGATCAGCAGCGCGATCTGGTCGGTAGACAGCGAGCCCACCGGCAGCCCGAAGTAGAACTCGGCGGCGCGCCCGAAGCCGTGGATGGCCTGGTTGCCGTGCTGGCCCAGGTAGACGTCGTTCAAGTAGGCCTCGAGAATCTCGGCCTTGCTGAAACGCAGTTCCAGGCTGATCGCCATGATCGCTTCGTTGAATTTTCTGACCAGACTGCGCTCGGCGGTGAGGAACAGGTTCTTGACCAGCTGCTGCGTGATCGTGCTGCCGCCCTGAACGACCTCGCCCGATCGCAGGTTGCTGACCAGCGCGCGCAGGACCGCCTTGGGATCGACTCCGTGGTGATAGCGGAACTGGCGGTCTTCCACCGCCTGGATGCCCGCAACCAGCAATGTCGGGAATTCGGCGATCGGGACCAGCGTCCGGTCCCGCTCGTCGAAAGGCAGCAGGCTGCCGAGCTCGGCCGGGGGCAGGCGGATCAGGTCCACCGCACTCCCGCGGTCGTCGCTCAACGTTTCGATACGATTCCCGGAAAACGTCGCAACCACCGTGCGCGCCGGCTGGCGTCCATCGGCGAAGCGGATCTCGGGCAGCGAGATGGTGAAGCGCCGGCCGCTGCGGGCAAAGCGGCCGGGCAGCAGCGGGCGCGTCTGAAGCACGCCGGCCTCGCGGAGCTCGATTTCGAGATCCTCGGCCCGGGCCGCGCGTCCGGCGTAGAGCTCGAACGGCCTTGCATAGACGCGTCCGGCCTGCTTCCACTGCCGCTCGACGAAGCGTTCGGCAGCATGGTGGTCGAGATAGACGATCCACGGGACGAAGCATCCGATGGTCAGCCCGGCGACAAACGGCACAGCGAAGCGCAGCAGACTGCTGAACAGGCCGCCGGAGTCGGCTTTTCGTGCGCGGCCGCCCGGCGCGCGCTTTTGCTTCGGCCGACTCATATCAGTCAGCAAAGGGCCGATCGATGTCGGATAATAGGCGGCTGCATTCGTGCGGATTCGGAGTCAATGGTTGTCGATTATAGATTCCGGTCGACGAATGCGCGTGCCGGCGCCGAAGCGCCGGATACCGGAAACCACCCATGACGACATCACCCGACGAATCCAACGAAGCCGCGCTGCCGGTGGTGGTGATCTGGTCACCGGCCGGGGCGTCCGTCACGGGTGCGGTTGCGTCGCTCGGCGTCGCCGGTTTCGAAGACGCGCCCGTTGTCGTCGTCGACGGCAGCACGGAAGAACGATCCGGACAGCGGTACCGGGACGAGCCGGAGGTCCTTGCGCGGATTGCTGCCGATTTTCCCGGAAGGCCTCAGCTGCTTTTGCGCGCCGGTCTTCAGCTTCCAGCCGGCTTCGCCGAGGTGCTCGAAAGCGCCTCGGCGCTGCTGGACGAGCATCCCGCGATCGCCTTCCCCGGCAACTACGATCCACGCGTCGACCCGCTGGCGGACCTGCCGGACCTGCCAGATCACGTCGCTCAGCGGATTCACTGGGCCAGCGATGCGCTGGCCGTTGCCCTCGACAATCCGCCGTCCGATTGCCTCCTGCTCGCGTCTCGACTGGCCGGGGGGCGTCCCGCCGCCCCTGGAGTCGACCAGGCCATGCTGCTGGACGACGGCTATGTCAGGGACCCGGAGCCCAAGCCGGTGCCGCCTGCCGACCCGAGAGACGTCACGCCGGCGCCGCCCCACGGTCATCTTCGGCTCCGTCTGCGGCGGATGGCCGAAACCGCGAATGGGCCCTTGCCGATCGCCGACGGCAGGCCGGTGACGCTGCACATTACGCATTCCTGGGGCGGTGGAGTCTGGCAGTGGATCGAAGACCTGATCAGCGCCGACCCGGACAACGTGCATCTGGTGCTGGTTGCAATGTCCGACTCGCGCGACCATCACTGCGGCTTGCGCCTGAAGCTTTGCGCCTCGGGTCCGGGGTCCGGGGTTCTGCGTGAGCTGGATCTGCGACCGGCGATCCGGTCGGTCAGCATTCACCACCCGGGTTATCGCGATCAACTGCAAGGCATCATCCGGCGCTTCGGTATTTCCCGCATCGTCGTATCTTCGCTGATCGGTCAGAGCCTGGACTGCCTGGAAACCGGGCTGCCCACGGTGGTGATGCTGCACGACTTCTTCCCGCTATGGCCGCTGCTCGATCGCGATCCCTTGCCGACGCTCCGGCAAGCAGGTAACGACCCGGATCGAGCGCGTGCCGCTGCGCTCGAAGCGCTGACGCGGCCGATGCGCTTCTCGCCGGCCGACGCAGGGTTCTGGAACGAGATGGCCGCCGCCTGGACGGAGCGAGTGCTCGGCGCCCATGCCCGACTGGCGGCGCCGACGCAGCACGTGATCGAACGCGTGCGCGAGCTGGCCGGTGACCGCAGCCTCGAAATCTCGCGAATTCCGCATGGTTTCCGTCCTTTCCCGGGAGACCGAGCCCGGCGGAGTGCGGGCACGTCGGCCGAGGGGGAGCTGCATCTGCTCATCCCTGGCCGCCTCTCCGAGGGCAAGGGATTGGCACTGCTGGAGGCGATTCTGCCCGCGCTCGAGGGGCGCGTTCGTCTGACCGCACTGGGTTGCGGACGCCGCGCGCTCGAGCTGTTGGGAAAGAACGGAATCGACGTGGTACTGGATTATCGGCGTGACGAAATGCCCGGCCTGGTGGAAGCCCTCCGGCCCCACGGGGCGCTGCTTCTGTCGACGGTGCCGGAAACCTGGAGCTATACGCTGAGCGAAGTCCGTGCGCTGGGGCTTGCACCGATTGCGACCCGGTTGGGCGCTTTTGCCGAACGCATCGAAGACGGCAGAAACGGAGTGCTCGTCGAACCCGAAGCCGGCGCCGTGGTTGCTGCAATCGAGGCCTGGCGGGACCGTCCCGGGGCGCTCGCGGAGCTGGCAACCGAGGCGCCGCCGGAGCGCTCGCTGACTCAGATGGTCCAGGACGTCAATGCGCTGACTGGCCGCGAGGCGGCGCTTCGGGCTGAACGGCGTTTTCGTTCGGCGACTGCGGACGAGGCCAGCTGGTCGCTACAGGCAGGACAGGCGGCCGAGGCGCTCATGCGTGCCGAGGCCGCAGAGAATCGCTGCGAGGAACTTGCTACCGACCTGCAAAGCCGCACTCGCTGGGCCGAAACCATGGAGCGCCAGTTCCGTGACCGAAGCGCCTGGGCCGAGCAGCTGGAGACCGAGCGCCGCCGCCGGGAACGCCAGCTCAGCGAACAGGCCGAACTGCTCGAGCTGCGCCGGAAGGAATTCGAAGAACGCAGCGCATGGGCCGAAGATCTGGAAGCCGAGCGTGCACGTCAGGATCGGCAACTCAGCGAACAGGCCGAACTGCTCGAGCGGCGCAGAGAGGAGTTCGAGGAGCGCAGTGCGTGGGCCCAGGATCTGGAAGCCGAACGACGACGCCAGGAAAGCAGCCTGGCCGAGCAGGCGGCCGAGCTGGAGCGCCAGGATCGTCAGTACCACGAACTCTCCGAGCGCTTCGGTGAGCTGATCGATGATTACGGTCGCCGCCACGCCGAGCTGGAACAGGCACGTGCATCGATGCTGCGGATGGTTGAGCAGCACGATCGCCTGGCGCACCGCGTTCGCGCAACCGCGGCCCAGCTGGATGCGGTCACTGACCGCTTCGAGCAGCTGCAACAGCAGCATGATTCGCTGGCGAACGAGCATCGGCTGCTGGCCGGTCAGCACCAGGAACTGACCACCCAGCATCAGGATCTGATCGCCCAGCATCAGGTGCTGCGCGATGAACACGACGGCATGGTGGCGAGTCGGTCCTGGCGCTATACCAAGCCGTTCCGATTCGTTCGTCGCGTCGCTACCCGCAGACGCCTGCGCCAGGCGCTCAATCCGCTGCAGTGGATTCGCATGTCCGGCGTGTTCCTGCATCACCTGCGGCTCCGCGGCCTGCGCGGCACGCTGGAGTTGCTGCAGATGCCGAGGCAAGACGAGCCCTCGCCCGACGAACGACCGGGCGCCGTTTACGTGCCGGAAGAGATTGCCTCGCCGCCGGAGTTCGAGCGCGCGGACAAGCCGCTGGTGTCCGTCATCGTGCCGGTCTATAACCAGCTGAAATTCACGGCTGCCTGCCTGCAGAGCGTGTCCACGGCGCGCACGAGCACATCGTTCGAGGTGGTCGTGGTCGACGATGCATCGGCCGACGAGACCTGGAAGTGGCTGCAGCGCTGCAAGAACGTCCGCGCTCTTCGAAACCGCAAGAACCTCGGGTTCATCGGCACCTGCAATCGTGGTGCCCGCAAAGCGCGCGGACGGTACCTGGTATTCCTCAACAACGACACCCAGGTAACCGATGACTGGCTCGACCGACTCATCGAGCCGTTCCGGACGTATTCCGACACCGGCATCGTCGGCGCCCGGCTGGTGTTCGGGAACGGGCAGCTTCAAGAAGCCGGCGGCATTGTTTTCAAAGACGGCAGCGGCTGGAACTACGGTCGTGGCGACGAACCGGGGCGGCCGGAATTCAGCTTCCTGAGCGAGGCCGATTACGTATCCGGCGCCTGTCTCGCCATCGAAAAATCGCTTTTCGAGTCCCTCGATGGCTTCGACCGTTATTTCTCGCCGGCCTATTACGAAGACACCGACCTGTGCTTTCGGGTCCGCCAGCAGGGACTCAGAGTGTTGTATCAGCCCGCCGCACGGGTGATTCATTTCGAAGGCGTGACTTCGGGAACCGACGAGACGTCGGGGGCCAAGCGCTACCAGGCGGTCAATCGAGATCGCTTCTTCGAGCGCTGGCGCGAGACGCTGGCGGCACACCCATCGAACCCCCCGGAGTTCAGCGGAACGCTGGCCCGTCGGTTCCGATATCGACGATTTGCGCGGCGCGCGTTGGTCATCGACGCCGTCACGCCGGCGCCCGACCAGGATTCGGGATCGGTGCGGATGTTCGCGATGCTGGAGCTCCTCAGGGACATCGGTTTCCAGACCTCCTTCATGCCCCAGAATCTTCATTGGACCGGATCGAATTCGGAGGCCCTGCAGCAGGCCGGGATCGAGGTATTGACGGCGCCATGGGTCACCCGGACCGAAGACTGGCTGGAGCAGCACGGAGACGACCTGGACCTGATCGTGGTCAGCCGACATTACGTGCTGTCACCGTTGCTGCAGATGATTCGGCGGCTCTGTCCGCATGCCCGGGTGGTTTTCGACACCGTCGATCTGCACTTCCTTCGCGAGCAGCGGGAGGCGGAACTGACCGGGTCCCGGGCCGCGCTGCTCGCCGCCGACGAGACGCGCCGAGAGGAACTGGCGCTGATCGAGGCCACGGACGCTACGCTGGTCGTCAGCGAATTCGAGAGAGAACTACTGAGCAATCTCGCGCCCGAGGCGCGCGTCTTCGTGGTCTCGAATATCCACAGCCTCAAGAGTTCGGGCAAGTCTTTCGATCAACGACGGGACCTGGTGTTCGTCGGCGGTTTTCAGCATCCGCCGAATCTCGACGCGGCCGAGTGGCTGATGGACGAGATTCTTCCGCAGGTTCGCCGTTCGCTGCCGGACGTGCAGCTGCACATCATCGGCAGCAAGATGCCCGACTCGCTGCGCCAGCGCCAAGCCGAGGGACTGCAGATTCACGGATTCGTTCCGGACCTGGAGCCTTACATGACCGGTTGCCGGGTTTCGGTCGCGCCCTTGCGCTACGGTGCGGGGGTCAAGGGCAAGGTCAACCAGGCCATGAGCCACGGCCTGCCCGTGGTGGCAACCACCTGTGCCGCCGAGGGCATGTACACCGAACACGGCCGGGACGTGCTGCTGGCCGACGACACCGAGTCGCTGGCCCGACAGATTGTCGCTGTCTACCAGGATCGGGCGCTGTGGGAGCGACTGGCGGCGAATGGACGAGCCAATGTCGACCGGCACTTCTCGGTGGACGCTGCGCGCTCGGCCCTGCTCGAAGTCCTGCAGCAGCTTGACCTGTCGTTCGAAGCCGCGCAAGTTCCTGCCAAGGCTGCCGAAGCCTGAGTTCGAGCAGCCCCTGCTGGATTTTCGGGATCAGCTGAGGCGCCGGACCGAACTGACGTTGGTCAGGGTCTGGAGCCGGCCGAGCAGCCCGGTAAGCTGATCGAGGTCGCCGACTTCCAGCATCAGCTCGATTTTCACCGCTTCGGGTTGCTCGCCTCGATCGGCGTTCATCGAGCGGACGCTCAGTCCCTGGTTGGAAAGGATCGACCCGATGTCCTTGATCAGGTCGCGGCGGTCCCAGGCATCGATGCGGATTCTTACCGGATAGCGGGTGCGCTCGCCGCCGCTCCATTCGACCCGGATGCGCCGTTCGGGGTGTTTCTCCGCCAGCCTCAGGTACTGCCGGCAATCCTCGCGGTGGATGCTGACGCCGCGGGTCTGGGTAATGAAGCCGGCAATGCCGTCGCCGGGCAGCGGCTGGCAGCAGCGTGCGAGCTGGTGCATCAGGTTGCCGACGCCCTCGATGCGGACTTCGCCAGCGCTGTGGTCTTCGCCGCCGCCAGGTCCTTTGCGGAACGGCAGATCCGGTTTTGCCGAGGCCGCGGTTCCCTGGATGCGCAGCGCGGCCTGAGCCACCTGGCTGCCGGTGAGGTCGCCTGCGCCGACCGCGGCCAGCAGATCGTCGATTCTCCGAAAGTTGAACTGATCGGCGACCGGCTGGAGTTCGGCGTTTTCCAGTCCGAGTCGCTTGAGGTCGGATTCCACCGCGGCCTGGCCGGCGGCACGGTTGTCGTCGAAATTGAGCTGGCGGAAGTACTGGCGGACCTTGGCCCTGGATCGTCCCGAGCGCAGATAGCCCAGCTGCGGGTTCAGCCAGTCGCGGGACGGATGCGCCTGGTTGGCGGTGAGCACTTCGACCCGGTCGCCGTTGGCGAGTACATGGGTCAGCGGGACGATCCGGCCGTTGATCTTTGCGCCCCGGCAGTGGTGGCCGACTTCGGTGTGGACGTGGTAGGCAAAATCCAGCGCGGTCGATCCCTGGGCGAGGTCGATGACGTCGCCCCTGGGCGTCAGCACGTAGACACGGTCCTCGCTGGTCAGTGCTTCGAAGTTTTCGATCAGCGTATCGTCGTCGGCGTGTTCATCGCCGTCCTGGCCTTCGAGAAGCTGGCGCATGACGCCGATTCGCTGCTCGAGTACGCTGTCGCGCGGGCCGCCTTCCTTGTATCGCCAGTGCGCGGCAACCCCGAACTCGGCGTGTTCGTGCATTTCGTGCGTCCGGATCTGAACCTCGAAGACCCGACCGCGCGCGCCGCGCACGGCCGTGTGAAGCGATCGATACAGGTTCGGCTTGGGGTTGGAAATGTAGTCGTCGAACTCGCCGGGCACCGGCTGCCAATGGCCGTGGACCAGCCCGAGCACCTGGTAGCAGGCCGCGACGTCGTCGACCAGCACGCGCACCGCTCGGACGTCGAACAACTGGTGAAAATCCAGCCCCTTGCGCTGCATCTTGCGCCAGATCGAATAAATATGCTTGGCCCGTCCGCTGATCTCGTGGACCATGCCGGTTTCGTCGAGGCGGCGCGACAGCTCGGCGATGAACGCATCGATATAGCGTTCGCGCTCGTCTCGCTGCTCGGCGATCAAACGCTCGATCTTCGCGCAGGCCTGTGGTTCCAGGTAGCGGAAGGACAGGTCCTCCAGCAGCCACTTCAGCTGCCAGATGCCCAGCCGATTGGCCAGGGGAGCGTGGATCGCACGAGCCTCTTCGGCCAGCATGCGGCGGTCCTGTGGATCGCGCGCTACCTGCATTCGGGCGAGTTGCCACGCGAGGACCAGTAGAACGACGCGCACGTCGTGGATCAGCGCCAGAATCAGCCGCCGGAGTCCCTCGGCCCGATGGCTGGAATGCGGGAGAAAGCTTCGGTCGAAACGAACGACCTGCTGGAACTGCTCCAGCAGGGTCTCGGCCTCTGCCGGTGCCAGACCGCCGGCGGGTTCGTCAGGCTCGATCGCGATCTCCAGCGCGGCGCAGACCGTGGGGCGATCGGGCGACAGCGGATGGAGCGCGCGCAGCATTCTGCGTGCGAGCTCGGCCGAGTCCTCCGGGCCGGCGTCGATCCGGTCGGCCAGCGTACGGACCGCGGCATCATCGGCGATCGCGGAGGGAAATTGGCCGACCTGACGGGTCAGCGATTTCTTGCCGGGTGCCGACATGGCTGCATGGGGTGGCAGTTCGGAATGCGGGTCATGGGTCGATCAGGCCTTCGGCTGCCAGTCGCTCGCGGTAGCGCGACTTGTAGCGTTCCTGATTGCGGCCCAGGTCGTAGAGGAAGTCCCAGGAATAAATCCCGGTGTCGTGACCGTCGTCGAACTTGAGCACCACCGCGTAGCTGCCGATCGGCTCGATCGAGACGATGTTGACATCGGACTTCCCGGTCAGGAGCTTGGGCTCCGATAGACCGTGACCGCGCACCTCGGCCGACGGCGAATGGGTTCGCAGGTACTCGCAATCGAGCTCGAATGTCTCGCCGTCGGCGTATTCGCAGACCAGCGTTCGGCGAGACTTCTCGAGCCTGAGTTCGATCAGTTCGGGCGCGCTCATTGACCGGCCGTGTAGAAAGTCGGCGATCCGGGTCCGACCGGCAGGTCCAGTCCGAATACCCAGAGCAGGAACAGCAGCGACCAGCCGATGAAGTAGCAGATCGAGTAGGGAAGCATGGTCGCGATCAGCGTCCCGATGCCGAACTTCTTGTCGTAGCGCGTGGCCCAGGCCAGGATCAGGCCGAAGTAGCTCATCATCGGCGTGATGATGTTGGTGGTCGAGTCGCCGATCCGGTAGGCCGCCTGGATGACTTCCGGCGAGTAGCCGATGAACATCAGCATCGGCACGAAGATCGGCGCGGTCACCGCCCACTGCGCCGAAGCCGAGCCCAGGCTCAGGTTGACGACACCGCACATCATGATGAACAGCACGAACACCAGCGGTCCGGTCAGGCCGATCTCCTTCAGGAAGTCCGCGCCGGTCACTGCGGTGATCAGGCCGAGGTTGGACCATTTGAAGAACTCGACGAACTGGGCGGCGAAGAACACCAGCACCACGTACAGGCCCAGCGTCGAGATCGCCGAAGCCATGCCGTCGATCACGTCCCGATCGTTCTTCATCGTCCCGACCACGCGGCCGTAGGCGAAGCCGGTGACGAGGAAGAAGATGAAGATCCAGGCGACGATCGAACGGAAGAACGGACCCGACGATTCGAGGAAGCCTTCGCCGGCCGCCGCCGGATCGCGGAGCACACCGCTTTCCGGAATCACGAGCAGGGCGATCAGCCCGAGCACCGCGACCATGCCGATCGCCGCCATGCCGAGGCCCTTCTTCTCCTCGCCGGTCAATGGCTGCATCTGGCTGTCGTCGAGCACCTGCGGATCGGCGTTGGAGTCGTCATAGGCGCCGAGCTTGGGCTCGACAATGAAGATGGTCACCAGCGAACCGATCGCGGTGATCATGAAGGTGGAGACGATCATGAAGAACCAATTGGCCGTGGCGTAGACCTCGTAGGTCGGATCGATCAGCTGCGCAGCTTCCTGGGTGATCCCGGCCAGCAGCGGATCGATGGTGCCGAGCAACAGGTTGGCGGAATAGCCGCCGGACACGCCGGCGAAGGCCGCGGCCATACCGGCCAGGGGATGCCGGCCCAGGGCCAGGAAGATCGCCCCGCCCAGCGGCACCAGCACCACGTAGCCCATTTCCGAGGCCGTATTGGACAGCACGCCGGCGAAGACAACTGCCACGGTCACGATGTGGCGCGGGGCCTTCAGCACGATGCCACGCACCAGCGCCGACAGCAGCCCCGATTTCTCGGCCACGCCGACCCCGAGCATCGCAACCAGCACCACACCCAGCGGCGCGAAGTTGACGAAGTTGCTGACCAGGTTGCCGAGGATGCGGCGCAGGCCGTCGGCGTTCAGCAGGCTGACGGCTTCGATCGTCGCGCCGGCTGCGGCAGCCGGGCGCGGATCTTCGACGCTGACGCCGAGCCAGCCGAACAGGCCGGACAGGAAAACCATGGCGGTGGCCAGCAGCGCGAACAGCGTGACCGGATGCGGCAGCAGGTTGCCCAGCCATTCGACGATATCGAGGAATCGGGTGAACCAGTTGCGCGGCGCCCGTGTATTGCTGCGAGTCTCGGTCTCGTTCACTCTGACATTCCCGGATCCGTGGCCTGGCCGGCGATGATAGCAACATCAGCCGCTTCGGCCACGGCCACGATCCGGAAACGGACCTGGATACGGTCGGAGACTCTCAGCGCACCGCCGGCAGCGGAGAACGGCTGGAATCCGAAATCGGAATGGTGCAGGTCGAATCGCCCGAGCGCCTCGATCCGGTTTCCCGCCCGGCGCACCGTGACCGGCAGGCTGAACGGCTGCACGCGTCCCCGCCAGCGGATGGCCAGTTCGACATCGGGCAACCAGTCCGGGCCGAGAATTGCCACGCTGCGTGCCTCGATACGAGGAAAATTCTCGGCGTCCAATACGTCGGGTCCGAGCAGGTTGGCGCGCGTTCCCTCGATCGCCGAATCGTCCAGCCCCGGCTTCAGGCCGTGCGCCCGCCGCCACGACGGCCGATCGACCTGGATGTCGTTGGCGTCAACGAAAATCTCGGATCGAGTCCCGGAGCCTCCAGTCACGATCCGGCCCGACAGCACGGCCCCGCCGACCACGTGGCTATGGCCCAGTCGCGCCATCGGTCCCTCCGGGTCGACGCGGGCAAGCAGCAGCGAGGCCGACTCGTCGATCCGGTAAACGGTTTCCTCGGCGCCGGGTGAACGGAACGAGGGCCAGGCCGTCTCGACTCGCTCGGTCACCGGATCTGGCGGCGTTGCGCATCCGAACAGCAGGGTCGTGGCAATGACGACGATCGGGGCGGCTGCCGGGACTGGATTCCGATAGAGTCGGGGCGACGTGGTATTCATTGGCGTTCCGATATCTTGTCGAGCGATGGATGGTAGCCGTAAATCATGAAATTCCAAATGCGCAATTCGCGGGCTCGATATGGTGCGGTCGCGCAGATGATGCACTGGGCGGTTGCGCTCGGCATCGTTCTGCAGTTCGTGTGGGCATGGCGAATCGACCAAGTCGAGTCGATTCGCCAGCAGTTCGCGCTGGTGAACCAGCACAAGTCGATCGGCATGGCGGTCCTTCTGCTCGTCGTTCTCAGGTTGGCATGGCGGGCATTCAATCGGCCGCCGGCGAATCCCGAAGCAATGGCGGTTTGGGAACGGCGCGCTGCGGCGCTGTCGCACGGCTTGCTGTACGCGCTGATACTGGCGATTCCGCTGACCGGCTGGGCCTACTCATCGGCTGCCGGCTATGGTGCGGAGTTCTTCGGATTGCTCGATATCCCCGATTTCGTACCGCAAAGCGAAGCGCTGGAATCCGTGCTGGCGCGCGTGCATTACGGCCTTGGCATCGCTTTGCTGGTGCTGGTCTCGGTCCATGTGCTGGCCGCGCTCCGGCACCATTTTGTTCTGAAAGACGATGTTTTGAAGAGGATGCTGCCGTGATGTCGATGATTCGAACTTCGATGACCAGCCTTTTGCTGCTGCTGGCCTGGAGCAGCGATGCGGAATCGAGCTGCTTCGTGGGTGGCTCCGGCGGCGGCACGCTGGAGTTCTCCGGTGCCGTCGAAGATACCGAGTTCACCGGATCTTTCGGCGATTTCAACGTTGAATACTGCCTGGGCGAGGACGGATCGCCTGAAACCGGGCGGATATCGGTCTCCGTCGCTCTGGCATCGGCCGACAGCGACAACGCCGATCGGGACGAAACGCTGAAGGGCCCCGAGTTCTTCGCCGTTGCGGCCCATCCCGAGGCGAGATGGAAAAGCGTGGCAATCGAGGCCGAAGGCGACGCCTGGAGCGCGGACGGTGAACTGACCCTGAAAGCGATCAGCCTTCCTCAGGCGATCCGGTTCACGCTGTCTCCGGATGGGGAAGACTTCCTGGCTCGCGGCCAATTCACGATGGCCGGTTCCGCCGAGGTCGATCGTCAGCGATTCGAGGTCGGCACCGGGGAATTTTCCGATCCCGAGTTCGTGCGTAACCGGGTCGATGTTGCTTTCGAGATCCGGCTGGAGCGCCAGGCGCGATAGCCGAAGGCGCTAGAATCCGGGATCTCCGACCACCGAGAGCAGGGAGTTCCGCCATGTCAGACCATTCGATTCGAGCCGGATTTGCGCTGTGCCTTTTGATCCTGATCGCCGGTTGCGGCGATTCGCCGACCGAGGCCGGTTCTGCCGATCGCGACGCGGACGTGGCTCAGGTCGAGCAGGCGGCCCCTGAGATCCTGGCGGACTACGCCATTCCGACTCCGCCGGCGCAGGGTTTCGAAACCCCGCGCTTCGTCGCCGACATGAAAACGCTTTCCTCGGACGAGTTCGAGGGTCGTGCGCCCGGTTCGCGCGGCGAACGTCTGAGCGTCGATTTTCTGGTTCAGGCGTTTGCCGACGCGGGGCTGGAGCCGGGATTCGGCCAAAGTTACCTTCAGCCGGTCCCGATGGTCGAGTTGACCAACCAGATGCGCACTGCGCTCTCCATCGACGGCGGCGACGACTCCTACGAGTTGCAATACCCGGAGCAGATGATCGTCGGCAGCCGGCGTTTGGGCGCTGTACCGCACGGTGTCGAGGAGTCGGAACTGATATTCGTAGGGTACGGAATCGTTGCGCCGGAATACGACTGGAACGACTATGCCGGAATCGACGTTCGCGGCAAGACCGTCGTGATGCTGGTCAACGACCCCGGGTTTGCCGATCCGGACTCCGGGCGCTTCGGCGGCCGAGCGATGACCTACTACGGTCGCTGGACGTACAAGTACGAGGAAGCCGCCCGGCAGGGAGCGGCCGCGGCGCTGATCGTGCACGAGACCGAGCCGGCTTCCTACCCGTGGGAGGTGGTGATCAACTCCTGGTCCGGACCGCAGTTCGAACTGGCAGAGCGCGCCGATGCGCCGATCCTGGCGCTAGAGGGCTGGATCACCGACGAGGCGGCGCGCAATCTGCTGTCGCGCGCCGGCATGGACTACGACCGCATCAAGCAAGAGGCGGCACGACCGGGTTTCGAGCCCCGACCTCTTGGCGCGGCGGCGACTGCAAGCGTCCGAAACAATGCGCGTGAGGGTCTGTCGTACAACGTCGGTGCCCGGATCGCGGGCACCCGGTCGCCCGAAGAGACGGTGGTCTACATGGCGCATTGGGACCACCTCGGCCGCAATCTCGGCATGCCCGGCAGCGCCGGAATCTTCAATGGCGCGATCGACAACGCATCGGGCACTTCGGCGATGCTGGAAATCGCAAGACTGCATGCGCAGGCCGGCCCGGCTGATCGTTCGGTGCTTTTCCTCGCAGTCACGCTGGAAGAATTCGGTCTGCTCGGTTCCCGCCATTACGTCAATCAGCCCGTGGTCCCCGCGGCGCAAACGGTGGCGGCAATCAATCTCGATGCGTTCAACTACCTGGCCGGTCCGACCGAAGACATGGTGGTGATCGGGTACGGCTCCTCGGAGCTCGAGGAGGTGTTGGCCGCGGCGCTGAAGCCTGCCGGGCGACGAGTCGCGGAGGAAGCAACGCCCGAAGCCGGCTTCTATTACCGCTCGGATCACTTCAACTTCGCGCGCGCCGGGATTCCGGCGCTGTATGCCAAGAGCGGCATCGTCCATGTCGAAGAGGGCGCAGACTACATTCCTTCCATCGAGGCCGCCTACCGGGCCGAGCGGTATCACAAGACCGCAGACTCCTTCGACCCGGAATGGGACTTCCGCGGCGCGTCGCAAGATGCCGAAATCCTGTACCAGGTCGGGCGTGCGCTGGCCGAGTCTCAGTGGTGGCCGAATTGGTACGAAGGCAACGAATTCCGCAGCATACGAGCCGCCCAGCGGCCGGAGTAGCGTCCGGTGACCGTTTGAGGATGCCCCCGTCTGGGCCTGTTGACGGCGGCCCTTGACGGTTTCCGGCATTCGGCATGGGCTCGGCGGCCCGGCTTTGATTGCTGCGCGAGATCGCTCTGCCTGTTTCCGGGATGACCGGTCGGGTTTAGCTGACCGCGAGGCTGAAGGAAACCATGGCACGGATGTTGCATAATACATCCTATGAGCGAGCAGACAAAACCGACCCGTATCGAA
>JGI12109J20283_10953768_pt1 | contig 21896 bp, 13 predicted proteins | sample ElkSlonscriptome_12_FD_20283 | JGI IMG/M metagenome (IMG submission 20283)
GATGGGAACCACGAGCCGAAGGCAACTGCGTCGTCGCGAGGCGGGGTGGGGAGGAAGCCGGAGGCGAAACCTGGAGCCGACGAACAGAAACCGGATACGAGGCCGGCGCGGTGGGGCAACCCGGCAATGGACCGGGACGCCCGAGGATCACCCGGACACGCGCGCAGGTTAACCCGGCGGCGACCAGGGGAAAGGGTCGTGTCTTACCCTGGGAGGTCTCCCGCTTTCTCCGGGCGATCCGGAGCAGGGGGTCAGCGATGGCCCTTGATGGAGCTGGAGACGTCAGCAGAGGCCATCGTCGTCCGGTCCGCCGGATGACGGGCCGAATTCTGACGTCAATCCAATCGTCGCCGGGTATGAGAGGGGGAGGCCTTGAGGAAACCCCCTGCTCGATGTGTTCAGGTCGTCATTGCGAGGAGCGTAGCGACGAAGCAATCCAGGGCAGATACTTGCGTTTCGTGCCCTGGATTTCTTCACCCTCGTCTTGCGACGAGGGCTCGTAATGACGAGTCACGTCGTCGCGCGAGCGAAGTGCCGCCGTTTACGGGGAGGGTTGGGGTGGGATCTTGTCCTGGCCCGGCGGCTCGCGCGGACACTGACGACGACGTGTGCAGTCGATAGGACCCAATCAGCCGAGTCAGAGGCCCTTCAGCGCCTCGGTGACGTCGGCGAGCAGGTCGCGCCGGTCCTCCAGCCCGACCGACAGCCGCACCAACCCCGGCGTGATGCCCTGGGCCGCCTGCTCGGCGGCGTCGAGGCGCTGGTGGGTCGTGGTGGCCGGGTGGCAGGCCAGCGTCTTGGCGTCGCCGAGATTGTTCGAGATGTCGATCAGGCGCAACCCGTCCAGGAACCGGAACGCCGCCGGCTGCCCGCCTTCCAGGTCGAGCGCGACAATGGCCCCGCCGGCCCCATTCATCTGCGCCATGGCCAGCGCATGGCCCGGGTGGCCCTCCAGGCCCGGATAGCGCACCGCCCGCACCCCCGGCCGTCCGTCCACCGCACGCGCCAGGGCCAGGGCGGTGTCGCAGTGGGTACGCACGCGCAGGTCCAGCGTCTCCAGGCCCTTGGCCAGCACCCAGGCGTTGAACGGGCTGAGCGCCGGGCCGGTGTTGCGCAGGAACGGCAGGAGGCACTCTTCGTCGAAGGTTTCATCGTTGCTCAGGATGGCGCCGCCCAGGCACCGCCCCTGGCCGTCGATGAACTTGGTGGCGGAGTGCACCACCACGTCCGCGCCCAGCGCCAGCGGTTGCTGCAGAACCGGTGTGGCAAAGGCGTTGTCCACCACCACGCGGGCGCCCACCCGATGGGCCAGATCACAGACGGCGGCGATGTCGACGATCTCCAACGCCGGGTTGGACGGGCTTTCCAGGAACACGCACGCGGCCGGGGTGGCGAGCGCGGCGGCCCAGGCGTTGCCGTCGGCGCCGGGCACCAGATCCACCGTGATCCCGAACCGCGGCAGCAGCTCGGTCAGCACCCAGTGGCAGGACACGAACATCTCCCGCGCCGCCACCACCCGGTCCCCGGCCCTCACCTGACACAGCAACGCCGCCGTGACCGCCGCCATGCCGCTGGCGGTGGCGCGGCAGAAGCGGGCCCCCTCCAACAGGGCGAGACGTTGCTCGAACGTGGCGTTGGTCGGGTTGCGGAAGCGCGAGTAGACGTAACGTGTGTCGGTGCCGTCGAAGGCCCGTCGCGCCGCGTCGGCGTCCGGATAGACGAAGCCGGAGGACAGGTACAGCGCCTCCGCCGTTTCCATGTTGGGGCTGCGCGCCAGTCCGCCGCGCACCATGGCGGTGCGGGGATGCCAGGAGGAGGGGTCGCGGGGGTCGTCCGCGGTCATCTCAGAAGCCTTTCCGTCCGGCGGTTTCGCGCAACCCTTTGTTCTTGTGCCATAACCTGCCCACTTCCCCCGGCCACTCCAAGCATACTGTCGGGGCGGCCGGGTGGGGAGTGGGCCGGCCACGGACTTAAACGGACATTTTCAATGACCGTTAGTATAAGCGTACGGCATCGTTTCGCTTTGCCATAGGGTCCGGTCAAGCTGGCAACAAAACAAGGTCAGTCGGGCGTTGCATGGGATGCGCGTGCCGATCGAGAACCTTCGGTCGCTGACGCTGCCGATCGAGCGACGCGAGCCGAGGGAACTCCAAAGACCGTGGACCGAAGGCCCGGAACACATGTCACGATCTCCGTCACTTGTTATCAACGCGCGCCGCACACCGCCTCGAACAGGTAGACCGGCTCGCGCTGGAACTGCCACGTCAGGTCCTCGGGCAGGGTTTCGGGGTCCAGCGGCGTGTCCGGCGGCAGGCTGGAACGCCGCCCCTTGGCGCAGTCGATAACCTGGGGCACGGACATGGTCGGATTGCCCTCCGCCAGCAGGAGCATCTCGACCAGGTAGACATTGTCGAGGCGGGGGTGCGTGGCGAGGGTGGACCGATCAATGGCCACGAAGTGCGTGGCGCGCGGCCAGATGTAGGTCCAGGGCTCGAACGCACTGCTGTCGCGGAAGGTCTGGATGACCTCCACGCCCTCGGGCAGGCGTTCGATCATCGTATCGGCCCAGGTATACCGCAGGTAGGTGACGGCGCCGATGATGGACAGGCCGATGGTCACCGGAATCAGAATGCCGGGCATCGGCCGCCCGGCAAGGCGAAACAGCACCAGCAGCGTGCCGATGGCCAGGGCGGCGACGCAGGTGGACACAAAGAACGTCAGGAACATCGGAACGGAATCCTTTTGGAGCCGGCGGACCGGCACCCGGAAATCGGCGGGGACGCGCGGCGCCTCCGCGCGTCCCCTATTGGTCCACCGTCAGCCGCCGAACACGAGCTGGCGCATCCGCAGCACCGGCAGGTCGAAGTGGGCCTGATAGGCCTCGGCCTGACGATTGAAGGTCATGAACGCCTCGTGGACCTTGCGGGTCAGCGGATCCTTTTCGGCCACCTCCTCGATCACCTCGCGCGTCTTCTCGCCCATGGCCTCGATGACCTCGTCCGGGAACTGGCGCAACTCGATCTCCGGGAACTTTTCCCGCATGTCCGAGAACACCTTGATATTGTTGAAGGTGAAGTCGGCCAGCGTGGTCTCGCAGGTGGCGCGGGCGGCGTACTTGATGATGGCCTTCAGGTCGTCCGGCAGGGCGGCGAAGCGATCCTTGTTGACGATCACCTCCAGGCCCGGACCCGGCTCGTGGAAGGCGGGCACATAGTAGTACTTGGCGGCCTTCTGCAGGCCAAAGGCGATGTCCAGCCACGGTCCGACCCACTCGGCGGCGTCCACGGTGCCGGACATCAGCGCCGGCTGGATCTCGCCCGGCGGCGTCAGCACCACCGCCACGCCCAGGCGGCGCATGACCTCGCCGCCGAGGCCGGCGATCCGCATCTTGAGCCCCTTCAGGTCGTCCAGGGTGTTGATCTCCGTGTTGAACCAGCCCCCCGACTGGACCCCGGAGCTGCCGGCATAGAACGGCACGACGTTGAACGGCTCGTAGACCTCCTGCCACAACTCCTGACCGCCGCCGAAGTGCATCCAGGCGCTGAGTTCCCAGGCCATCAGGCCAAATGGAATGGTGGTGAAGTAGTTCAGGGCGGGTGATTTGCCGACCCAATAGTATGGCGTCGCGTGCGCCAACTGGGCGGTGTCCGCCTGCACGGCGTCCAGGCATTCGAACGGCGGCACCAGCTCACCGGCCGCGAACAGACGGATGGTCAGGCGCCCGCCGCTCATTTCGGTGACGATATCCGCGAACCGCTGGGCATTGACGCCGACACCCGGAGCGTTTTTCGGCCAGGTCGTGACCATCTTCCACTCAAGGGTGTCCTGCGCCCGGGCGATGGCCGGGGCCGCCAGGGTTCCCACGCCCGAAGCCGCGCCGGCCACCGCCGCGCCGGTCAGAAACTCACGCCGTTTCATGATTGTCCCTCTCCTCGCACCCATCTGGAATGGCCGTCGGGTCGGCCGGTGCCGGCCCACGCCGCCCAGCGTCTCCATATCACGCGTCTCCATATCACGCGTGGCCTTACCACGAAACGCGGGCGTCGGAAACGGCTCCGGTCGCGGACGTGTCCGCGCCGGCCCAGGCGGCCGTGGGCGGACCGGCGCGCAGCAGCCGTTCCATTTCCTCCGGCGGCAGGGGCCGTGCGATCAGGTACCCCTGCACCTTGTCGCACCCGTGGGCGCGCAGAAAGGCCAGTTGATCGGGGGTTTCCACGCCCTCCGCGCAGACCCGCAGGTTCAGGGCATGGGCCATGGCGATGATGGCGGAGCAGATGGCGGCGTCGTTGCTGTCCTGGGTGACGTCGCGGACGAACGTCCGGTCGATCTTCAGGGTGCGCAGGGTGAACCGTTTGATCACGGACAGCGAGGAATACCCCGTGCCGAAATCGTCGAGCGAACAGGCGATCCCCCGATCCGTGAACATCCGCATGACCTTGCTGGCGTTCTCGGGGTCGCTCATGGCCGCGCTTTCGGTCAATTCCAGGTCGAGCAGATGCGGCGGCAGCCTCAGGCGATCCAGGGCCGAGTCCACGATCTCCATCAGATGGCGCGCATTGTGGAACTGGCGCCCGGATATGTTGACCGCGACCGAGATGTCCCCAAGGCCCAACTGGTTCCAGCGCGCGGTCCAGCGGCAGGCGTCCTCCATCACCTGGACGCAGATGTCGTCAATCAGACCGTATTCCTCGGCGATGGGGATGAACTCGACCGGCGAAACCTGGCTGCCGTCGGGGCCGATCCAGCGGGCCAGGGCCTCGGTGCCGACGATCCGGTTGGTGGCCAGGTCAAGCTGGGCCTGGAAGTGGGCCTTGAACTGGTTCTCCTCCAGCGCCCGGCGCATCCGATGGCGCAGGGTCAGCACCAGGTTCGCCTTTTCGCTGATCGCGGGAGTGAACAGACGGCAGGTTCCGCCCCCCTCTGCCTTCGCCTCGTGCAGGGCGGCGTCGGCGTGCATGATCAGCGTCTCGGCGTCCGGCCCGTGATCCGGGTAGAGGCTGACGCCCAGGCTGATGGACAGATCGAACTGGTGGCCGCCGGCCTCTATGGGCCGCTGGAACGCGGCCGGCAGATCGTCCAGGGCGGCCCGCAAGGTCGCGTCGTCGCTGGGCGCGAACAACATGATCAGGAACCGGTCGCCGCCGGTGCGGCATACCAGCCCCTCGCTGCCCACGGCGTTGCGCAGGCGCTGCGAGACGGCCACGAGCACCCGATCGCCCACCGCGTGCCCCAGTGTCGCGTTGATGATGCTGAACCGGTCCAGCCCCAGCGCGACAACGGCGATCCGCGGCCCGCCACCGTCGTTGCCGCTCTGGTCGTCGGCAATGGTCGCGAACCGCTCCAGGAACAGGGTTCGGTTGGCAAGACCGGTCAGCGCATCGTGATAGGCCAGGAACATGAGATGATCCTCGGCCCGCTTGCGGTCGGTGACGTCCAGCGCCACCCCTTCCCACACCACATCGCCATTGCCGGTAAGCAGCGGCCGGGACCAGCCGCGCAGCCAGCGTTCCGTGCCATCCGGTCCGATGATCTTGTAGTCGTCCTCCATCGGCTCCAGGCACTCGGCGGAGCGCCGCAGGGCGGCAACGAACCGGCGCCGGTCGTCGGGGTCCATGGCCCGCAGCAACAGATCCCCGTCCTTCAACACCGCCTCCGGCAGATGGCCGATCGTTTCCAGCGCCGTGCCGGCGATGTACAGGAAGGCCACCCGGCCGTCGCGGGTCAGGGTCCGCTGGAAGACCAGGCCCTGCAGGTTCTCGGCGATATTGGTCAGGCGCCGTTGGGTTTCCATCAGCGCCGTCTCGGCGGCCTTGCGCTGGCTGATGTCGCGGATGACGGCGATGAACAGGCGGCGGCCCTCGGTCAGGACCTCCGACAGCGCCATCTCGATCGGGAACACCGTTCCGTCCGCGTGCCGCCCGGTCAGTTCGCGCGGACCGGTCCCGACGATCGACGGCTCCCCCGTCATCATGTGGAGGCGCAGCATCTCGCTCAGGTCGTCGGCCGCCAACTCCGGCATCAAGTCCGACGCGGGCTGGCCGATCAGCGTCTCGGGATCGCATCCGAAGACGATCGCGGCGGCGGCGCTGGCGGAATCGATCCGACCGATGTCATCCATGGTGAGGATCACATCGGCGGCGTGATCCATCACCATGCCGAGCCAGTACTCGGTGCGCTTGCGGTCGGTGATGTCGATCAGCAGGCCGTCCCACAGAATGCGGCCGTCGTCCAGGCGCCTGGGCACGCTCTTCCCGGCCAGCCAGCGGACATCGCCGTTGCGGCCGATGACCCTGAACTCCTCGCGACAGGCGCCCAGGGTACGCGCGGACTCCCGGACGCGCCCCAGGTAGGCGTCGCGATCCGCCCAATGGATCACGTCCAGACAGCCATCGCGGGCCACCCGCATCTGATCCGGCCGATAGCCCATGTGCGTGGCCACCGACGGCGACAGATAGGGATAGGTCAGCGTGCCGTCCTCATGCAGCACACGCTGGAACACCATGCCCGGAACCGTGGCGGTCAGGGCCTCAAGGCGCGGCGCCTCCGGCCCGATGGGGGCCGTGTCAGAGCCGGCCGCACCCCCGCCGTGCGGGTCCCACGGTTGGCTGGTACTTGGTTCGGTCCACCCCGTCGTCATGACCCCGAATCGCCGCCATCCTTGAAAGCGGGTCCCCTTCGAAAAGAGGACCGCGACGCTGGTGCCCCCCGGTGACGTTCCGCGCCACTCATTGGGCTTAATCCTTCCAGACTAGACTGATGATGACCATAGAAAACTGCGCTGCGGCGCAGACCAAGCATTATTTGTCGCGCCGATGGGTGCGCACAACCTGTACATTTATCCACATCACGCGGGCGCACCCTCCTCGTGACCGCGATACAGGCGCGCATAGAACCCACCCTGATTGACCAGATCGGCGTGCCGACCTTGCTCAACGAGTCGCCCGCCATGTAGCACACAGATGCGGTCGGCATCCACAATGGTCGACAGCCGGTGCGCCACCACCAGGGTTGTCCGGCCCCGGCTGAGTTCGGCCAGCGCCCGCTGCACGCGCCGTTCGGCGGCGGTATCCAGCGCCGACGTCGGTTCGTCCAGCAATAGGATCGGCGCGTCCTTGAGAAGCGCCCGGGCGATGGCCATGCGCTGCCGCTCGCCGCCCGACAGGCGCCCGCCCAGGTCCCCCACCGGCGTGTCCAGTCCCCTCGGTAGCTGGGCGACGAAATCCCAGGCATCGGCGGCGCGGACGGCCGCCTCCACCTCGGCGTCGGACGCCTCCGGCCGGGCGTAGGCGATGTTGGCGCGAATCGTGTCGTCGAACAAAAACGTCTCCTGGGTGACCAGGGCGATCTGTGACCGCAACGAGGCCAGCGTCACGTCGCGCACGTCGTGCCCGTCGACGCGCACGGCGCCCTGGTCCACGTCCAAAAAGCGGGGAATCAGATTGAGCAGTGTCGATTTGCCGGCACCGGACGCCCCCACCAGGGCCACCACCTCGCCCGGTTCTACTGTCAGGTCGATGTCGCGGATCACCGGCTCCTCGGGCCGGTAGGCGAAGGTCACCCTGCGGAACTCGATGCGACCGCGACCGGACGGCAGGGCGACCGCTTTCGGGGCCTCGGTCAGGTCGGGCGGCGTGTCCAGCAGCCGGAACAGGCGCTCCACGGCGGCCAGCCCTTCCTGGACGATGGAATACAGATTGGCCAGCCGTTTGGCCGGCTGATAGGCCATCAGCAGCGCCGCCAGCATCGACGTCAGCGACCCGGGATCGGTGCCGCCCTCCAGCACCCGGTGAGCGCCGGCCACAAGCGCCAGCCCCAGGCCCACGCCGGTGGCCAATTCCATGATCGGCGTCACCAGCGTCCGGGCGCGCTCACCGCTCACCTGACGGCGGAAAATGCGGTCGATCAGGACACCGACGCGACTCCGCATGTCCTCGGTGCGGCCGTCGATCCACACCACCCGCACCCCGCGCAGCACCTGCAGCATCAGGGCCTGCAGACGGCCGGTCTCTTCCTGCGTGTCCAGGGCGCGCCGACGCACCTTCCGCCCCAGGCGCCGCACCGGCACCATGGTCAACGGCGCCACCAAACACGCGGCCAACGCCAGCACCCAGTCCTGCCAGAAGACCAGCCCCACCAACGCCGCCAGCGTCACCAGATCGCGCCCCAGGGCGGTCAGGGTGTTGGCCATGGCGAAGCGCATCCGGTTGATGTCGTAGGTGAAGCGCGTCACCAATTCGCCGGTCGAATGGGCCTGGAAAAACCGTAGTTCCATGGCCGAGACCTTGTCGTGCAGGCGGTCGCGGGCGGCGGTCAGGATCTCGAAGCCGATGCGCGACATCAGCACCGACTGGCCGTAGTTGCTGAGCGAACGCACGACAAAGGCGGCGAGGATGCCGCCGGCCACCCACCACAAGGCCCCGGCCTCGCGGCCCAGGAACACCTGGTTGATGGCCGGTTCCAGCAGCCACGCGGTGGCGGCGGTGGCCAGGGCCATGACCACCATGCAGCCCACCGCCAGCCCGACGGTCGGCCAGTACGGCGACAGGAACTCGCGCACCAGGCGCCGCCCCAGAGCCACCGTGCCGGCGCGGCCAGGGACCGGGGAGGCCGATGCTCGCGGTTCGGAAGAGGGATGGGATGGAGGCATGTCTCTCGGTCGGTTGAGCCAACGCGCCCGCCGGGGGACGGTTTGCCGGGAGGGCTGGGTGTCGTCGAGGGCGGCGCCCCTCATAGATCATAGAGACGGTCCCCGCGGAAGGGATGATCGCCCGTCGGCCCCCGCTTCGCGCGGCCCGGCGGCGGTTGGCGATTGCCCGACGCGCGATGCCATCCTAGATGAAGACGCGGCAGCCGCTCGTCCAGTCCCCAGACCCAGCCGGGAACCGCCGATGTCCCCCTTGCTCCGCCACGCCGGCATCGCCCTTTTCGTGAGCCTGCTGACGGTCGCGACACTCGGACCGACCGCCGGCTCCGCCCAGTCCGCCGGCGTGGCCCGCCAAGTGCCGCAGTCCCGCGCCGAGATCGCGCTGTCCTTCGCGCCGGTGGTCGAGCGCGCGGCCCCCAGCGTCGTCAACATCTACAGCCGCCGCGTGGTGCGCGAGCGGCAAATGCCGCGCCTGTTCGACGACCCGTTTTTCCGCCGCTTCTTCGGCCATCCGTTCGGAACCGTTCCGCACCAGCGTGAACGCGTCCAGAATTCGCTCGGCTCCGGCGTCATCGTGCGCGAAAACGGCGTCATCCTGACCAACCGTCACGTCATCGAGGGCGCCGACGAGATCACCGTGGTCCTGCATGACCGCCGCGAATACGACGCCCAGTTGGTGGGCACGGACGAGCGCTCGGACCTCGCCGTGCTGCGCATCGACACCGGCGACGAAGCCTTGCCGGCGCTGCCCCTGGGCGATTCGGAGGCGCTGGCCGTCGGCGATCTGGTGCTGGCCATCGGCAACCCGTTCGGCGTGGGCCAGACCGTGACCATGGGCATCGTCTCGGCCCTGGCGCGGACCACTGTGGGCATCACCGACTATCGCTCCTTCATCCAGACCGACGCCGCCATCAACCCCGGCAACTCCGGCGGCGCGCTGGTGGACATGCAGGGCCGGCTGGTGGGCATCAACACGGCCATCTACAGCCAGGACGGCGGCAGCGTCGGCATCGGCTTTGCCGTGCCGGCCACCATGGCGCGCGTCGTGGTCGACAGCCTGCTGTCCGGCGGCACCGTGACCCGCCCGTGGCTGGGGCTTGATGGCCAGACCGTCACCAACGACATCGCCCGTTCGCTCGGCCTGCCGCGACCGACCGGGGTGCTGGTCTCCGACGTTCGGCCAGGAGGACCGGCGCAACGCGCGGGCGTGCGGCGCGGCGATGTGATCCTGGCCTTCGACGGCCACGACCTGACCGACGAGGAAGCCCTGCGCTATCGCATCGGCACCAGCCCGGTGGGAGGCTCGGCCGCCCTGCGCATCTGGCGCGATGGACGCGAGCGCGAGGTCGCGGTGGCGCTGCGACCCCCACCCGAGGATCCGCCGCGCAACCCGACCCGCCTGCGCGGGCGTCATCCGCTCAACGATGTGGTCGTCGCCAATCTCAACCCGGCGCTGGCCGAGGAACTGCGCCTGCCGCACGGCCCAGGCTCGGTGGTCATCCTGGAGATCGGCGACAACAGCCCGGCCCGCCGGTTCGGCTTACAGCCCGGCGATGTGATGGTTTCGGTCAACGCGCGCGAGGCCACGTCGGTGGAGGTCCTGAACCGCCTGATGAGCCGGACGGGACCGCCGTGGCGCCTTGAGATGCTGCGCGACGGCCGGCGGGCGCGCGTGGTGGTCGGCGGATGAGCGATCTGTTCGGCGACACCGACGCATCCCCGCCGACGGCGTTCGTGCCGGCCGACGATCCCTCGCGTCCCCTGCCCGACCGCCTGCGGCCGCGATCGCTCGACGACGTGGTCGGCCAGGACCACCTGCTCGGCCCGGACGGCCCGCTGCGGCAGATGCTGGCGGCCGGGCGGCTGGCCTCGCTCGTGTTCTGGGGACCGCCCGGGTGCGGCAAGACCACCCTGGCCCGCCTGCTCGCCCACCACGTGGACCTGCGGTTCGAGCCGCTGTCCGCCGTGTTCTCCGGCGTCGCCGACCTGCGCAAGGTGTTCCAGGCGGCGCGCGAGCGACGGCGGCGCGAGAACCAGGGCACGCTGTTGTTCGTGGACGAGATCCACCGCTTCAACCGCGCCCAGCAGGACGGATTCCTGCCCTATGTCGAGGATGGAACCGTGGTGCTGGTGGGCGCGACGACGGAAAACCCCAGCTTCGAGTTGAACGCGGCGTTGCTGTCGCGGATGCGGGTGTTCGTGCTACGCCGCCTGGACGACGACGGCCTGGACCGCCTGATGGCCCGCGCCGAGGCGGCCAGCGGCGCCGCCCTGCCGCTGACCGACGCGGCGCGCGTGACGCTGCGGTCCATGGCCGACGGCGACGGCCGCTACCTGCTCACCCTGGCCGAAGCGCTGTTCGCCCTGCAACAGGCGGAGGGGGACGGCATGGCGCCGCTCGATCCGGAGGGGCTGGCCCGCGTGGCCCAGCGCCGCGCGCCGGTCTACGACAAGGACCGCGAGGAGCACTACAACCTCATCTCCGCCCTGCACAAATCACTTCGCGGGTCGGACACGGACGCGGCGCTGTACTGGCTGGCGCGGATGCTGGTGGGGGGCGAGGACCCGGCGTACATTCTGCGCCGGCTGACCCGCTTCGCGGTCGAGGACATCGGCATGGCCGACCCGGCGGCCGCCGAACAGGCCATCGCCGCGTGGGAGACCTACGACCGCCTGGGCAGTCCGGAAGGCGACCTGGCCATCGCCCATCTGGTCATCTACCTGGGCACGGCACCGAAGAGCAACGCCGGCTACGTAGCGTTCGGCGCGGCGCGGCGCGCGGCCAAGCGCACCGGCAGCCTGATGCCGCCGATGCACATCCTCAACGCGCCCACCAAGATGATGAAGGACCTGGGCTACGGCGCCGGCTACGCCTACGACCACGACGCCGAGGACGGCTTTTCGGGCCAGAACTACTTCCCCGAGGGGATGGACCGCGAGCGCTTCTACAGCCCGCCCGATCGCGGCTTCGAACGCGAGATCAGGAAACGGCTGGCCTACTGGGACAAACTGCGGGCGAAGCGGGCGGGCGTGTCAGTGGATCCGTAGGGCGGCTTCGCGTCCCGGCGGGGGCGCAAGCCGCCGCAGCGGCGCCAGCAACGGCGGATTGGCCTCCTGTGGTCACCTGAGCGCCGAGCGATCATTTTCAGTCGGACCCCGCAACAAAAGACATGGAAATTGTCGCGCGTTCGGCGGGTCGTGTTCCATTACGGACCGCTCATGGGTCAAATGTGACGAATGAAGCGGCGCCAATAATTTGATTTAGTGCAATTTCGAGAAAAACACGTGAAGCGGAACCAGGATCATTCCGCTCTCGTTCCCCTACGGTATTCCTCCCCGCCTCCGAACATCTGTCGCGTTTAGACTTTTTTTCATTATACTGTGCCTTAGAATGCCTGCGTGCAAACGGCTACGCGGACTCTCGCGGGATGCATGGGCACTTCGGTTTCGGTGGCACGGGTCGGACTTCGCAAGGTGCAGCGGCCTTCTTGACACAGCCGAGGTCTCAACGGACCGAAGACCACTCCAAGACGCCGCTTGACATCACACCTGCGAAGACACGAGACCGCAGTGCGGAAGGGGGCAAATCATGGGGTTCGCGAACGTTTCAACACGGGTGAAAGTGATTTTGGGCGCCGTTCCCCCGGTGCTTTTGCTGATCATCATGGGCATCACAACTCTTGTATTGCTCCACAGCATTGTCACGACCAAAAAATGGGTCACTCACACACATTATGTCCTGACCGAATCCAACGCCATTGTCGCCGCCGCGGTTGACATGGAAACCGGTATGCGCGGATTTCTTTTGGCTGGTGACGATGAGTTCCTGGCCCCCTATCGGGCCGGCGACACCATCTTCAGCGAGAAGATCAACGCCCTCCAGCAAACCGTGAGCGACAACCCGCCCCAGGTCAGACGCCTGGAGGAGGCCGAGTCGGTCATTGAGCAGTGGCAAGCCGAGGTCGTCGAGCCCATGATCGCCATGCGCCGGACCGTCGGGACCTCGGCGACCATGGACGAACTGGCGGAGGTCGTGGCCCAGGCCCAGGGCAAGGTCTTTTTCGACACGTTCCGCCAACTCATGGCCGAATTCACCGCCATAGAACAAAGCTTGATGGAAACCCGTCAGGCCGAGAACGAACAGACCGTGACCCTCGCCGAAACCATGACCTGGGGCCTCATGATCGGCGGCGTCCTCATCGCCGGCTTCGTTGGATGGTTGCTGGGTGGGGCGATCTCCCGTCCGATCGGGTCGATCACGCAGGCCATGAGCCGTCTCGCAAAGGGAGACCTGGCGACCACGATTCCCGGCGTCGGCCGGAAGGACGAGATCGGGGCCATGGCCGACGCCGTCAACGTGTTCAAGGAGAACGCCCAGCGCGTCCAGCGGATGGAGGATGAGCAGAAGGAGCAGGCACGGCGGGCGACCGAGGACAAGAAACGCATGATGGCCGAACTCGCGGATTCCCTCGAGCAAGGCGTCGGCAGCGTCGTGCAGTCGGTCTCCACGGCGGCGAGGCAACTTCAATCGACGGCCGAGAACCTCGCCTTGATTGCCGAGCAGACGACCACCCAGGCGACGACGGTCGCGGCGGCATCCGAGCAGGCGTCGAGCAATGTACAGACGGTGGCTTCGGCGGCCGAGGAACTGTCCTCTTCGGTCAGCGAGATCGGACGTCAGGTGCAGGAATCAAGCGACATCGCCCGCCAGGCGGCGGCCGAGGCGCGGCGCACCAACGATGTGGTGTCGGGCTTGGCCGACGCCGCCCAGAAGATCGGCGAGATCGTCAACCTGATCACGGACATCGCCGACCAGACCAACCTTCTCGCGCTCAATGCCACCATCGAGGCGGCCCGCGCCGGCGACGCTGGCAAGGGGTTCGCCGTCGTCGCCAACGAGGTCAAGAGCCTCGCCAACCAGACCGCCAAGGCCACCGAAGACATCGGCCGCCAGATCAGTGCGGTGCAGACCGAAACACAAACCGCCGTCTCGGCGATCGAGTCCATCAGCAACACCATCACCCGCATCAACGAGGTCGCCTCCGCGATCGCCTCGGCGGTGGAGGAACAGAACGCGGCGACGCAGGAGATCGCCCGCAACGTCCAGCAGGCGAGCCAGGGCACCACGGAGGTGTCTCAGACGATCAACACCGTCACCGAGGCGGCGCGCGAGTCCGGCACGGCGGCGGAAAGCGTGCTGCAAGCGACCGGGTCTTTGAGTGAACAATCCTCCAGTCTTCGCAGCATGGTGGACGGATTTCTGGCCAAGGTTCGCGCCATGTGACGGCCCGGGGACACGCCGGCCTCCTGGCACCGTGGAGTGCAAGGGCGCCGGGCTATCCGATTCACGCATCTTCACTTATGCTCGTCATTGCGAGGAGCGAAGCCCAAAAACCAAAACTGGGGCAATCCAGAGCGGATATCTGCGTTTTTCGCTCTGGATTGCTTGTCTTATGGATGCTGTCGGCCCAAGCTGTAGAATTGGGCCGACCCCGGGGGTGGCCACCCCCGGGGTCGGCGGGGTCGGACCGTTGGATTGCCGGCGATCGTGCGCCGTGGTGAAGTCTGGTCGGCCCCGTCTTTTCCAAAAAGGCCTGTATGGATACGAGGGCATCAAGGCCCGCATGACAAGCACAGGACATGGAAAAGATGACCGAGGTTACCATCGGAGTTGACGTTTCGAAAGCGCATCTCGATGCCCATTGCCGGCCCTTGGACAAGACACTGCGGGTCACGAATGACGCCCGTGGCTTTCGGGCGCTGGTCGCGTGGTTGGCGCCATGGAGCGTCACCCGCATCGTCTTCGAGGCCACCGGCGCCTATCACCGCGCGTTCGAGCAAGCCCTTGGCAAGAAAGGTTTTTCCCTGGTCAAGGTGAACCCTCGACAGGCGCGGCGGTTTGCCGAGGCCACGGGGCGGTTGGCCAAGACGGACCGGGTCGATGCCGCCATGTTGGCTCGAATGGGCGAAGCCCTGGAGCTGGTGGCCCGGCCGGTGGCATCTTCGACACTCTTGGCGTTGCGTGAGCTCCACGCGGCCCGGGACGCCCTGATCAAAGATCAAACGGCGGCCAAGAACCGCCAAAAACAGATCGCCAATACTCTTCTGAAGCGCCAGAACGCGAAGCGGATCGAAGCGGATCGAAGCGATCAAGAGAGACATGGAGGCGATTGAAGCGGAGATACGGTCCTTGATCTCCAAAGACGAAGATTTGCGGAAGCGCATGGAAATTCTGCAATCCATCCCAGGGGTCGGGCCAGTCACCGCCTTCGCCATGATGATCGACATGCCTGAACTGGGCACCATCACCAACAAGCAGGCCGCAAGCCTAGCCGGCCTCGCCCCCATGACGCGACAATCCGGAGCCTGGAACGGTCACGCAGGCATTCGCGGCGGTCGCGCCCGCCTGCGCCACTCGCTTTTCATGCCCGCCCTCGTGGCTCTCCGGCACAACCCGGACCTCAAGGCAACTTACGATGCCCTCATCGCAACCGGCAAAGCCCGAAAGGTCGCTGTCGTCGCCATCATGCGGAAGCTGCTCGTCCTGGCCAACGCCCTCCTCAGAAATGGTCACACTTGGAAGCCTGTCGCCCCTTGACCAAAACGGATACTTCACCCTCGTCTTGCGACGAGGGTTCGCAATGACGAGTCACATCGTCGCGCGAGCGAAGGGCTCCCGCTTCGGCGGAAAGAAGCGTGAATACCTGTGTGGACGCCCCTTCGAATGCAAGCACATCTTTGGTCAGGAACGGCATGTGGTCAGGTGCGGTCGTGTGTCCGGCCTTGTGATGCGGCTGGCCATGCGCCGATAGCCGTAAACGGGGAGGGTTGGGGTGGGGTCTTGTCCCACCCCAACGGGTCGCGCAAACGCCGACGGCGCCCTCAATTCACCGGCGCCACCTCGCCGATGTCCAGGATCTCCTGCAACTCGCGCGTCTCGCGGATGCGTTTCAGGCCCCGGTTGAAGGCCTCGATCACCTCCAGGGGCACGCTCTCACGCGAGAACCCGACGCGCAGAGGCTGCCGCCGGTGGAACACCACGTTGAGGGCCGGGATCGGGCCGTCGTGGTCCTCCATGGCGCGCGAGACCTCATGGTAGTTGCCGTACAGGGCCACGCGGTCCCCGGGCTGCAGGCCGCTCAGCCGGCGGATCAGGCTGCCCAGGTCCGGCCCGAGCACCAGCGCGCTTTTCTCCAGCCCCTCGATCGCGGCGCGGGCCTGTTCCGCCGCCTCCGAGGGGCCGCGCGCCAATACGATGTATTCGGTCAGGTCCGCGACCTGATGAATGTCGGTGTTCATGGTGAAGAACGCGAGTTGGCTGTCGACCAGAGGCCGAGAGACCTGCATGTACGGGCGCGCCGCGCTCCGCTCCTCCACCGGGAACATGGCGTCGCAGGCCCCGGACTCAAGCTGGGCGCGCGGCCGCATCCAGGGCACGAGCACGAGCCGACAATCCAGGTCCGCCTCGCGGCAGGCCGCCGTCACCGCCTCGCTCAATGGGCCGCCGGCATGGCCGCGCGGCATCAAGGCCCGCGCCGTGGGCATCTTGAACGCACTCAACCCGGTGGAGGTGGCAGGGGGGGCGGCGGGGGCGGCGGGCGCGTCGGCGCCGCCGCCGGTCTCCGCACCCGGATCCGGCGCGCCAGCTGGAGTCGGCGGTGCCTCCACCTCGACCTCGGCCGTCACCTCGGACGCGTCCTCCGCCATGTCCTGGGCCATGTCCTCGGGCTGGTCCGTCGCCATGGCGACCTGACTCGCCTGGGGCACGCCGCTCTCCGCCGCCGGGTCCCGGGTCTGGACGACGGAGGCCTCGGATCGGCGCCGGGCGTCGTCCAGCGCCACCATCACCCGGCCCAACCGCTTGCTGGGCGGGGCCGGCGGCGGCACCACCTCGACCTCGGACAGGGGAATCCCACCTTCGGCGAGCGCGCCGGCCACCGGTGAGGGGCCGGCGTCGCCGCCGCCGTCCTGGGTGGGAGCCGCCGCCTCGGCCGGCACGGGGGCCGGGATCGGCGGCACATCCGCCGGCGCGACGCCCTCGTCCGCCATGGCCGGGCGGAACCCCAGGGCCACCGGATCGGGCTTGTGGGACGGTGGACGCGGCGGCGGCACGGTCTCGACGAACGGCGGCCAGGGCGCGGTGCAGAAGATGAGCGGATGCGCCTCCGCCGTCTCGTCCGCCGCCGGGTCCCCGGCCGTCGCCGCCACGGGCGCTGGCACCGCCATCGCCAGCGCCAGCGCCAACGCCAGCACGCGGCCCGTCGCGCGCCGGGCGACACGCGCCGTTCCGTCGGCTACCATCGCCGCCTCCCGTTCACCAAGCCGGACCGTCCGCGAGGTTGCCCCATGGCCCATGCCGATTTCGTCCACCTGCGCGTTCACACCGCGTATTCCATGTCCGAGGGGGCCATCCAGGTCAAGGATCTGGTCCGTCGCTGCGCGGCGATGGAGATGCCGGCGGTGGCCATCACCGACACGGGCAACCTTTTCGGCGCGCTGGAGTTCTCCGTCGCCTGCGCCGACGCCGGGGTGCAGCCGATCGTCGGCTGCCAGGTGGCGGTGCGCAACACCGACGAGCCCCGGCGGCGCGGCGTCGGGCCGCGCGACCTGCGCAAGCCGGATCCGGACCCCTTGGTGCTCCTGGCCCAATCGGCGGACGGCCTGACCAATCTGCAGAAACTGATCAGCACGGCGTTCCTGGACACGCCCTCCGGCGAACGGCCGCAGGTGGACATGGACGACCTGGAGTCGCTCAACGCCGGCCTGATCCTGCTGACGGGCGGTGTCGGCGGGCCGGTCGGCCGCCTGCTGACCGAGGACCGCCCGGACGACGCGGCGGCGATGCTGGCGCGGCTGGCGGCGGCGTTCGACGGGCGGTGTTACGTCGAGCTGCAACGCCACGGATTGGCCGCCGAGGACCGCATCGAGCCGGCGCTGATTGATCTGGCCTATGCGCAGGACCTGCCGCTGGTGGCCACCAACGAGGCGTTCTTCCCCGAGCGCGACATGTTCGAGGCCCACGACGTGCTGATCTGCATGGCCGAGAAGACGTTCGTTGACGAGGCCGAGCGGCGCCGCCTGACCCCGGACCACGCCCTCAAGACTCCGGCCGAGATGCGCGAGACGTTCCGCGACCTGCCGGAGGCCTGCGACAACACGCTGGTCATCGCCCGGCGCTGCGCCGTGATGGCCGAGAAGCGCAAGCCCATGCTGCCGCACGCGCGCCGCGCGGGGGATCGCGGCGAGGCGCAGGCGTTGCGCGACCTGGCCGAGGAGGGCCTGACCAAACGCCTGCGGAAGCACGTCTTCCACGACGACATGGACGAGACCGCGCGCGAGGATGCCGCCCGGCCCTACCGCGAGCGCCTGGACCACGAACTGGGCATCATCGAGTCCATGGGCTTCCCCGGCTACTTCCTCATCGTCGCCGACTTCATCCAGTGGGCCAAGGAACACGACATCCCGGTGGGGCCGGGGCGCGGTTCCGGCGCCGGCTCGGTGGTGGCCTGGGCGCTGACCATCACCGACCTGGACCCCATCCGCTTCGGCCTGCTGTTCGAGCGGTTTCTCAATCCCGAGCGCGTGTCGATGCCCGACTTCGACATCGACTTCTGCCAGGACCGGCGCGGCGAGGTCATCCACTACGTCCAGGAGACCTACGGCGCCGACAAGGTGGCGCAGATCATCACCTTCGGGAAACTCCAGGCGCGGGCCGTGCTGCGCTCGGTCGGGCGGGTGCTGCAAATGCCGCTCGGCTACGTCGACAAGATCTGCAAGATGGTGCCGAACAACCCGGCCAGCCCCGTCACCCTGCCCGAGGCCATCAAGGGCGAGCCGCGCCTGCAGGAGCTGCGGCGCGAGGACGAGCAGGTGGCGCGGATGCTCGACATCGGTATCAAGCTGGAAGGGCTGTACAGCCACGCCTCGACCCACGCGGCCGGCGTGGTCATCGCCGACCGGCCGCTGTCGGAGCTGGTGGCGTTGTACCGCGATCCCAACGCCGACATGCCGGTAACCCAATACAACATGAAATGGGTCGAACAGGCCGGCTTGGTGAAGTTCGACTTCCTGGGCCTGAAAACGCTGAGCGTGCTGAGCACGGCGGTCAAGCTGCTGGAACCGCGCGGCATCACGCCAGACCTGTCGGCGTTGCCCCTGAACGACCGCGCGACGTACCAGATCCTGGGGCGCGGCGAGACGGCCGGCGTGTTCCAGCTGGAAAGCACGGGCATGAGGGACGTGCTGCGCAACCTCAAGCCCGACAGCCTGGAGGACATCATCGCCATCGTCGCCCTGTACCGGCCGGGGCCGATGGACAACATCCCCAGCTACATCCGCCGCAAGCAAGGCCAGGAGCAGGTCCAATACCTGCACGAGCAGCTAGAGCCCATCCTGCGCGAGACCTACGGCATCATGATCTATCAGGAGCAGGTCATGCAGGCCGCCCAGGCGCTGGCCGGCTACAGCCTGGGCGGCGCCGACCTGCTGCGCCGCGCCATGGGCAAGAAGATCCAGGCCGAGATGGACAAACAGCGCGCTCTGTTTTGCGAGGGCGCCGAGGCACGCGGCATCAAGGCCGCCAAGGCCTCCGAGGTGTTCGACCAGATCGCCAAGTTCGCCGGCTACGGCTTCAACAAGTCGCACGCCGCCGCCTATGCCCTGGTGGCCTATCAGACCGCCTACATGAAGGCCAACTTCCCGGTCGAGTTCATGGCCGCCACCATGACCTATGACATGCACAACACCGACAAGCTGGGGGCGTTCAAGACCGAGCTGAAGCGCCTGGGGATCGCGTTGCTGGGGCCGGACGTCAACCGCTCCCAGGTCGCCTTTTCCGTCGAGGATGGCGCGGTCCGCTATGCCCTGGCCGGGATCAAGAACGTCGGCGAGGCGGCCATGGCGGCGCTGGTCGCGGAACGCGAAACGGGCGGCCCGTTCAAGGACCTGGGCGACTTCGCCCGGCGGTTGGACACCCGCGCCATCAACAAGCGGCTGCTGGAAAACCTGGTCAAGGCGGGTGCCCTGGACAGCCTCAACGCCAACCGTGCGCAGGTGTTCGAGGCCATCGACACCATCATGCGCCACGCCCAAAGCGCGGCCGAGGAGCGGACCTCCAACCAGGTCAGCCTGTTCGGCGGACCGGACGAGGCGCCGGCCCTGGTGCTGCCGCGGCGCTCGGACTGGCCGGCCATGGAACGCCTGCGCATGGAACGCGAGGCGCTGGGCTTCTATCTGTCGGCGCATCCCCTGGACAGCTATGGGCGCGGCCTGGAGCGGCTGGGCGTGGTGGCATTGGGCGACCTCTCGCGCCACCTGCGGCAGGGCGGGCGGGGGGCGATCCGCGTCGCCGTGATCGCCGGCGCGCGCAAGGAACGCACCGGCAAGAGCGGCAACCGCTACGCCTTCGTCGAGATCTCGGACGCCAGCGCGACCATGGAAGCCGTGGTGTTTTCCGAGGTGCTGGCGGCGTCGCGTGAGTTGCTCGAGTCGACGCACCCCCTGCTGGTGACCGTCGATGCCCGCCAGGAGGGCGACGACGACCTGCGGCTGATGATGCAGGCGGTGGAGCCGCTGGACGCGGCCGTGGCCCGCACCGTCGAGCAGCTGAAAATCTACGTCGGCGAGCCCGGGCCGCTGGCCCGCGTGCGGGAGATCCTGGATCAGGACCCGCCCGGCCAGCGCCGCGTGTTCGTCGTGGCGCGCACCCCGGACCGCGAGGTGGACCTGGACCTCAACACCCGCCACCGCCTCAGCCCCGAGACGCTGATGGCCCTGCGCGGTGTGCCGGGGGTGCTAGACGTGCGGGAGGTGTGATACCAGCCGACCGAAGTCATGACTCGTCGCCATTCGCCGGGCGCAGTGCCGACGCGGGAGATCCCTCGGCTCGCCCCCGGCGACGCTTCGCGTCGCCGAGATCATAGAAGCGCGACCATCGTCCCGATGGTCGCGGGGGCTCGCTCGGGATGACGACTTTCTTTAAAAAACAAATACAGACGTCATCCCGAAGCGTCCGTTAGGCCGCGAGGGATCTCCCAAGGTGGCGTGCCGACGGTCCGGAAAACGTGTCACGATTTCCGTCGCCCGGTATGAGTTGAAGCTGTTTCACGAGAAATTCAATCGCGAGGACCCTGTCCTTGCGTGTTCGTGGCTATGCGAACGTTGTCTCTGTAGATATCCAGAAGGCCTGAGAAATGGTCCATGAAGCCCATAGTTCAATGTACAGTCATTAAGAACGCTAGGCATGTTGGTCTTGGTTGCCGTCGTTCGAGAAAACGGTGATTACCGTCGCAGTGGACTCATTTTCTTTCCTTACGACGATCCGGGACAAACCATTTCTGAACATGAAATGGCCTGTTTTTCGATCAACATTTATATTAGCATTGGGCGCTCTTATACCTTGCACGATTTCGGCCGCAGACGCACCCCTTTCCTTCATACTGAACACGGCGTGCCGTGAAAACCGAATGTTTTCAACGCTCGCCAACGGATTCGGGTCAGCGACCATGGCTTCGACTTCCCCAACACCTCACAACTCATAGATCCAAAAGAAAACGATGCTTGGTGCCGGTTCATGTAGCGAACGCCGCCCCCGTGGGAGGTCTGGGTCGTATGCGAAGTGAGTTGCACAAAACTCCGCATAATAGCGGATGATCGAAAGCACAAAGCCAGCCGGACAACCGGTAGGAGTTGAAGTACAGGCGCCTTATCCCTTGGCGCTTCGCACTGGTAACGTTGCCACTATGACAAGAGAAACCACCCCACCAATCCCGACGCTGAGCAGTTGAAGCGCCAAGAAACCATTTGGGCTGGTTTCGAGTGTGTTCATGCCACTGGTCATGTCCGCCCAAATGAAAACGGCCATAGTGCCAACCTGAAGGATAAGGGCAAGGAGCCCCCAAAAAAAACCAGTTCGCCGCTTCCAAGACTGGGCGATAGCACCTACAACAACTGCCACGACAACCATAACGATGAAGGTCATGTTGGCCCCCTGAATTAGAAAGGAACCACCCTACCATCAATACGACCGCAGCGAAAGATCCACTGTTTATGTTTGAGCCGAGTCGATGCCCAGCGCCACGCAAGAAAGCCCCATGTAGGATCATCGGGAAGCAGAGGCCAGTCAATGCGGTTTCAAGGCCAGGGCAATCGGGTGAATTAGGGCGTGACAACGCGCGAAAGTTCTGAATCGATCCGAACCCTCTGAATCGGCGGAGGGACGGATGATGGACATGGATGGCGCCCTGGCGGAGAG